>Ga0233377_1001014_pt1 | contig 11260 bp, 7 predicted proteins | sample ElkDunMinimDraft_6_FD_191540 | JGI IMG/M metagenome (GOLD analysis project Ga0233377, IMG submission 191540) | Fecal eukaryotic communites from dung pellets of Tule Elk in California, USA - Elk Dung E36 | ecosystem: Host-associated > Mammals > Digestive system > Large intestine > Fecal | place...
TGAAGACGACAGCGATCCGGCACTCCGGCCTGGACTTCCCGATCCCGGACGCGACCGGCGCGCTCCGCGGCGTCGGCGGCACGAAGAACTGCGACTGGTGGTTCACGAACGAGGCGATCCTCCTCGACACCGCCGGCCGCTTCGCCACGCAGGAGGACGACCACGACGAGTGGATGGCGTTCCTCGACATGCTCCGGCGGTATCGCTCGAAGACGCCGGTCAACGGTGTCCTCGTCGCGATCAGCATCGCCGACGTGATCGGCGCGACCGAGGAGCAGATCGAGGCGACCGCGAAGACCCTCCGAACGCGCATCGACGAGGTGATGACGCGCCTGCATATGGTCGTCCCCGTCTACGTCGTCTTCACGAAGGTCGACCTCATCGCGGGCTTCGTCGAGACGTTCGAGGATCTGAAGAAGAGCGAGCGAGCGCAGATCTGGGGTGTCACCTTCCCGCTCGATCAGAAGAACATCGAGCCTTCGAAGGCCTTCGAGGCGGAGTTCGACGTCCTGCTCGAGGCGCTGCACGGCAATGCGCTCCGCCGGCTCGCGTCGGCTCGCGGCCAGCGCCAGCGAGCGAAGGTCGAGCAGTTCCCGCTCGAGATGCGCGCGCTGAAGGGCGCGCTCTCGGAGTTCGTCGGGGCATTGCTCCGGAAGAACAACTTCCAGGAGACGCCGCTCTTCCGCGGCGCCTACTTCACGAGCGGCACGCAAGAAGGCCTCCCGCTCGATCGCGTGATGGGCGGCATGGTCCGCGCGTTCGGCCTGCGGATGACCGTGCCCGACGCGGGGCCGCGCACCGACGCGAAGAGCTACTTCCTCACGGATCTCTTCCGCCGGGTCATCTTCCCCGATCGCTTCGTCGCCGCCCGGACGCGCGGCGAGGCGCGCCGCCAGCTGCTCGCCCGCATCGGGATCGGCGCCGGAGCCGCGGCGCTCGCGACCCTCATCGCGGCGCCGGCGCTCGCGAGCTACTTGAAGAACCGCGAGCTCGTTCGCACGACCGCCGCCGTGGCGCAGGCCGCCGAGCAGGTCGACTGGAACGCCGGCGGCCCCATCGTCGAGAAGCTCGCACGTGTCGAGCCGCTCCGCGCGCGCCTCCACGAGCTCGAGTCGTGGAAGAAGGACGGTCCGCCGCTCGGCTACCGCTGGGGCATGTACGCGGGCAGCTCGCTCTACGAGCCGGTCAAGGCCGAATACGTCGCGATCATGCAGCGCGCGCTCCTCCGTCCCGTGAAGGGCACGCTCGAGGATCGCCTGCGCTCGATCGAGGCCGATCCGAAGCGGACGCCCGACGAATTCAATCGCCGCTACGACGACCTGAAGAAGTACCTGATGCTCACCGAACGCGAGCACCTCGACGTCGAGTGGGCGGCGCCGCGGATCGCACGCCTCTGGGCGGAGCTCTCGCACGTGACGACGCCCGAGGACGAGGTCGTCCTCCAGCTGCACGCGGAAGAGTACCTTCGTCTCGTGAAGGAGAACGACGTCGCGCCCGCGCAGCGCGACGAGCGGCTCGTCTCGTACGCCCGCTCCGAGCTGCTTCGCACGCCGCAGATCGGGCGCCTCTACGAGACCCTCGTGCGCGACACGAACACCGAGATCGCTCCCATCCGGCGCGAGACGATCTTCTACGGGTCGGTCGCGGCGTTCGTCAGCTCGAAGAAGAACGTCAAGGTCGACGGCGCGTACACGAAGCTCGGATGGGCGAAGATCCGGCGCCTCCTCGACGAGGAGCGCACGAAGCTCACATCCGAGGGGTGGGTCCTCGGCACCGAGGAACGCATGCCCGCCGAGCAGGTCAACAAGGAGGTCGCCGCGCTCCGGCAGATCTACTTCGATCGCTACCGGGACGCATGGCGCGAGTTCATCGCCGACCTCTCCGTCGCCCGTCCGGTGAACGCCGAAGGCTCACTCGACGAGCTGCTCGCGCTGAGCGAGCCGGAGTGGCCTTACCTCCGCCTCGTCCGGATCCTCGCGGACAACGTCGAGCTGGAGGTGAACGACGTCGAGGCGGGCCGCGCCTCGCTCCTCGAGCAGGCAGCCGACAAGGCGAAGGAGGCCGCGAAGCAGAAGCTGCTCGGGCGGCCGGTGACCCTCGACGCCGGCGCGCTGCTCGATCGCGAGCGAGTGGCGTCTCCCGTCGAGCTGGCGTTCAAGCCGATCGTGGTCTTCGGGATGCCCGCTGCGGCCGGAGCGCCCGGGTCTCCGCCGCCCCCGCCGACCGGGCTCTCGCAGTACCAGGCCATCCTCCGGAAGCTCATCGGCGTGCTCACGGATCTCAAGGACGCGAAGACGCCGCCCGACCCGAAGGCCCTCACCGGCGAGTTCGAGCAAGCGTACCGCGCGACCACCGCGCTCCTTGCCGATCAAGACGCCTTCACGCGCCCGCTCATGTCTCCCCTGCTCCTCGATCCGGTCGCATTCTCCTGGGCGAGCGTGCTCCACGACGCGGGCGGCGCCGCCGGTGGCCTGTGGGAGATGACCGCGTGGAAGACGTGGTCCACGAAGCTCGAGGGCAACTACCCGTTCGCGGAGAGCGCGCCGACGGACGCCAAGATCGAGGACTTCGCCGAGTTCTTCCGCCCGGAGAAGGGACAGCTCTGGACGTTCTACGAGACGAACCTCAAGGGCTCGCTCGAGCGCGAAGGCAACGAGTTCATTCCGACACGGCGCTTCAAGGCGCAGGTCGGGTACACGAACGAGTTCCTCGGCTGCCTGCGCCGCTCCGCGAAGATCACCGACGCGACGTTCGGCGCCGATCCGAAGGTCCCGTCCGTGGCGTTCGAGGTGAACCTCCACTCCGTGAGCCCGGATATCTCCGAGGTCACGATCGAGGTCGACGGGGTGAGCCGCACGTACACGAACACTCCGGAGGAGTGGCTCTCCGTGACCTGGCCGGCGAAGGACGCGAAGACGCGCGGCGCGAAGGTGAAGGTCCGCGGCATCTCGGGAATGAGCGAGGAGATCGTCCGCTCGGGCGACTTCGGCCTCTTCCACCTCCTCGACGCGGCGAAGCTCGAGCCTGGCATGGCCGCGGCGAAGGGCGGGGACGTCCCCGTCCTCGTCGCGACGTGGAAGCTCAGGTCCCAGCCCGACTCGAACGTGAAGATGGACATCCGGCCCCTGAAGTCCGACGCGCCCTTCGCCCGAGGGTTCTTCGCGGGGCTCAAGTGCCCGCGGCTCATCACGGTGGGTGATCGCTAGTGTTCGGTCTACTCGGGAAGAAAGCCCGGACCGAGGTCGGTCCCGTCGGCGGCTTCGGGAAGATCCCCGCCCTCGGCGACTTCGTCCGCACGCCCTCCCCGAGCAACGAGATGCTCGCGTTCGAGGCGTGGCTCACGCGCGCGATCGAGACCGGCGAGGCACGGCCAGGCACGGCGTTCCGTGACGCCTTCCCACACGCGGCGCCGCACGCGTTCCTCTGGAGCGGAGCGCTCGACAAGAAACTTCGGGGCCTCCTCGCGGGCGTGATTGTCCCGAGCCACGACGGCGTGGGGCGTCGCTTCCCGCTCGTCATCTGTGCGCCGATTCCGTCTTCGGCGCTCGCGGGAAATCCACACGCTGCTCCGCTCGTCCTCCATGATTTCTTCCACCGGGCGGCGGCCGCGGCGTCGCGTGCTGCGCGGATGCACTCGCCTGCGGAGTTCCAGGCTCAGGTCACGTCGATCGCGCAGCCGTCGTTCGACGACACGACCTCCTCGCTCGCGCAGTACGCGGCGTGGACACGCGGCCAGCGCGCGCACGCGATCTGGGAGTCGCTCTTCGGCGCGGACGCGGAGCACGCATCGCGCTACGCGCTCTACTTGCTCGTCGAGGCCACGGCTGCCTACCGCGGTCAGGACACGCCGCCCACGTCGCTCGGCGTCCGCGTGCCGCTCGGACGGGACGTGGCGATCACCGCCGCGATGTGGATCGACCTCATCCGCCACGCTGCAGGCTGGAAGACGACGGTGCCGAGCCTGTTCCTGCCGCTCGCGACGGATGCCCCACGCGCGCTCATCCAGCTCGGCGCGGAGGCACCCGCAAGCGTGCTCGCGGACCTCTACACGCCCACGAACGACAGCGAGACCGTGTGCGAGGTCACACCGGGAGTGGACGCGCGCCTCCCGTCGGTCCTGCCGCCAGCGGTAGGCCGTGCCGTCAGCGCGCCGGAAGCGCTCCTCGCCGACGTCGTCCACGAGCTCGGTCGAACCTGACACGACGCCGCGCGACCGGATCACATCCTGGCCGGGTCCTGACGCTGTTCGTGGCAGGCACGCCCGAGCGGAGCTTCACGGGCGGACGACGTGGACGTCACTCTGCTTCCACGGCGGCCTCCCGCGCGCCGCGCTTCGCCACCGTGCGGTAGACCGCCCACGCGGCGACCGCAGCCAGCGCGGCTTCGGTCACCCCAAGGAGGGCACCCGCCGCGAGCACGGTCGCACCGGCCACCCCCGCGGCGATCGCGGGCTTCCGCAACGTGCCCGAGGCCGTCCTCCACAAGGCGCGCGCTCGCCCCCGCGCACGATCCATGCGCTCGTTCGCGTCCATTGCCTCGTTCCGCTGCTCCGTCTTCGGTCGATCCTCGAACGCTGCCGTAGCCTGCTCAGCCATGAAATCCTCCGCTGCGCTTCGTCGATTCGCCAGGCATGGGCCAAGTGACGCGCGACGTGCGCTGTGCAACGAGCACGTCGCCGATGCACATCGCGAGCCGTTCGAGCTCGATCGAACGGTGGTCGGCGCCGGGCCGCCGCAGCGAACGCTCTGCCCACCGCGGACATGTGCCGAGCTCATCGTCATCTCTTCGATTCCGGGCGCCGCGTGACGAGCGGCGCGATCGCGGCGAGAGCGGCGAGCACCGTCGAACCATTGTTCACGACGGCGGCGAGGCCCGGGGGAATCAACCCGAGCGCACCGAGCGCTATGGCAGCGGCATTCGGCGCGAGCACGAGGCCGACGCACCGCTTCACGTCCGTCATCCCTGCCTTTGCGAGCGCGAAGACGCGAGGGAGCTTCGACAAGCCGCCCTCCAGGAGCACGACATCAGCCGCCTCGAGCGCAAGCTCCGTCCCGCCCTCGAGCGAGATGCCGACGTCGGCTACAGCGAGCGCCGCCGCGTCGTTGATCCCGTCCCCGACCATCGCGACGGTGCGTCCGCTCATCTTCAGCTCCCGGACGATGCGCACCTTGTCCTCGGGCAGGAGCTCGCCCTCGGCGCGATCGACCCCGAGCGCCCGACCGAGCGCGACAGCTGCTGGCATTGCGTCCCCCGACATCAGGAGGACCTCACGCTTGCCGCCCGCGCGGAGCGCCTGGACGACGCTCGCGCTCTCCGCACGTGGCTCGTCGGAGACCGCAAGGACTGCTGCCAGCTGTTCGTCGATCGCGACGAGCACGCTGGAGGCCCCGAGCGCGCGGTGCCGGTCGCAGATCGCTCGGGCCTCCCCTGCACGCACGCCGTGCTCGAGCATCGCGCGCTTGCCTCCCACGACGACGCGACGACCGTCGACGCGTGCCGATACGCCACGACCGATCGACACGGTCGCCGAGCCAAGCTCTGCATGACGCAAGGGCGCGCCTGCCCGCTCGGCCTGCTGGCAGATCGCACGCGCGAGGGGATGCTGCTGGCGCGCTTCGGCCGCCGCCGCGTAGCCGAGGCAGTCGGTCGCCGAGAGCGATCCGACCACTTCGACGGCGATGACCTCCGGCTCCCCGCGCGTGAGGGTTCCGGTCTTGTCGAAGACGATCGTGTCCACCTTCGCGAGCTGCTCGAGGAACTGTCCTCCCTTCACGAGGACACCTTCGCGGGCGGCGAGGATCATCGCCGTGAGCGCCGCGGCAGGCACGGCGATCCGCAGCCCGGTCCCGAAATCGGTGATCAGCACGCTCGTCATTCGATCGAGCTCCGCAGTGAGCGCGGCGGAGGCGCCTGCGAGGACGAACGTCGGCAGGACCAGCCTATCGGCGACCCGCTCAGCGCTCCGCTGCAGCGTCATCGGCTTCGTTCCCGCTCCCGTCAGGACCTCGGCGATCCGACTGGCGGTCGTGTTCGCTCCGGCCTGCTCCACGTGGACGATGATCTGTCCCTCGACGACGACGCTCGCGGCGAGCACGCGGTCGCCGCTCTCGCGTGTGCGCGGCAACGACTCTCCGGTGAGCGCCCGCTCGTCCACGAGCGCAATCCCACGCTCGACGATGCCGTCGGCAGCGACGCGCGCACCCGTCTCGACGATGATCGAGTCCCCGGGCCGCAGCGAGCGCGCGGAGACGCGCTCCGCGACGACACCGCGGAGGCGATACGCGTGCGTCGCCTCGAGCTCGAGTCGCTCGGTGATCGCGCGGCGCGCGCGTGCATGCGTCCGCGCGAGCACGAGGTCCCCCAGCCCGAGGAGCCATGTGACGAGCGCCGCGGTCGCGAACCTGCCGGTGCCGATCGAGATCGCGATCGCCACGACGTCCAGCGCATCGACGCCGATACGCCGTTCGCGAAGCGCGCTGGCCGCGCGCAACACGGAGGGGATCGCCGTGTACGCGACGGCTCCGCCGAGCAGAGGCGCAGGAGCCACGCCCGGCAGCGCGATCGACATCGCGAGAACACCCGTGTTCACGAGCGCGCGAGACCAGCCCGCGTCCACCGGCACAATGCTCGGCCATGCGTGCGGATCGCTCGCGCGGATCGCGCGCGCGATCGCTCGAGCGCTCGTCTCCGCGGGGTCGAACCAGACCGCGACCGAGCCGCTCGCCGGCGACGGGCGGGCTCGACGGATCCCCGGCAATGACCGTAGCCAGTCCCCCAGGCGCTCGATGTCACGGTCGGCGACCCCGGACACGCCGAGTCGCACACGCCCTGGCATGATGTGGAGCACGGCCACGTCGATCGACGGGCGCTCCTGTCGCGTAGCAGCGAACAGACGGTCCTTGATGCTTCGAGCGAGACGAGCGACGGCGCCACGCTCCCGGACGACGACCTCGAGAGCGCCATTCGGGGCGTCGACGGCCACGTCCGAGACGACCTCGTGCCGTTCGAGCCAGGCAAGGACCGACGGTATCGCCGGACTGTCGACTCGCAGCCGATCCGCTCCAACGCGTCGAACGGACCAGGACGCCGCGGCGCTCATGTCTTTTCACGCGCGCTCTGCGACATCTCCTCCGTGTGGAGGGTGAGGAAGATCGAGAACGCCCAGTAGGCCAGGTTGTCCCAGCGAGGGAGTCGTCGTTTGTCCGTGAAGAAGGAGTATGCAGCCACGCCGAGCATTCCGAGCGGGACCAGATCGCGGAGGTCTGCGCGCTCCCCGGCGAGCGCGGATGCCATCGCGTTGAGATCACGCGCGGCACCGATCGCGATCCTCGCCACGCGAGGCCGCTGCGCGTGTCGCTCCTCGTCGGACAGCGGTGGCTCGAGCTCCCCCGCACGAGCGGTGGCGTCGATCAGCGTGTTCGGATCGACCGTGCCCGGCTCGTACTGCACGAGCACGCTGCCCGCCCGTTCGTTGTGGCGCAGTGATCGGACGCCGCTAACGGTGACGAGCGCGGCGCGAATCTGCTCGATTCGCTCGCGCGCCTGTCCGTCCCGGTCCGAATCACATAGCGCGTCCGATCGCACGCGCAGCCTGCCGGGGTGGTGATGCGCGATCTCCAGAGGAGCGCGCCTCGTCACGCCGCGACCTCGTCCCTCGGGCGGCGTGGACCTCGCGATGGATCCCCTGGCGCGCGTTCCTCACCCATCGCGTCCGCACGGGCACGAACCTCCGCGATGAGATCTTCGAGATGGTCCGTCTCGATCGCGACCGCACGCTTGATACGATCGATCGCGGCGAGCATCGACGCGAAGACCGTCAGCGTCGCCGCGCGAGACGACTCCGTCGTGCCGCGAGCCACCCAACCTGCCGCGAACCCGAGAGCAAATGTCGCGTATCGAAGCATGGACCCCGATCTTCCGTCCCGACGCCCGACCACGTTCGGGCACCCAGCGAACGTGTCGTCCGTCGGGTATCCCGTCAACGAGATCGACGATCCAGACGCGAGCGACCGCATCCTCGGAAGACATGCTGTGCCGCCGCGTTCGAACGGCGCGCGTCACGAACTCGCGGCTTGGCCCGCCCCCGCGCCGGCCTCCACCAAGTCGAGGGGTTCCACAGCCGGTCCTCGGCCGAGCCTGCTTCAGCGACCGTGAGTGCGACGAGGCTGCGCCGGCCTGCGCGGGCTTCGGAACGTACCAACCAACGCACGCCGCCTCCTCGGAGAGCTTGTCGATCACGACGGCCACCCGCGCGGCGACGTGGACTCGCACGCCACGTCTGCGCATCAGGTCGCACAAAAATTCGGACGAATGCGTGCGCGGGGTGGCGCGAGGTCATGCGGCATGTCACCGATGAAGAGACCGACGAAGCGTGCGCTCGGCTGCGAGCGTGACGTTCTCCGGCAGCTCTACGCATCGCGCACCCGAAGGAGTCTCGATGTCGTTTCACGCGAGAGCGCGAGCCGATCCGGCTCGCTACGTACGCTGAGGAACCAAGCCGCCGATCCGATGGCGTGACCGAGTACGGCCGCGCTCCAGCGATCGGCAGCTTCGCCTCGAATCACGAGGGAGAGCCCTCGGATGAAATCAAGGAGCCACGGGCGTCGGACATGCCTCCGACTTCTCGTGGCTCTCTCCATTTTGTCACGCCCACGGCGCGACCATCTCACTCGATCCAGCGCCACCCGTGCTGAAGCAGCGACGCGAGTCGCTCAGTCGCGCACGTCCTCGTTGCTGTCGAAGTTGGCCTCGACGCTCTCGAGCGTGAACTTGCGGCCTTCGCCCGAGCGCTCGTCGTCGGCCTCCGGCGCCTGCCCGCTCGCCGCCTTCTGCCGCGCGCGGACCTCGCGCATCCCGGCGAGCACCTGCTCCTCGATCCGCGCGAAGTCGTCTTCGGTGATCTCGCCGAGCTCGAGCTTCATCTGGGCAGCGAGGAGCTCCTCGCGCAGCGCCGACTCGTCGTACATCTCGGCCTCGACCGCTTCGGCGAGGCGCGTGAGAACGAACTTCACGCCGGCGATGATGAGGGAATCGACGATCAACATTTCGTCCGGACCGGAGCTCGGAGACAACCACGGCTGCGTCGAAAACGCCATTCGCGCTCGGCGGTATCCGGCGCGCCTCCTGATTTCTGGCGCCGACGCTCGGTACTGGAATGTCCGGCGGGCCAAAGCAGAGTTGTCGGGCGCCCGGGCGCGCCGCAGTCGAGTCGTCGCCGCCTCAGAGCGCGTCGCAGAGGGAGAGCGCGACCTTCGGCGTGGCCGGCCACGACGGCATGGCCATCGCGTACACGGCGACGCCGTCGCTGATGCTCATGCTCGGGCTCGGCCCTCGCTGCAGCGTGATGACGAAGCTACGCCATTGCTTCACGCCGAGGGACGGCCCGACAATCGTCCCCAGCGTGCCCCCGTCCAGCGTCGCCTCCTCGTCGACGTCGATGCGGCCGCCTCCCCCCCGGACGAAGAACAACGCGGAATGGGGCGACTCCGCCTCCGCCGCGACGAATCCGCCGAGCGTGTAGCCCCCTTCCGTGGGCACCGCGTCGAGGTGTATGTCGAAGCTGCATCGGAGCGTCGCCGTCGAGCCGATGTCGAAGACCTTTTGCACATATCCCCACTCCCCCCAGCGGGCGGGTGCCGCCGAGAAGAGGAGCGAGCTCGGCGGAGAGCTGGCGCTCGTCGTGTCGATGCTCATCGTGAACGACGACGCGCCGGGGACCGAGAGGAACGACTGCCACCGCGAGAGCCCCGCGTCATCGTCGAAGTCCTCGCATAGAACAGGTGTCCGCACGATGCGTCGGCGTCGGCGTCGGCGCCACCGTCGGGCGTCGTCGACCCGCCTTCCGCGATGTGCTCGCCGGTGTCGGGAGTGCTCGGGCTCGGGCTACCCGTGTCAGCGCTGCCCGTCTCGGGTTCGCCGTTCGAGAAGTCCCCGAGGTCGGAGAAAAGCGCGCACGCCGGAACGGCGATGCCGAGAGAAATTGCGATCAGCCCCCGAGCTCCCCCCACGCTCTCCAGGCTAGCGGAGCGTCGCCATCAACGAAATTGCTTGACCGTTGATGACACCGCCTCGCCCCTAGCCCGTGCAGGCGCCATCACACGAACGAGATCTCGGTGCCGTTTCCCGAAGAATCGATTGCCCTCTGAGGCGGCAGTGCCGTGAGCCACTCGTTTCCCGAGGAAACGATTGGAAATGACGCCCGGTGCCCCTAGGCGGCAGGGCACCTGAGGCCAATCGTTTCCCGAGGAAACGATTGGAAATGACCCGTGGTGCCGCTCCACCTGAGGAGGCAGGGCCCGGTCGACTCGTTGGACGGAGAGGGACACGAGTATGCCCCGGCTGCGTCAATCCACCGGAAACGAAAAAAATCCGTCGCCCGGGCGACGATTGAGATCGCCTAGCGACATAGGGCGTTGCACACGTGCCCTGCGTGGCGCAACGTCCAGCGCATGACGCGCTACAGGGGACTGACGATCGGGTTGCTGTTGGCTCAAGGCTTCGTCTTCGTCGCATGCGACGGTATCGCGACGGACGCGTCGAACGACCCACTCGGCGAGGACGGGCAGCAGCGCGGACCAAACGGTGACGGAGAACGTGGCGGCGCGAACGGCGGCGCGAACGGCGGCGGCGGCGCGAACGGCGGCGGCGGCGCGAACGGCGGCGGCGGCGGCGGCGGTTTGAATGGCGACGGCGGCGCGAACGGCGACGGCGGCACGATGTCTTCCGCGAAGAACTGCAACGTCACGTCAGCCGCAACGGCGACCGTCTACTACGTCGCGACGAACGGCAACGACGCGAGCGGCAACGGTAGCAGCGCGTCCCCCTGGGCGACCATCACACGCGCCGTCAATCAGGCGACCGACGGCTCGACCATTCTCGTCAAGGCGGGCACGTACAACGGCGAGGCGCGTCTCGACAGGCGTTTCAACGTCGGAATCGTCGTTCGATCCGAACAGCGCTATGCGGCGAAGCTGCGGAACGCAGGCACCGTCGTCCGTTCGTTCTCGGGCCAGCGCATCATCCTCGAAGGGTTCGACATCGCACACACGAACGGCTCGACGCAGCCGGTCGTCATGCACATTCAGAGCACGAACACGAGCCAACCGACGAACCGGATCGTGATCCGAGACAACGTCATTCACGACAGCTACAACAACGACATCATCAAGCTGAACAACGCCGCCGAGAACGTCACCATCGAGGGCAACGTCTTCTACAACCAATCGGGCTCCGACGAGCACATCGACGCGAACAGCGTGAA
>Ga0233377_1001015_pt1 | contig 11255 bp, 11 predicted proteins | sample ElkDunMinimDraft_6_FD_191540 | JGI IMG/M metagenome (GOLD analysis project Ga0233377, IMG submission 191540) | Fecal eukaryotic communites from dung pellets of Tule Elk in California, USA - Elk Dung E36 | ecosystem: Host-associated > Mammals > Digestive system > Large intestine > Fecal | place...
TCAACCGTAAGGACTTCGGGCTCGTGTACCCGGGCGCGCCGGACGATCTCATTCGCGACGACGTCGTCATCAAGCTGACGATTCGATCGCAGAAGGCGAGCTGAACCGGCGCGCTTGCTGGTGGCGACCGGCGCGGGCATCCTGCAGGCATCATGAACGACCTGCGGAGGTTCGCGCCGGCCACTGCCCGCAACCGCGACCCGATCCTCGAGGTGCTTCGCCGCTTCGTGTCACCCGGCGCGAACGTGCTCGAGATCGCGAGCGGCACCGGCGAGCACGCGATCTTCCTCGCGCCGCGGCTCCACGTGGCGAGCTGGCAACCGACCGATCCCGATGCGGAGTCGCGCCGGAGCATCGATGCGTGGCGGGAACACGCGAGGGCGGACCGCGTCCTGCCGGCGCTCGATCTGGACGTCACCTTCCAGCCATGGCCGTCGCTGCCGGCGTCGCCCGACGTCGTCAGCTGCGTGAACATGATCCACATCTCGCCGTGGACCGCATGCGGGGCGCTCTTCGAAGGGGCGTCCGCGCTGCTCGGCGCTGGAAAGGTCCTCTACCTCTACGGTCCGTACCGTCGGGGTGGCGTGCACACCGCGCCGAGCAACGAGGCGTTCGACGCGAGCCTCAGGTCGCGCAATCCCGAGTGGGGCGTTCGCGATCTGGAAGAAGTGGAGAAGGTCGCCGCACGGCACGGCTTCGCGCTCCGCGAGGTCGCCGAGATGCCGGCGAACAACCTCTCCGTCATCTTCGAGCGACGCGACACGGCTGCTATGCTCGGGGGATGATGCTCGCCGTCGCTGCCGCTCTCCTCGGTACGCTCGTCGCGCTGCTGCTGCTCAAGCGCTCGAGAGCGGGTGCGCCCGAGGTGGCTCGCGAGTCGACCCCGGCGCTGGATCGCTTCGTACGCGACGCGCTGGAGCACGAGCTCGCCGAGCCCGTCCTCGGCATCCGCGGCTCGACGCCGGAGGAGCGGAAGAGGCTCGCTCGGACGCTCGCCGACGAGCCGGAGGCGGACGTCGTCGGGAAGATCGAGGAGCTCGTGCGCGCCGTCGAGCTCGAGTTCGTCCGCTACGCCCACGAGCGAGACGTCGAGGTCACCGTTCGCGTGCGGTACGAGGACGGCACGACCGGGACCGCGACGCAGCGGCTCACGCTCGTGGACGTCCCCGAGGTGGTGCGCGCTGAGCTCGATGCAAAGGGCTCGACGAGGGTGTTCCGCAGCTGGGCGTTCCCGTGGCAGCGAGTCCGCGCGCTCTGAGCCGCCCCCGGCGGTACTGGCCCGGCGCGAGGCTCGGTGTTCTGGTCGTGCTCGCCGCGCTCGGATGTGGCGGATGCCGGCGCGAGAAGACCCCGGTGCGCGTCCACACACTCGACGGCGAGAGCTCGGTCCTCCCGCGCATCCCGACCCCCGGACCGTCGGGGCAGCTGACGCGGACGAGCCGGCACACGATCGACGTCGGTGGGAAGAAGCGGGGCTACGTCCTGGTGGAGCCGACCGAGATAGACGAGCAACGGCGCTATCCGCTCGTCCTCGTGTTCCATGGTGACGGCGGCGACGCGGTCGGGTTCCACCAGGCGTGGCCGTTCGAGCGCGCGACGGGCAAGGACGCGTTCCTCGCCTACCTGGACGGGATCAACGCGGGCTGGGACCTCGAGACGACGAAGAACAACCGTGAGGTCGCGTTCGTGGAGGCCGTCATCGCGAAGCTCGAGAGCGAGCGCCCGCTCGACCGGACGCGGCTCTTCGCCACCGGGTATTCGAGCGGCGGATTCCTCGCGAACGTCCTCGCCTGTCACAGGCCGGGCCTCTTGCGGGCGATCGCCTCGAACGCCGGCGGTGCTCCCTACAACCAGCTCGAGAAGTGGGCGAACGGCTATCCGAAATGCCCGGGGCAGACGCCGGTCGCGATGCTGGCGCTGCACGGTGAGCGCGACTCCGGCGTGACCCTCGACAGCGGCCGGTTCTCCGCCGAGTACTGGGCCTACGTGAACGGGTGCAAGACGGACGAGATGGAAACGAGCGGCTACGCGGAGTGCCGCGTGTACCGCGGATGCCCCGCGGGCAAGGCCGTCGGCTTCTGCTCGATCCCTCCGCTCGGTCACTGGGTCTGGGACCAGGCGGCCGAAGCCTCGTGGACGTTCTTCGAGCGGCAGTGAGCGGAGCTCGCCCCGTCACTGCTCCGTGCAGCTCAATTCGCGCCCGCCCTCACGCCTTCGCCTTGGGCCTCGCAGCGCGAGGAGATCTTCCCGAGCTCGCGCAGCAGGTAGTCCCGGAACGCGACGACACGCTGCGGGACGTAACGCGCCGACGGGTAGACGACGTGAAGCATCGATCCCGTGAAGCGCCACTCGGGGAGCACGCGGACGAGCTTTCCGGACTGCTCCTCCCGCGGGACGAGGAACAGCGGCAGGAGCGCGATTCCCCCGCCCGCGAGCACCGCCTTCTTGAGGAAGGAGATGTCGTCCGCGGCGATCGTCCCGCTAGGGTGGACGATCTTCTCCTCACCGGAGGACAACGACGTGAGCTTCCACGCCATCGTGCCCATGTCCGTCCGGAGCGCCATGCAGTCGTGGGCCTCGAGCTCCTCTAGCGTCGTCGGCGCTCCGCGGCGCGCGACGTAGCGCGACGAAGCGAAGAGCGCGAGATCGTGAGTCCCCGCCCGCCGAGCGATGAGCGAGTCGTCGCGCACCGGTCCGGCGCGGACGGCGAGGTCGAAGTTCTCCGCGACGAGATCTACGATGCGGCTCGAGAGGCGCGCCTCGATGTTGACCGTCGGGTGCTTCCGCAAGAACCGCGCGATGATCGGCGCCACCGCCCACACGCCGAGATCGACCGGCGCGCTGATGCGGATCGCGCCGCGGAGCTCACGCTGCAGGTCGGAGGCGGCCGTCGTCGCCTCGTCGATGTCCGCGAGCGCGCGGGCGACCCGGTTGTGGAACGCCGTCCCGGCGTCGGTGAGATGAAGCTTGCGCGTCGTCCGGTGCAGCAGTCGCACACCGAGATCCTGCTCGAGCTGCGCGATGCTGCGGCTCACCGAGGACTTCGGGAGACCAAGCGTCTTCGCGGCGGCGGTGAAGCTGCCGTCCTGCACGACACGCACGAAGGCCGAGACGTGGTTCAGATCCATACTGTTCTCACTCTACGAACGATCGTCCAACCCGTCGGACGCGGAGCGCCGGCGAGCGCAACAATCATGGTCGAGCTGGCAGAGCATGACCACTGATTCCGACCGCGCGCGCGCCGTTCCCCGCGCCATCGCACGATGCGCTCGCAGTCCGTGAAAATCTTGCTACGTGTAGCTGAGGATCGTCGCGGCGACCGCGGTCAGGAGGCCGGCGAGCATCAGCCCGACGAGCACCCTCCCCGCTGCGCGACGCCCACGCCCGAAGTCGGGCATGTCGATCGGCCCGACGTTCTCGAGAGCGACCTCGATGGAGGGGCGCCGAGCGGGTGCGTCCGGCTGGATCACGAACCCATAGCTGGTCGGGACGATCGATGCCGTCTTCGGGGGAAGCGACGCCAAGCTCGCTGGCTGGAGCGACGGCGCGACCGGCACCAGCGAGGGCGCGACCGGCGCCAGCGAGGGCGCGACCGGCACCAGCGACGGCGCGACCGTGACCGGGATGCTTGCCATCGGCCGCTTCTCGGCCTGCAGCGTCTCGAGCCGCGCCTCGAGCTCCTTCTGCTTCTCGAGCAGTGGGACGAGCGACGCCTCGAGCGCTGCGCGGAGCACGCCGAAGAGCTGCTCCTGCACCTCGGGCGGGAGCCCCTGGAGCTGGGATGCCGCCGTTGCAGTGGCCGCTGGCGCTGCCGCCGTCACGGCTGCAGGTGCCGCGGCGGGCTCGGGCTGGAGATCGGGCGACGAGCGAGGACGCGACCCTGTCGCGGCCGGGGAACGCAGCTCCGGAGACGACGCCGGCCGCCCCGGCGGCGCGAGGTCGCTCGACGAGACGGCACGTGCCGGGCTCGCTGGCGAGGGCGGAGCTGCCGGCGCGGGCGCGACCGGCGGGAGGGCGCGGGCCTCGATCGCCGCAGGCACGAGCGCGCTGCTCGACAGCCGCGTGGCCTCATCGTCGTCCCAGCCGCCCTCGAGGGGGTCACTCGCCTTCGGCGACGCCTCGCTCCGTTCCGGCGACGCGGGACCTGCTGCGTTCGCGGGGCGCTTGCCCAGGCTGGGCGACTGGGCTGGCGGCGGGACGGATTTCTTCGCGGTCGTGGTCGCGACCTGCGGCGCAGGCGTCGCCGTCGCGACCTGCGGTGGCGAAGGCTTCAATCCCTGCACGGCAGGCGGACGAGGTGACAGTCCTCCCATTCCGGGACGAGTCACTGCGGGTGGTCGGGGTGCTGCTGCGGGCGGACGAGGAGCGGCAGGTGCGCCAGGCCGCGCTTCACGTGAGTCGCTCACCTCCCCAGGGTCACCGATCCGCGCGCCGAGCGCCACCGTCAGATCGCTTCGGCGCGATTCCGCCTTCGCTCGGGCTCGAAATCCCGCGTCGGCGCCGTTGTCCTACCCGCGGGGCAGGAGGATTCGGCCGTATCCGGAAGGCCAGCACGCAAAGAGCCAAGCTCTTGCGCGAATTCGCTGCGGCAGAGCAGGACAAGGCCCGCTCCGTGCTTACTGTCAGTAAGCCTCGTCGCGCCTCTAACCCGCGCGAGCTCGAGACGGGTTGCTCATGGAAGGTGTCTCTTCGAACAAGTCCCAAACCACTCGTAGCACGCCGAGCCGGAACGCGCGTGGGCGCGGTCGCGCTCGCGCGGCGCGCGAGGCTCCCAAGCGGCCGGCGAGGTCGACGCGACGCGCGGCTCCGGCCCGCGACAACGTCGGCATCGACGACCTCTACCTATCGGAGATGGCGGAGAGCTCGGTGCTCACCGCTGCGCAGGAGACCGAGATCGGCGAGCGCATTGCTGCCTCGGAGCGCACCATCTTCGAGGCACTCTTCTCCTCGCCTGCAGGAGCTCGCTCGCTCGGGACGCTCGCGGCTGACCTGGAGTCCGGTCGTGCGACGGTTCGTGACCTGATCCTGAACCCGGATCAGGCGGACCTCGACATGAACGCGACAGCAGAGCAGCTGCGGACGGCGCTCGAGTCGGCGACCTCCGATGATGCAAGCGCGCGCTCGGCTGGCGCGCACCGCGTCGCGGCGGTTCGGCTCGACGACGACGTCGTCGCCGCGCTCATCGCGAGCGTACGCGAGGCCTCGAACGCCGGCGAGCAGGCGGACCCGCGCGACCGCGAGGCGCTCGCCACGATCGAACGCGCGGAGGTCGAGATCGAACGCGCGAAGGCGCGTCTGGTGACCGGCAATCTTCGCCTCGTCGTCCTGTTTGCGCGCAAGTACCTCGGCCGAGGTGTGGCGCTCCTCGACCTCGTCCAGGAGGGCAACCTCGGGCTCCTCCGCGCGGCCGACAAGTTCGACCACCGCCGCGGCTTCCGCTTCAGCACGTATGCGGCGTGGTGGATCAAGCAGTCTCTGCAACGTGCACTGCTCGACCGCACCGTCCGGCTCCCGGTACATGTCGCCGACGATCGTCGGCGCATCGCCAAGCTCCGGGCGGCGTTCGTCGCGCAGCACGAGCGCGAGCCGACGATCGAGGAGATCTCGGCGCTCTCGAGCCTCGCGCGAGAGCGGGTCGAGAACATCCTCACCTTGCCGCCGCAGCCGTCGAGCCTCGACATCCCGGTGGGCGAGGATGGGGATGCACGCCTCGTCGACCTCGTCCCCTCCAATGCCCCGCCGCCGGATCAGACTGCGGCGCTGCATGCGCTCGGCGACCACATGGGCGAGCTCCTGGCGCGGCTCGATGATCGCGAGCGGCAGATCCTGCGTCTCCGCTTCGGCCTCGACCACGCCCGCGAGCACACGCTCGAGGAGGTCGGCAAGCTCCTGCACCTCACGCGCGAGCGCATCCGGCAGATCGAGCAGTCCGCGCTCGCGAAGCTGCGGACGATGGCGACCGCGAAAGAGCTCGGGAGCTACCTCGAGGAGTAGCCGGTGCGGGCAGGCCCGCGCCGACTGCCTCCGGGATCGAGGATCGCTGTTCGCGATCACGCGCGACATCTCGAGCGTGATCGCGTTGCCGTGCGGAGTGATCGAATGCGACGCTCGGGCGTCGGACGTCATCCTCGAGGGCGATGACATTCGTGCGTGGTAACCTCCGCGGTGGGAGCTGTTCGTAGCCGTCGCCAGCGCGACCCAACGAGAACAGGGGTGCTGGCTCTCTCCCGTCTGCGCCAGGCCGTGGCGCGCGCCTTGCGACCCTCGATGCCATGCCGACCGGGGCTTCTCGATTTTCCACATCGAACGACGACCCGCCGCTCGCGCGGACGATGCGCGCGCATCTCGTCGACGATGTCGTCGCGCTCGGCGTGCATGACCCGCGGGTGCTCGCGGCCATGCGCGAAGTCCCTCGCCATCTCTTCGTCCCCGAACATGCGCTCGAGCGCGCGTACGCCGACCATCCGCTCTCGATCGGCCACGAGGCGACGATCTCGCAACCTTCGCTCGTGGGCATCATGAGCGAGGCGCTCGAGCTGACGGGACGCGAGCGCGTGCTCGAGATCGGCACCGGCTCCGGATACCAGGCAGCTGTGTTGTGCCGCCTCGCAGGGCACGTCGACACGGTGGAGGTCGTACCTGAGCTCGCCGAGCGGGCCGCGGCCGTGCTGAAGGCGCTCGGCTGTGAGAACGCCGACGTGCACACGACCGACGGGTGGGCAGGCTGGCCCGAAGGCGCTCCGTACGATCGCGTCGTCGTGACGGCAGCGCCGGAGGTGCTTCCGGGAGCGCTGCTCGATCAACTCGCCGACGGTGGCCTGCTCGTGGTGCCGGTCGGCTCGCAGGCAAAAGATCAGCGCCTCGAGCGCTGGAAGAAGGTCGGCGGATTGCTCTACAAGCAAGACCTCGGCGCCGTTCGGTTCGTGCCGATGGTGCATGCCGACGCGAGCGCGACGAGCAGCGGGTCGGAGCAGAGCACGGCTCCACGTCCTTCCACCTCCTGACGCTCAGAAGCGGGACTTGCGGACGGCGAGGAGCCACCGCTCCAGCGCATCGACGTGACGCGGCTGCTCGGGCAAGACGCTTCGGTCGCGAGCGGCATCGAGTCGTTCGAGGACCAGCCCAACCTTCGGCCGCCACGTCTCGAGGAGGGCCGGCTCCGCGGCGACGCGCTCGCCGGCTCGCTTCGCTTCGATGAGCTCGCTCGCTTCGCGGAGGTCGTACGCCGGAGCAAGCCGCCCGAGATCCGTCTCGAGCTCGCCGGTCCGGAGCAGGTGCGTACCCGTCAGCGCCGTCCGGACTACGTAGAGGAGCTTCTTGATCGTGGGCTCTTTCTCGAGAGCCCTCAGCTGGTTGGTGGCGAAGCCTCGGTAGTGGCGATGGAACCTCCGCGAGATCGTCGCGCGCACGAGCGGGCGTAGCGTCTCGAGCTCCGGGGTCGTCGCGACGGTCGTGGCGCCGAGGATGCGCTCGAGGAAGTTCCCGTTTCCCTCGAGGACGCCGCCGAGGCCGTGCGCGAGCTCGTTCGACGTGTAGTCGATCTCGACCCCGTCGATGACCTCGGCGCGGTCGTATGTCGGCTGCGGAGGATCGAACCCGACGAGCGCGCCGGTCCGTGCGATGTGGATCGCCTTGAGATCGAGATCGCTGTCCGGCGACGGGAACCCATACGCGTGCGCGCCGCTCAGGTAGACGACGAGATGCTGTCGCCTCGCGCTTTCCTCGGCGATGACTCGATCCGCGATCGTCCGCTGGTGCGTGGAGAGGCATCCGAGCTCCGTCGTCGACATACCGCTCGAGCGTAGCACCGGCCCCGCGCGCCGCGCTCCGTACTCGCTCCCTACTCGCTCCCTACTCGCTCCAGACGACCTCCGGCGGAGGCGGAGCGTCTGCACCGAACGGACCGGGCACCTTCGCGGTCCACCGCCTCGCGACCTCCTCGCCGATCCTGCGGAGCAAGAGGTCCGCGCGCGCCACGTCCGGTCGGCGGGGGAGACGCGAGACGTCGCGGGCCGCTTCGAGCGCCGGCGCCATCGCCTCGGCCTCGGCGAGCACGTCGTCGATCGGAACCGCTCCGCTCTTCACCTCGAAAAGCCGCGTCCTGAGATCCCCCTCGACCTCGAACACCGGCGTCCCCTCGTGCAGCCACCGGGTCGCGGTCGCGATGAGCCGCAGAAGGTTGTAGGCGTTCTTCGGACGCAGCTCGCGCGGCAGCTCCAGCGCCACGGCGGCCCCTTGCGCGAACGTCGCCAGCGCGCGCAGCTCCGCCGCCTCGAGTAGCCCCTGGTCGAAGAGTGATCGATAGAGCTGTTTGACGTGCTGCTTGGCCTGATGCACCGCATCGGCCTTCGTGGGAGCGGCCCGTGGCCAGTGCGCCGCCAGCCTCTCTGCGAGCGCGTCGAGCGGAAGATCTGGCTCTGCGCGAAGCCACTCGAGCACCGTGGCGCGATGCTCCGCGAGCCGCTGTGCTTGCTCGAGACGGCGTAGCTGGCCGAGCGCGTAACGCCCGAAGCTCCCGTAAATCTCGATCGAAACGAAGGCGTCCCGCTCGTCCAGGATCCACTGCCCGATCTCATCGTGCGCAGTCGCGCTCGGAACGAAGAGCGCCTCGAGCGTGTTCGGATCGGCTCGCAGCGCCTGACGGATCGCCTTCCCGTACGCCCAGTACGTCGCGCTTCCGTCCTCACGAACGAGATCTTCCGGCGGCGTCACCAGGCCAAGCGTCCAGGGCAGCGGATGCACAAACACTCCGCGCCGGTCGTCGTCGGAGGTCTCGCTTGCGAGCCCCCAGGCCTTCGATCCGACCGTCGTGTCGAGGACCACGCACGGGAGCAGCGCCTCCCATGCGCGCTCGCGCCGCTGGGCATAGAGGACCTGCCCCGTCCGGCGCGGCGTGACCTCGCGGCGCGCGTAGCGAAACGTCCCGATGCCGACGACCAGGACGTCGAGCGCGTCGCCGTCGACCTTCACCACCCGCCCGATCGTCCCCTGCGGCACTCGCCGTTCCCCGGCGAGCCGGTCGACCCTCGTCACCACTTCGGTCCCGTGAGGCAGCGCCACCGCCTGCGGATCCAGCGTCGACAGATGTTTGATGCGAAGGTCCATGGGCGGATGTCGCAAAGCTACCAGCCCTGCAAGCCCATGCGCTAAGGGTCGGCCCGTGAGCGAGGAAGAGCGAGCCCCGCGTGCAGCGACCACCGCTGCCGGCGCGATCGACGCCGCGAGCAGGCGCGGCACGACCTTCTGGCTCGTGGGTAGCTTCCACGTGCTGCTGCGTGTCGCCGCGATCGCGCTCGCCTCCTCGCTCCTCGTCGCGGGCTGGTGTGACGTCTCGCAGGCTTACGACGTCTGGTACTACCACCTACCCTTTGCCGCCCGGCTCACGGGCATCGTCGACGCGAGCACGTATGTGTTCAGTGCCGACAACGAGGCCCGGTTCGCGGGCTTCCCCCTCCTCGGAGAGCTACTCCAGGGCATCGCGTGGCGAGCCACCGGCCACGTTGCGGCGACGAATCTCGTCTCCCTCGCTGCGCTCTTCGGGCTCCCGATCTTCCTGCGCCGCTTCTTCGGCGCCCCTCTCCACCTCTCGGTCATCGCCCTGCTCGCGATCCCGCTCGTGCACACTCACGCGACGTCGAGCTACGTCGACCTGCCTGCGAACGCGTGCATCACGATGCTGCTCCTCTGCGTCCACCGCGCGCTCGTGGCGACGGAGCCGCCCTCGCCGCGGTTCCTCGGCGGATGTGCCGTGCTCGCGGCGGCAGCGGCGAACACGAAGTTCCAGCTCGTGCCCATCGTGACGATCGCCTCGGCGGTGCTCCTCGTGCTGGCGCTCCGCGATGTCCGGCAGTGGACGTCGGCCGGGGCCGCGGCGCGCAGTAGGACGTGGCGACGTCTCGCCGTGTTCGCGCTGGCCATCCCGTGTGTCTTCGCGACGCCGATCAAGAACACGCTCGTCCACGGCAACCCGGTGTGGCCGGTCGAGCTCCGTGTCCTCGGACGATCGCTCCCGCACGTCGACGAAGCGTACGAGTCGAGCCCACGTCACCTCGAGGGCGTGCCGCGCCCCGTGCGCTTCTTCCGATCGGTCCTCGAGATCGACAACCGGCCGATCGCGACGCAGCGGCGATGGTCGCTCGACCAATGGACACCACCCGACGAGCGCGGCTACCGGATGGGCGGCTACTTCGGCGCGTACGTCGTCATCAACCTCGTCGCCCTGGCCGGTGCAGCGTGGCGCCGGCGCAACCGGGAGACACGGATGGCCGTCGCGCTCTTCGCCGGCGTCACCGTCGTCGCGTCGCTCGTCCCGCAGTCGCACGAGCTCCGCTACTACATGCACTGGATGCTCTTTTTGGTGTCGCTGAACGTCGTGCTTTGGGCGCGCGACGCACGCTGGGCCGTGGGACTCGTCGCGGCTTCCGCGCTGGCCGTGGTCACGTGGTCGACGGACGCAGCCTATCTCTATGCCTCCGGGAGCACGTTCGAGGAGCTCGTCGAGCGCCGCGTCGAGCGTTCCGTCATCGAGACCGCGATGCCTGGCGAGCGCCTCTGCATCGACCGCCAGCCGTTCACGTTCCTCTACGCACCCGCGTTCCACGCCGACAAGGGCTACGTCGTGCAGGAGGCGACGACGGACGCCGACTGTCGGGGCGCCCGCCGCGTCCCCTGACGCTGGCTCATCGGGGCGGGCGCACGTCGTGCGCTCGTTCGATCGCGATCGCGCGCACGAGCTCCGTCAGGCGCTCTTCTTCTTGGCGGCGCTGGCGGCGTGAGACGAGCGACTCGCGGACGAGCCAGATGACCGTCGGATAGATCACGAAGTCGACTCCACGGCCGATCCCGACGAGATGCGCCAGGCGCCGAGCGATCTCCGGGAAGAGGATGAGGACGCCGCCCGCGACGAACACGGCGAGCTGCACGTAGAGCAGCCGGCGGTTCCGCGCGCGCGTCGTCCAGTCGTGCACGAAGAGCGCCGCGAGGAACCCCACGAGCAACAGCGCCGCGACCGTGATCTCCGGCTTCATCATCGCGGCTCTCCGAAGAGGAATCCGTGGAAGAGGTCGACGAGGATCGTCACCGCGCCTCCCGCCGTCTGGCCCTTCGCCAGCGTCGCCGCGGTGTACCGCACCGAGACCGGGACCTCGACGAGCCGGAGTGGCGCCGTGCGCGACGCGGTCGAGATCCGCTGCGTCAGCTCGGTCGCGTGCGCCATCCGGTTCTGCCGGAGCTTCATCTGTCCGATCGCGCGTGGG
>Ga0233377_1001016_pt1 | contig 11248 bp, 9 predicted proteins | sample ElkDunMinimDraft_6_FD_191540 | JGI IMG/M metagenome (GOLD analysis project Ga0233377, IMG submission 191540) | Fecal eukaryotic communites from dung pellets of Tule Elk in California, USA - Elk Dung E36 | ecosystem: Host-associated > Mammals > Digestive system > Large intestine > Fecal | place...
GGGCGCGGCTTCGGCGGTGTCGGGTGCGGACACGGTGAACCTCATTCGGATGGTGCGGGAGGGGGCAGCCAACATTAGCGTTCCGCGGGGGAGCGCTTCGGCACGGCGCGGCACCCCGGATCCGAGTCTCCGGAAACGTAATCTGACGCTCATGGACGGCACGGGGGCGGGGACGGGGATCATGCTCGTCGTCGCGGCCGTCGTGTGGTTCCTCTACCTCGTCCCGACGTGGCTGCGACGCCGGGAATACCTCGCGACGGAGCGCACCGCGACCCGTCTCCAGCAGACGATCCGCGTGCTCGCCGAGACGGCGGAAGTGCCCGACGAGGTGCGCATCGCCGCAACCGCCCGGGAAGCCGCACGGCAAGAACGCATCCTGCGGGCCCGGCAGCGCCGCGCCGACGCGATGGCCGCGCGTCAGGTGGCCGCCGTGCGCCGGGCGACGCCCGCATCCGCTCCCCGCCCCTCGCTCGCGCTCGACGTGGTGCGCCGGCGGCGGATGCGACGCACGCGCCGCATGGCGAGTCTGCTCATGGTCGCCGCGACGATCGCCGCCGCCGTGCAGGTCTGGCTCATCGCGACGACCGGCATCGCCCCGGGCGCGTGGGTCGTGCTCGCGCTGTCGCTCACAGCCGGGGCCACGGCGATCGCGGTGCAACGTCGCCTCGATGCCCGCAGCATGCCGCGCTCCGCCACGCCCGCGTCTGCGCGCACCGCCGTGCAGATGAGGGATGCCGCCATCCCGCCCGCAGCCCCCGTGCCGTGGACCCCCGTCGACATGCCGCGGCCCCTCTACCTGTCGCGCCCCGCCGCTCCGCGCCTCGCCCCCCGCCCCGACCTGCGTGAAGCGCTCGCCGCTGCCGCCGCCGCGTCGGAGGAGACACTGCGGGCCGCGCACGCGGAGCCCGAGGTGACCTCGCTGCGACGCGCCCCGGCGGCGACGACGTCGAGGTACGCGGGAATGGGCCTCATCGGAGCCGACGCGACAGCCGCTCCCGACCTCGACGAGGTGCTGCGCCGCCGCCGCTCCGCGGGCTGACGCACCGACCGCCCGCCCGGGGCTGATAGTGTGTTTCCTTGTTCACGGGCCCTTGGCGCAGTTGGTAGCGCGCCTCGTTCGCATCGAGGAGGTCAGGGGTTCAAATCCCCTAGGGTCCACCGAATAGACGAAAGCCCGCCCCTCGGGGCGGGCTTTCGCGTTGTTCCGTCCGCCGCCGACGGTCACCCGACGACGAAGAGGTCGAGGCGTACGAGGTCCGGCATGCGCTCGCCTTTCGCGACGAAGATGCGGGAATTGATCCAATCCCAGCGGCCCTCCGGCGCGTGCAACCGCGGCGACGAACGGAAGTAGATGAGTGACGACTCGACGTGCTCGCCGTCACTGAGCCTGGCGAGATCCGCGGGCGAGCCTGAGCGCATGCCGCGGTTCTCGACGTAGATGCGCGCGCCGTCGTCGGTCTCGATCGCGTAGCGCGCTTCGAGATCCTGTGGCCGGCCGCGGGGGAGGATCTGGAAATCCGCCCCGCCGGCGAGCACCTTTCCCGTGAGGTCGGGGCCGGTCACCGTTCCGCCCTGGATCGGCACGATTCTGCGCGGCGTGCCCGCGACCATTCCCAAATCGACCGGCGTCGCGATGTCGACCTCGATTCGCGCCAAAAAGGTCAGCAAAGGGGGTGTTATGTCGTCGAACACGGGCCGAGCGTAGCAATGGCAGGGGCCGGCGCGGTTACCGGAACAACCGACATCAGAAGCCGGTTTCCCGTCCCGCCGAGGGCTCCGCGGGGGCAAGGCTCTGGGACAGAATGTGACTGATCGGGGGACCCGGGATGCGGGCACGAGAGGGCTGGTACCGGGGGTCACGAGATCGAAGGGAATCAGATGTACAAAGTCGTATGGATCTGCCGCTTCAACGCCGAGTTGACGCCTGAGCAGGCGCAGAGGCACTGGCGCGAGGTTCACGCCCCGCTCGTGCTGAAGGTGCCCGGAGTGATCGGATACGTGCAGAATCACTGCGTCGAGACCGTGGGCATGGCCCTGCCTAACGGCGAGGAGCTGGTGATCGACGGACTCGCCGAAGCGTGGTGGGAAACCGAGGATTCCTACGAGGCCGCCATGGTGAGCCCCGAGTGGAAGGCGCTCAACGCCGACGCCGAGATCAACTTCGACGTCAGCACCATGGTCGGCGCCACGGTGGTCGAGCACGTGATCCTGCCGCCGCCCGCAGCTCGAGGCTGACCGCGCCCCTTCGTCACCCGGGCGGTCGTCCCGCCCACGTCCTGCCGTGCAGCGCCCCGCGACGATGCGGGGGCGTCGGCAGTCTGATCGCCGCGATTCTCGCACAGGCGATTCGCGAAAGCAGGTCACAGCTCTGCCCATAATCCGGCGTCGATTTCGACGTCGAGAACACCAATGCACCCTTTTGTCGCACCACATAGGAATCCTGAAAGGACACCCGAAATGTCACTTATGAGAAAGAACGGCAGGCGGCGCTTCGCGACCGTGACGGCCGCGATCGGCATCCTCGCCCTGGCCGCGTGCTCCGCCGAGGTCGCCGACCCCGCTCCGGGCGCCCCCGAGGTCGACGGCGACCTCATCGCGCTGAGCGGCGCGAACCCCGACGCGCTCGGCGGCGACCTCGTCATCCCCGTCGGCCTCAACCTCGCCCTGTCCGGGGCGGGCGCCTACTACGGGGAGGTGACGGCCAACGCCGCACGCCTCGCGGCGGCGCAGATCAAGGCCGCCGGCGGGCCCGAGTTCCAGTTCATCATCAAGGACCACAAGTCCGGTGACCCGCAGGCGGGCGTTCAGACCACGCGCGAACTGGGCCAGGAGGGCGTCAACATGGCGCTCTACTCCTACATCGGCGTGCTCGGCTCGGCGCTGCAGGGCATTGCGGAGTACGAGATCCTCTCGCTCGACGGCGGTGGCGGCACTCAGGAGTTCGCGAAAGAGATGCCGTACTTCTACGGCACCCGGGCACTCGCGCCGAACGACACCTACGGCGGAACCGCGCAGTACATCGCGGCCGAACTCCCCGACGTCGACACGGTCACGCTCGTGATCGGTGACACCGGTGCCGAGAACGTGGCCGACTCGGTCGCGAAGGCCGAAGCCGTCTTCAACGAGAACGGCATCGGGGTGGGTGCGGTCGAGGTCGTGCCCTACGGCGGCACCGACTTCTCCAGCGCAATCAGCAAGGTCGTCGCGAGCGACACCGATCTCGTGCTCAGCGTGCAGTTCGGCACCGACACCGGCTACTTCCTCAAGCAGCTGCGCGAGGCGGGCTCCGACCTGCAGGTGATCGGGGTGGACTTCATCCCCGACATCGTCGAGATCGCCGGTCCCGCCGCCGAGGGCTACATCATGTCGCTGGACTACTTCGACGCCGACAACATCACCAACGACTGGGCGGAGTTCATGGTCGAGTCGGCCGCGGCGGCCTACCCCGACGCTCCGAAGCCCGACTACTACTTCGCGAACTACTACCAGGACATCTTCACCCTGTGGCAGGTCGTGCAGCGGGTCATCGCCTCGGGCGGCGACGTGAACGACTCGGCGACGCTCCTCGCGGCCTTCGAGTCCGACCTCACGTTCCCGTCGGTCTACGGCGGCGAGCCCGGTGACCTGCACGGATTCCAGTCGATTGACAAGAAGAGCCACAGCCTCTCCGAGCGTCAGATGTACGTGAACGTCCTCTCGGGCGGAGAAATCACGCGCGTCGCGACCTACGGGGTCGGCGGCACGGACTTCGCGCTCGTCGACTGACCTTCCCTTTCCGCCTGGCGCGGGCGGGCTCCGGCCCGCCCGCGCCACTCACCCAGAAGGCGTTGCCATGGACACGACGCTCCTCGCTCAGCTCTTTCTCATCGGCATCGTGTCCGGTGCCCCGCTGGCCGTGCTCGGCCTCGGGATGTCGTTGATCCTCAACGTCGCCCACCGCTTCCACTTCGCCTTCGCCTTGACGATCACGCTCGGCGGGTTCGTGGCGGCGATCCTCGCGACCCAGGCCGGGGTGCCCGCACCGCTCGCGGTCCTCATCGCCGCCGTCGCCGCGGGCCTCGTCGGCGCCGCGATCGAGATGGCGATCTACCGGCCGCTCGAGCGTCGCGCCGGCGCGGCATCCCTTCTTCCCGTATTCGTGAGCGCGCTCGGCCTCACCATCGGCGGGCAGAGCCTCATCCAACTGGTCTGGGCGCGCGACACCACGAGCCGCCCGTTCACCCTGATGGCGAGTGAGCGCCTGCCCATGCCGCTGGACCTGCGCCTGACGACCCTCGATCTCACGACGCTCGTCGTATTCGGCGGGATCGCCGCAGTCGCCGTCGTCATCCTGCGGTTCACTCGCGCCGGACAGGTCGTGCGCGGGGTGCGCGGCAACCCCCTGATGGCGGCCGTCGTCGGGGTGCGCCCGGCCACGGTCTATGTCTGGATCTTCGCCCTCGCCTCGGCTGCGAGCGGCCTCGCGGGGGCATTTTTCGCCGCGCGCTTCTCGGCGACTCCGGCGATGGGGTTCGACCCCATGTTCTCGGCGTTCGTCGTCGCCTTCCTCGCCGGAGCCGCCGCTCCCGCGCTCCGGGTCGTGCTCATCGGCCTCGCACTCGGGGTCGTGCAGTCGGTCAGCGGCATGTGGATCCCCTCGAACCTCACCAACATCGTCGTCTTCGGTCTCTTGTTCGCCTATCTCGCCGCGCGCGGGCTGGGTGTGAAGGTGCCGCGACGCCTCCGTCTCGCGGGAAAGGCCTGACGCCGTGGAGTATTGGATCAGCTATCTGGACCAGGCGATCATCTTCGCGATCTTCGCCGTCTCGCTGAACGTGCTGGTGGGATACGCCGGCATCTTCTCGATCGGATCGGCAGCGTTCGGCGCGATCGGCGGCTATGTCACCGCTCTCGTGACGCTCAACCTCGGCGCACCCACGATCGTGGCGCTGCTCCTCGCGGCGCTCGCCGGCGGGATCATCGCTCAGGTGCTGAGCGCACCCATCCTCGGGTTGAGCCCCGAGTATGTGATGCTCATGACCCTGTCGCTGTCGATCCTGCTCGTGGCCGTCATCGCCGCGGTGCCGATGCTCGGCGGCCAGCAGGGTCTGTTCAACATGCCGCTGCCGGCGTTCACCGGCGACAAGCTGCTGCGGCCGAGCCAGTTCCTGCCGTGGCTCGTGCTCTTCCTCATCGTGACGCTGCTGCTCGTCTGGCGCACCGCCGAGTCGCCGCTCGGGCGTCTGCTGCGTGCGGCGCGCGACGACCGTACCGCGGTGCGCTCGCTCGGCAAGAACCCCCTGTGGGCGCAGATCTCGGCCTTCGGCCTGATGTCGGCGCTCACGGGTCTGGCCGGCGGTCTGCTCGTGCTCTACAACGGCATCGCCGCACCGTCGATGTTCTCGCTCAACCAGACGATGCTCATCTTCGCGATGGTGGTCATCGGGGGGATCGGTTCCATTCCCGGGTCGCTCGCCGGAGCCGTACTCGTCGTCGGGATCGCGCCGCTGCTGGAGACCGTGCTGCGTCTCTCGCCCGAGGATTCGGCGCTCGTGCGCCCCATCGTCTTCGGCGCCGTGCTCATCCTCGTCATGCGGCTGCGGCCGGCGGGGCTCGTGCCGGAGCGCCTCAGGGTGCCGCGCGCGCTGCGATCCCGCGTCGCGGCGACGGTGCCCGAGATCAGCGAGCCCAGGCCGGCCGTCGTCGACACGTCGGAACGGCCGCCGGTCGTGCTCCAGGTCGACGGGATCTCGAAGAGCTTCGGCGGCGTGCAGGCCGTGCGCGACCTCTCGCTGCAGCTGCGGGCGGGGCAGATCACCGCGCTCGTCGGGCCGAACGGCGCGGGGAAGAGCACTGTCTTCAACCTCGTCACCGGCGCGATCCAGCCCGACGCGGGAAGTGTCGTCCTCGAGGGGCGCGACATCACCGGGTGGGCTCCGCACCGCGTGGCCCGCGCAGGGATGGTGCGCTCGTTCCAGGACCTGCGGGTGTTCGCCGGCTTGACGCCGATCGAGAACGTCATGATGGGCGGGCTTCCGCACCCCGGTGAGAATCCGCTCGCCCTCTACGCCGCGTTCCGCTCCGTGCATCGACGGGAACGGGCGATCGCCCAGGATGCCGCGGCCTGGCTCGACTTCGTGGGCGTCGATCCGATGCTCCGCGTGCCGACCTCGTCGCTGTCGTTCGCGCAGCAGAAGCAGGTCGCGTTCGCCCGGGTGCTCGGCACCGGAGCGCGCATCCTCCTCCTCGACGAACCGCTCTCCGGAATCGAGGGGAATGCGGCCGAAGACATGATCGCGCTCATCGATCGGATGCGCTCCCTGGGTCACACGATCTGCATCGTCGAACACAGCATCCAGGCGATCAGCAGGCTCGCGGATTGGGCCTACTTCATGGAGGAGGGAACCGTCACGGCGGAAGGCCGGGTCGCCGACCTCCTCGCCGACTCGCGACTCAAGGAGGCCTACTTTGGAATCGCCTGACCCGGGCCGCGCGCCCCGGCTCGACGTACGCCGACTCGGCACCGGGTACGGCAGCAAGCAGGTCGTCTTCGACCTCTCACTCGAGGTCGGCGCGTCGGAGATCGTCGCCGTCCTCGGCCACAACGGGGCAGGAAAGACCACGGCGATGTCCGCGATCTTCGGCCTGCTTCCGGCCCGCGAGGGGGCCGTCGAACTCGACGGTGCCGCGATGACGAAACTCGACCCGCGCACCCGGGTGCGGGCGGGAATGAGTTTCGTGCCGGCCGACAACTTCGTCTTCGCCGACCTGACCGTGGCCGAGAATCTCGCGCTCGGCGGGCTCACCGAGTCGCGCGCCGACCGGCGCCGGGGGAACCTCGAGTGGGTGTTCGACCGATGGCCGATCCTCGCCGAACGGCGCACCCAGCTCGCCGGCACGATGTCGGGCGGCCAGCGTCGGTTGCTGAGCCTGGGGATCTCGCTGATGTCCTCGCCGACCCTGCTGCTGCTCGACGAGCCGTCGCTCGGGCTCGCCCCCAACGTCGTCGACCGGCTGTTCGCCGACCTGCGGCACCTGGCCGACGAGCGAGGCCTCGGAGTGCTCATCGTCGAGCAGAGCGTGGCCAAGGTGCTCGCCATCGCGGACCGCGCCTACGTCATGCGGTCGGGGCGCGTCATCGCGCACGAGACCGCCGGCCACTTCGCGCAGCGCGACTCGCTCTGGGAGCTGTTCTGACGAGTGCCGCCGGGTAGCGGCGCGGCGGCGAAACCGCATTTCCGTATACTCACGACCATGGTCACCGAACGCCCATGGTTCCGATGACTCGCATCACCCTGCGTCAGCTCGAGTACTTCCGCACGATCGCGGCGACGGGCAGCCTGCGCGCCGCTGCGGAGCGCGAATACGTCTCGCGGTCGACGATCGCCGCCGCGCTGACCGATCTCGAGCGCGCGCTCGACACGCAACTCTGCATCCGCCACAAGTCGACGGGCATCGAACTCACCGAGTCGGGCAAGGCGGTTCTCGACATCGCGGCGACCATCGGGGGGTATGTCGACGACCTCGAGTCGCTCGCCGGCGACTCGACGCTGAAGGGCATCCTGACCGTCGGCTGCTTCGGCTCGCTTGCGCCGACCGTGCTGCCGACCCTGGTGAAGCAGTTCATGGCCGACCACCCCGGGGTCGAGGTCGTGACGGTGACCGATTCGACGGACGTGCTCATCGACCTGCTCACCTCGGGGCGGCTGGACCTGATCATCTCGTACAAGCTCCACGTCGTCCCGGCGCTCACGGTGCGCCGGTTGTTCGAGACGCGGATGTATGTCGTGCTCCCACCGGAGCACCGGCTCGCCGCCGGCGACGTCGTCGACGCCGCCGACCTGGTGCACGAACCGCTCGTGATGATCACGACGCCGCCCAGCGAGGAGGATGTCACCGACTACTTCGACTCGATCGGGCTCAGCCCGCACGTGCGCTTCCGGATCTCCAACTTCGAGTACGGACGATCGCTCATCGCGGCGGGTCTGGGCTACGGCCTCTATCTGCAGCGCCCCCTCCACGACCTGACCTACGAAGGGGCGCCGCTCGTCGCGAAACCGCTGCGGCCCATGCCGACGTCGGAGCGGGTCAGCATCGCGTGGCCGCGTGATCGGCGTCTCACCGCGAAAGCCTCCTCGTTCGTGGAGCTCACGCAGTCGTGGGGGGCGCGGCTCGCTCCCGTGTCGGTGTACGACGGGCGCACCGACGCCGAATCCGGCGCCTCCGCGGTCGAAGACTGAGGTTCAGCCAGCCGCCGAGGGGACCTCGGGGTGGTCGTCCCGGGATCCTGGCCGCAGCGGCGGTGCCAGCAGATGATGCGCGAGCCGCGTCGCGCCCTCGGGGTCGGACTCGGCGACGAGGCTCTTGAGCCGATCGAGCGCGAGCGGGGCGAGTCCGTCGAAGAGTTCGAGGAACAGCCGTCTCGCCTCGGCGCGCGGCCAATCGGCGGGCAGCATCTCCTGCGGCAGGTCGGGATCGACGATCACGACGCTGCGCCACTGGTCGGTCAGCTTCGCCCGGAGCACGAACGCCTCGGCGGGGGCGACGAGTCCTCGGCGCAGCCGCGCGGCGAGCGGCGCGTGCTCGGCGATCAACTCTTCGTAGAGCGCGCGGGTCGAGTCCAGGTCGAAGGCGTCGCGCGGGTCGAGGGCTCCGCCCTCGTCGAACCGCGCCGTCATCACGGCGGCGCGTGCCTCGAGGCGGCCGATGAGTTCGCGGGCTTCGGCGACGAGACCCTCCGGCCGAACCCACACGGCGTCCGCCATCGGCGCGAAGCCGAGCTTGCCGAGGCCGTTGCGCAGGGCCGCTCGGGTCGCCCGCTCGCGTTCGGCGATCGAGAAGACCACGACCGTCCATTCGCCATCCCAGGCCGGGCGCTGCTCGCCGAAGTTGAGGTAGCGGTTGCGTCGCTCGAGGCGCACGGCGAGGTTGGCGTCGCTCACGTGGTAATAGGTGCCCCGCCCGGCACGCGTGCGCACGAGCACCCGTCGTTCGGTCAGGCGGCTGAGGGCCTTCCGGGCGCCGGCGTCGGTGACGCCGAACTCGGCGAGGATGCGGCTGATCGCTGTCGACGAGAAGCGGTCGGCCGACTCGAAGGTGTAGTCGCCGAGGATGGCGGCGAGCAACCGCTGGGAGTTCGCGCCCGCCTGGGCGCGGGGGAAGTCGGGTGAGGGCTCGGCGCCCGTGCCTGCTTCTTCCATATCTGGATCGTACCGAGAGGGGCCCCCGACGCCACCCTTCGATGTCATTTATTTGTACGGTCGAAAGGTATAGTGACAATATTCAGCGAACGACGGAGTCGCAGGGAGGGCCAGCCGTGAACGACGACAACCTCTCGGTCGCGCTAGCGTGGCACCTCGGCGCGACGCGTTTCGACGACATCCCGGAACCGGCCCGGCACGCAGCCGAGCGCTCGCTGCTCGACGCCGTCGGAGTCAGCATCGCGGCGACCGGGCTCGACCCCGCCGCCCGCTCGGTCGCGGCGGTCGCCATCGCCGAGGGGGGAGCGCGTGAGAGCACCGTCTTCGGCGCACAGGGCCGGGTCCCGGCCGCAGCGGCCGCCCTCGCCAACGGAGCCTTCGCGCACGCGCTGGACTTCGAGGACGCCCTCGACGGCCTGCCGATCCACCCGAACGCGCAGATGGTGCCCGCGGTGCTCGCCGTCGCTGAGGATCGCGACCTCGCGGGTGCCGACGTCGTGCGCGCGCTTGCCATCGGCTGCGACCTCGGGGCGCGGATCGCCGCCGCCGCGGGGACGGCGATCGAGGACGCCGGCTGGTACCCGCCGCCGATCGCCGGCGCTCTCGGTGCGGTCGGGGCGCTCGCCAACCTCGTCGGTCTCGACACGCGCCGCACGCTCGACGCGCTCTCCCTCGCGCTCATGCAGGTGACGGCGTCGGGAGAGGCGGGGCTGAGCCCGCTCTCCACGATCCGCGGCATCCGCGACGGGTTCTCGGCGCACGCGGCTGTGCGCTCGCTCGTTCTCGCCGAGGCGGGCATCCGGGGCTTCGACGATCCGCTCGGAGGGCGCAAGGGGTTCTTCGCGACCTTTGCGCAGGGACGGGCCGACCTTGGCCCCCTCCTGGATGGGCTCGGCGAGTACTACTACGGCGCGGACGTCGCATTCAAGCCCTGGCCGAGCTGTCGGGGAACCCACGCCTTCGTCGGTTCCGTGCTGCGAATGCGGCAGGGCGTGGCCCTCGACGAGATCGACTCGATCGCCGTGTGGGGGGCTCCGTTCGTACTGACCCTCGCCGAGCCGCGCGCCGCGAAGATCGCCCCTCGGGTCGCGATCGACGCGAAGTTCAGCGTGCCGTTCACCGTCGCGGTCGCCCTCGTCGACGGCGACGTGACGCTGCGCAGCTACGAGCCAGCGTCGCTCGAGCGCGACGACCTGCGTGCCTGGGCGGCGCGCGTCGAGGTCGCCGTCGACGCCGACTTCGACGCGACGGCCGGCTTCTCCGGAGGCCGCACCGAACTTCGATTGCGCGACGGGAGGGTGCTGAGCGAAACGGTGCTCACCCCGCGCGGCAACCCGCGCGATCCGCTCGACGACGCGGCGCTGACCGCCAAGTTCCTCGACTGCGTGGCGTCGGGCGAACCCGCGGTCCGGGGCGACCGCGCCACGCGGCTCGCGCGCGACCTGCTGGGCTTCCGGAGGGTGCCGTCCGTGCGCTCACTGATGTCGGAGAACTTCGGCGGGCAACCGACCGCCGGCGAGCAGAGAGAGAGCGACGCCGCATGGATCCCATCGCGCTGACCGGCGACGGCCCCGTCGTCGGGCGAGACCTCGGCGGTGCGCTGCGTTTCGCCGGCATCCCGTACGGCGCGCCCACCTCGGGAGACGGGCGCTTCGCGCCGCCGCGCCGGCCCGAAGCGTGGACGCAGACGCGGGATGCCCGCGAGTTCGGGCCCGCCGCCCCGCAGGTGCGGGCGGCCGTCGCGCCGCAGGGCGAGGACTGCCTCGTCGTGAACGTCTGGACCCCCGCGCTCGACGGGGGAGCCCGGCCGGTGCTCGTCTGGTTCCACGGCGGAGGGTTCCTCATGGGTCGGGGAGACGAGCCGCCGACCGACGGGACGGCGCTCGCGCGGGAGCACGACCTCGTCGTCGTCTCGCTCAACCACCGGCTTGGGATGATGGGCTTCCTCGACCTTGAGGGCCTCGTCGGCGAGGAGTTCGCCGGATCGCCGAACGCGTCGATGCTCGACCTCGTCGCGGCCTTGCGCTGGGTGCAGCGCAACATCGTCGCGTTCGGCGGAGATCCGGGCA
>Ga0233377_1001017_pt1 | contig 11237 bp, 8 predicted proteins | sample ElkDunMinimDraft_6_FD_191540 | JGI IMG/M metagenome (GOLD analysis project Ga0233377, IMG submission 191540) | Fecal eukaryotic communites from dung pellets of Tule Elk in California, USA - Elk Dung E36 | ecosystem: Host-associated > Mammals > Digestive system > Large intestine > Fecal | place...
GAGGAGACGAAGTCCGAGGAAAAGTGACCAGCTCGAGAGCACCGTCGAGCCCACGAGCTCATCGGGGGCGTTGCTCGAAGGCTTCTGCGTGAGATGATGAGGCCCCCGCGGTATCCTCGCGCGGGGGTCTGGCGAAGACCGAGAGAGAACAACCAGTCGAGCGGGCACGGAGCTCGTGAGACCCACCAGGGTGAGAACATGAAGAGGCCGGAGACGCGAGCTCAGGCGCTCGAGGTGCTCGAGCGGCACAAGGACGTCCTGATCCCCAACGTCGTCGAGACGACGCACCGGGGTGAGCGCGGGTGGAGCATCTTCGACCGCCTGCTCAAGGACCGCATCGTGTTTCTCTATGACGAGATCCACGACATGCTGGCGAACGTGATCATCGCTCAGTTTCTCTTCCTGGAGAGCGAGGATCCCGACAAAGAGATCATGGTCTACATCAACAGCCCCGGCGGCGTGGTGACCAGCGGTCTCGCGATCCACGACACGATGCAGTACGTCCGCTGCGACGTGTCGACGACCTGCCTCGGCATGGCGGCGTCCATGGCAGCGGTTCTGCTCGCGGCGGGCGCCAAGGGGCGACGCAACGCGCTGCCGAACGCCCGCATCATGATCCACCAGCCCATGGGCGGAGCACGGGGTCAGGCCTCCGACATCGAAATCCAGGCGCGTGAGATCCGGCACCTCAAGGAGGTGCTCACGGACATCCTCACCAACGCGACCGGCAAGAACAAGGATCAGATCCTCAAGGACATCGACCGGGACTTCTACCTCGGAGCCGCTGCGGCGAAGGAGTACGGTCTCATCGACAACGTCATGCTGCCGCCCAAGAAGAAGAGCGACGGGAGCAAGGACAAGTAGAGCGCACAAACGTGGGGTCGGTGGAACGAGCACCGACCCCACGGTCATCTTCATTGTCGAAGCGGACATCTCTTCACCGGTTCAGGCCCACAAGCTTGCGATGACCGGTGGACGGGAATAAGCTTCCGAAAAGACGAGGCGGTCTTGGAGCGGCGGCGAGACGATCACACGAGTGGGAACCTGAGCTGCTCCTTTTGCGGGAAATCGCAGAAGGAAGTGAAGAAGCTCATCGCAGGACCTACGGTCTACATCTGCGACGAGTGCATCGGTCTCTGCAACGACATCATCGCGGAGGAGGTCGAGAAGGACGAGCCCTATGCTGGCTCGGCACCGATCCCGAAGCCGTCCGAGATCAAGGCGATCCTCGACGACTACGTGATCGGGCAGGACCGCGCGAAGAAGATCCTCGCGGTCGCGGTGCACAATCACTACAAGCGCATCGACTCGCGAGTCAGCTCCGATGACGTGGAGCTCTCGAAGTCGAACATCTTGCTCCTCGGCCCGACGGGCTCCGGCAAGACGCTCCTCGCGCAGACGCTCGCGAAGATCCTCCACGTCCCGTTCGCGATCGCGGACGCGACGACGCTCACCGAGGCCGGCTACGTCGGCGAGGATGTCGAGAACATCATCGTCCAGCTGCTCCAGAACGCCGACCACGACGTCGAGCGCGCGCAGCGTGGCATCGTCTACATCGACGAGATCGACAAGATCAGCCGCAAGAGCGACAACCCGAGCATCACCCGTGACGTGTCGGGCGAGGGTGTGCAGCAGGCGCTCCTCAAGATCATCGAGGGCACGATCGCGAACGTCCCGCCGAAGGGTGGACGCAAGCACCCGCAGCAGGACTTCCTGCAGGTCGACACGACCAACATCCTCTTCATCTGCGGCGGCGCCTTCGTCGGTCTCGATCAGATCGTCCAGCGCCGCACCGGCCAGCAGACGCTCGGCTTCGGCGCCGAGATCAAGAGCAAGAAGGAGTTCAAGCTCGGCGAGCTGCTCGCTCGCGTCGAGCCGGAGGATCTCCTGAAGTTCGGTCTCATCCCGGAGTTCATCGGTCGTCTGCCCATCATCGCGACGCTCCACGAGCTGAACGAGGAAGCGCTGATCGACATCCTCACGAAGCCGAAGAACGCGCTCGTGAAGCAGTTCCAGAAGATCTTCGAGATGGACGGCGTGAAGCTCAAGTTCACGAAGAGCGCGCTGTCCGCCGTCGCACGCGAGGCGCTCGCCCGCAACGCCGGCGCCCGTGGCCTCCGCGCCATCCTCGAAGGTTCGCTCCTCGAGATCATGTACGACGTGCCCTCCCGCTCGGGGATCAAGGAAGTCGTCGTGAACGAGGAAGTGATCACGAAGGGCGACGCGCCGCTCATCGTGTACCAGAAGGAAGCCGAGCTCGCCTGACGCGAAGACGCCCGCGCGGTGCTACCGGCGGGCCTCGTACCAGACCGCAGCGCCGTTGTCGGCGCTGCGGTTTCGCTTTGTGGGGGGGGCGTCATGGGCTCGTCGGCGCCGGGTAGGTGCAGAACGTCGAACGACACGTTGACGAACTCGTGCCCTCGAGAGGCATGCCGTCGAACCTCACGTCCTTCGCGAGCGGTCGCCAGCAGCCGCACGCCAGTGCGTACTTCTTGTTCGAGCGGGTGCCGTAGGCGCGCCCGTCTTTTGCCACGGCGAAGTTGCGGATCGCGAACGCCTACGTCGTCGCGAACGTCTCGTCGCCGAGTGGTACGGCGGTCCTCGAGTCGCCGGCGGCGACCACCGTCGCGAACGTCTCGTCCGGCGGTAGCGCCTCCACGCGGGGTCTTCACGCAGATGTTCGCGGGGCCGGAGGTGCACTCTTGCGCTCTGCACGTGAAGCAGGTCGGGCGTCACCCGCATCGCCGTCGGCGCCGTCATTCGAGCTACCGGGATCGGAGGCGGGGCCGGAGGACGAAGAGCAAGCTGCGGCAAGAAGGCATAGAACCGCGGCGAGCCCGGCGGGCCGCCGTACGAGAGGAGCAAGCATCCAAAGCTCCTGTGGAAGTAGGGCACCGCGTGTGACGCGTGCCCACCTTCGAGATTCGCCGGCCTGTCTTCCCGCGACTTACGAGGAGCCTCGTATCCGGGCTCGCTCCGCGAGTAAGCGAGCATTCGTCACGCATCGCTTCGCCACGGTGTGACCGAGGCGCCGCGACGACGTACGCCTCCGACGCTCGGGGCGACCTCGCGCAGGGCATCCGGACGCCTTTGACGGCGGTTGCCCTTTCGAGCCGACCACGTTCCCGAGCCGAGCCATTGCGCCGCGCGCAGCCGGCTCCGGAGCGGGAACGGACGCGCTCCGCGCAGTGCCGCGTTCGCCCCCGACGCGCTCGCGCGCGTGTGAGACGCGCTCGCGCGCGTGTGACGCGTGTGAACGGAGGCTCGCGAACGGACGCTCGCGCATGGACCAAAGATGCGCTTACGGAAGGGCGTCGGGGCACGCTAGCTGGAGGGCGCCGTCGCGGCGCCCGAGGCCGTGGTGCCGTTGCACCACAAGCGGAATTCGCGCCGTCGTGCCTTTGTGAAACCGGGAGTTCCGGGGTAGAACGAGGGGCTGTTTCGGCTCCCGCGACCAGGGGGCGGCGACGAGAGCCCCCGCTCCACGGGGCGAGCACGAGGACAGAGGACGACATATGTTCTTCAAGAGCGACGACGGGAAGCCCGGACCCAAGAAGCGCAGCGTTCCCTTGCTTCCCTTGCGGGACATCATCGTGTTCCCGCACATGGTCAGTCAGCTCTTCGTCGGTCGTGAGCGCTCGATCAATGCCCTCGATGCGGCGATGGCGCGCGACAAGGACATCTTCCTCGCCGCACAGAAGAACGCGAAGACGAACGAGCCGACGCCCGACGACATTTTCCAGGTCGGCACGCTCGGGACGATCATGCAGCTGCTTCGTCTGCCCGACGGCACCGTGAAGGTCCTCGTCGAAGGAAAGAGGCGGGCGCGGGTGAAGAAGTTCCCGCAGACCGAGGAGTACTTCCTCGTCGAGGTCGAAGAGATCCCCGACAGCAGCGCGAAGGGGGTCGAGGTCGAGGCCCTCATGCGCTCGGTGCAGGCGGCCTTCGAGATGTACGTGAAGCTGAACAAGAAGGTTCAGCCCGAAGTCCTCATGAGCGCGCAGACGATCGACGACGCCGCGCGGCTCGCCGACACGATCGTCGCGAACCTTCCGACCATCAAGCTCACCGACCGCCAGGCTCTCCTCGAGATGGAGGATGCGGTGAAGCGGCTCGAGCGCCTCCACGAGCTGATGCAGGCCGAGATCGAGATTCTCCAGGTGGAGAAGAAGATCCGCTCCCGCGTCAAGAAGCAGATGGAGAAGACGCAGAAGGAGTACTACCTCAACGAGCAGATGCAGGCGATCCAGAAGGAGCTGGGTGGCGGCGATCGCGACGAGTTCAAGAACGAGATTCACGAGATCGAGGAGCAGCTCAAGACCAAGCGAATGAGCAAGGAGGCTCTCGCGAAGGTCAAGAAGGAGCTCAAGAAGCTCAAGATGATGCACCCGACCAGCGCCGAGGCGACGGTCGTGCGCAACTACATCGACTGGATCATCGGGCTGCCCTGGTACGACAAGAGCGAGGAGAACTACGATCTCACCAAGGCCGAGGAGATCCTCGAAGAGGATCACTACGGCCTGAAGAAGATCAAGGAGCGCATCCTCGAGTACCTCGCGGTGCAGGCGCTCACGAAGAAGCTCAAGGGCCCGGTCCTCTGCTTCGTCGGACCGCCCGGCGTCGGCAAGACGTCGCTCGCGAAGAGCATTGCGCGCGCGACGGGCCGCAAGTTCCAGCGCCTCTCGCTCGGCGGCGTACGTGACGAGGCCGAGATCCGCGGCCACCGCCGGACGTACATCGGCGCGCTCCCGGGCAAGTTGATCCAGAACCTGAAGAAGGTCGGGACGAACAACCCCGTCTTCCTCCTCGACGAGATCGACAAGATGTCGACCGACTTCCGCGGCGACCCCGCGGCGGCGCTCCTCGAGGTGCTCGACCCCGAGCAGAACCACGCGTTCAACGATCACTACCTCGACATGGACTACGACCTGTCGGACGTGATGTTCATCACGACGGCGAACACGCTGTCCGGAATCCCGGTGCCGCTCCAGGACCGCATGGAGATCATCCAGCTGTCCGGCTACACCGAGTTCGAGAAGATGAACATCGCGGTGAAGTACCTCGTGCCGCGCCAGACGAAGGAGTGTGGCCTCGAGGACGTACCGTTCACGCTCAGCGAGAACGCGATCCGCACCGTCATCCACCACTACACGCGCGAGGCGGGCGTCCGCTCGCTCGAGCGCGAGATCGCCTCCATCTGCCGCAAGGTCGCGCGTCACGTCGTGAACGAAGGCAAGGAGAAGCCGATCGACGTCGTCGCGAAGAACGTCCCGCACTACCTTGGCGTCCCGAAGTTCCGGATGAACAAGAAGGAGGAGCGCGACGAGATCGGCCTCACGAACGGCCTCTCCGTCACCAACTCCGGCGGCGGCGAGCTGCTCGCGTGCGAGGTCGCGGTCGTGGCCGGCAAGGGGAAGCTTGCGATCACGGGCCTCCTCGAGAAGGGCATGGAGGAGAGCGCTCACGCGGCCATGAGCTACGTCCGCTCGCGCGCCGCAGCGCTCGGCCTCGACTCCGAGTTCTACCAGAAGATCGACGTCCACGTTCACTTCCCCGAGTTCATCCGGAAGGACGGACCTTCGGCGGGCGTGACGATGGCGACCTCGCTCGCGAGCGCGCTCATCAAGGTGCCGGTGAAGCGCGATCTCGCCATGACCGGCGAGCTCACGCTCCGCGGCCGCGTGCTCGCGATCGGCGGCCTCAAGGAGAAGCTCCTCGCGGCGCACCGCGCAGGCATCACGACGGTGATCATCCCGCGGGAGAACCGGAAGGACCTCCGCGAGGTGCCGCGCCGCGTGCTCAAGGCGACGCGCATCGTCCTCGTCGAGCACGCGGACGAGGTGCTCCGCGAGGCGCTCTGCCTCTCCGACGCGGACGCCCTCTTCGGGCCGCCGCGCGAGTCGTGGGAGTACGTCGACGGCGAGCTCGTCGTGAAGCACGGCGGCAAGCCCGGCGCGGCGGGGACGACCGACGGCGGTCAGGTGGTCATTCCACCTTCGGGCGCCGAGCCGACGCCGACCCCGATCGTGCCCGTGCCGTCCGGCAACGCCTGACGCTTCAGCTCCACGTCTCCTACGTTCGGCCGGCACGCCATCGCGTGTGCCGGCCGACTTCATATCTGGGCTCGTGGTCGAGGCTCCAGCCCCTTCGGTTGGCGTCCGTCGCGAACGGGGGCGAGACCTGCGTGCTCGTGCCAGCGCTCCTCGTCGGTCCGCGGGAGCGCCCTCATTCTGTGTCAACGGCGCTGGGACGCCCTCACCACCGCATGTCGCGCATGAACAGCTCGCCGTCGAGTGTCCGCGCGAAGCTGGTGGCATCCTGATCGCCGACGAACCGGACGACAGTGTCGAGCACGTGGGGTGCGCGGAGGATGGCGCGGTGTCCGAGGGCGGACACGCCGACGAGCTTTCCCCGTGGCGCTGCGCCGACGATCGCCTCGCCGCTTGCGAAGGGAACGATCGGATCGTCGTGATCGTGCACGACGAGCATCGGCTGATGGAGGCGCTCGGCGTCGACCCGGACGTCGAGCTCCTCGAACTCTACGGAGTAGCGCGCCTCGAGGCGCGCGATCATCGCCTCCTCGACGTCGGGCGCGAGGTCGAGCGTGCGCGTGAACACGTCCAGGTAGCTGGTCGGAGTCGTCGGCGGAGCGATCAGCGCGAGCCGCTCGGCGCGGAATCCGTACCGTGTCGCCAGGAGCGTCGCGGCCCCCCCGACGGAATGTCCGATGACCGCGTGGACGGGCCCGAGCGCCCGGCCGAGCGTGCAGAGGGCACGGGCGTGGTCGACGAGCGACGCCCGCTTCGAGGGAGCGTCGCCGTGACCTGGCGCATCGAACGTCACGACGCGAAAGCCGCGGGTGAGGAGCTCGGGGACGAACGCCGCGAGCTGCGAGCCGCGTCCCTCCCAGCCGTGGACGAGGATGACCGTGGGCAGATCCTCGAGCGTCGCCGGGGTGGCGTTCGTCATGTCACTCGCGTCAGCGGAGGGTGTCCACGTCCAGGTGGGGAGCCACGCCCCTTCGTGCGCGAGCCGGTCGTGCGTCGCGGTCGACAAGGCTTGGGACTCCCAGATCGGTCGTTGGTGCCGGCGCGCCGTGAGGAAGAGGCGCTCCGCCCAGCGTGCAGCAAGGGCGGGGGCGCGCGGGGAGAGCACGCGAAAGCCCGTCCGCACGGCGCGGAGGGCAGGTGCAAACGTACGACCGTTCGTGCTTTTCTTGGGGTGCATTGTTCCGCTCATGGGGATCCTCCACGGTTCTTGTCGGTGCTTGGGTTCAGGGGCGCGGCGCGCGCGCGTCGAGGAGCAGCCGCTCGAAGGCGGTCTGCGTGCGCCGTTCGGCGTCGGCAGGGGCGAAGACGGTGCGAAGGAAGTGGTAGCCGTAGGCGATCGAGAACGTCTCGTGCGCGAGCTGATCGCAGTCGAGGTCCGCCCGGAAGTGCTTCTCCTCGACCGCAATCCGCGCGGCGTGGGCGATCGCGTCGACCCAATCCTTCAGCGAGGCCATCAGTCGGTCGCGGGCAGGACCCGGCCGGTCGTCGAGCTCGACCCCTGCCACCACGAAAATGCAGCCGCCGGGGAGGAAGTCGGCGCGCGACCACGCGAGCCAGTTCTCGAAGAGCGCACGCACGCGCGGCTCACCCCGCGGCTGCTTGAGCGCAGGGGAGACGACGAGCGTGACGAACCGCGCGATCGCCTCCTCGAGCACGGCGACCTGGAGGTTCTCCTTGGACGAAAAGTGCGCGAAGAGGCCGCTCTTCGACATGCCCACGTGCTCGGCCAGCTTGCCGATCGTGAGCCCTTCGAGGCCGACCGAGCTCGCGAGCGAGAGCGCCGAGCCAAGCACGGCGCTCCGCGTTTCGTCACCCTTGGTCACGTCGGCAAAATAGAACGATCGTTCGCAAAGTCAAGGGCGCCCAGCCACGCCGGGTGGCGCGGCCGATCCGACGCCGCACTGCGGCAGGAAGCGACCCGTCATGCGCCGCGGAACCTGGCTTTCCCGGGCTGTCGCCCCGCCGGCGGAGGAAAAAAATCCGAATGTCTTGACGGCGATGGACGGACTGGGGTACCTACGCACGCATCTCCGATGGGCGGGTAGCTCAGCGGTAGAGCGCTGGCCTTACAAGCCGGATGTCGCAGGTTCAAGCCCTGTCCCGCCCACCCCCTGGACGCGGGACACCTGCATGCAGTACAGCGTCACGACACAGATACGGAACAGTTGGGGCGGTAGTTAAGTCGGTTATAACGCCGGCCTGTCACGCCGGAGGCCGCGGGTTCGAGTCCCGTCCGCCCCGCTAGCATCACTAGCAGTTTGCAGTAGCAGTTGCGGTCACCCTCGGAGTATCGAGGGCGAGCGCAGAAGAGGCCGAGGGAGTGACACCCTCGGCCTTTTTCATCGAGGCATCGCCTCGTCGTCGTGTGTATCGCCGTTACGGACCAGTTTGGGGCGGTAGTTAAGTCGGTTATAACGCCGGCCTGTCACGCCGGAGGCCGCGGGTTCGAGTCCCGTCCGCCCCGCTACGAAACGCTCGAGGGTCTGGACCCTCAGCGTGACGGTAGTGGCCTGGTAGCAAGCAGAGTCGTCGCCTCCCGAGGCGGCGGCTCTGTTTTGCATTTGGGGATCAGACGCCTCGTCGAACGTCGATCCTCACCTCCTTCGAGCTCCTCTCCCTCTCGAGCGCGACCGCTTGACGGGGGGCGCCTGTAGCGGTCAGCTCGCACGTCGATGCTCCGACGGCAGCTCGTTCCGGTGGTCTCCGCGCTGTTCCTCGTGGTCGCGTGCGCGCGTGATGCGCGCCCGCCCGAAGGGCAGGGGAGCCCGCCGCCGGTAGACTATGCGCCGCCGCCGCCGCCGGCCGCCGCGGATCCGCTCGGGACGCCGTCTGGCGCCGAGCCCCCGATCGCGCCAGCGCCACCGGAGGAAGCGACCGCCGCGGCGGACTCCGGCGCGGGCGAACAGGCGATGGAGCGGACGCCGGACATCGAGTACGTGCCGACGCCGCAGAACGTCGTCGACAAGATGCTCGAGGTGGCAAAGGTCGGAAAGGGCGATGTGCTCTACGACCTCGGCTGCGGAGACGGCCGGATCGTGGTGACCGCGGCGAAGAAGCTCGGGGTCAAAGCCTTCGGCTTCGACCTCGATCCGCAGCGGATCAAGGAGTCGAAGGAGAACGCCAGGAAGGCTGGCGTCGAGCATCTGGTCACCTTCGAGCAGAAGGACATCTTCAAGGTCGATCTCTCGCCCGCGACGGTGGTGACGCTGTATCTGCTGCCCGAGCTGAACGTGAAGCTCGTCCCGCAGCTCGAGAAGTTGAAGCCGGGCTCACGCATCGTCTCGCACGACTTCGACATGGAAGGCGTGACGTACGAGAACTGGTGGACCGTGATGGCGAAGGACCACCGCACGCCGAAGGATCGCGAGCACTACGTGTACTTGTGGAAGACGCCCCTCAAGAGAAGCGCGAAGCGCTGAGGAAGCACCGAGAGGAGCTCGGCACCGCAGGGCGTCTTCGCCGAAGTACTTGATCTTCGAGCGTGATCGAGGAGATCTCGACGTGCTCGGCCCCGAGGCGAGGAGCGCTTCACGCAACGTCCTCGCGCGCCACTCGTACACGACGCTCGCCGGCAACCTCGACAAGGTCGAAGCCCGATGCCGTGCTGTCAGTTCCGGCAGACTCGTCAGGGCACCGCGACGTCGAAGTGCACCGCCCAGTTGTGCAGCTCGTAGCCATACTGCGAGGGCGACGCGTCGGAGTCCCTGAGGTTGCCGCGGGCGCCGTTCGGGGTCCCGATGCACGTGAATGGCACCTGGTTCTGCGCGTACATGAGGTGCTTGTCCGCTCCGGTCGGCGCCGACGAGAGCGTGATCTTGACGGCGTCCGGGCCCGCGAGCTCGACGCTCGTGATGTTCGGCGGTGCGCCGCTGCCGTCCGTGTACGTGAAGCCGTAGCTCGCGACCTCGGCTACCCGTTGCGTATCGATGGCGAGCGGCGGGACCGGCACGTGGAACGCGACCGTGATGACCGCACCGACCCTCGTCACGGCCTTCGGACGCAGCGGCTCCCAGGGCCGCCCTTCGAACACGACGCGCGCATACGCCTTCGCGAAGTACTCACCCAGGCGCCGCTGCCCGTGGTTCGTGAAGTGCCGGCAGTCGTTCTGGTCCGTCGCGAGGTGGTAGCTCGGCCCGACGAGGACGACCTTGCCATGCGCCCGCTCGTGCGCCTCGAGCTGGTACTGCGCGACCTTGCTGTAGTGCGTGTCGTTCCACCCGCTGATCTGCGAGACGAAGAGCGGCACCGGCTGCGTCTGTCCGGTGATCGCCTTGATGCTCGCCTCGTAGTCCGCCTGCCACTCGATGAGGCCGTCCGCGTAGGACTTGATCTTCCCGGGGGTACCGTCGGTCCCCGCGATCGGGAACTCCTGCGTTCCGTCCGTGTACGAGTAGTGATCGCTCTCGCCGTGGATCGTGGCGACGGCGCGGACGACGTAAGACTTGTTCGCCGCGGCGGCGATGCTCTTGGCCGCCTCGACCTCCATCATCCCTTGCTCGTACGGCGAGAGGTAGCCCGGCTTGTAGTTGCAGCCGCCCTTGCGGAGGCACCAGTAGGTGTTGCCGCTTCGACCGTGGAGGCTCACCAAGACGCTGTGGTCGGCCGGCAGCCCCTTGACGACGCCTTGGTATCGCTCCTTCGCGAGATGCGTGATCTCGTTCGCGATGCCGGCCGCCGGCGTCTCGACGCCGTAGCCGAAGAAGTTGTCGCCCTCGACGAGCGGCACGAACGACGACGGGGGATCGAATGCCCGGCAGCCCGCGCCGTCGCATTGGGTCATCGGCATCACGCCCGTGTCGAACATGACGTTCGAGTGAGGCTGCGCGGCCGAGAGCACGGGGGTCCCGCTGTTCGCGACGGAGTTCGACTGCCCCGTGACGAGCACGTGGTTGACCGCGTAGTCGATGTACGGCACGGCGGGTGTTCCCGGATCGGCGCCGTCGTTGGTGCCGCCTCCGTCGCTCCTCCCCGAGGAGCTGCCGCCGGGGCCCGCTCCATCGGGACCCGGTCCATTCGGTCCGCCGCTCGAGCTCTGGCCCGAGTTGCCGCTGGTGTCTGTGCGACTGCCGGACTCCGCGGTGTCGTCGCAGGCGGCTGCGGAGCCGATGGCGAGGATCGCGGCGGCGAGAAACGAGGTACGGATGCAGCCAGGAAGGAGTTCAGATCGCATGGTGGGTCCGAGGCGAT
>Ga0233377_1001018_pt1 | contig 11235 bp, 18 predicted proteins | sample ElkDunMinimDraft_6_FD_191540 | JGI IMG/M metagenome (GOLD analysis project Ga0233377, IMG submission 191540) | Fecal eukaryotic communites from dung pellets of Tule Elk in California, USA - Elk Dung E36 | ecosystem: Host-associated > Mammals > Digestive system > Large intestine > Fecal | place...
TTCTATTAGATATTTGAGAAATCAAGCGGACGTCGGGCATGTGTCATTCGTGCGAATGGATCCTGATTCGCTACAGGATGTGATTCACTGCGCCGACTTGGCATCTGACATAATGCGCGCTCTTCTAAGCATGTTGCTATCAAACATTGATGAGCAGCGTCGACTGACAGTTGGTCGCGAAAACTTGAATCAGACGAAAATTTCCGACGCAGTGACTTATTCGAAGAAGTATAGGAGAACAAGTTTTCCCAAGGATCGGAATATTTTTGTAGAATAGAACAGGAGCCGTAAAGATATAACAATACGGTTGAAAGGACGTTTGACCCAGCCGCCGTCTTGCTGCCGCAAGCCGGCGGCTGCCTCAAACGCCTCTCACCTGATTCGTTAGAAAGCATTATTAGCCTTGATCCATGGAATAAATAATGAACGATGTATTGGATGCTATAAGTACGCGATTAAAGTCTCCATATTTTGGATACGCCATCTTGGCATTTCTTGCTCTTAATTGGCGTGGTATTTTTTTACTTACTGTTTCTGAGGGAGATCCTGAAAGCAGATTAGAAGCATTCGACTCGGTTACTAGCTACTGGTCTACGGTTGTTTTTCCGTTGATTGTTGGTGCGGTAGTTGCGGCATCTTCTCACTGGCTCAAATATCTCTTCCTCCTTATTGCAGAGAAGCCACTGGAACTTATAGAAAACTCTAACCTGGAAGCTGAGCACAAAAAAGCTATTCGACAATCCGAACTTGAGCAGGTGCGTGTTGCACTTGCTGCAACTCGAGAAACCGAGCTTATTGAAAGGGCAAAGAGAGACGAATCAATCGCCCAAATATCGGATGAATCGAAGAAGAAGGAGCTCGAAGAGGAAATTGGAAAAATTCGGCGTGAGCGAGATATCAAAATTTCAGATGGCGCGAAAGAACTCCTCAAAGCAGCAGCGTCTGATAAAAATGGAACAATCATGAAGCCACGTACCATCGGAGAGCAGAGTATTCAGGCGGGAAAATTGTCCTTCGGCAGAGAATCAAAGAGAGATTATGCTGCTTATGACTCAGCGCTTAGTGAATTGATTGCGAATGGATATGTCAAATCGGTTGGCAATAAAGGCGAAATATTTGAGTTAACCCACGAAGGCTGGAAACTAGCAGATGCTTTCTAACTAGTTTAGGCACCGGACAAAAAACCGCCGCTTCGCTCTGGTTTTTCGCCGGTGCTAAAAGCGTTATGTTTCTCAAGGATAGTCGCTATGAATCGAGAAGAGTTTGAAAGGTTGAAGGAAGAGCTAGAAAAGCCAATAGACTTTGAGTCATTGGTTGACACTGGAGCGCTTATCCAAAAAGGTAAATCCTACTATCTTGGTAATAAAGACTGCTCCCTGAGTATGTAAGCAAAAAGATAAATACCCTTGAGCAAAATAAAAATGGCTTTAAGGTTACATTTTATAAGTAAGGGTAGCCAACGTGGAGTCCCGAAACATAACAAGCGGCTTTTGTCGCCCCTGCGGGGCTGGGACGGCCTTTCCGCCGCTGCGCGGCTACAAGTCCGCCCCAAAGCCAGGCGTTATGAAGCATCCGTGCTGCAGCATCGAGACTCCATAGAATGTTATTCGTAATACGATTTACAGATCATCAAGACATGAAGTCAGTCCGACAGGCGAATCTGGAGTCACATATTTCGTGGCTAGCTGATCAGAAAGATATAATTTTAGTAGCTGGCTCGTTGCGCCAAGAGTTAGGATCAAATCCGGTAGGTGCATTTTGGATAGTCGAGGTCAGCACTAAAGCGGACGCTGAGAATCTCTACAAGTCAGACCCATTTTGGATAAACGGTCTGCGCAAAGAAGTTGAAATTTTACATTGGTCAAAGGCATTTCCAGATCAACAGGTTTTAGTGTGAAAAATGCTTCATAACAAGCGCAATCAATTCAGCCCTACGGGCTCGGACGTCGCTGCGCTCCGCCGTTGTTGCGAGCGTTAGGCCACACGAATGGAGAACGTAGAGATGATCAAGTCTGTGATCAAGTTTTTTGGAACAGCCCGAAATGCGAATGGAATGCCAGATCCCTATTTTAGCTATTTAGTTGTTGCGTCACCTTGGCAGGATAATGGCAGCGGCATCGCGACAATAATTTCGCTATCTGAGTCCAGTGTCCTATCCATAGCTAATCCCGCAACTGTTAATCCGCATCATGTTGAACTAAGTGGTGGGGAAAAGGCCGCTTATGACAAGGCAGTTGGTGCTCTAAAAGTTGCGTCTTTACATGCAGGCCTCTCTTTCCATGAGCACCTCGGGTAGCGTGGTGCCTTACAAGCCACACAGCTACGTGCCTACGGAGCCGGTCGCGGCAAGCCGCGCCGGTATTTGAAGCGTTAGCATCCGCCAAGGAACTGAGTACATGAGCTTTGGAGAGAAAGTAAAAGAATCTATCGTTAACCGAGCAGCAGAAGGCTTAGCTGTATCTGTTAGCGTAATACTTATTTGGGCGGTTTCGAAAGTCGCCCCAGTTATACTCCCTGCTTTGGAATCTGGTCTTTCTAAGTCGTTGTTGCTATCACTCTTTCTAGCATCAATTGCGCTGAATCTAGTTTTTGTTGTTATATTTTGGGTCACAAGAAGGAAAACGGAATTTAGGCTCAAGTACGGCATCTACTGGGATGCTAATAAGAATCCTCATTGTCCAAATTGCAAAATACCAATAGCCGGTTATGCGGAATATCAAACGGGTACTGGGTATTACTGCAAGCCCTGCAAAAAGATATTTCCACTTCAAGACTCAGCAGGCAATGACATCCTTCCAAGTCAAGCAGTCGATGAGCTTTAATGCCTAACAATCTGTTTCTGAGCGACCAAGGAAAATTGTCACGGCGCTTGCTTACGCAATCACCGCGCCAACTTACCTTGGCGCCAGAACAAGGGCGTTATATGCCAGAGAGTACAAAATCGACTGCGGCAATAATGTCTGATCGATATGAGGAAAGATCATACGCCTGGGAACTGAGTTGATTGCGATCCACACCGGCAATGTCTTGTGTCATGGCGGTGAAGTTTTCACCGTTAAGTACGAAGGTAGGGTTGAGCCTCGATAGGCTTATTGATGCAACACTTTTAGAAGGACAGAGTGGAATGACGGTGGTTGTTCTCAGTCCGCTCAATAAACCACTTTGTATATCCAGCAGGTAAGGGTACTGGGCGCGTGTGGCAGGATTGGAGTTTTTATATGCACAAAACTGCCCCATCAGAACTTCCTTACGCTATCGCTGAAAGTCCCGTTGGTTTCGACAAATTGGTTATATGCTTGAATAGCATCAGCATTCTCGTGCAGCCATTTAGCGCGTTGTTCAGTGCGCAGCTGCTCAGCCAAGGCGCGCTCCAGCGTCGCTGACAGATTGATATTGAGGCACCTGGCCTTTTCAAGTAAGTCACTGTTTATACTGACATTAGTAGGCTTTTTGGGAGCTTCGGAGTTGTATGCATAATTCATGTCGGTTGCTCCATATGTGGTATGCGTATAGTGTATGCGCATATAAAATGTTGAGCAAGGCATATAACCATCCGCAGCAATCGCTCCCTTCGGTCGCCGGGACAGCCAAAACGCTGCGCTTATTTGGCCGCCCTTGTGCGGGGCGTTATATCTAAAACTATCAATGCCCATATCACCAATAAGTAAGGATGCATAATTTTGTTGCCTAAATTATTTTTACCAAATCAAGATGGAACCGGCTCAAAAGTTGATGTGGAGCATAATGGTTCTGCCGTGATCGTCGGTGCCAATGGCGCAGGGAAAAGTCGGTTAGGCGCATGGATTGAGAGAAATACTCAAGCTGATGTTGTTGTTCACCGAATATCTGCACAAAGAGCATTAGATATTCCGGAGTACGCCACCATAAAGTCTCTGGAACAATCGTTGAATGACCTTTTATGGGGTAATGAAAACTCTCAGTATGCTAACCAAGCACATAAATGGGGGCATAAATGGGGTAATCGACCTGAAACGTTTATGCAGAACGACTATGGGAAGGTTTTATCAACTCTCTTTGCTACCACAGCTGATAGAGATCGAAAGCACTCAGATGAAACTAGAAGATTAAAGATGTACATCCCTGTCGAAGACGCACCAATTGATGTGCTTATTAAATTATGGGATGAAATACTTCCGCACCGAAAAATTGTGCTAGCTGATGGAGCAGTTAAGGTTGTCGATACGGCTCATGGCAAGGAATATCATGGGAAAGAAATGAGTGATGGTGAGCGCGTTGCACTTTATTTGATGGGTCAATGTTTGTCAGCACCAGCAGGCTCAATATTTATAGTAGATGAACCAGAAATTCATTTGCATACATCCATAATGCAATCGTTATGGAATAAATTAGAAGAAGCAAAGCCGGATTGTCTTTTTGTTTATATCACCCATGATTTGGGTTTTGCTTCTACTCGAGTTAGCTCAACTAACATTTGGGTAAAAGAGTTTGATGGAGATAAAACGTGGCAATGGGAATTTGTTCCCGATGTCGAAGACTTCCCAGAAGGTCTTTTGCTCGAACTTATGGGTAATAGGCGCACAATCGTCTTTGTTGAGGGTGAAAAAGGGGGTAAGGATCATTCCATATACCAATCAATTTTTCGCAATTACAACGTGGTTCCAAGAAATGGATGTCAGACGGTAATTGATTCTGTTAAGGCAATGACAATAAACAAACCATTTCATCATGTTAGTGTGTTTGGAATCATTGACAGGGATTACCGCACAGAGCAGGAAATAGAAGGCTTGAAAAGCTTAGGTGTGCATTCAATCGATGTTGCAGAAATCGAAAACATATTACTTAATGAATCTACTCTTAGAGTCGTTTCAGAAAACCAACATTTAGATCCTGACGAAGTCGTTAGTAAATCACTGAATATAGCCAAAAATATGTTGGCGAATGATCTCGATCGTCAAATATCACTTCGTACATGCAGAGCTTTAGAAAATCAACTCAGTCGCATTGATAACAAGTCAATTGGTATTGCTGCAATTAAGGCAACTGTATCGCAAACGCTAAATGCTATTGATGTAGATAATATTTTTCAAGAAAATCATGTGCTTTATACCAGCCTTATGAATAGCCCCCGGTATTCTAGACACTCGCCAGACTCTGGTAATGGCGCTTTTCGAACTCGATCGGTGATAGATCACCACTCGTGCCGTGCCGACGCCTTGGGTTATAAAACATCTCAATGTAATTGAACACGTCTTGCCTTGCAGCTTCGCGTGTTGGATAGATTTGCCGTTTGATCCGCTCGCGTTTGAGTAATTGAAAGAAGCTTTCAGCGACTGCGTTGTCATGGCAGTTCCCGCGGCGGCTCATGCTGCCCACCAGTTGATTCGCTTTCAGGAAGCTCTGCCAGTCCCCACTACTAAACTGGCTACCCTGATCTGAATGCACCATGACACATCCTTGCGGTTTGCGCCGCCAGACCGCTGCTAAGAGCGCGTCTAGCGCCAAGTCAGACGTCATGCGCGGCTTCATCGACCAGCCGACGACCTGTCGGGAGAATAGGTCGATAACCACGGACAAATACAACCAGCCTTCGTAGGTGCGGATGTAAGTTATATCGGTCACCCAGGCGACATTGGGCTCCGCCACTTCGAACTGACGTGCCAAGTGATTGGGTGAGACCACCGCAGGCTTACCACTGTGATGACCTGGACGGCGGCGATAGCCAGTCTGTGAGCGCAGCCCCTCGCAGCGCATGAGGCGAGCTACCCGGTGCTTGCCGCACACCTCGCCAGCTTCACGAAGATCCAAATGAATTTTTCGATAACCATACACGCCGCCGCTTTCCAGCCATGAGTGCTTAATCTGACCTAACAAACGCTGATCTTCACGAGCCCGATCAGACAGCTTGTCTCGGCACCACGCATAGTAGCCGCTGGGATGCACTGCCATCATCTTGCACAGCCTTCGTGTCGAATACTGGTCGGCATGAGCCTGAATAAACGCGTACCTCAGTCGGACTCTCTGGCGAAGTACGCGGTGGCCTTTTTTAATATATCTCGCTCTTCGGATACGCGTTTGAGCTCGGCCTTCAATCGCCGATTTTCAGCCTGAAGATCATCATCCTGCTGTCGCTGGACGGCGGGCTTATCGTAGCGCTTGAGCCATTGATACAGACTGTGTGCCGACACGCCCAATCGAGCGGCAACTTCAGCAGCGGAGTGGCCTCGGTCAGCCACCTGTTTGACGGCTTCAATTTTGAATTCTTCGGTGTAGCGTGGGTTGCTCATGGAACCTCCTGGGTGCCTAGATTATAAGGCCTGGAGGTGTCTACGAAACTAGGGGCGATTCACCTTGTCGAAGGAGGTCTAGCTTAGGTTCTCCCTGCACCGCTGAGGGGATCGTGCAGATTGTCGTGACGGTACGCCTTCTCCATCCCGTTGTTAAACGCAACATTCAACAGTTCCGAATTCAACTTCTTCATATACCCCACAACGCTTCCAGTTGATTGTAGGTTTCCCTTACCAAATGAAATTCTCTAACTATAGTGATGGGTTCTTCGCCGATTAGTAAGTCAATTGCTATGCTCTCGGTCAACATTGCAGGATTTTTATCGAATAATAATTGACTGGCAATGACACCCCAACCACCACGCGGGATCTCTACAACCAATTCCTTGTTTTCGTATATCTTTGGATAATACGTAACCCCTCCCTCAAATATAGAATGTTCATATTTCAATATTTCAATATTCAAATTTGAGAAATCCCCTCTATCAATAAAAATCACCCTTGAAATATTTCCATTAAAAACCATAAATTCAATAGCTATTTCATCGCTTATATATAGAGTTGAAATCGTGGTTTCTTTACCACCTTCGGTGAAATAGTAATACTCTCCGACTGTTCCGCAAGAATGTAAAGAAAAACACATCGCAATAGGGAATAGAAATCTCATAAGATCCTCTAGCTTTAACATAAAATTAAAAATCGGTCGGAACTAGTAGTGTTATCCTCAGGCCATCCAGTCCCATTACGTTCCCATTCGATCATATCGACTATGTGCAAAGGATTTAAATTGCCAGGAAACCTGTTGAATGTCGGGCCATTGTGATCTCGAACAGGAAAACCAAAAAAGTCAAATACCTCGGCAATCCCCCCATTTTTAGTTGGGGCTCTTAGTAGAATCAGGCCACCATGGCCAACTTCATTTTCGGCGTAATGCCGCCGAGCGCCATGTTAGGACGCTCATTGTTGTAATGCCAGAGCCATTCACTGGCAAAGTCCTGGACTTCGGTTATCGATTCGAACAGATAATGAGCGAGCCAGTCGTATCGAACAGTTCTATTGAATCGCTCAACGTAAGCGTTCTGTTCAGGGTGTCCCGGCTGTATGTAATCGATCTGGATATTCCGATCTTTAGCCCACTGCTTGAGAACATCACTGATGTATTCTGGGCCATTGTCGCAGCGTATTGCTTCAGGTTTGCCGCGCCACTCGATGATGTTATCGAGCACTCGGGTAACCCGAATCGAAGGCAGAGACAGATCGACTTCGATTGCAAGACCCTCTCGGTTGAAGTCATCAATGACATTCAACAGTCGGCACGAGCGACCATCGGAGAGTTGATCGTGCATGAAGTCCATCGACCAGGACTAGTTGATACGCTGCGGAACCGACAGCGCCTGTGGCTTCTCACGCACGATGCGGCGTCTGGGCTTGATACGCAGGTTCAGTTCCAACAGTGTGCAGATGCGATAGACGCGTTTGTGATTCCATAGATAGCCCTTCACATTACGCAGGTACAGGAAGCAAAGGCCAAAGCCCCAGTTGCGTTGATTGTGAGTCAGACGCAGCAGCCAATCGGCGATGACAGCATTCTCACTGCTAAGCTTCGAGCGATACCGGTAGCAGCACTTGCTGATCTGAAAGGTCTGACATGCCAGGCGGATACTCATGCCCATTTCGGCCACTGCGCGCTGTGCCATCTCGCGGCGCTGAGATGGCTTCACCACTTTTTTCGATAGCCTCTTTGAGTACTTCGGATTTAAGGCGCTCTTCGGCATACATCTTCTTCAGGCGGCGGTTCTCATCCTCAAGCTCCTTCAGCCGGGACATCATGGAAGCGTCCATTCCCCCGAACTTGGCTCGCCACTTGTAAAACGACGCGCTGCTCATCCCGTGGTCCCGGCACAGATCCGGAACCGGTACACCAGACTCGGCTTGCTTCAAAATCGCCAGGATCTGGCTATCGGTAAATCGTGACTTCTTCATAAGAATCTCCTCATGCTATGTTAAGAGAAAATTCTACTTATGAGCACCCTGAATTATCGGGGGGATTACCCGAGGAGTTGGGTTGAAATGGCGCTCAATCTCAGCAGACATCCAAAGATGGGTGTGCGCTGTTCTTATGGCCGATCCGGCACTTGAGCTGGTTGCGGTGGCGCGACAAGCCGACAGAAATATCGCCCAGGGAGAAGCAGTTTCGAGAGCAGATCAAGATAGCGCGCGTTGGGCAATGAGAGAAAGTAACTACACAACCTCCCCACCTCTGGAATATACTAAATCCGTGTGAATGAATTTCACATACTCCTCCAATTATCTTTTAGGTCCCTTCTTCTTATTGATCAGTTTGGCCAAGGCTTTGGCCTTTCTAGCCTTCTGCGTATACAACTCTTGAAGCACATGGTCTATGAGATCGTAAGCATCCATGACGTCATCGAGAGTAACCGCACCCTCGGCATGGCTTCCGGCGTTTCCGAGCCATTTGATGGCCAACATATGATCTGAGAGTCCGGAATACTTTGGTGGAAGCAGACCAATTCTGGAATGCAGATTGAGAAATATGCGTTTATTGTTGCTAGTTTTGTAGCGCTTTACACCAAGTTCGGTTAATAACGCCTCTAGTGCTATCCTCACGTTATTGGACGCGGCCGCAGGGCTGCTGAAGAATAGCCGGAATGACTCTTTTATAGGTTCAGAGACAGTTTCGGGACACTCGCTGGGGATATCGACTAAACGCAGGGGTGGTTCGAAGTACTTGGGTCGAAAGTAATCTCCCCATGCTTGCTCAGGTTCGCCGTGGTCATTGATCTCAATATCGTTATCAACTCGTCCAACTCCGGCGCTTGCGACAAACTCTCCGCAACTCTTATTCGCACACTGGAGAAGGCCAGAGTAGACGTATACGATCCAATCTGGGTCCCACCCTTCATGATCGTGGTCATCCTTCGAGTCTTTGCGTTCCTCTGCATGGAATTGCCCTTCGAGAAACCGAAGTACTCCCTTACTGCAACGAGGACACAACCAATCGGGAGGATTCTCACGCGTAAATGGAAGTTTTAGAGCCCGACGGTCCATTGGTCCTCCTGTGACGCATAATGCCCGCGTTCAAGGCCGCAGGACGAAACGGCCTTCAAACGATTGCTATCTCTCTGCATTCTCTCAGGATTATTGAGAGTGGATGTACTGAAAACCTCGCATACAGGAAATTGGTATTACCGAAATATGCTCCTGATTCTCAATGATTTCCGAGCGTAGCCTCAAGCCAGACGAGATGTTCTGGTCGAACGCACTATTCAGCTTTTCATACGACTCTAGCATCTCCGAGTTCTCCAACCCACCAATAGCCAGATATATTTTTGCCTCAATATAATTTTTCGAGCCACAGCTGGCAGATTGGTCGTGGACGAGAGTGTTATCAGATCATCTTAATTTCACCAATAATGCTAGAGCTATCAATAGTCAGCATTTGGGGTTTAACAGGGGTTCTAGCTGCCAGCTTGTTTGCCAGGCAAGACATTAATCCCAAAGCCTCATGACAGTAGGTCAGGCCATCAATGTAACCTTCATCTTCCTCGCCAACTCCCACGTACTTCTCAATTAGTTCCTCGAAATCCTTAAACATACTTCCGTTAGCTCTAGATGCGGATATCTTCTGGGGGTTCTTAGGGATCGGGCAACATATGTATGGAATATCTCCGGCAGGGATTTTGGCTGTCTTCGTTATGGCAAGTAACCTTTTCTCCGCTTCGGCTAAAGGTGCGGAATGGACAACAAGATCTCGATAGTCACCTAGTCGTTTTAGCCAACCGGCATCACTGGATATTTTGTCAAGTTCATTTGCAAGTGGATCATCATTATTTATTAAAATATGTTTTTTTAGAGCAGAAAAAGTTGAGATATTCATATTTCCTTTGCTTTCTTCTCTATCAAGTACAAAGCTTGCTGTATACTCTGCCAAGTAGTCCCTAAGAATACATATATCGACTAAGAAAGACTGAATGGACATATAGCAAAGCCAAGTATAGCCGTTCATAAATTTTCTATTTTCTCTAAAAGCACTATCTTGTGAAACTGAGATCAGCTGAAGATTATAGCTTGTAGATAGCTCCTTAAGCCTCCAGCCACATACTCGTAGCTGTTGCGATATCCTGCTACCAACGTCCCACATTTTTCCATTCTTAGCCCTGTGACCTCCATTGCCTATATTTCCCCAAAGTTGAGCGCCTTGCTCATTTTCCCAAACCGTACGGTTGGACCGATAAAATGCTCGCCATTCGGGAATATCTTTACCGTCAAATTGGTCTGGATGCCTGTAAAATTCAACGCCTAGAATGGGTAGGCCAATCTGTTCAGATCTACTAAACAACCCTTCATAAGTTTGGGTTTCGAATGTAGCAACTTTTCCGGTAACTGAATTGGGAAATATTCTTACTTGTGGGCCATGCTCATTTATGAGTCGGATCCCTCCTAGAGAGTGAATGACTCTATATGATTTCCATTCCCCCATGCTCAACTCACCATATCAGTATCGAACAGTGTTGCCGTTGAAATTTGCAGCGAAGAGTTGAAGGAAAGGGCGAACAACCTGGCCACATATGATCCATCTTTAGCCCCGCTGCTACATATTAATTTCAAGCGCCTATCCCCTCTATCGTTAAGCGGTTATTAAACTTATTTGCATAAAACACATTCTTCGACTGGGTATCCAGCTTAACTGCTAAAATCCGTATAGTGTTCTAGTACACTATCTTCTTATAGATTGACGTGAGTCTACCGCCAAAATCCTCATCCCGACAACCTGTTACAGAAAGGTTTCTGCTGCGTCGATAGGACCAGAGTTCTCGCAAGGAAGGAGTGCATGAGCTTTCACTATCTCTGACGTCAAATGGTTTAAAGCTAGCACTTCTGTGCTCTCTTGCCATATCACTGGGCTTCTGAGCACTCGATACTCAAATTTCAGTCATTCTCTGGGGTC
>Ga0233377_1001019_pt1 | contig 11232 bp, 9 predicted proteins | sample ElkDunMinimDraft_6_FD_191540 | JGI IMG/M metagenome (GOLD analysis project Ga0233377, IMG submission 191540) | Fecal eukaryotic communites from dung pellets of Tule Elk in California, USA - Elk Dung E36 | ecosystem: Host-associated > Mammals > Digestive system > Large intestine > Fecal | place...
CCCCGCATCCGTCGGCTCGAGGCCTCCCTGGAGCGAGAGCAGCTCTTCCACCTTGATGTAGTCCCAGTACGCCGTCGGCTTGCGGTTCACGGGCGACACCCTAGGACCGCGAGGCCCGCCATTCCAGAACTCCGTTCCTCCGCTGGCCGTCGTGACGTCGTGACGTCGTGACGTCGCCTCTCGCGAGCGATCTCGAGCGGGCATCGACGCCGCGGACGCGTACGTGGATGTATGCGTGCAAGCGCGAGCTTGCAATCGCGACCGTTGGGGGTGATCCTCTAGCTCATGGGGAGCTTCACACCTCCCCCCACGACGGCGCTTTCGCCGGGGGATCGACTCGACCGTTACGAGCTGCTCTGCGTCCTCGCGCAGGGCGGCATGGGCACGGTCTGGCTCGCGCGCCTCACGGGCAAACATGGCTTCGAGCGCCTCGTCGCGCTGAAGACCATCCTCCCGACGTACGGGAACGACCGCCAGTTCTGCGACATGTTCCTGGACGAGGCGCGCATCGCCGCGCAGATCGACCACGAGAACGTCGCACGCATCCTCGAGATCGGCGAGGACCGCGGCGTGCTCTATCACGCGATGGAGCTGATCGACGGCGAGTCGCTCCGGAAGCTCTATCGCGACATCCGCGCGGTAGGCGCGCCCTTCCCCCTCGCCGTGGCGCTGCGGATCGCCGCGGACGTCTGCGCCGGTCTCCACGCCGTCCACGAGCTACGGGGGCCCGACGGAGCGCCGCTCGAGGTCGTCCATCGCGATGTCTCTCCGCAGAACATCCTCGTCAACGTCCGCGGGACCATCAAGCTCATTGACTTCGGTGTCGCGAAGGCGCGCGAGCGCCGGACCGAGGAGACGTCGGCGGGGACGCTCAAGGGCAAGATCGAGTACATGGCGCCGGAGCAGGCGCGGGGCGACCGGATCGATCGCCGCGCCGACGTCTACGCGATCGGCGCCGTCCTCTACGAGCTGCTCGCGGGCGAGCCCGTACGCAGCACCGACGAAGGCCGGCAGCTGCTCGCGCTGCACGAGCTCATGACCGGCGCCCCGTACGAGCCGCTGCATCACTCGGTTCCGTTGCCGGTGAGGTCGCTCGTCGATCGCGCGCTCGCGCGTGACCCGGCGCTCCGCTATCGCACGACCGAGGACATGCGCCATGCGCTCGAGCAGGCGATGGTCACCATCGGACAGACCGCCACGAGCGATGACGTCGCGAACGTCCTCGCGCGGTTCTCGCGCGAGCGGACCCAGCGCCGCAAGGATGCGATCGACACGGCGCTGCGCGTCGCGCAGCAGCTCGAACGCGAGAAGTCGGCGCCCGGGGGCAGCCGCGCGAGCATGCACACCGTCATCGCGCCGCTTCACGTGCCGATCGGCCAGCATCCGCTCCAAGGCCACATGCTCGTCGGACCGAAGGGCACCCAGGTCATGGGTCTCGTCGGTCCAAACGTCGGCGAAGGGCCGAGCACGGGGCCGTCGATGCGCACGATGCAAGGCGCGTCGATGTCGGAGCCGCCGCCCGCGCCGCGCTCGGGCTCGGCGGCGAAGGTCCTCGGCGCGCTCGTGGTCCTCAGCCTCGTGGCGGCGCTCGGCGTCGTCGGCGGTGTCCTCGTCACGCGCAACGGCATCGTGCCCGCAGCGACCGGTGCGCCCGTGCCGCCGGTCACGGCGACCGCGACGGCCACGGCGACCGCGGCCGCGACCGCGACCGTGACGACCACGACCACGGCGGCCGCGGCTGACGTCGGAGATGCGCCCATGCTTCGCCCACCACCGGTCGCGCTCGACGCGGACGGGGTCACCGCGGTCATCGGCGGGAGGGATGCCGGGCCGGTCGCGTCGGTCACGCCGGCGCCGTCGAGCACGTCGGCGGTCGCGACCGCGCAGGCGAAGACGTCGCCGAAGACCAGGAAGTCGGAAAAGACCGAGAAGACAACCAGCCGCGCCGGCGGGCAGAAGTCGGACGACGAGTACGGCTTCTAGTGGAGTACCGTCACCGTCGGGAACAGCGCGTCAGCCCTGCGAAGATGCCGCCTAGGAAGATCAGGTCGCTCACTCTTGCTGCTTTCCTGTGCGTCTCGGGCGTCGCGCAGGCCGCGCCGACCGCGCCGACCGCGCCGACCGCAGCGGAGCGAGAGACCGCACGTCGTCTGATGGACGAGGGTAAGGCACGCCTCAAGGCGAACGAGCTCGCGCGCGCGGTCGAGGCGTTCCAGAAGGCGCACGACCTCATGCACGTGCCGACGACGGGCCTCGCGCTGGCGCGTGCACATCTCGCCGCCGGCCACCTGGTCGAGGCGCGCGACGTAGCGCTGGAGGTCGGGCGCATGCCGCGCGAGCCCGGCGATCCAGCCGTGTTCGATACTGCGAGGAAACACGCGAAGGAGCTCGATGCGCAGCTGAAGCCGCGCATCCCCACCGTGCGGATCAAGATCAAGGGCGGCACGCCGTCCCGTGTCGCGGTCGACGACATCGAGATCCCGCCGTCGATCATCGGCGAGCCTGTCGCCGTCAACCCGGGCACGCGCGTAGTCTCGGCGCGGAGCGCCGACGGGGGAGAAGTGAGAGGCGACGTCGCGCTCGCGGAGCGTGACGTCAAGGAGATCGAGCTCACGCTGCCCGCGCCCGGTGAGTCGGCGAAGCCCGCGACCGGGGCGAAGGCGTCCTCCAGGGCGAGCGCGCCTCCGCGGAAGATCATCGGCTTCGGCAACGATGGTGACGTCGGGCCGTCAGGCGAGCGAACACCGCTCGCCGATGTGCTCGTCTACGGCGGCTTCGGGCTTGCGGTCGTCGGCGTGGGGGTCGGCGCGGTGACCGGCGCGATGACGCTCTCGAAGGCTTCCGACGTCGAGCCGCAGTGCGCGAACGATATCTGCGCGCCGGCAGCGCGGAGTGACCTCGACAGCGCGAACGCGCTCGCGACGGTCTCGACGATCGCGTTCGTCGCCGGGGCCGCATTGGCGGTCGCCGGCGTCGTGGGGCTGTTCCTGCCTCGGCGACCCCCGCAGGCGCAGGCCAGCCACACGCCGACGTGGGGTACGTCCGGTCCCGCGCTGGGATCGGGGGAAGGGCGATCCCTGACCGTTGGTCCGACGGGGATCGGAGGGACGTTCTAGCCATGAAGCGCGAGCGCCGGCTGCATCGAATGCTCCTGCGAGGCATTGCGCTCTCGACGATCGGCGCCGTGATCGCCTGCGGGATGGTCGCCGGCATCGACGACTACCGGATCGGCGACTGCAAAGGTGGCGTCTGCGACCCCGACGCCGCGGAGCCCGGGAGCTCCGTCGGTCCCGACACCGGCGAGCACGAGCCGATCGACACCGGGGTGCCGTGCCCGGGCCGCCCGTCGCCACCGTCGGTCCGCGTGGGGCCGGAAGGCAACAGCTTCTGCATCGACACGACGGAGGTGTCGAATGCCCAGTACGACGCGTTTCTCGCGGCGAAGGTCGATCCGACGAGCCAGCCGCGCGAGTGCACCTGGAACGCGAGCTTCGATCGCGAACGTCCCGACGGTGGCGGCGATCCGAACCATCCGGTCGTCGGCGTCGACTGGTGCGATGCGCTGGCGTACTGCGGGTGGGCGGGGAAGTACCTCTGCGGGAAGGTCGAGAACGGGAAGAAGGTCGGTCCAGTCACGCCCGAGGGGCTCTCCGACTACAAGTCCCATCAATGGATGCTGGCGTGCTCGGCGGAGGCGCGGCTGCGCTACCCGTACGGAGGCCTGCACGACCCGGCGAAGTGCAACCTCGCCGACTACGATGCTGGCGGCGCGCTACCTGTCGGCACCCTGCCGGGGTGCGTGGGCGGGTACGCCGGAATCCACGATCTGGTCGGCAACGTCTGGGAGTGGTTCGACGGTCCGTGCAAGGCCGACCAGAGCCTCGAAGTCGACGGTGGCGACGGCGGCCCGCAGAGCGACAGCTGTCTCCTGAAAGGCGGCTCGTTCCTCGATCGCAGCGCGGCCTTCGACTGTCGCATCGAGGCTGCCGGCATCCGACGTGATCTTCGCCAGGACAACGTCGGCTTCCGCTGCTGCTCCGATTGATCGGCGGAGGAGGCACACGAGCGCGATGGACCTGTGTATCGCGCTCGTCGCGGTCGATCCGTGCACGAGCGCGCAGCGACCCTGACGCCCTCGCGCGCTCGGAGGGTCAGAGGAGCGCGCGGAACTTCAGCGGCTCGGCGACGTTCTTCACGGCCATGGCGCGCAGCTCGCTGAAAGAGAAGCCATGGCCGTCGGGCAGCGCCGAGACGGCCTCTTCCATGACGAGGATCTCGTCCTTGCTTGCGCAGCCCTGGAGGCGGGCGGTGTTGTTCATCCCGCTCGAGAAGCCGGTGAAGTTGCTGTTCGGCCCGAACTGCCCGACGAAGAGCGGCGCCAGGTTCACGCCGGTGGAGACGGAGAGCCCGCTATCCTTCAGGACCTCGAATGCGACGCGCTCCGGCACCTTGTTCGTCATCGTCCGGATCGCGTCGGCGCAGCGGATCGCGCGGGTGAGTCGGTCACCCGCCGGCTCGTCGTAGAATGGTGGCCCGAAGAGCGCGATCACGCAGTCGCCGACCATCTTGTCGAAGACGCCGCCGTGCTCCCAGACGAGCTCGACGGCGTCGCGGCTCCATGTCTCGACGAGCTCGGCGACCTTCGAGGGCGTCTTGAGGATCGTCTCGGAGATCCGCGTGAAGCCCGCGATGTCGACGTAGAGGATCGCGACCGTCTCCTCGCGCGGCGCGAGGAAGCGGCGCTCGTACTCGTCGTGCTGCAGCAGGCGAGCGACGTCGTCGGGGCGGAACGAGTAGGCGAGGGACCGCCACTCCTTGTTGAAGTCGACCACGCGCTGGCGGATGAACCCGGCGAACGCGGACAGCAGCTCGCGGTCGTAGGTGTTGAACACGCCGTGCTTCGAGGTGACGACGACCTTGCCGACGACGACGCTCTTCGTGATGCCGTTGATGAGCACCTCTTCCTGGGCCGCGGTGACCCCGAGCTCCTCGAGGAGCTTCGTGCTGTCGCCGGCAAGGTACTCGCGTCCGAGCAGACGGAGGGGAGCGTGCGTCTGCTGCTCCGAGGCGAGCGTGTCTACGACGAGCCGGTCGCCCTCGAACATCTGCACGTGGAGCGTCTTCGCGGCGTTCTCCTCGGCGACGTAGACCATGACCAGGCGCTGCATCGGGATCGCCTCGGCCAGGATCTGCACCGCCTGCTTCACGCCCTCGCCGAGCACGCGGTGCCGGAGCGCGTTGCCGAGTCGCATCGTCACGACGTGCTTCTCGCGCATCGCCCGGATGCTGAACAGGTAGTTGTCGAGGACCTCGCATACCGCGTAGAGGCCCTCCCGGAGACGCGCGGCGTCGCTCCCCGGCGGCGCCACCAGCCCGGCGCGGCCGAACCACGCACCTGCGACGTCGAGGTGTTGTGCGACGACGACGCCGGCCGGCCCGTCGAGGACGACCTGCTCTCGCTGGTCCTCGCTCGTTCGCGCGAACACGTCGGCCTTGTTGGGGATGGGCGCGGGCTTCTCGCTGGCCCCGCTCCAGGCGAAGAGGCGCAGGGCCAGGTCTTCGCCGTACGTCTCCACGAACGCGCTGGTCGCCCCCAGACGGGCGCCCACGCGCGGCAGGAGCGCCCCGAGAACCTCGCTCACGCTCCATCGGTGAACGAGGCCCTCCTCGATCAGGTCGTCGACCATGTTGCGGAGCTCGTAGACCTCGCGGATCGACGCCTCGGAGCCCGTCTCGCCCATCATGGACGCATTGTGCCACACCGCCGAACCGAACGGCGTCCCCAGTCAGCGGGCAGCCGCCGGAAGCGGGCCTCGCATCCCCGCATCCCGCCTGTCGCCTCTCGCGTGGGCGCACGGGCGCCGCGGCCCTCACCGCACCGCGGGCGCCGCGGCCCTCACCGCGCCGCGCGCGCCGCCCCTTGCCCCTGCTCCGGGCTCGGCCTAGAAGGTCCACCCATGCGTAAAGAGTGGGTCTCGAAGCGAAGCGGCGCGACGGTCACGCAGATGCACTACGCGCGTCAGGGGGTGGTCACGGAGGAGATGCACTACGTCGCCACGCGAGAGAAGGTCGAGCCCGAGCTCGTCCGGAGCGAGATCGCGCGCGGCAGGATGATCATCCCTGCGAACGTCCGGCACACGAACCTCGAGCCGATGGGCATCGGCATCGCGCTCTCGTGCAAGGTCAACGCGAACATCGGCTCGAGCGCAGTGACGAGCGACGTCGAGAAGGAGCTCCGCAAGCTCCAGATCTCGCTCAAGTACGGCGCCGACACCGTGATGGATCTCTCGACCGGCGGCGACATCGACGGCATCCGCCGCGCGATCCTCACGAGCTCGCCGGTGCCGATCGGCACGGTGCCGATCTACCAGGCGCTCCAGAACGTGAAGAGCGTCAGCAAGCTGACCGCCGCCGACATGATCGACATGCTCGAGCACCAGGCACAGCAAGGCGTCGACTACTTCACCATCCACGCGGGCGTGCTCGTCGAGTACCTCCCGCTCGTGAAGGACCGCATCACGGGCATCGTCTCCCGCGGCGGCTCGATCATGGCGCAGTGGATGATCGAGAACCACAAGCAGAACCCGTTCTATACGCACTGGGACAAGGTCCTCGAGATCTGCGCCAAGTACGACGTGTCGATCAGCGCGGGCGACGGCCTCCGCCCCGGCTGTCTCGCGGACGCGAGCGACAAGGCGCAGTTCGCGGAGCTGAAGACGCTCGGCGAGCTCACGAAGCGCGCGTGGGAGAAGGACGTGCAGGTCATGATCGAGGGCCCGGGCCACGTCCCGTTCGATCAGATCGAGATGAACGTGAAGAAGGAGATGGAGCTCTGCTACGAGGCTCCGTTCTACGTCCTCGGCCCGCTCGTCACCGACATCGCGCCCGGCTACGACCACATCACGAGCGCGATCGGCGCGACGATGGCCGGTACGGCGGGCGCGGCGATGCTCTGCTACGTCACGCCGAAGGAGCACCTCGGGCTCCCGGACGAGAAGGACGTCAAGGACGGGCTCATCGCCTACAAGATCGCCGCCCACGCGGCCGACGTCGCGCGTCACCGGCCCGGCGCGCGCGATCGCGACGACGCGCTCAGCCGCGCGCGCTACGCGTTCGACTGGAAGGAGCAGTTCCGTCTCTCGATCGATCCCGAGATCGCCCAGGAGATGCACGACGAGACGCTCCCCGACGAGTACTTCAAGACGGCGGAGTTCTGCTCGATGTGCGGCCCGAAGTTCTGCAGCATGCACATCAACCGCGCCGTCGAGGACTTCAACAAGAAGGTCGACGAGGATAAGAAGGCGGGCAAGCGCACGCTCGACGTGTTTGCCGGCTGAGGCCGCCTCGGTCCAACGCTCGATCATCAAGGCCGCATGTCTCTGGGCCCCGAAAGAAATCGTCCGAATTCACCGCTCGACCGGCTGAAGGGGCTGCATCCACGGGTGCAGCTCCGGCTGGCGCTCGCCGGTGGCGGTGCGCTGCTCGCCATCGTCCTCTTCGCCACCTGCGGTGGCTGTGGCAAGCGTGCGCCGGCGGGTGGGGACACGACCGCGGCGCAGGCGGCCGACGGCGGCGCCTCGCCCGTGAACAAGGCCGCCTTCGTCATGGATGGCGCGGCGCTCCGCGACGAGCGAATGTGGAACCACGCGAAGGACGGCGAGGACGAGGACCTCTCGACCCTCGCCGCACACGAAGGCGCGATGGGCCTCGTGGAGGCGACGAGCGATCCGGCGCTCCGGTCGACGGCCATCCGGGCGATGGCGTTCGCGCGCGGATGGGCGCAGCTTCCGTTCCTGGCAAAGGCCGCGAGCGGTAAGGATGACGAAGAGGCGCGGCTCGCCCTCGAGGTCACGGTCGAGCTCGCTGCGCGCCCTCGCCGCGCCGAAGACCCGGAGGACGCAACCGAGCTCGCTGAGGGATGCGAGCTGCTGTCCGCCCTCGCGCGCGACGCCGGGCGTCCCCGCGGACGTAGGGTCGCCGCGATCCGGGCGCTCCGGATGATGCAGTGCCCGCCGCCGAAAGACGGCGAGGCGCTGCCGACCGACGTCGACACGAACTGAGCTACGAGCGCTTCAACGAGCGCGCTTCACGAGCTCGAGCCGCCCGAGGACCGCGCCGAGCACGTGCACGTTCACCGGCTTCGGCACGAGATGACGGATCTGGGCGTCGCCGAGCGCGCGCGCAGTCTGCGGCAGATCGCGGCTGACGACGACGACCTCCGTGTTCGGGCGGCGCGCGCGAAGGAGCCTCACCAGCTCGGGCAGGTGGTCGCCGGTCGACTCCTCGTCGAGGACCGCGAGCTCGTAGTCGTCTGAGTCGAACCGTGCGACCGCGTCCGTGAAGGACTCCGCCGTCTCGAAGACGGCGTCGAAGCCGTGGGTCCGGAGGCCACTCCTCGTCGTCCGGACGAGCGACCGCGCGAGCCCGCCGTCGCCCGCGAGCACGAGCACGCGCGGGCCACCCGCCTTCGCCGCACCGACCCGCGAGAAGCCCGCGTCGAGCGCGGCGATCAGGTCGCTCACCGACGCATGGCGATCCAGCGGGTCTTTCGAGAGCGCACGAAGGAGGACGTCGTCGAGCGGAGCGAGCTCGGGCCTCAGCGAGGAGATCCGTCGGGGCTGCGCATTCAAATGGGCGACGAGGACCGAGTAGATGTCGTCGCCCTCGAAGACGGGGCGGCCGGTCAAGAGCTCGAACGCGGTGCAGGCGAGCGCGTAGATGTCGGTCCGTGCGGTCACGCGCGTGCCGTCGGGATCTTTCGCCTGCTCCGGCGCCATGTACATCGGTGTCCCGCCGGCGATCGACAGCTTCGGGCTCGATTCCGTGCGCCGGCGCGCGAGCCCGAAGTCGATGAGCACCGGTCGATCGGTACCTGTCTCGATGATGACGTTCGCCGGCTTCACGTCGCGATGGACGAGCCGGCGAGCGTGCACGGCTTCGAGCCCCCGCCCGATCGCGCGGAGGAACCCGATCGCGCGGGGCAGCGGAACCGTCGTGCCGGTCCGGGTGTGCGTGTCGATCACGCGCTCGAGTGACTCTCCGGCGACGAGCTCCATGGCGAGATACGCCGAGTACTGAAACGGCCCGAACGCATAGACCTGGACGATGTTCTCGTGGCGGAGCTGCGCGAGCGCCTGCGCCTCCTTCATGAACCGCTGGCCGACAGCGGGATCGGGCGACGGCTCGACGATCTTGATGGCGACGGGGCGGTCGAGGAAGATGTCGTCGCCGCGGAGGACGACGCCCATCGATCCGGCGCCGACACGGCCGAGGATCCGGTAACGACCGTCGATGATGTCTGGTAGCGCGAGCGCGCGTACGGCTGACGAGGCTTCTGCCGTCTCGAAGGTTGCCCCCCTCTTGGGCACCTTGGGATCGCTCATCGAGCTCCGGTAAGCTGAGCGACCATCGCGCTCGAGGGTAGCACTGGGCGACGGATTGTCGCATTCAATCGTTGTCATCTGAGAACGATCCATCCGCGGAGGCCAGCGCCTACTATCCCGTCGCGGTTAGTGCGTCTTTCGGGTCACGGCCATGCTTGCGCGGTGCGATCCATCGGGATATCGGCACTGCCGTGCCCCTCACTCCTGTGGCTGGCGAGCCCGATCCGGACGGCGAAGACTGTGTGGCGTGTGGTCGCTGCTGCCATCACGGACCACAAACGGTGCATTTGCTCGAGCCCGACGAGGCACGCATGGGCGACAAGCTGCTGCCGATCTACACCGAGCTGCAGGACCGGCCCCCGCACTTCAGGTTCATCAAGAACGCGGGTGAGCGTTGCGGAGGCCTCGATGTGTCGGTGCCGGGTCGTTACCCGTGCGCGATCTACGAGGTCCGGCCAGAGGATTGCCGCATCGTCGAGCCCGGCTCGCCTGCCTGTCTCGAAGCGCGTCGACTCGGCCACCTCGGGCCGAGCATCGAGTTCAAGCGCGCGCGCTGAGCTGCGGCTCCCCGATTGCTAGGCCAATCGCAGCGCCACCCATGCTGCGGGCTCATGATCCTGTCGAGCCATCACCGATATTTGCAGATTGCACGCTGGTCACTGCCGCGCGCGCTGCCGATCTTCGCGCTCTCGGTCGGCATCGTGGTCCTGAAGCGCAAACTCAACCTGCATTTCGCAGCGACGACCCTTCCGATCAGCATCCTCGGCACCGCCGTCGCGTTCTACGTGGGCTTCAAGAACAACCAGGCGTACGACCGATTCTGGGAGGCGCGCACGGCGTGGGGCTCGATCGTCAACAGCAGCCGTGACTTCGCGGTCGCCGTCCTCGATCACGTCCGCGCGACCGGGGCCACCCCCGTGACAGGGCAGGAGATCGCCGCCATCCAGCGCGAGCTCGTATCGCGGCACATCGCGTGGGCGAACGCGCTTCGCTGCGCGCTGAGAGGCGAGGCGGATTGGTATCTGCTGAGCCAGTTCGTCTCCTCGGACGAGGTCGACCTGGCGAAGGCGCAGCCGAACGTGCCCTTGTACCTCCTTCGCCTGCAGTCGCAGCGCATCGAGACGCTCGTCGAACGTGGGCTCATCCGCGGTGCGGCACGTCACTTCGACTTCCGGACGGTGATCCACCGGCTCTTCGACCATCAAGGAGTCTGCGAGCGCATCAAGACCACGCCGCTCGTGCCGCACTACACGGCGGCGGCGACGCTGCTCGTGTGGCTCTACATCGTGCTCATCCCGTTCTCGCTCCTGAACGTGCTCGACGACCAGGTGACGATGTGGGCCGTCGTTCCGGTCTCGACGGTGATCGGCTGGCTCTACGACACGATGGATCGCATCGGACGGTTCACGGAGAATCCGTTCGAGGGGCTCCCCACGGACGTTCCCATGTCCGCGCTCTGTCGCGCGATCGAGATCGACCTGACGGCGATGCTCGGTGACACGGACCTTCCGCCGCCGCTCGCACCGCAGAACATGGTCCTGGACTGAGCCCGGCGACGACCCAGGATGAGTGCATGATCGTCGTCACCGGCGCGACGGGGAGGCTCGGCCGTCTCGTGGTCGAGGCCCTCTCCAGGAAGGTGCCGCCGATCGAGATCGCCGTCGCTGTCCGGAGCCCCGGCAAGGCGTCCACGTTCGCGGCGCGCGGCATCTCCGTGCGGTATGCCGACTACTCGAGGCCGGACACGCTTCGCCCTGCGTTCGCCGGAGCCGACCAGGTCTTGCTCATCTCGTCGAGCGAGCTCGACGATCGCGTCAGCCAGCATCAGCATGTGATCGCGGCCGCACAG
>Ga0233377_1001021_pt1 | contig 11186 bp, 10 predicted proteins | sample ElkDunMinimDraft_6_FD_191540 | JGI IMG/M metagenome (GOLD analysis project Ga0233377, IMG submission 191540) | Fecal eukaryotic communites from dung pellets of Tule Elk in California, USA - Elk Dung E36 | ecosystem: Host-associated > Mammals > Digestive system > Large intestine > Fecal | place...
GCGGGCTGAAGTTTCTCGACAGCGCCCACATCAAGGACCTGTTGGCGCTGCTGCGCTTCATCGAGAACCCGCGCGATCGCGTCGCCGGGTTCCGGGTGTTGCAGCTCCTGCCCGGCGTCGGCCCGACATCGGCCCAGCGCGTCCTCGACCACATCGCGCAGGCCCCTGCCCCGATCGACGCCCTGCAAGACGCCCCTGCCCCGCAGCGCGCCGGCGTGACTGGACCCACTTCCTCGCTGCGGTCGGCGAGCTCCGCTCGGGACGGTCCAACTGGCCGGGCGAGATCGAGCGCCCCCGACGCTGGTACGAACCGCATCTCGAACGCATCCACGAAGACGCCTCCACCCGGCAGGCCGAACTGGTGCAACTCGAGCAGATCGCAGGCGGCTACTCTGGCAGGGGGCGATCCCGAGGCGGGCAATCGTCGCGTCCACGGCCCGAACGATCCTGCGAACGCTGCTCCCATCTGGGAAGGGTACTCAACGCATCCAGTGCCGACCTACCCTTTCACAGGAGCCTCTCAGTGACCGAGCCTCGAGCCATCACCAAGAGTGACGAGAGTTCGAGGACGCTCGAAACGTGATTGACTCGCTGACGCGGGAATCCCCTCGGACAGGATCGGCCTAATCGGCCAGCAGGCGACCAGCGGCGACCACACCGCAGCACATGCAGGCGTCGGTGGTGCCGCTGGGGCAGCCACAGGTCTCGCCATTGGGCTTGGAGCCCTTACAATTCCCGGAACTGGTCCGATCATTGCAACAGGATGGTTCCTGTCCGGCGCTGTGACGGGCGCCCTCGCTGGCGGGGTGCTCGGCGCATTGATCGATGCGGGTGAGGCTCTTCCAAACGCCGAGCGATACGCGGCGGACCACGGGAGCGGTCGATCCGTGGTCTCGGTCCTCACCGACACCCAGGACGTCGCATCGGTGACGAAGATCATGGACGCGGCGATGCCGGAGGAAGCGAAGGCTCCGTGAGCGAGGTCGCCCCCGCAAGACCCGTACCCCGCGGCCGCCGAAGCCGAGCCGCTGCTCGATAAGGCGGGGATCGTTCGGGACCTTGGCCTCGTCGAACTCGGCCCGAAGGTCGACAACTTCCCGGAGACGGCACGGACCCGGCAATGGGGTGAGAACGCTGCGCTAGACACGGGCTGTCACGAAAAGCCCACTCGGAGTGCCATGATGGGCCCACCATCGCTGCCCGCCTTTCAAGCTCATCGCGGACACCAGCCTTTCCGGCAACCCACGTTTTGGAAGGCGCCTAGCGAACCAGGCTCAACAATGGAACTTCGACGCTGAGCGATAATCCGTCTGGCCGCCAATGCTTCTCCAGGGTCGCGTCGAGGCCACGCAGGACCGCCTTCTCGAGAGCGGTGCCAAACCCCGCTCGATCCGATAGCCCTCTCGAAGGGGGGTCGGTGAATTCGTGCCAGTCCATCCGCAGCGTCTCTTCCGTCACGGACAGTGCGATCTTCAAGAGCCCGGTCGGGATCGAGAGAGCGCCGTATTTGGCGGCGTTGGTGGCCAATTCATGGAGCAAGAGTGCGAGTGAGGTCAGCGCCTTGCTCGAGATCGCGGTATCCGATCCGCCGATCGAAATACGGCTATCGCCGTCGCAGGCATGTGGGGCCAGGATCACCTTCAGCACCGCCATGACTGTGGTGGACGAACCATCCGGCGGGCAATCACTCGCCAGATCCGGAAGGGTAAGCTGATGCGCGTCAGCCAATGCGCGCAAGCGAGCTTTCAGGTCGGACGACAATTCCTCGATCGAGCCGGCATTGCGGGCACTCAGCGTGATCAGGCCGGAGGTCAGGGCGAAAAGGTTCTTGATACGGTGATTGATTTCCCGGAGCAGGACGTCTTGCTGAGCCCGCTCGTCCTTGTGCAAGGTAAGGTCGTGGTTGAGCGTCAGCAGGAATTCGTCCTTGCGGCGGCCCGCTTCTTCGAGGGCCTTCGCCTGCGCCGCCAGTTCGTCGCGTTGGACGGCGATCTGCTGACGCTGTCGGTAAAGTTCGAAAAACACCTCCACCTTGCTGCGCAGGATATCAGGTTCGATCGGCTTCTGGATGAAGTCCACGGCGCCCGTCCCGTAGCCCCGGAAGCGCCGCTGGGCGTCGGCGCTGCCCGCGGTGACGAAGATGATGGGTACGCGCCGGGTCCGTTCGGTTCCGCGCATCAATTCGGCCAGCTCGAAGCCATCGAGCCCCGGCATCTGCACGTCGATCAGGGCGAGCGCCACGTCGTGGTGGAGGAGCAGTTCGAGGGCTTCGTCGCCAGAGCGAGCCTTGAGGAGTACGAGATCGTCGCGGCGGAGCAGCGCCTCTAGAGAGAGCAGATTCTCTTCGAGATCGTCGACCAGGAGGAAGTGCACGGGTGTCATGATCGGATCCGAATCTCTTGCAGGAAGGCGGCGATCCGCTCTAGGGGCAAGACTAGCGCATCTGGCACGGTATCGATGGCAGCCTCCGGCATGGTTGCGGCGAAGGCTGCTTGCGGGGATTGAACGAGCGCAGTGCCACCACATTCGACGATCGCCCGCAGGCCCTTGGCGCCGTCACTATTCGCGCCGGTGAGAACCACGCCGATCAAACCGGCGCCATAAGCGTCGGCGGCACTTTCGAAGAGGACGTCGATCGACGGACGTGAGAAGAGCACGAGTTCGTCGCTGGAGAGCGATAGGGAATGATCGGCTTCGACCAGGAGATGGTAGTCGGGCGGCGCGAAATACACGGTGCCTCCGAGGATCGGCTCCTTGTCCTCGGCTTCCTTGACCGCAACGTAGCACTTGGCCCGAAATAGCTCGGACAGCAGGCTGTCGCGGTCAGGCGGAACATGCACGACGACCATAATTGGCAGCCCGAAGTCCTCAGGCAATGCCGGCAGGATCGCAGAGAGAGCTTCGAGCGCACCGGCCGAGGCTCCGATGACGATCGCGTTCGCCGACCGGATCCTCATGCGGCGCGCCTCTGGTAAATCCTCTCGTCGCGGTCGAATTCCTCGAAGTCATCGGAGTGACGAGAGAAACGCAGGCTTTCCTTCGAACCGAGGCCGAGAAATCCCTTTCGCGACAACGATTCCGAGAACAGGCCGACCGCATGGTCTTGGAGGGTCCGGTCGAAATAGATCATCACGTTACGGCAGGAAATCAGGTTCATCTCGCCGAACGCCGCGTCCGTGACGAGGCTGTGATCCGAAAAGACGACGTTTTGCCGCAAGGTGCGGTCGAACGAAACACGCCCATAGGCCGCCTGATAGTAATCGGACAGCGACGACTTGCCGCCTGACTTGCGGTGGTTCTCCGTAAAGAGCTGGATGCGGTCGACGCCATAGATCCCGGCTTCCGCCGCCTGAAGCGCTTCCTGATTGATGTCCGTCGCGTAGAAGATCGTCCGATCTTCCAGCCCCTCTTCCCGGAAGAGGATCGCGAAGGAATAGAGTTCCTCGCCCTCGCTGCAACCGGCGATCCAGACCTTGAGAGACGGGTAGGTCCGCAGATGCGGCACCACCTTCTCGCGGATCGCACGGAAATAGTCCGGGTCGCGGAACATCTCGCTGACCTGGACCGTAAGATAGCGCAGCAGCTTGGGCAGCATCGACGGTTCGTATAGCAAGCGCTCCTGCATGGCCGAAAAGCTGGCGAAGCCAAGCTGTTGGCGGGCCTGCTTGATGCGACGCTTGAGCGATGCCATCGAGTAATGGCGGAAGTCGTAGTGATAACGCACGAACATCGCTTCCAGCAGCAGCCGGATCTCGATGTCCTCGACCTTCTCCTCAGATCCAGCCGGATTCACTTCGGCATCCAAACGCGCACGAGGGAAAGCAGCTTCTCGACGTCGAGCGGCTTGGCCATGTAGTCGTTGGCCCCGGCATCGATGCAGCGCTGCTGGTCGTCCGGCATCGCCTTAGCGGTTAGCGCGATGATCGGCACTTTCTTCCAATCCGGATTTTTCCGGATCTCACGCGTGGCCGTCAGCCCATCCATCACCGGCATCATCACGTCCATCAGAATGAGGTCTATCGGCGGATCCTCTCCCGTCCCCGACGCCTTGGCGAGTGCGTCCAGTGCCTCTCGACCGTTCCGGGCAATGGCGATCGAGGCGCCGCGCGGCTCGAGGATGTTGGTCAGCGCATAAACGTTGCGCACGTCGTCTTCGACGATGAGGATGCGGCGCCCCTCCAGCAGGGCATCGCGGTTCCTGGCCTTGCGGATCATCTTCTGGTGCTCGTCCGGAAGGTCCGAGATCACCTGGTGCAGGAAGAGGCTGACCTCGTCGAGGAGCCGTTCCGGCGACTTCGCGCCCTTGATGATGATCGATTTCGAGTAGCGTCGCAGGCGCTGCTCGTCATCGGCTGACAATTCGCGGCCTGTGTAGACGATGACCGGCGGAAAGGCATAGGTCCCTTCCCGGCTGAGCGTCTCGAGCAATGAATATCCGGAAGCATCTGGAAGCGTCAGGTCGAGGACCATGCAATCGAAGGTCTGCTCGCCAAGCAGCACGATGCATTCGGCAGCCGTCCCGGCTGTCACGGTCTCGACGTCGCTCGACGACAGAAGTTTGGCGACGGCATCGCGTTGGACCGGATCGTCCTCGACGATCAACACGCGATGGACGCGCTGGGAGAGCCTCGTCTCGAATTTCCGCAGAACCTCGACCAGTTGCTCGCGTTTTACTGGCTTGATCTCATATCCAACGGCACCGAGCGAGAACGCAGTCTCTGCCTGGTCCGTCCCGGAGACGACGTGGATCGGGATATGCCGGGTGGCGCTATCGCGCTTCAGCCGGTCTAGAACGGACAACCCGGATTGATCGGGCAGGCCGACGTCGAGGATGATCGCGCTCGGCATGAATTCACTAGCTAGGGTCAGCGCCTCGTCGGCAGTGCCGGCAACGAGCGAGCGGAAGCCCATTTCGCGGGAGAGATCGCGCAGAATGGAGGCAAAGCTCTCGTCGTCCTCAACGACCAACAGGACACGCTTGGCGTCGTCCACGCTGTGCCGGTCGTCATCGACCCGCCGAACCACCGTGCCTGGCGCCGATCGCGGCGCATCGGTGCTCGCAGGAACATTGGCCGGCTCGGTCTTCGCCGGCCCCTCGCGCGCGGGAACGAGCGACGGGTCGTAGATGGCCGGGACGGTAACGGTGAACGTGCTTCCTTGCCCTTCCTGACTGCGAAGCTCGAGGGAGCCGCCGAGCAGCCGCACCAGCTCGCGCGAGATCGACAGGCCGAGGCCGGTGCCCCCATATTTCCGACTGATCGTGCCGTCGGCCTGATGGAAGGCATCGAAAACGCGCTTCTGCTGGTCAGCGCTGATGCCGATGCCCGTGTCGGTGACCGCAAAGGCAATCCGGCCGTCGTCAGCGTTACCGATGCCCAGACTGACACGGCCCGCCTCGGTGAATTTGCAGGCGTTGGACAGGAGATTCTTCAGGACCTGATCGAGCCGCTGCCGATCCGTCTCGATCAAGACGGGGCAATCCGCGGCGATGTCGATGGCGAATTCGAGATTGCGCTCGCTCGCGACGGGCTGGAAGAGTTGCCGAAGGTTATTGGCGAGCCTTTCCAGCTCGATCGCCTCCGGTCTGATCTCGACGTGACCGGCTTCGATCTTCGAAAGGTCGAGGATGTCGTTGATCAGGTTTAGTAGGTCGTTCCCCGAGGACTGGATCGTCTTGGCAAACTTGACCTGTTCGTCCGTGAGATTGTCGTCGGGATTGTCGGCGAGCAGCTTGGCGAGGATCAGCGACGAATTCAGGGGTGTCCTAAGTTCGTGCGACATGTTCGCGAGGAAGTCGGACTTGTAGCGACTGGCCTGTTCGAGTTCGCGCGCCTTGAGTTCGATCGATGCGTTCACCCGTGTTAGGTCGTCTCGCTGCGCCTCGAGTTGCTGAGCCTGCTCCTCGAGCTGCGAATTCGTTTGCTCAAGTTCGACCTGCTGCAGTTCGAGCCGCGCCTGGGACTCCTTCAGCGCCCTGCCCTGTTCCTCCAGCTCCTCGTTGGAAACCCGAAGTTCCTCGCTCTGCGTCTGGAGCTCCTCGGCTTGCCGCTGCGTCTCCTCGAGCAGGTTCTGCAATTCCTCTCGATAGGTGGCCGAACGCACCCCGATCGCGACCGCTCCGGCCGACTCTTTGAGGAGGGCCATGACGCGTTCGTCGACGGGGCTCAGGAAGCCGAGTTCGATCACGGCATTGACGGAGTCATCCACCTCCGCAGGCAGGATGGCCAGGTGCCGTGGCTTGCCCTCACCCAGCGCGGAACCGAACGAGAGGTAACCGTCGGGCACGTCGGCGACGAGCATCGGCCGCCCCTCCGCCGCCGCCTGTCCAAGCAGCCCGTCCCTTAGGCTCACAATCTCGGGGATCCGAGCGTCGTCGGGGACACCATAGGTGGCCGCTCGACGAAAGCCTTGTCCGCTCCCCGTAAAGACGGCGCCGGCCACCGCGTTGGAATAGCGGGCAAGGAATGCCAGAAGGGAATTGCCGAGCTGCTCGACGGGCTGATCCCCCATCATCGCCGCTGCCAGTCCGACCTGGCCCGATTGGAGCCACTCCTCGCGTCGCCGCGCCAGCGTCGCCCTGCGGATCAGGAAGCCGATGGTTATGGTCAAGACGAGCCCAAGCAGTCCGGTCAGGAGGCTGCTGACCAAGGAGGTCCGTTGAGCGGTTTCCATCTCGACCAGGCGCTCGGCCCTGACCCGGTTCTCTTCGTCCGCTATCGTGGCGAGGCGTTCCCGGATCGCATCCATCTCCGCCTTGCCACGATCGGAATTGACGATGGCCAGCGCCGCTTCGAACCCTTGGCCACGACGCAAGTCGATCCCCTCCCTGAGCAGGGCCAGCCGCGCATCGACATGCTGTCGGAGCGCCCCGATCCTCGTGCGCTGAAGCGGGTTGTCACCGGAGAGATCGGTGATCTCGTTCAATTTGACAGGGATCGCGCGGAGAGCGGAGGAATACGGGTCGAGATAAGCGGGATCATTGGTAAGCAGGAAACCACGCTGGCCAGTCTCGGCGTCCTGCATGCTCGATAGCATCTGGTTCAGGGCGACGATGGCGCGGTGCGTCCGGACGATGCGATCGTTCCCCTCCCGCAAGGTCTGAAGGTTGAAATAGGCGACCAGCCCGCTCAGCAGGAAAAACACGATCGCACCGGCGAGCCCGATCGCCACGGCCGTGTCGAGACCCAGTGTCCGCTGCGAAGTGATATCGGACTGCGAAGACGATCTCATGAGCGGTCTCGATAAATTCACGGTTCAACAAGCGGCGTCCGATCGCACGGTGCTGCCGATCTTTCGGCAACATCGACGTTCACCGCCAATGCAGTTGAAAGGAAACAGGGTGGCAACGGTATAGGGGACCGGGTGGCAGCAGTCGAGCCGCAAGCGCCCGGGAGCCGGGCATTAACCCGCTGCCTTCAGGAACATTTTGCCGATAGCGACGATTATTGAGACACCACCCTGCGCGGTAGTTTCCACGCGCTCAGCACTGGCAGTTCCTTGACGTTTTCGCCGCCTATCCGGTTTGCACCGAAATCGAGGACATTCTGACGATCTCCTCGCGAGAACGCCACAAATGGCTGGAGGAGGTTCGTGACCTTCATTGGACCGCGCTTGCAGGTCCTCGGGGTCGGCTACGGCCAGGATCAGGTGGCCTGCCTCGACGGCAAGGTGCTTTCCATCGTGCACGTTAACGACGCGGCCTCCTCTCGCTACCCCATTTCAATGGCACGAAAATCCCGCCGAGCTCGCTGAACTATGCCCATCTCGACCGTCGACTTTCGCTTTCCAGGTGTTCTGAACTCAAAGGAGATGCTGGTCGCGGAGGCGATCCACGCCCGCGCATGGAAATCTATCAGCGACGATCTGCGGATCGCCGGAGCCCGCATAACCACAAACCCAGATGAGCCAGTGCCTCCGTTCCGCAGAAGCCCAAACAAGTCTCAAATCATCTCACGACGGACAGGTAAGGGTTCTTCGACAGCCAACCTTGCAGCCATCGGCGGGACCAGCCGAGCACCTGGGCCGCTCCGTCGGGGGTGAGCGGCTTTTCCATCTCTGTCATCCGACAGGTCATCTCGCTTAGAGTCGCTCCGCATATGGAGGAACATCGACCAGTGAGCCAATGAGGCGCAGCAAAGCCTGTTGTTCAGGACGGCCGCTTGGCCCGCCATTGAGAAACGCTCCGAGCTCAATATGGGACAACTGACCGCCAGAAGGGCCGTTCGGCTGGTGAATCACGAAGGCCGCGCCGCTGGTGGGCTCTCGACCTAAGAACCATACGTCGCCGTTTGGACTGCGATAGAGTTCTCGCCGTTCAGCCATGAACTTCTCGCTCCTATGAATGGCCGTTGCGGGCCCTTGCCCCGGCACTATGCGGCGGGCTTTGACGCACCGTAGCATCTCCCGATCCCCCTGGCTCTTCGGTCAACGATGGTTCATCAGTGAGAGCAGCGCGCCGGCCGGTCCGCGGCATGCGAGCGCACTACACCCGCCTTGGCCTCGATGCTTTCGCGCGGGGCCGATGTCGCTCCCGCAGGCTTCGCCTGCCTAACGTCTGGCTGGCCGTGCCTCAGAAACTCGACGCCTTCGGCTTCGAGTGCCGCTTGGACATTGGAAACACGTCCAAGCCGCGCGATCGAACGTTAGCGCCCCGCTTCTCCATGCTGCTGATCATGTTGACGTTCACGCCTGCCGCCTCGGCAAGCCATAGTCAGGGCTAACGAGCCCTCTCGTCCGGCGAGACGTTCGGCGAAGCAGCAACGCCGACACCGGCGGTCTCGCTTCCAGCCGCCACTGCTCTGTCCTCAACAAATTTCAGCCGGGTCGGTGCAGTGTTAGGAAGCCCCTTCTCTTGAAGCCACGCGATGAACTCATCTGGCTTAATCGTTATGATCTGAAGTGCCCGCCCTCGCGCCAGCCAGGCATGGATCACCTGGAGCGCGGCCGCGTGCCATACATCATAGTCGCTGGGCATTTGATCGTGGTCGTGAGCCAGTTCCCAGAGGCGAGAAAAATCCCCGCGTTCGTACCAGGGCAACGCGACGGTGTAGGCTTCAACTGTCGGCTTCATTTTCCTCCTCGCCATCGGGTCAGGCGCGTCACAATCGCGCGGACCCGATGAGGAAATTTTGATGGTGTAGTACCTTGCGCGTGAACGCGGGCCCTGACGCTCGGAGCATGGATCTCCGCTTCGGCCTCTGCGCTTAGAACGACTTGGCCCCCGAGATGTCGAGCCATGCGTTCCGCAGCCTTCACCGCATCGCACACATCTATTGAATGACCGTACTCAGTGTGGGTCGCATCGCGGAATCCCCAACCAACACCAATCCGGCATACCGTCAATATTCGAGCCATATCGTCCTCAGCCTAGACGATACTGAACGCCGGCAAAATTACAATGTCGAGCGCCCAAGTCTAATTATCGATGGGCGCCAAGAAGGCCGAGCGGAAACGTAGCGAAGCAAGGCTGCTCGAAGCCGGCGACGTAACGCCGGTTCGCCTACTGGTGGACTATTTGAAGCCCGGACGGCGCTGCGATTTGGTGTTGATCTGCGCTGCGAGGCCGGCCTGTTTAACATTGGCCTCTTTCGCCAGACGTAGCCCACGCAGTTTGTACATATTTTCTTCGCGCCGTTGCGTCAGATTCTCGGATTCCGGCAGAAGCCTAGCTTGAGAGAGTACCCTGGTTTGGATCTTCAAAAACTGATTGTCGGCCACTAAGCGTCGCTTTGAAAATTCGAACATCACAGTTCCATTCGTGGCTAAAGTGAAAAGCAAAAAGGCCGAGCAAATGCCCGGCCTTTCGAGTGACTAAAGTCGCTGGTGCCAGTACATCCGTGGTCAACGGCGACGATAACCAAATTACGCAGCCTGGAGCTGTTCCGCCGCCATCTTCCCGGAACGGTTGTCGCGAGCGACTTCGAATCCAAGCTTCTGGCCTTCCTGGAGGTCCCGCATTCCAGAGCGCTCGACGGCCGAGATATGCACGAACACATCTTGGCTGCCGTCATCAGGCTGGATGAAGCCGAAACCCTTAGTGGAATTGAACCATTTCACTGTGCCGGTGGTCATGAAAACCTCCTTTTTGGCAAAAACCTGTCGCTCGCCGACAGAATGTTCGACGAGTTCAGAGCGATTTCGAAAGGGGGAGTTCATCAGAGCCGCGCCGAAACGCGAAAATAACAACGGCCGTCCAAGCAATCTCGATGAAGACAACATAATGATTTTCACCGGAATGTCAACTAGAACCCATTTTAACGTTTTTCCTCATGCCAACCGCTCTCAATATTTAGGCGAAATTGAACTTCTATTTCGGCTTTTCCAGCTCGTTTCTCTCTAAAACGCGATCAGACTGCGCGCGTCAGGCCCTTCCGTGGCATCCGGCCAGAGCGGCTAATCGCTCCTCGCCGAGAGGTCTCCAAATTGAAAGTTAGGACTCATAAAGGGGTTGGCTTTGCGAATTCGGCGTGATTCACGGCTTCCTGGAGAAAGCACGGTTAAAACGGCACCCGATTCCATGGAAAGGCTCCGCCCAGGTCAAAGCATCGGTTTGCACGCCGGCACCGTCGTCCAGCACCTTGCGGGTGATGGGCTCGAGGCGCTTCGTCATCCCCGCCGAGGCGCGTCGCGAGAAGGTCATCAGCAGAATGCGCCGCGGATCGGCGACGCCAGCAATGCTGCGATTTTTAGTTTCGAAGTCGACGCCACCGAAAATGGCCGCTATCAGCGCGTTGGCTATCGTGGCTGGCCGTCGGCTCAACCCTGACGGCCTCTCGCCCATTTGGATGCTTGAAGCTTCACACCGGCTTGATTGGGCGACACGGACGGTACGACAGCGGACGTAGAAGCGTTCGCAATTGCCGACGCGACCCGTCTATTGCCTTGATCAGTTGACCACTCAGAAGCAGACCTCCGCAAGGTCGGCTATGGGACCATTTTCCGATGTCGCCGAGTCCCGGCGTCTCGATCGAGTTCATAGCGGATGGGCTCCTTGACTCTCGCGGCGGACACGCGCCTAGCTTTCGCCATCGGTTGGCACTCGTTAATCGAGACTGCTAACGGTACGCTGTGCGACCCCGTTGATTGACGCTCGCACCTAAAGCCCTACCGAGAGGAAGACAGAACCATGAAGTTCCGTCCGCTGCATGACCGCGTTGTGGTCCGCCGCCTTGATGGCGAAGAGAAGA
>Ga0233377_1001022_pt1 | contig 11184 bp, 8 predicted proteins | sample ElkDunMinimDraft_6_FD_191540 | JGI IMG/M metagenome (GOLD analysis project Ga0233377, IMG submission 191540) | Fecal eukaryotic communites from dung pellets of Tule Elk in California, USA - Elk Dung E36 | ecosystem: Host-associated > Mammals > Digestive system > Large intestine > Fecal | place...
ATTGGGGCGTGGGGCGCATCGAGAGCGGCGATACCGAGTGGTGGGGTGGGGGCAAAGTTTGGCGCTCCGGGCCGGGTTGCATCCTCGTGAAGCAACCCGGCGATGTGGTTCGCCACCTCTCCCACCGCGGACTGACGACCTTCACGGCCGTCATGCTGCCGGCGCATGAAGTCGCTCACGCTCGCGGCGACGAGAACGCGGTGGTGATTCCCCAGCTCGAAGCCGCCGACGGACGTGCCGCCCCGTTTAACCGCCTCCTCGATGCCGTGTGCGCAGGGGCCGACCGGCTCGAGCTCGAGGTGGCGGTGATCGAAGCGATCGGCGCACTCGCGGCCATCCGCAACGTGCGTCCTGATCATTCGCGAGCCGTTCGACGCGCGCTCGAGTACATCCGCGAGCGTCTCGGCGACTCGATCACGCTGGACGATCTCGCGGACCACGCGGACCTCGACAAGTTCCACCTGTGCCGCGCCTTTCGAGCACAGGTTGGAATGCCGCCGCATGCGTACCTGACGCATCTCCGGATCGCACACGCGAAGGAGCTGCTTCGTCGCGGTGTTCGCGCGTCCGACCTGGCCCCCCTCGTTGGCCTCCACGATCAGGCGCAGCTGACACGCCACTTCCGGCGGCTCGTTGGGACGACGCCGGCTCGTTACGGAAGGTCTCCGCGGGACGTCAGGTATCGCGGCGTCCTTCGCACTTCCTGAGCCTCGCTCACCCGTCCGCGTATCTGACAACTCGAGCCCGGAAGGCGTTGCTCTGGGCCCGAGCGCCGTCGAGCTCGAACCCTGACGGCTCGAGCGGGGATCGTGCGCGCGCTGGACGAGCTCCACCGCGCGCCAACGGTCGGGGCTGCCGCCGTGGCCGAAGTACGGACTGCGCCGCCCCCGCCGACTGCCCGCAGGCACCGTGCAAGCGCGCCAATGACACGTTCGGTGTCTGCCAGGTCAACAAGACCTGCGGGTGACGTCGTTCGTCAGCGCTTCGGCTCACGTCGACGAAGCCCGTTCAGGCCTCGTCGCCCAGTGTCGCGGCCGCCGATCAGCGGCCGAGCGCTTCGGCGCGGTTCACGATGCGCGGCGTGATGAAGATCACGAGCTCGTTGCGGGTGTCGCTCGCGCGACGGCGCTGGAAGAGCACGCCGAGGATCGGGATGTCGCCGAAGAACGGGATCTGGTCGAGGTTGCGGCCGGTGTTGCGGGTGAAGATGCCGCCGATGACCGCCGTGTGACCGTCCATCACGAGGAGGTCGGTCTCGGCCTCGCGCTTGAGGATCGTCGGATCGCCTCGCGGAGAGGTCTGGTTGAAGTCCGGCTCGTCGCGGTTGATCTTCACGTGCATCGCGATCGATCCGTCGGCCGTGACGTGCGGCCGGACCAGGAGCTGCAGCTTCGCCTCCTGGAAGGTCGTCTGGACACCCTGCGCGCTGATCTGGGCGAACGGGATGAGCGTGCCCTGACTGATGCGCGCGTCGCGGTTGTCGAGCGTGAGGATGCGCGGGCTCGACACGATGCGGAGGAGGCCGCTCGCCTCGGCCGCGGAGAGCCGCAGGCCGATGTTGAGGTTGTTGTCGATCGACCCGAGCGAGAAGCCGAGCGCGCCACCCTGCCCGGTGCCGGTCGCGGCCGGGAGGTTGACGGCGAAGTTCGGCTGCGGGACGTTGCCGGCGAAGGGCGACAGACCGCGGGAGTTGGTCTGCTGGTCGTAGTTACCGCCGGCCGCGGTGACGCGGGACGGGAACGCGATGCCCGTCGGGTTGCCGGTCGCCTCGGAGAAGGTGACGTCGCCGCCCCACTGGATGCCGACGTCGCGGAGGTAGCGGCTCGTCGCCTCGACGATGCGCGCCTCGACGAGCACCTGCGGGGTCTGCGTGTCGAGGGAGCGAACGAGCTCCTCGATGTTGTTCAGGTTGCCCGAGATGTCGCGGGCGATGAGCACGTTGGTGCGCTCGTCGACGGCGATCGATCCGCGCGGCGAGAGCAGGTCCTTCGCGCGCGCCTGGAGCTCGTCGGCCTGCGCGTAGCTGACCGGGATGAGGCGCGTCTCGAGCGGCGTGAGCTCGTACTCCTGCTTCGCCGCGGCGAGACGGAGCTCGCGCTCCTTCTGCAGCGTCGCGAGCGGCGCGACGCGGATCAGGTTGCCCGAGCGCACCATGCCGAGGCCCTTGGCCTGGAGCACGACGTCGAGCGCCTGGTCCCAGGGGACGTTCCGCATCCGGATCGTCACGTTGCCGGACACGTCGTCGGCCGTGACGATGTTCACGCGCCCGACGTCCGCGAGCAGGCGGAGGATGTTGTGAATGTCGGCGTCCTTGAGATCGAGATCGATCCGACGGCCGGTGTAACCGCGCGCCTGCGCGTTCAGCGTCGCCGTGAAGCCGGCAGCCTCGCTGCCGGTCGACACCTCGATCTTCGGGTCGTCCCCGAGGATCGACGTCTCGACCTTCGGGCCGCCGTCGCCCTCGTTCTCGCGCGCCACCGTCACCGACTTCCGGACCGGCGGCTTCGGGGCATTCTTCGCCAGCGGCGTGTCGAACGTCCAGACGATGTTCTTGCCGTCGACGAGGATGCTTCCTTGGCCTCCTCCTTCGGACTTGTCGATCTCGACGAACGTGGACTCGGCTTTGTCGTCGTAGAACGTCGTGACGCTCCGGATCGCGCCCCTGCCCTGCGAGACGTCGAGCGTCTTCGCGAGCGGCTTGGCGAGCGCCGTCTTCTTCAGCTCGAGCCGGACGCGGCCGGCCGGGCTGGTCGACAGCGCGTACGCAGGCATGTCGGTCGTCGAGATCACGAGGCGGTCGCAGCCGGCCGTGCAGGGCGCCTTCGCGCGCTCGTAGCGGACGTCGACGAGCTCGGGGCCGGCCGCCGCCTGGGGCTCGCCGTCCTTCGCCGCGCCGACCGCAGGCGCCGTCGTGGCCGCAGGCGTGAGCTGCACCTTGAGCGTCGTGCCCTCGGCGCGCACGCGATAGGCCGCCTGCTTCAGCAGGTTGATGCTCACGCGCGTCATCTGACCGGCCTCGGTCTTGAAGGCCTGGGTCATCACCCCGCCGACGACGCCGACGGCGTTCGTCACGGCGGCCTGCTTCGCGCCCACCACGTCCGATCCCTGGATGTCGACGACGAGGCGTTTACCGCCGTTCTCGATGCGCACGCTCCAGACGGGCGCGCTCGTGCCGACGACCTCGATCTCTGCTGCTCCGCTCTGCGCGTCCGTCGTGTGGACCTTGACGTCCTGCACGTGGTTGGACGCTGCCCCGACGGGGGCGGCGGCATCGGCCCACGCCAGGCTCGCCGTGAGGACGATGGCCTGCGCGCCGATCAGCTGCAGCGCTCGCTTGTGAATCGAGCCCCTCTTCCGCATGGCTCTTTGGCTCCCTCGCATCGTCCGCCGACACCTGCCGACACGACTCCGCAGGACCCAACGTAGAACGCGGGGATCGGAACATCCCAATTTGTGGCAGACGTTTATCGAAGGGCGCCGCCCGGGAGGCGCGCGCGCTGGGCCCACGCGCTGGGCCCGCGCGCTGCTGCCGCGCGCTGGGCCCGCGCGCTGCTGCCGCCGCTCGGGAGCCGTGGGCAGCACGGTTGGTACCGGGGCCCGCCCTCGAATCCGCCGAGGGCCGCCACGACGATGGGGGACCGGCGTCGAGGGTCACATGCCGACGAGTCGGCGTGCGATGCGGGCGAAGACGGGAGCGGCCGCGCTGGGTCCGGTGCCGCCCTCGCGCGGATCCTCCAGCCCCACGAGGACGACGAAGGGCGGCTTCCATCCGACCACCGTGCCGACGAAGCTCGCATACGAGCGCCCGTCTCCGAGATTGGCGGTGCCCGTCTTCCCGGCGACGCGCACGTCTTCGATGCGCGCGAGCCTGCCGGTGCCGAGATTGCTCTCCATGATGTCCTCGAGCATCCCCCTCATCGCGCGCGCCGTCTCTTCCCTGAACACGCGGACGCCCGGCTGCGCTCGCTTGGTGAACGTCGGATCCATGTAGAGGCCGCCGTTGAGGAGCGTCGCGTAGGCGGCGGCGACCTGGAGCGGAGTCGCCTTGGCCCACTCTCCCGCCGCCAGCATCGCGGCTTCGATCCCCGACGCATCGGCGATGGGCGGAATCGTCCCGGGCGGATCGCCGATGTGGAGCGCCTTCAGCGTGGCGAGCAGCCGCTCGAGCCCCAGCGTGTCGAGCACGCGCGAAGGAGCGACCTTGGACGAGACCGCGAGCGCATCGGTCAGTGGGAGCGCTCCGAACTCGGTAGCGTCGGAGAGCTGCGCGTCGCCATAGCGGCGCGGTGCGCAGTCCACCCAGGCGTCGATGTCGATGGTCCGCGCGTCGACCGCCGCTGCGACCGTCATCGTCTTCAGCGTCGAGCCGGTCACGTACGCGCGCTCCGCCGCGAGCGACGGAGCGTCTCGTCCGCGATCTCGTCCCTCCATGGCCAGCACCGAGCCCGTCTGCGCATCGAGGACGACGACGACGGCGGCCGCAGGCGCCCACTCACCGACGGCGCGGTCGAGCTCTTCGCGCGCGATCTTCTGCACGCGCGGATCGAGCGTCGAGGCCGGCGCATGGTCCTGCCCGGGAGCGGCGCTCGGCTGCGGGGTCGACGACGGCGTGCACGAGACCGCCGCGAGCACGGAGAGGACGGACGCAGCGAACCACGAACGTGAAAGCATCGGTCGGGGGGTTTAGCACGCAGATGCGCGTGCTGGCCGCGAACGTGCCGTGCTCGATCCGCGGGCACCTCCGAGGTAGCGGGGCTGCCTCCTCGACGAGCACGCGGCGCCGTGACGTACACCAAGATTCGCTCTGTCGGGCGTACTTCGGCGCGTTGGTTCGCGCGGGAGGCTCCGGTCGAGGCCGACACCGCGGTCGAGGCTGCAGCATGCGGCCGCTGCGGTGCGCGCGCAGTGCCAGGGCTCGGTCACGTGGGACGCACGCGCGTGCCGGAGGTCTTCGACGCGAGCTGCGAGCCGCCTCGCGCACATGAGGGATCGGCGAGAGAGCTCGCCGCGCTCGGCATCGAGACGAGACGAGACGAGACGAGACGGCAATGCCGGCCTCGGCTCGAGCGCGAGTACACGACGTGGGCGGTCGAGGTGCGAGTCGACCGTCGTGGCGCCCGGGGGCGCGCTCGCGCGAGGAGCTCGACCCCGTCGAACGCGCGTCGCCGAGCAGGGCTTCACGCAGGTGAGCGCTGCCGCGAATGAGGCCTGCACCGAGTCGCGTCGCCGAGCAGGGCTTCACGCAGGTGAGCGCTGCCGCGAATGAGGCCTGCACCGAGTCGCGTCGCCGAGCAGGGCTTCACGCAGGTGAGCACGCCGCCGCGAATGAGGCCCGCGCGGAGGCGCGAGTAAGGGATCGGCCTCGACGAATCGTGGGATGGCGGCTCGATGGTTGGCGTCGCGAGGGGCTCCTCAGCGCAGCCAGATCGCGTCGCGGCTCTGCAGCACTCCACGCCCATCACTCCTAGGCCGCTCGACCTGAGCAGTCATAACGTGACGGCAAGTGAAGGGCACTGTCGGTTTCAAATGCGTCGCCAGGGATCGGCAGACTTGTAAGCGTGGAACGTCTCGCCTTCATCGTTCGGGTGCGCCTCCACGACGGCAGAGCGTGGCCGACAGGCTGCGAGCCGCATCAACGACCGGCCGCTGTTCGACATCGGGCACGTCTGGAACGACGGCAGGCGCCGGACGACGGGGCGAGGGCTGACCACGACCGAGGCTGGCGGCAGCAAGGAGCAGCTCTACGTCAGCAGTCCGAGCGCGTCCCTCACGATGGTCTCGACGCACGTCTCTGGGGCGAGGCTCTTTCCCAGCCGTGCGATGACCTCACGCACCTCGGGTTCGCGGAAGCCGAGGAAGCGGAGGCCGCGCGCGGCGGTCTCGAACGACGGTGCGTGGCCGGACGCGGCGACCTTTCGTGGTGCCTCGCCGGACGCGGCGGCCTTTCGTGGTGCCTCGCCGGACGCGGCGACCTTTCGTGGTGCCTCGCCGGACGCGGCGACCTTTCGTGGTGCCTCGCCGGACGCGGCGACCTTTCGTGGTGCCTCGCCGGACGCGGCGTACTTTCGTGGTGCCTCGCCGGACGCGGCGACCTTTCGTGGTGCCTCGCCGGACGCGGCGTACTTTCGTTGTCGCAAGTCGATCCGCTCCTCGATGTGTCCGCGGCCGAAGACGTGCTCCGCATGAAGGCGATTATGCACGCGACATCGAAGTCGGAGATTCGCCGCCTCGTCGCTGCCGCCGAGCGCCTTTGCGTCGATGTGATCGAGCTCGAGGAATCCGCGCGCTGGGCACCGACTGCCCGCGGCGTCGACGTAGGTACACTGCTCGGCGTCGCGAGCCCAGACTTCGCGCTGAACGGCCCGCGCGATGTACCCGCGCCATGCCGTTTTCGGTCGTGAGTTGCCCGTGGTGTCATCCCCATCCTTCTTCGCCGTCGGCGACTTCACCCTGGAGCGCGTGGTCTTCCCGAGCCGCTCCTTCTCCAGCTTCGTCAGGAGAAGGTCGAGCGACGCCTCGACGATCTTCTCCAGATCGCCCGACGGGTTGCGATGGCGCATCAGGTCCTGAATGCGTTCCAGCTTCGCCTTCGTCTCCGAGGCCACGGTGAGCTCGACGCGATACCGACTCGCCGACAGCGGGTCGATTCGTGGCCGTATTTGCGTCAGAGCCGCAGCCGCAGCCGCACCCGCAGCCGCACCCGCAGCCGGCAAGGCCACCTCCCCCGCCGGGGGCATCTCCGTCGACGCGACCGGCAGCGCCGGCTGCGGCGCGAGCGGCTCGATGCATGCGTGTACGTCGGGCTTCGGGAACCGCGCGGCGATCATCTCCGCGACCGCCCGCGTGGTCTTGCCCACCGCCCCGCAAAGGAGCTCCTCATGGTTGTCCGCGGTCAGGTGTTTGTGCAGCTCGTAGAGTGCGCAGAGATGGATTTCGCCCCGCTCGAGATACCCGCCCGCCAGCGGGAAGCTCCGGACGAGGCGTGCTACCGCGATCCGCCCTGCGCCTCGCTCTCGCTCATCCCGAGCTTCCGCACGCAGAAGTCCCATGTCGACGTGCACGCCTGCTCGGCATACAGCCGCCGAGCGTCCACCTCCGCGAGGTACGCGAGCAAGCCTGCCAGCCAGGTGTTGCCTCGGCCGACGTGTGTACGGAGACGAGCAAGCAGCTCGTCGTTCGACAAGTCCCCCATCCCGGTTGGGTTCTTCCCCACCTTGGTCATGCGACCCTCCCCCAGCTTGCTCATGCGGCCCTCCCCCAGCTTGGTCATGTGTCCTCCTACCATGCCGATTTCGGCCGTCCGGGAAGGCCACTCCAGCGAACGAACGAGGTCGCGATCACCTCGCGAGGTCCGTTTCCCGAGATCGCTCGTCAGCGCGCGTCTGGGCGACCGCACGCGCTCATTGCGATGCAACCCGCGCGAACGACGCGCCCGTCACCTGAAATCGGGTCAACAAGATTCGGTCGCGCCCTTCGAATTCCGAATCAGATCTTCATCGCATCACCAGACGAGCGACCGGCGCAGTCGATGCCTTCGAGCGCTCGAATCTCTCGAGCTGTGCAGGACGAGCCCGCCGCCCTCGCAAGCGTGCGCCGTGCGCTGGCCCCGATCGACAAGTTCCGCCAGGCACAGCAGGGCCGACGCGGCGCCGGCATTCCGGCCGACGCGCCACCGCCCGACGCGCCGACGCCCGCGCCGCCTCCGCCGGAGGTCTGAGCCGCGGGCGTGATGTCCCCGGACCTCGGCCCACGCTGTTCGCGACGTGCGCCGAGGTCCATTCACGTCCCTTACCGACACGCGCTTCGAGCGAGAAGGTCCGCGGACATCCAGTTTCGGCCCGTAAGTCGTCCGATCGGCGTCTTCGGGTCGCGCTGGCCGGGGAAAGTGCGTCATTCGGACGTCCCGGGACCTCCGGCTGGCTCGTGAATCTCGCTCTCGGATGTTCCGGAACATGTCGGAGCACTGCACGCGTCGGTGGCTCGCTCATGAGCTTCCCCAGACGTCGCGTCGTCCCGTCGGCCTTCTCCTCCGATTGACCGTCGCTGCTTGCACGAGCGAGACTGAGCCGTGCCCCGCGTCGCCTACGCTACGTTGGGCGTCGCGGTCTTCTCGGCCTGCGCACCTCCGACCGCTCCGGCGGCGGCGGCTGATCGAACGCGGGTCCCGTCGCACGCGCGCGACGGGGCGCGCCCAGCGTGCGCAACCGCTCGCAAAGCATCACGCGATGCATGCCCCCGGGTCGGCGGGCTCACGCCCACGCCCGAGCCTAACGGGGCCGCTCGCGGAGGAGATTGCGCTACGCTGCCCCCTCATGGGTGCGCAGGTCTATCGACTCCCGCTCCCCGCGAGCGACGAGGCAACGCTCTGGTACGGCCCTTGGCCGCTTCGCATCGGCCCGGCGCTCGGAGCGCTCGGACTCGCGGTGGGGATTTTGCTGCTCGGCAGCAGCGAGGAGCGACAGCACCTTCACAGCATCCGCTGCTCGCGGCCGGGCATCTGCCAGGTGCGCCGAGGCACGAGCCTCGTCGGCGTGACGGAGGCCGAGCGCTTCGACGCCTCGAGCATCGTGCGCGCCGAGCTGGCGCGCACCAAGAGCAAGAGCCCCGTCACGCAACTGCGCCTGCTCGATCGGCAAGGCGAAAGCCGCGTGCTCGCCGAGGGACTCGCCGCGACGCAGCTGCTGCCGAAGGTGCAGCCGTTCTTCGATGACACGAGCCCGTCGACGCTGGCGCTCACCAACGAGCATACGCCCGTCCTACGCGGCGCCCTCGCGCTGGTCGTCGCCATCGCGCTCGGCGTCGCGGCAGCGCTGCTCGTGCGCGCCGCGCGCCGCTCGGGGACATTCCGCATCACGATCGAGAGCGGGCATCTACACGTCGCGCGGATGCGCTTCGGGCGGCCGGTCGGAGAGCGGAGTGTGCCGCTCGCTCTCATAAGCTCGCTCGAGCTGCAATCCGGCCCCCGCGCGGATGCGCGCATCATGCTCCACACGAGCGAGGGGCCGGACTTCCCCATCACCGATCGCCCCCTGCCCGCGAGCGCACAGCACGCCGAGCTCGTCGAGGCGCTGCGCGACCGGCTACGCCTCGGCCCCAGTGGAGCCGCTGGGGCGTCGTGAAGACGAACGCGTTCGCTGCGGTCGTCGAGCTCCGGCCCGCCCGCCCCCTCATGGCGCGCGACGCAGGTGCGGACGTCGTCATCGAGGGGCGTCCGCGCGATGGCAGCGGCAGGCCGTTTCTGCTCGGCCTCTTCGCCGTCCCGTTCGTACTCCTCTCCGCGATGGCCGCTAGCCTCGCTCGATCGCTCTTTTCGCGGAGCGCGCCGGCGGCCGGGGTGGGTCTCTTCCTCCTTTGCGGCGCGGGCGCTGCGATCTGCGCCTGGCTGGTGTTCGGTCTCTTGCGAGATCGCCATCGAGATCGCAAGCGTGACGCCCTCATCACGTCCGTCCGGGTGACCATCCGCGCGAACGACGCGGTCGTCCATGGCCCGGGCGACCAGGAGCGCGAGGTCTCACTCGACGAGGCATTCCAGCTGCCCGCTCTCGATAACCGCAACCCCGCGGTCGACGCCCTGATTCGTGTGCGCCAGGCGCTCGCGAAGGCGAAGCCGGACAGCCCGCGCCGGCTCGTGCTCGAAGCGGCCGCCATCGAAGACGCGCTGCTCGGCGGCTTCGGAGACGAAGGCGCCCCACGAGACCTGTTCGTCGTCCTGCGCCGTGAGGGGCGAACATCCGCCGTCGTCGAGATCATGACGCGAGAGTCGGACGTCAGGGACATGCTCTCGAGCGAACCGCCGAGCTCCCTCCGTGTATATGCCGTTCCCACAGTCCGAGGTGTCGACGATAGGCGTCATCCCATCATCGACGTTGCCAGGGTATTCGAGTGGCGCAGGCCGGCCTCGCCGGGTTGACGCTTCCGCTCCGGCATGAACTTCGTACTTCGGACGTCATCTCGTCAGCGAAGCTCCTTCTCTCGAACGACGGCCACGCATTGCGCTCGCTGTTCCGGCGCGTGGCATTCACGGCTCGCGCACGCAACGGAATCCGGCCGAGATCCAGCTCGAATCGGCATTCCCCGCACCGCCTCGCCGGTTGATGAACGAAGGGAGATGGTAGGCCGGATTCGAGACGAAGGCGCCCACGTCCACGCGCCTGTAGTCGAGATCGTCTCCTTCAACAGTCCGCGAATCTGCACAGTCGTTGCACGGCATCACGAAGTCGAGCGGCAGAGGGAAGTCCTGCGCGGGACGTGCATCGAAGAACCATTCGCTGACGCTCCCGAGCAAGTCGAGCTGGCCCCAGCGCGACGCGCCCCGTGGCCGGCTTCCAACGGGTTCGAGAGGACGCACCGCGGAGAACGGCACCGGGTTCCCCGGGTAGGCCGAGACCTGCGCCGTCTCGTTGTCCCACGACGACGAGCCCCACGGGTACTCGCGCTGCTCACTGCCCCCGGCGGCGACGTAGAGGTACTCAGCCTCCGTCGGCAGCCGCCCACCGTCCCACGCGCAGAACGCGAATGCCGTGAGCCACGACACGCAGTTTGCGGGTCTCGTCTCGCTGTCGGCCGTGGGCGCGTCTGTCCACGTCGCCAAGCGCTGATGGGCTCGCGGGTCTTCGTGCGGGGCCACCATCAACGCGTAGTCGCAGCGAAGCTGAGCGAGAATCGCTTCTTTCCCCTCGAAGCTGTCGTGGAAGGTGTTCGCCCGGGTGAACCAGTGAGCTTGCCAGCCGGACCCGGGAATATGAGGGTTGGCGCCCTGCCCTTCGACGGGCCAGAGCGCCGGGGATCTCTCGACGAAGCGCCGCAAGCGGCCGACGGTCACTTCGAACTTGTCCATTCGGAAGGAGCTCACCGTCGCAGGGAAGCGCGGATCGTTGAGCCGGTTGAAGGTGCCCCCGGGACGAGCGGGGAGGAGCAGCAATCCTGGTCGTGGTCGATGCCGCAGTGACGGTCCGCGCCCGGCGCCTGCAGCTCGCAGGATGGTGGCGGAGTGGGCAACGAGTCCGACGGCTCCTCTTTCGGTTCGCCGGGCGCGCCCTGCGAGGGCTCGATCGCCCCGCCGCACGCGACGAACAGTCCAAACAGCAACGCTCTCACCGGCCAGAAGACACTCGCGCTCATGCCCCCTCCACCGACGTCGGAAGGAAGGTAGCAGTTCGCGTTGCAGATACCAGATAGGTCGGA
>Ga0233377_1001023_pt1 | contig 11161 bp, 11 predicted proteins | sample ElkDunMinimDraft_6_FD_191540 | JGI IMG/M metagenome (GOLD analysis project Ga0233377, IMG submission 191540) | Fecal eukaryotic communites from dung pellets of Tule Elk in California, USA - Elk Dung E36 | ecosystem: Host-associated > Mammals > Digestive system > Large intestine > Fecal | place...
GTGAGCGCGCTCCGGCGCACACGCGCGGGGCACGCCACGGAAGATGGCGCAGGTCCAGGGCTCGACCGGCTCGGCGTCGCAGCGCGGGACACGAGGTTCGGCGGCCAAGGGCCGTTCGTCAGCGACGGAGGATCCGGCCCTTTCCGACGATCTTCGGAGGCTTCGGGAGCGAGGTGCCCTCGAGGATCAGCGTCGGAGATCCAACGAGGCTCACCTCGCCGTGCACACGACAGCGGCGGAGCGTGAGCTCCGCTTCGCCGAGCAACGACACCGAGCGCGCTCCGCCGATGATGCAGTCCTCGAGCGTCGCCTTGCACGACGCGCCGACGATGACAGGCTCCCGCTGCGGGAAATCCGGGGCGGGCTGGTAGTTGCCGCCGCGACGTCGCTCGACGTTGTCGCCCCCGCAGAACAAGGTCTCGGAAGGTTGCGGCGGCGGCCCCTTCGACGGTACGCCTGCGTCGGCGACTGGCGTTGCTCCTCGCGGCCGCGGCGCCGTGGGCACGGGCCCGGAGGGAGGGTTCGGCTCCGCGGTGCGAGCCGGAACATCCTCGTCGTCGCCGAGCGGCACAACGTCCGCGGCGGCGGCGGGCGCTGCATCGATCCCGCTCGACTCCCTCGACTCCCTCGACTCGCCGGCCAGTCCACGCCGGAGGACCTTCGGCCCGACGACCGCCAGCGTCGATGCCGCGACGAGCGCCGTGACGCCGACGCCCGCGGCGATGAACACGCCCGAGCTCCTCCGCGAGGGTGACGCATTCGCGGTCCGCGACGTGAGCGGCGCGGACCGCGAGTCGACGAAGACGTGTGGCCCGCCCGATCGCGAGCCGAAGGTCTCCGCCGCGGGTGGAGGGTACGGCGGCGCTGGGAGCGGCGCCCCGGGTGCGTGGGGCGCCGGCGCGAGCGGCAACGCGGCGTTGGCGAGCCCTTCGAGCTGGAGGAGCCGCTGGTGGACCTCGGCAGCGGAGCCAGGACGCGCCATCGGCTCTTTCGCTAGCAACGCCTCGATCACGAGGACGAACGCCTCGGGGACGCCGCGTGTGAGCCGTCGGAGATCGGGCGCCGGGTGATCGACGATCTTCACCCAGACGGTGAACAGGTCCTCGCCCTGGAACGGCCGAGCGCCGGAGACCGCCTCGAAGAGCACGACGCCGAGCGCGAAGAGATCCGCGCGAGCGTCGACGTTCCTCGGATCCTTCACCTGCTCCGGTGACATGTAGAACGGCGTGCCGAGCACGGCCTGCGACGCCGTCCGTTCGAGCCCGTCGGTGACGCGCACGAGCCCGAAGTCGAGGACCTTCGCGTCCTCGACGCGACCTCCCGGCAAGAAGATGTTCCTCGGGCCGAGGTCACGATGCACGGCGCCGAGCGCATGCGCATGCGCGAGGGCAGCGGTGATGCGAAGCGCGAGGACGCGGGCCGCATGCCACGACAGCGGCCCGCGACGGAGGCGCTGATCGAGGTCCTCACCGTCGAGCCACTCCATCGCGAGATACAGACCGTGCGGTGTCTCGCCGTGAGCGATGTACCGGACGATCCCCGGATGAACCAGGCGAGCGAGCGTCTCGACCTCACGGCGAAACCTCGCGCACCATGCCGGCTCGGTGACGTACTTCAGCGCGACGACCTGCTTCGTTCGGTCGTCGATCGCCCGATACACGGTGCCCGAGGCGCCGCTCCCGACCTCACGTTCGATCCGGTATGGACCTGCGTGCGTCAGGCCGGAGCTCGTGTCCGAGATCGGCGTGCGCTCGGTGTCGATCGCGCCGCCGCTCTCTTCTCCCTCGACCTTCGCGAGCTCTGCGACGAGCTCACGACAGGCATCACATGACTCGAGGTGCTGTTCGACACGAGCTCGCTCGCTTCCGGCGAGCCTGCCGTCCAGGAGCTCGAGGGCGCTGTTCTCGTCGAGGCATTGCGACATGATGCTCGTGTCCGTCGGCCCCTAGCCTACCGGGCTCCTGGTCTGCCGTGATAGCGTTCGGGCGCGTCCTGGGACGGTCGGTCACCGTTATTCATCCGTGAGCTTCCATCATGAACCTCGCTGAATTCGTGGCGACGGCGCGCGCGCCCTGGCCGCCCTGGCCGGGCTCGAACGAGTCCGCATTCGCGCGCTTCATCGAGGAGCTCCAGCAGAAGCCAGGAGAGCGAGCCCCGCTCGACTCGCTTCGTGCGGCCGATCTCTGGCTCGCGTTCCATGCAGGGCTCGGGATCGCCCCTGCGGTCGCCACGCTCGACGCGACCTGCTTCGCCGATCTCGTGAACGTCCTCCGCGCGAGACGGGCTCACCCGACGCAGGCCGAGGAGGTCGTCCAGCGCCTCAGGCATCGCTTGCTCGTCGCGGAGCCAGGCCAGCGCACCCGCATCCTGACGTATGCGGGTCGGGGTGAGCTGCGTGCGTGGGTGCGCGTCGCGGCCGTCCGCGCCTGGCTGAACATGAAGCGCGAGACGCCTCTCGCGAACGACGGGCCGAGCGTCGAGGATGCGCTCGTCGCGGAAGCGACGACCGACCTTGAGCTGGAGCTCCTCAAGGGCAAGTACCGAGAGCACTTCCGCCGTGCCTTCCTCGCCACCGTCGAGGCGCTCGCGCCGGGAGCTCGGCTCCTCCTGAAGCTCCACTACCTCGATCGCCTCTCGATGGAGGAGGTCGGAAAGGTCCTCGGCGTGCACCGGCTCACCGTCCTCCGGCGCCTCGAGCGCGCACGACAGGAGCTGTCCGAAGGGACGAAGGAGCGCCTCGAAGTCGAGCTGCGGCTCGCCCCGCCCGAGGTCGAGAGCCTGCTCCGGCTGATCCAGAGCCGGCTCGACGTCAGCTTGCAGCAGGCGCTGGCGGAGTCGCGAAACAAGGCCGGCTGAAGCGTTCAACCGGCGCGCGGAGCCACTCGTGAGGAGCCCGGGCGAGAGCAGCTCTCCTCGCCCGGCAGGGCCCCATCCCGCGCATCACACGAAGTGCAAGACGCCGTAGACGAGCGACATCACGACCGCGAGACCGCCGAGCGGGATCTGGAAGTTGGCGAGCTTCGAACGGAGCGCGTCACCCTTGGCGATCGCCATCGCGTTGCCGCGGAACACGTAGGTCGAGATCAGGCCGAAGCCGAGGAGCAGTCCGACCGTGAAGTCGGCGATCCCCGAGAGCGCCCAGAACGCGAAGACGACGGGGCTGCTTCCCAGGAGGCCGATGTTGAGGACGCACTGGATCAGCTCCCACGCGCCCCAGCCGAACATCGTGAGCCCGATCCAGCCCTGGTACTTCGCGAGCGTCGCGAGCTTCTCGGCGGCCTGGGCGGAGCGGCCGACGAGGAGAGAGGACATCGCCAAGAGCCCGCCCGCAATTCCGATCACCATCGACACAAGAAACATGGATGCCTCGCGAGAAGGGCATGAGGCCGGCTCCGTGCCGGTCCTTGCCTTCCGCGGTGAAGACACGGGCGCCGCTTCCCCTGTAGCGGCTGGCGACGATCTTTTCTTCGAATCGCCGCGCCCGACCTCACGCACCCGCGCCTACCTCAGAATCGAGCGCCGAGGCTCGCGGCTCCGCCCTGTCGCATCGGCGCGATCCCGAACGAGACCGACGGCCCGCCGGGCTTCGCGCCGGCCTTGGGCTCGGAAGACGAGCCGCCGCTCGTCAGGAAGAGCACTGCCGACAGACCAAGCGACGCAATGCCGACCCCGAGGGCGATGTCCGCAACGGTCAGCTCCGTCTTGATCGAGTCGACCTGCGACTGGCTGCATTGACCGAAGCACTCCTTCTCGAGATCGCTTCGCCGCTGCATGCCGTGGACGCCGAGGACGCCGAACGTGGCCAGCGCGCCGAGCCCGACCGCTCCGGTGATCCAGGCGCTCGCCGGCGCGCCTTTGCTCTGCCGCTGCTCGACGTCCGCCGGCGCTGCGCCGTTCTCGGCAGCCTTCTCCCTCGCCCAGCTCACGCTGACGACGCGCGCCTTCTCGCCCTCCCGCATGACGATGGTCTGCTCGATGGGCTGCTCGTCCGCGTACTCGAAGCGGAGGGAGTGTGACCCGGGATCGACCGAGATCGACTTTCCGTCGAGGGTGTCGGTCACGAGCTGGCCGTCGAGCGACACGCGCACGGAGGTGAGGTCGGCGCCGTCGACGCCCTTCGCCGCGAACGAGACGGACGGCAGCGCGGCCTCGACCTCGGTGAGCCAACGCGTGCAGTCGGGTTGCATGACGGACGGACACCGATCGCTGAGGCAGACGAGCAAAGACTCGCGCGCTCGCTTCAGGGCCCCGTTCTTTCGCTGGACCTGCGCGCTCTTGTAGGCGTCGGCACAGCGTGCCTTGTCGGCCGGTTTTTCGGGCTCGGCAGCCGGGGCTGCGCTCGGAACGAGCACCGTGGCGCCACATGCGAGGGCCACGGCGAGCGCTGCGCGCAGGCGACGGGAAGAAGACAGGGTCGACCTCGGGCTCATCATGTGTATCCTACATACATTCGGGTTTGATCTGACGAATGCCATCGGCGCCGATGGCAAACGGGCTCTCGCAGCCGGGCTTTGGACCGTTCGACGTTGCCGTCTGCGCGGGCGGCTCTGCTCGTACGGGCGGCGCCACCGTGGGCGGCGCGGTCTCCCTCGGGCGCGGTGCGGGCTGGAAGGTCCGCGGAGGCGCGTACGCAGGCGTCGGGCGGTTCGCACGTCCGCTGTCGACGGACCCCTCGGGCGCGGACGCGGCCGTGGCGTCGCTCGCAGACGGCGCGTCGCTCCCTTGCTGCGCGGTGGTGGGAGCCCCGGCAGAGGTTGCCGGTGGCAGACCAACCGGCGCGAGCTCTCGCGCTGGTTGGACGGGCGCGGCCACGATGGTGGTGGTCGCGGCGGCGGCGTCGTTCGCAGAGCCGGCCTCGGAGCCTCGGTTCGCGAGCGTGCGCACGCCGACGAGGACGAGCGCAGCCGTGAACGCGAGGAGCGCCGCCGGCATCGTCCAGTTCCTCGAGCGAGGCACGAGCGTGGGAGGCTGGCTGGAGCGGGACTGTTCGAACGCGGCGGACCCGGAGGCCGACACCGAGTCGGAGGGACGGATCGACGCCGTCACGACGTGCACGCTGCTCGTCGACACGGAGCCGGTGGCGCTCGAGATCAGCCGAGAGTCGGAGCCGACGCGATCGGCCTCGATCCGGCGCATCACGTCCTCGACGCGCTCGATGCGTGTCCCCGCGACGGAGCGGATCCACTCGGAGATCTCGCGGCCTGGCGCTGGCGGGACGGCTGCTTCGAGCGCGACCGCCATCTCGCGTGCGGTAGCGAAGCGATGCTCGGGCTGCGGATGAGTCGCGCGCGCGACGATCTCGTCGATCTCGATCGGGCAATCACCGCGGAGCGTGCTCGGCGGCTGCGGAGGCGGAAGCTCGTTCCTCGCGAGCTTGAGGAAGAGTGTGTCGTTCCGCTCCCCGGCATGGCGGCGTCGCCCGGCGAGCAGCTCCCACAGAATGACTCCGGCGGCGTAGACGTCGGCGCGCCGGTCCGCCAGACCCCGCACCTGCTCGGGCGCCATGTACGCGACCTTGCCCTTGATCACGCCTTCCCGCGTCTCTTGCGTGTTCGTCGACGCCTTCGCGATCCCGAAGTCGAACACGCGTGCGACGCCGTCGACACCGACGAGGATGTTGTGTGGAGACACGTCGCGATGGACGATGTCCAGCGGCGCTCCGTCGTCACCGCGCGCCTCGTGGGCGAAGTGCAAGCCCTCGAGCACGCCGCAGATGATCGTGGAGATGATCGGGATCGGGATCGGGATCCGCCTGTTCGCGCCATCGCGGATGAGCGCCTCGAGCGAGTCGCCGAGCACGTGCTCCATGACGAGGAACACCTCGGTCTCATCCGCGACGACGTCGATCGTCGAGACGACGTTCGGGTGCTCGAGACGCGCGGCGAGCCTCGCCTCGTCCAGGAACATCTGGACGAAGTGGGCGTCGTTGGCGAAGTTCGGGCGAAGTCGCTTGATGGCGACGAGCCGGGAGAAGCCGATGGCCCCTCGCATCCGGCCGAAATGGACCGTTGCCATCCCGCCGGTCGCGATCCGGTCATAGAGGACGTAACGGCCGAGCTGTCGCGGAATCTCGTCGATGCTCATCTGGCGCGGTGACGTACTGCAAAGGGCGTGCGCCGATCGTTGCTGCACGATTACGTCCGTCATGACATGCCGGACGATTGCTGGACCCCGCAATGCGCGGGGACCTACCCGCAATCGATTGCTGTGACATTTCATCAGCCGGCAATGCGGCGATCAGCGTGGCCGGCCCACACCAAGCGCTTGCTACCGCCTTGGTCACATCGGCCGGCTGCGCGACCTCGCGAGCGGTAGCACGGGCAGTACCCGCGCCTGGAAACCAGGCTTGTCGGGTCTCCACGCGACCGCGCCGCTCGTGACGAGCACGCGTGTATCCACGTCTCCGCGACTCGCTCGGGGCCGTCGTTCGAGGGTGGTGCGCGGAACTTGCAGTGGGCCGAGTCCGAACGTCTCGGGCCACGAGATCGTGGTCCGACGTCGACGAGAGGAGTCGATCGATGCCCCATTTGCTTCGCCTGGCGCACGGGCGCCAGATCTTTGCCATGGTCGCGCTGAGCGCGCTCGCCGTCGCTGCTGGCTGCACCGAGGCGACGAACGCCGGGGAAGACCCGGATGTCGCCGACACGCCATCGAAGGACGCAGGTCCGAAGAACGATGACGCTTCGACATCACCCGGGACCGATGCCGGGACCGATGCGAAGGAGGATAGCGATGCATGCGCGAACGGTGAATGTGGCACGCCAGCGGGCTGCGCCGGGCACCCCGAAGCATCGTTCTGCGATGACTTCGACTCAGCTGATGCGCTGACACCGAACAAGACGAAGTGGGACTTCATCGAGCCGACGGACCAGCCGGTCGCGACGCTCTCGTCGACGCGGGCCGTGTCCGCGCCGAGCTCCCTCCTCTCGCGCGTGATCGACCAGGACACGCCCGGCGCCAAGTTCGCGAAGACCATCACCAAGGCCGGCTTCACAGAGGTCACCTGGTCGTACGACGTCTACTTCGACCAGATCGGCAACGACGACGGGTTCTTCCTCGACGACTTCCAGTTCACGGATGCCGCCGGCCCCGACACCTTTGGCTTCCGTCTCGTGATGTTCGCCGGCGCCGGCACCATCCGCGAGTTCAAGGTGGAGCACAACCCGAACGCGAACGGTGGGGCGTACGTGGTCGAGCCCGCGCTCCCCGAGGGGGCGGTCGCGCTCGGGAAGTGGCACCACTTCGAGCAGACGGTGAAGTTCACCTTCGCGACGGGTGAGGATGCCGGCGCGAACACCGTCCTCTACACGCTGAAGATCGACGGCGCCGCGACCCCGGCATTCCAGAAGGAGTACCCGGGCATCACGCGCCAGCAGGCCGCGTTCGCGCGCATCGCGGGCCTGCCGCTCGTCTTCAACAAGGAGCGAAGCGCAGGCCTCGCGATCCACTGGGACAACCATATCGTCGAGATGAAATGAAGCCGACTTCCTTTGCGGTCCCTCTGGGAGGGTTTCTGTTCTTCACCGCCACCGCGGCGTGCTCGCTCGTCGGGTTCGACGGTTTCGTCGGCCCCGCGGACGGCATGCGGGGAGATGGCGGCGGCGAGGGACTGGTCGTCGAGGCATCGACCCCGTCGACAGACGACGGAGGGACGAATGGGCTCGGCGGTGATGGCTCCACGGGCGACGCCAACACCGACGCCCCCGACCCGAACATCCCGCCGGTGTTCGTCTCGGGCGGGTCCTTCTGCTCGCAGGGAGGCTCATCGGCGACGTTCTGCGAAGACTTCGACACCGCCGACCTCCCGGCGCAATGGGTCCGCGAAGGCGTGCTCGGGAGGCTGACGAGCTACTTGCCGAAGTCGATTCCGAACGTGTTCCTCGTCGACGCGCCTGCCACGACCGCCGGCGGAACCTTCGTCGCGAAGATCTCCCATGACTTCGATGACCCGTCGACGAACCTCATCGTGGGCTTCGACTTCAAGCCGGAGCAGGCGACGGAGAACTCCGCATTTCTCATTCTCGGCGCTGTCGAGTGGGCGCGAGGCAACGACAAGTACTCGCTGCGCCTCGTCTACTCGAACGGCAGCGTCCGCCTCGAGGAGTCCAACCTCGTTCCGCCACCGAACAACAAGGACTCCTATCACCCCTTCTTCATCATCCCGCTGAACGAATGGACGCGCATAGGACTGGACATCGTCGCCTCCGGCGCCTCTCCGGGCGTTCAGCTCACGCTGGACGGCGCCGCCATCGGCGCGCGCTACACGATCACCCCGACGCCGGGGATGGATCCGCGGCCGACCCTCATTCTCGGGGCGGTGTTCGCCGGTAGCCCGCACACCGGGTGGCGGCTTCGCTACGACGACGTCACCCTCACGATGCGCTGAAGATCAGACCAAAGGAGCCCATGTTCGACGCCTTCCGCGGGGTCAACTACCTCGCTGTACTTCCGATCGCGACGGCGATCGCATTCTCGTTCAGCTGCGCCGCCGAGCCAAGCTCGTCAGAGGCTCCCGACGATCCACCCGCGGATGGCGGCTCCGTCGTCCCGCTCGACGACGCCGGATCGGCGCAGACCGACGCTGATCGGGCGGTCGACTCGCAAGCGCCGGGCATGACCTACACGAACCCGGTCTTCGCGAAGGACTTTCCCGATCCCTTCGTGCTCCGTGACGGCGACCGCTACTACGGGTTCGCGACGAACTCCGGAGGAAGCAACGTTCGCGTGATCTCGTCGAACGACCTCGCCGAATGGACCGAGCTGCCGGATGCGCTGCCCGTGCTGCCAGCGTGGGCGAGGGCGAACGCCTCGCTCACGTGGGCGCCGTCGGTCCTCAAGCGCAACAATACGTTCGTCCTCTACTTCACGGCACGAGACATCGCGTCCGGGTTCCAGTGCATCGGCCGCGCGACCTCGACTTCGCCGGCCGGGCCGTACACCGACGACTCGAGCGGTCCGTTCATCTGTCAGGTCGGAGGAGCGGACCACATGTGCGGCTCGATTGACGCGAGCCCCTTCGTCGACGAGAACGGCGACGCGTACCTCCTCTGGAAGAGCGACGAGAACGCGCCGGATTGCGCGAACGACTCGCGGCTGTGGACGCAGCGCCTCGGCGTCGACGGGCTCTCGCTCCTCGGATCACCAAGGGAGCTGCTTCGCCGCGATCGAGCATGGGAGTCCCCGCTCGTCGAAGGCCCGAGCATGGTGAAGCTCCAGGACCGCTACTACCTGTTCTACTCCGGCGGCTGGTGGGAGAGCACGGGCTACGGGGTCGGCTACGCCATCTGCACGACCGCAGTCGGGCCGTGCTCGAAGCAGACGCTCGACGGCCCGCTGGTGAAGTCGGTCGGCGACACCCTCGGCCCCGGAGGCCAGGAGCTCTTCACCGATACGAACGGTAAGCTGTGGATGGCGTACCACGCGTGGTCGAGCCCGATCGTCGGATACAGCAACGGCGGTGCGCGCTCGCTCCGGATCGATCCCATCGAGCTCTCCGTGGACGGAGTCCCCGCCCTCGCGGGGCCGACGTCCACGGCGCGCCCCCTGCTGTAACGGAAAGTTGCGAGATGTTGATGACCGACGAGGATCGAAGCCCGGAGCCGAACACCGTCCCCCCGCCACATGGCGCGAAGGACATGTACAGCGCACAAACACGCATCGGGACATTGCCGGAAGAGGTCCTCGCGGCGATGCGCACGGAGGCAAGCGACGCCTCGCTTGCCTCGCGCACCAGCAGCGCCGCACTCGCGCGACTGCGGCCGCCGATGCCGCCTTCGCTGGAGAGCGTGCTCGTCGACCTCGAGCCGGAGACCCCGCCGGTCATCGTGAGTCCCGAGATCTGGTCGCGCGCGAGCGTGCTTCGTTCCCTCGTCGTCATCCTCTTGTTCGCGGCGCTCGGCGGGCTCCTCGCCGCAGCCATCACTCTCTGGTGAATCGGAGAAGAGCTCCCGCCCGGCATCGTCGAGCCACGCTCCGCGCCGCTGTGGTGCGCGCTCAGCGCCGTCGCCCGTCAGGCGCGACGGGCTCCGAGCAGCGCGGCGGGCTCCGCGCAGCGCGGCGGGCTCCGCGCAGCGCGACGGGCTCCGAGCAGCGCGACGGGCTCCGAGCAGCGCCTCGAGCGTCTCGAAGCACCGGCGCTTGCGAAAGCGGCGGTCTCGCGCGATCGAGCGTCAGCGCCGCTTCTTCGGCGGGCCCGCGGCCTCGAGGTTCTTCGTGAGCTCCTGGAGCGCGCCACGGAGCTTGTCGAAGCTCCCCAGGCACTCTTTCGTCGGCTCGTACCCCGCGCGTCTCATGAGGTCGATCGGAACGGACCGCGCGCGCTCCTCGAGCTTCTGTCCGGCGCGCGAGAGCCGCACGCGCACCACGCGCTCGTCGTCGGCGTCGCGACGGCGCTCGAGCAGGCCGCTCTCCTCGAGACGCTTGAGCAGCGGTGTAAGCGTCCCCGAGTCGAGCGCGACGTGGTCTCCGAGCTCCGTCACCGAGAGGTCGTCCTTCTCCCACAGCACCAGCATCACGATGTACTGCGGGTACGTGAGGCCGAGCGGCGCGAGCAGCGGGCCGTACGCGCGCGTGAAGGCCCGCGACGCCGAGTACAGCGCGAAGCAGAGCTGCTCGTCCAACCTCGCCGTGCGCGCACCGGCCACCGTCAGCCTCCCTGGAGCGCGCGCACGGTCTTCAGCGCCTCGGCGACATGTTTGCTCGCGCTGAGCATCGCTTCGAAGCGATGCCGGAGGATGCCTTCACGGTCGATGACGTAGGTCACCCGGCTCTCGAGCATGCCGAGCATCGCGCGCGGCATGCCCAGCTTGCGGCGGAGCGCGCCCCCCTCGTCCGCGAGCAGCGGGAACCGGAGGTCGTGCTTGTCCGCGAAGCGGCGGTGGCTCGCGCTGTCGCCGCTCGAGACGCCAGCGACCACCGCACCCGCGGCGAGGAAGTCCGCGCTCGCATCGCGGAAACCGCACGCCTCTGCCGTGCAGATCGGTGAGTCGTCCTTCGGGTAGAAGAACAAGACCAGCGGACCACGGGCTAGCGCGTCGTCGAGATGGAACGGGTTTCCGTTCTGGTCGGGCAGCGTGAACGACGGAACCCGATCGCCGATGCGGAGCTCGCTCATCCGATCCTCCTCAACCGACCTTGATGTCGACGACGATGTTGCCGCGCG
>Ga0233377_1001025_pt1 | contig 11157 bp, 9 predicted proteins | sample ElkDunMinimDraft_6_FD_191540 | JGI IMG/M metagenome (GOLD analysis project Ga0233377, IMG submission 191540) | Fecal eukaryotic communites from dung pellets of Tule Elk in California, USA - Elk Dung E36 | ecosystem: Host-associated > Mammals > Digestive system > Large intestine > Fecal | place...
GTCTGCGCGGCCTGGCCTATGAGCTGGTGATCAATTCCGACCCCTGCATCAGCTATGTCATGCAGGAGAACAGCGCGACGATGCAGACGGCGGTCATCGCGCATGCGGCTTTCGGGCATAACCACTTCTTCCGGAACAATTACGCCTTCCGGCAATGGACCGACGCCGAGGGCATCCTCGACTACCTGAGCTTCGCCAAGAGCTACATCGCGCGCTGCGAGGAGCGGCACGGGCAGCAGGCGGTCGAGCGGGTCCTCGATTGCGCCCACGCCCTGATGCACCAGGGCGTCCACCGCCATCCGCGTGTTCGCGCGCGCGACCTGAAGGCCGAGGCGATCCGCGAGGCCTATCGCGAACGGATCTACGACGATCTCTGGCGCACCCTGCCGGCCGAGGCCAAGGCGCCGGTGGCGAAGGCCGACGAACGGCGCCGCGCGCTCAATCTCCCGCAGGAGAACATCCTTTATTTCCTGGAGAAGACCGGGCCGCGGCTCGAGCCCTGGCAGCGCGAGATTCTGCGGATCGTCCGCCTGATCGCGCAGTATTTCTATCCGCAGCGCCAGACCAAGGCGATGAACGAGGGCTGCGCGACCTGGTGCCACTACCAGATCATGACCAAGCTCCACGAGCGCGGGCAGATCACCGATGGCTCGTTCCTGGAATTCCTGCATTCGCATACCAGCGTCGTCTACCAGCCGACCTACGATTCCCCGCACTTCGGCGGCTTCAATCCCTATGCGCTCGGCTTCGGCATCATGCAGGACATAGCCCGGATCAGCGACGAGCCGACCGCCGAGGACCGCGAGTGGTTTCCCGACTTCGCCGGCAAGCGCGACGCGATCGGCGTGCTCAAGGACGTCTGGGCGAACTATCGCGACGAGAGCTTCATCTCGCAGTTCCTCAGCCCCCATATGATCCGTCAGTGGCGGCTGTTCCGCGTGACCGACATGCAGAAGGAATCCGATCTCGACGTCGCGGCGATCCACAACGAGCGCGGCTATCGCGACATCCGCCGGGCGCTGGCGCGCGAATATGATATCGGGCGGCAGGAACCCGACATCCAGATCGTCGACGTCGATCTCGCCGGCGACCGCACCCTCGTGCTCGAACATCTCGTCGCCAACCGTATGCAACTCGAAGAGGGGGACGCGACGATGGTGCTGCAGAGCCTGGCCAACCTCTGGGGCTACGAGGTCCGCCTCGTCGAGCTCGACGCTTCCGATCGCAAGCAACTCAAGACCTATAACCTGCAACCTGAGGCCTAAGCGCGAAGCGCCTTTACCCGTGCAGGAACAGCGATGGAATCCGGTTTCAATGCGACCGAAACCGGAGTATTGCTGGCGCCAGGTTCAAATATGACCGCTTCTCGGCCGTTTGCCCCCCGATGGCCGAGCAGCAAGCCCAGAAACATTGGGTCAGGAGTTTGTCTAATGACAGATTCGGACAATCGTATGGATTGCCTTGAGCGAGCGCGAATGCACGATCGCCTTGCGACTTCTACCAAAGACGCAGCCGCCCAGCAGATGCATCAGGCCATGGCGGCCGAATACCGCCGCCGCGCCGGTCAGGTGGATGGCCACGAGATGCCGCAAGTGCCGCCGAATGGACCAACGATCGAGATGGTGATGCGCGCCTGATCGCGGCGGGCGATTCAGGGCGCCGGCATTTCCGCTTGGCGGGCTGCCCCCGAAGAGGGGGGCGAAGGCAAAAATCGGATCGGGCAAGAGCCCTATACGCCTCGCTGTACCTTGGTCGAGAGCAGTATCGCCGATGTCGTGTCGGCGACGCCTTCGCATTCGCCGATCCTGTCGATCACGTCGTTGAGCGCGGCCACGTTTTCGGCCTCGACCACCGCGATCATGTCATATTCCCCGCTGATCGCGTGCAGCGCGACGAGTTCGATCATGCCGGCGAGATCGCGCTCGACGGCCCGTGCCAGTTTTGGCGTCACCTTGAGCATGACATGCGCGCGGATCAGCCGCTGGCCGAACTCGGCGCCCAGGCGAAGCGTGTAGGCGGCGATGATCCCGTCGCGCTTCAGCCTTGCCAGGCGTGAATGGATACTCGCGCGCGACAGCGATACCGCGTGCGCGAGGCTGGTGACGGGAAGCCGCGCGTCCTCGCGGAGCATTGCGATAAGCTGGCGATCGATGGCATCCAGCGTTCTGTCAGTCTGGTTCGACACAATGTCGGTTTTATGCCTTCTTTCCGACAATTTCCAGCCTTCGATCTGGATTGCAGCTAGATCTAGACTGTGTCTCTGGCCGTTACGAGGATGCGAATTGTCATGAAGGACATTCTGGTTCTGGGTTTGGGGCAGATCGGCGGAGTCATCGCTGCATTGCTCAGTTCCGCCGGATATCGGGTGCGGGCCGCCGATGGCGATTCCAGCCGGCTCGCACGCGTCGCGGCCATGGCTGACGTTCAGACTCTCACTGTGAATGCGGACGATGCTGCCGCGCTCCATCAGGCGATGAGCGGCTGCTTTGCCGTCGTTTCGGCGATGCCCCACGACATGACGCTGCGCGTTGCGAACGCCGCTTGCGAGACCGGGGTTCACTACCTCGACCTGACCGAAGACGTGGCCGTTACGCAGCAGGTCAAGCGGCTCGCCGGGGTCGGACGAGCGGCGTTCATCCCGCAATGCGGTCTGGCGCCGGGTTTCGTGTCGATCGCCGCCGCCGATCTCGTCGATCACTTCGAGACGGTGGATACGCTGCGATTGCGCGTCGGCGCCTTGCCGCAATTCCCGTCGAATGCGCTGGCCTACAACCTCACCTGGTCGACCGACGGATTGATCAACGAGTACGATCAGCCTTGCGAAGCGATCGTGGCCGGCCGCCTCTCCCAAGTGCCCGCGCTCGAAAGTCTCGAGACGTTTTCGCTCGATGGGGTGGCTTACGAAGCGTTCAACACCAGCGGCGGCCTCGGCACGCTTGCCGAAACGTTGGCGGGCCGGGTGCGCGAACTGAACTACAAGACCGTCCGCTATCCCGGCCATCGCGACATCGTGAAGACGCTGATCCAGGATCTGCGACTCGGCGACCGGCGCGATCTGCTGAAGCAGATCTTCGAATATGCGCTGCCTTCTACCGGTCAGGATCTGGTGCTGATCTTCGTGACCGCCACGGGCATGCGCGAAGGGCGACTGGTCCAGGAGACCTATGCCAACAAGATCTACAGCGGCATGGTCGCGGGCCATCACCGGACCGCGATTCAGGCGACGACCGCCGGGAGCATCTGTGCTGTTCTCGATCTTCTCGCCGCTGGCGCCTTGCCGCAATCCGGCCTGGTCCGGCAGGAGGATATCCCGCTCGATCGCTTCCTGAGCAATCGCTTCGGCAAGGCCTATGCGGGCGGGATCGACTTCGCACCTCTGGAGCGCGCGGCATGATGACCGCCCGGGACGAAGCCGCCGCACTGCTTCGGGCAGCCGGTTTGGCGCTGCCGCCGGGAAATGCTTCCCGTTCCTCGCCGATCGACGGATCGGCGTTGCCTCCGGTTCCGCTCACCGGCCCCGGAGAGGTGGCCGTTGCAGTCGATCGGGCCGCGAGCGCTTTCGCAGTCTGGCGGTCGGTGCCGCCGCCGGTGCGGGGCGAACTCGTCCGCCGCTATGGCACGGTGCTGCGCGATCATAAGGACGCGCTGGGCAGGCTCGTCACGATCGAATGCGGCAAGCCGCTCTCCGAAGGCCTCGGCGAAGTGCAGGAGATGATCGATATCTGCGATTTCGCGGTGGGACTGTCGCGGCAGCTTCATGGCCTGACGATAGCTTCGGAGCGGCCGCTGCACCACATGCGCGAGATGTGGCATCCGCTGGGGCCCGTTGCGATCATCTCGGCATTCAATTTTCCGGTGGCGGTCTGGGCCTGGAATGCGGCGCTTGCGCTCGTCTGCGGCAATAGCATCATCTGGAAACCGTCGGAAAAGACCCCACTGACGGCCTGGGCCGCGCAGGCTTTGCTCGATCGCGTGATCGCGGAGTTCGACGCTGCGCCCGATCATCTGGCGCAGCTTCTCGTCGGTGGGCGCGACGTGGGAGAAGCTCTCGTCGCGGATACCGGCGTAAGCCTTGTCTCAGCTACCGGCAGCACCGCGATGGGGCGGCGGGTCGGTACCATGGTTGCGGATCGTTTCGGGCGCAGCCTGCTGGAACTCGGCGGCAACGCGGCGACGATCGTCACGCCGTCGGCGGACCTTGATCTGGCGGTAAGGGCGATCGTCTTCGGCGTGGCCGGCACCAGCGGTCAGCGCTGCACAAGCCTGCGCCGGCTCGTCGTCCATCGGGATGTCGCCTCGGCGCTGTTGCCGCGCCTGAAGGCCGCCTTCGCCAGCATCGCGATCGGCGATCCGCGCGATGGCGCAAACCTGATGGGACCGCTGATCGATGGGCCGGCGATGTCGGCGATGTCCGAGGCGCTATCCCGCGCGCGCGACGATGGGGGGCTGGTATCCGGCGGTGAAAGCCTCGGCGGCCTCTATGTACGGCCGGCGCTCGTGGAAATGCCGCGTCAGACCGCGCTGGTTCGCGAGGAAACCTTCGCGCCGATCCTCTATGTCCTTACCTATCGCGACTATGACGAGGCGATCGCGCTGCTGCGCGACGTGCCGCAGGGCCTGTCGTCGTCGATCATCACCAACGACCTGCGCGAAGCCGAGGCCTTTACCTCGGCAACGGGTTCGGACTGCGGCATCGCCAACGTCAACATGGGGCCGTCCGGCGCCGAGATCGGCGGTGCCTTCGGCGGAGAAAAGGAAACCGGCGGCGGCCGCGAAAGCGGTTCCGATGCCTGGAAGGCCTACATGCGCCGGCAGACCCAGTCGATCAACTACGGCCGCGACCTGCCGCTGGCGCAGGGGGTGCGCTTCGATGTCTGAGGCCTTCGCATTGGCAGCCCTGGTGGGGGCCAGCGCAGAGGGCATCCCGCGATCGGCGGCGGGGCTGCTGGCGCGGATCGCGATTCCGCCGGCCTTGCGGGATGGGGGTGGGCCTCTGGTGGCGCGCGCGGTTCTGGCGGAGGCGCTCAACATCGTGCTTCTTGCCGATCTCGTCGACAGGACGCCGACGGCCGCGTCCTATATGGCAGCCTTGGCCGCAGACGGGGGCACGCTGGTGCTCGACCATGGTGCGCTGCGCACGGTGGATCTGCCGGCCATGGGGGCGCTGCCGTCTGGGCGGTTGGCGATTGCGCGCATTCTCGAGCCGCTCGGTTACGAGCAGAGCGGCGTCTATCCGCTCGATGCGCTGCGCATGACGGGCTATTCCTATACCCATGCCGACTTTCCCGAGGACGTGCCGCAGTTCTTCGTAAGCGAGTTGCACGTCGATCGCTTCTCGCAAGCCTTCGCTGCCGCGATGACCCGCGTGACGGCGGATTCGACGGACCCGCTCGACGCCTGGGCGATCGAGCAATTGCAGCTTCTCGCGGCCGATCGTGCGCTGCCGCTCCCTGCGGCGGCGGCGCTCCTGCCGCGTCTTGTCCTGTGCTTCGGCCGCCGTCACGGCGACCCGTTGTTGTCCGACTACCAGACGCTTCTCGGCGAGTCGGCCGAGGCTGCCTGGATCGCCACCGAAGGCAACGTCTTCAACCATGCGACGCACCGGGTCGACGACATCGAGGCGCTGGTTGCCGCGCAGGTCGCGCGCGGGGTGAATATCAAGCAGGCGGTCGAGGTCTCAGCGTCCGGACGGGTTCGGCAAACCGCGTTTCGCGCGGATATGGTTGATCGCTCGCTTATCGGTGCGGATGGCGAGCGGCAGCCGCATCGCGTCCCCGGGTCGTTCTTCGAATTCATCGAACGCTCGACGCTCGATGGCGGCCCGGCAGGGGAGGGAAGGCTGGATCTCACCTTCGACAGCAGCAACGCGCAAGGCATCTTCGCTATGACGGCGGCGCGTCAGGGAAGGCCATCTCCGAGGGCGCCAGACCTAGCCTAAGCGTCGCTTGACCGCATGGCGCGATCGTATCGCTCATGGGCTGCGAGCCGTTCCATCCCTTTTTGCGTGATCCGGCCACTTCCGTTTGTCGAACGTCTGGGCCGGAGGCGCCAAACGCTTGCATCGAGGCGCGCGGGGTTACATCGCGCTACTCGCGCATAGCGTGCCGACCGTCGAGGCGGTGAGATGACCGGGGTTCTCCCGGCCCGGCTGCTGCGAAGTAGAAGAGTCTTCCGGACCGACTTTGAAGGCGGCCGAGTGATCAGATGGAGAAGTTGCAGTGGCAAAGTTCAGCCTGGAAGAAATTATCGCGGTCGGAGAAATTCAGCAGCTCATCAATGATTGGGTTTACGAACTGGACTTCAACCACGGCCTTACGATCGACCAGATCGTGACCGAGGACTGCTCCTACGTCATGCACGCGGGTGTGCGGAGCGGTAGGCGGGAGATCGTCGAATCCTATCGTCAACGTGCCGAGCGGCTGACCAAAGATGGCGGCGAGATTCCGCAGATGCGCCACCTCAATGCCAACCTGCGCGTCGCGTTCCGCGACAAGGACAACGCCGCGATCACCTTTGGGATGACCTTCTATACGGCTGAGGGCAATCCGGCCGGCGCCCGCCATACGGACGCCACGGCGGTCGCCGACGTGTGGATGGACTGCCGCCGCGAAAGCGACGGTCACTGGCGCATCAGTCGCTTCGACAGCACCCAGCCGTTCGTGCGCGTTCCGGCATGACGGCTTCCGCCCTCGGGCGGATTGCGACACCGAAGGACCGACGCGGGAAGGAGAGGGCTATGTCGACCTACGTATTGGTACACGGCGGCGGGCACGGCGGCTGGTGCTACGATCGATTGGCGCCGTTGCTGCGGCAGGAGGGACACGAGGTCTACGCGCCTTCGTTGACCGGTCTTGGCGATCGCAGGCATCTCGCCGGGCCTGACGTCGGCCTCGATACCCATATCGCCGATATCGCCAATCTGATCTTCTATCACGATCTCACCGGAGTCATCCTGGCCGGACACAGCTATGGCGGGATGGTCATAACCGGCGTCGCCGACCGGGTGCCCGAACGACTGAGCCATCTCGTCTATCTCGACGCCTCCCACCCTGTCGGCGGAGAATCGCTCGTGGACAATGCGCCCGCGATGATGGCCTTCGCCCGAGCCGACATGCGCGAGGTGGGCGGAACCGAACTGGTGCTCTGGCCCAATGCGGAATCCGCCGCCCGCCAGGGCGTCACGGACCCGGACGATGCGGCGTGGATGATGGCGCGCCTGACCCCGCAACCCTGGCGCTGCTTCGAGCAGAAGCTCGAACTGCGCGACGAAGCGGCTGTGCGCCGCATCCCCCGCGTCAGCATCAACTGCAGCAGGACACTGGCGCGCCGGGATCCCGAACAGCGTGACCGTGCGTTGCAAGGCGACGTGGTGCGGGAGATCGATACCGGGCACGACCTGATGATTACCGAACCGGAGGCCGTCGCCAGGATGCTGCTCGAACTGGCGCGTTGAACAGCGGCTGGCTCTTAGTCTGGTCTTGCCCGGCCAAGCAGGGATTCGACAATGGCCATGACCTCTGCATGACCTTCTGCAATTCCCGTCGCTTCCTCTCGTCGCAGGACCAGCGAGATGGCGAACATGATGAGCGAGATGCTCGCAGGTGTGAGCAGGCCGGTGGCGATGCCTTGCCGTTCCAACTGACGGGAAATCGCGTCCGCTTCGATCCGGCGTGACTGGACGACGAACCGGCTGATCTCGGCTCGGATGCCGCTATGCCGGTTGGACAGGGCCATGAATTCGAAGACGAGCTTTGCATCCACTCGGTTGAGGAGGTTTTGCCAGATCGCCTCGATCGGAAACCTGGCGTGAACCAGCGCCTCAAGCTGTTGCAGGGCCCTCGAGGTTCGCCGCTGGAACGTCGCGAGCAGGAGGTCGTCCATCGTCCGAAAATAGTAGTAGAGCAGTTGCTGCTTTACCCCGGCGACCGTCGCTATTTTCCGCGATGTCGCTGCTGCGTAGCCTTCGTCGCGGATGACCTGCTCGGTGGCGTCGATCAGGGCATCGAACGTCGGCGACTGTGCGTTTCCCATTCTCCTCGATTTCGCCACCGTTCCCCTATCCTTGGATTTCGCGCCTCAGGCTGATCATAGCGACATGGCCTTGCTAGCCTGCCTGACCGAGCAGGGCGGCAGGTTCCGGGCGCTGCCGGTACAGGAAGAGAAAGATGAGGCCTCCAGCCAGGCTGGAAACGCCGGTCAGCGCCAGATAGAGGCTGAAATGGTCGAAGGTCCTGAGCGTCGCGCTGAGTACGACCGCACCTATGGCCGCCGACGCAGCCATGGTCGTGACGACGAGGCCGAGCACCGTTCCGTAGATCTCCAGCCGAAAGTACCGCATCACCAGATAGGCGGCGAGATCGCTCTCCGCGCCGAGCGAAAGCCCGACCAGCATTACCGATGCGGCGAGAAGTTCCGGAGTGCTGGCGCCGGCCGCCAGGGCGAACAGGCCGAGCGCGGGCATTCCCATGGCGATGGCCGCCACCAGCGGCGTCGGAAAGCGATCGAGGGCGAAGCCGCAGCAAAAGCGGCCGGTCATGACGCCGGCAGCGAGAACCGAAACCATCAGGGCGGCCGTCGATGCCGATGCCCCGTTCTCGAGGAGCATCAGGTTCATTTGCGAGCTTTGCAGCGGGTAGACGAGGTTGCAGAGCATGAACCCGGCGGCGATGATCCAGAAATTCCCGTTGCGAAGAACTTCGGCGTAGTCCTCCTGGGTCCGGCGCTTGGCATCGGTCGCGCGGTTGGCCGGTTGCATCGCGCGTCGCGGGATCGCCAACAGGGCAATGCCCCCCACGATCGCGGTATAGGCGGCCAGGGCGACATAACCGGCCCGCCAGCCGTGCGTTTCGATCACTTCGTGCAACAGGGGGCTGCCCAGGATCCCGATCAAGGCGGGAATGGTTGCGATAATCGCGAGAGCGAAGCCGCGCGCGTTTTCGAAACGTTCGGCGATCAGCCGACTGTAGACCGTCGAACTTGTCGTGGCGCCGGCCAGAAAGGTCTGCACAACGGTGATGCCGGCAAATACGAACAGGCTTCCGTTCATCAGGCTGAAGGCGACGAAGGTGAGCGGGAACGAGATGATGCCGACGGTGGCGATCAGTCTCACGCCGATGGTGTCGGTCAGGCGGCCGATGATCGGGATGATGAACAGCGTTACGAGACCGAGCGTTCCGATGAGCGCGAAATCGGAGCGCGACCATTGGAACTCTTCGATCAGGCGCGGGGCGAACAGGTTGTTGACGTAGTGATTGAGCAGGAACCCCGATCCCATTCCCGCGCTGGCCGCGACGAGCGCGCGCCGGTGACGACGCAGTTCGAAAAGATATCCCCCGCTGCCCGGACTGGCGGCGTCGTGTCTCATCATCAAGGGCCTTTTCTGTCGCTGACTACCGGGGCTTCACGGCCGATCCCCTACAGGTTCGGCCGCAGGGTGAGGCGAACCCAGACCGAGCGGCCGCGCTCGCTGTAGCGCGCCGCCTCGCTGAGGCCGGCATCACCGCTGGTACCGCCGCCGGTGATCTGCTGGGTGAGGAACAGGCCCCCGGCGAAATTGCCGGCCGTGCCAAGACCGCCGGTGACCTTGTCGGTGATGTTCTTGCCGATCAGCGCCACTTCCCAGCGATCGTCCGGGCCATGCAAGGCTATGCTCGCATCCACCTTGAGGACGGCGTCCTGGAAGTTGTCGTCGTTGGGACGGTTCTTGGCCAGGAAGGTGACGAACCTCGACGCATATTGATTGCTGTTGCTGAACACCAGCCTGGTGTTCGAAGCGACCGGGACTTCGTAACTGAAGCCGAAGTTGGCCTGCCATTCGGGCGCGCGGATCATCGGGGTTCCCGACAGGTCGATCGCCGTGTACAGGCCGGTCGCGCTGTTGGGGAACGTATTGCAGCCCAGGTCGAAAGTCTGCCCGCCCCAGCAGGGAATGCCCTCGAGCTTGGTGTAGCGGCCATTGTTCCAGTTGAGGGCCGCGTTCAGTTCCAACCCGTCGATGTTCTGCGGACGATAGGCGGCGTCGAGATCGACCCCGTAAGTGCGCGCGGCGCCGGCGTTGATGATCCGGACCAGCGGCAGGGTGCCGGCAACGGCCGGAAGGATCGCACCGACCTGCAATCCGGTGTATTTGTAGTAATAACCCGCGACATTGAGCAGGAGCTGCCGGCCGAAAAGACGGGTCTTCACGCCCACTTCGCCGCCCTCGACCTTCTCGTCGCCGAAAGAGTTGTTGGCGTTCGGCAGCGGGAACGTCGCGGCGCTGAAACCGCCTGACTTGTAGGCCATCTTGTAGGCGCCAAACACCGTTAGGTCGTCGGTCGGCGTAAAGGTGAGCGTGATTTCGGGCGCCACGTTCTGCGAACCGATCCGTGTCACCGCCACCGGCGTTACCGCCTGGGTGAGGTTGTTGAAGGGGCTTTGCGTCCGGTTTTCGTCGGTCCAGCGCGCGCCGGCGGCCAATTCCAGCCGTTCGCTCAGATCCCAGCGGACCTGCCCGAACAACGAATAGGTCTTCGTGTTGAGCACCGTGGTGCCATCGCCGGAGATCGAGGCCAAGCCATAGGCCTGATTGCCGGTCTGCTGTACGCGAGCCGAGCTCTTGGCCTCCTGGTAGAGGGCGCCGAGGGTGAAGTTGAGCGGACCGGAAAAGTCGCTGCTGACCCGCAGCTCTTCGCTGATCTCGCGTCGGCGAAAGTCGTTGGTCACGGCGATCGGCGCCATCGCGCCCAGCGCCCCCGGCAGAAACAGGCTGCTCGCGCGGAGGCGATAATAGCCGGTCGTCGAGGTGATGGCGAGTTCGGGGGACAGGTCGTAGTTGAGCTCGAGCGTGCCGTACTTCTGGTTCGCGAGGTTGAACGGCACGCCGTTGTTCTTCTTGACCGTGGCATTGTCGAAGAATGCCGGATCGGCGAAGGGCGTGACCACCGACCGGTTCAATTTGCAGTCCTCGCCGCGGGTGAACGGACGGTCGCGGGGCGGAACCACGGCAAGCCCTTCGGGGCAGCCGGTCAATTGGAAGGCTTCGGGGGCGATGTACTTGTCGCGTACAAGGTTGGCTTTCAACCGAGCGCTCAGGCGATCGGTCGGCTTCCACAGCAAGGTGCCGCGGAGGTGGAAGTTGCGTGATCGGGGAAGGCGGCGATAGTCCGGATCGCGCCC
>Ga0233377_1001027_pt1 | contig 11147 bp, 10 predicted proteins | sample ElkDunMinimDraft_6_FD_191540 | JGI IMG/M metagenome (GOLD analysis project Ga0233377, IMG submission 191540) | Fecal eukaryotic communites from dung pellets of Tule Elk in California, USA - Elk Dung E36 | ecosystem: Host-associated > Mammals > Digestive system > Large intestine > Fecal | place...
AAATTAAAATAAGTTTAGCATAATAATTTCATCATGCAAGTAAGAAAACTCATCCTAGGGATCATCATTATTATTAACCTAATAATAGTCTCTTTTGGTTTAATCTTCACATCAAGCTGGTTTTGGTTACTAATTATACCATTTCCTCTTCTAATTATTGCCTTGTATCATAGTTTCCAAACGCAACACGCAATTTTAAGAAACTATCCTTTAGTTGGTTACTTCCGTTATTTCTTGGAATCTATCCGCCCAGAGTTAAGACAATATTTTTGGGAATCGGATACGGATGGCAGACCTTTCAACAGACGTCAGCGTTCTATCGTTTATCAACGTGCAAAAAACCAACGTGAAACTGTTGCCTTCGGTATGCAAACTGATCCTCAAGCAATAGGTAATGAGTGGGCGGCACATAGTATCTTTCCCGTTCATATCGAAGATCATAACTTGCGTACTACCGTAGGAAACAGCTCATGTAAGCAACCTTATAGCTTAAGTGTATTCAATATTTCAGCAATGAGTTATGGCGCTTTGAGCCGAACGGCAATTACAGCTCTTAATAAAGGTGCTGCCTTACAAAACTTTGCCCATAACACAGGTGAAGGTGGTATTTCTCAATACCATATCAATGGTGGAGATTTAATCTGGCAAGTTGGTACTGGTTACTTTGGCTGTAGGGATGAAAACGGTTATTTTGATGCAAATCTATATCGCGAAAAATCAACCCGTCCTTATGTCAAGATGATTGAGTTAAAATTATCTCAAGGTGCTAAACCTGGTCATGGTGGTATCCTACCAGCAGCAAAAAACACCCCAGAGGTTGCCGCAATCCGTCACGTTGTCCCTGGAACCGATGTAATGTCTCCTCCTGCTCATAGTTCTTTTAAAACTCCAATTGAAATGATGCATTTCATTCAAAAGTTACGTGAGTTATCAGACTATAAACCTGTAGGATTCAAACTTTGTATTGGTGATAAACAAGAATTCATTGAAATATGTCAAGCTATGCAAGAAACGCAAATCATGCCTGACTTTATTTCAATTGATGGTTCTGAAGGTGGTACTGGCGCTGCACCACTAGAATTTACCGACAACCTAGGTATGCCATTATATGATGCATTAGCATTTGTCACAACAACATTGATTAATTTCGGTTTAAAGAAACATATTAAGGTAATCGTATCTAGTAGAATCGTAACTGGATTTGATATCCTTAAAGTAATCGCTTTAGGAGCAGACGCTTGCTATAGCGCACGTGGAATGATGTTCGCATTAGGATGTATACAAGCACTGAAATGTAATGAAGATGTGTGTCCTGTAGGTGTTGCCACTCAACAACCTCACCTATACAAAGGTCTTAATGTTGATGATAAATACGTCCGTGTAGCACAGTTCCACCGCAACACTTTACGTGCAACAGTAGAGATCATGGAAGCTTGTGGATTTAAGAGTCTTGATGAGGTAAACGCTGACAAATTCTTCCGTAGGGTAGATAGTCAAAACACATTAAGTTTCCAGGATATATACTTTAAAAATACAGGTAAGTTGGTAAACAACCGAAGCGATTTCGCTCCGGAAGTTTTCGATTAATTAAAACTTACTTTAAGTTATTAAAAACTATCTCTAAAATCTGTTGGGCTTGTTGCATAGATTTCCTATCAACTCCTTCGAGTGCCTGAGAGATAGTTTTTTCTGCTTGTAGCATACATTTATCTTTGATTTTATGCCCCTGAGCCGTTAAATAAATCTGATTTGCGCGCTTGTCACCTGAACTGCTTACACGCACCAATATCTTCTGCTTTTCTAAATTTGAAATCAATCTGGATACACTAGGTTTATCTCTGTAAGTTAATTTGGCAATGTCCTGCTGGCTCAATCCCTCTGAATCCCAGAGATAATAAAGTACACTCCATTGCTCTGCCGTAATTTGAATCCCACTCTCCTTAAAGTTTCGTTGCAATCTTCTTCCAATTGCTGTAGAAACTTTCCCCGTTAAGAAAGAATAGAACTCACTAGCATAGTTATTTTCATTTGTAATCATATAAGGTTAATTAGTAAGGTAAATAAGTTGTTGATGCAATTAAATGATAAATTGCTGGATTTGCAAATTATTTTATCCTTGTTTAACAAAATCGAAAGAAAAATTAGCTATTTTTATAGATATGGAGAACCCAGGATTAATCGTTCTAATCATTATTGCCGGCGCAATCTACAAGATTTATCAAGGCTACAAAGAAGAACAAGAAAAGGCTAAAAAAAGGATGGAACAGCTCAAAAAGCAGGTCCAAACGAAAGATTCATATCAAAATCCTATTCCTCCTGTTGCTAAACCTTTACCTCATCCGGTAAAGAATACCCCCAAACCAACCTTAGTTTTTCAAAAAAAGTTTGAAAATGTAACTGATATTCCGGTTTTTGATGAAGTAGAAATTGTTAGACAAAGAAAATTAGAACAGAAAAGATTAGCAGCAGACCAACGATTAAAACAAGAAAAAAGCAAATATGAACATGTACCTATTCAAATCGAAGAATTTGACGCACATGATTTCGACCTCAGAAAGGCTATAATCCAACAAGCAGTCCTTGAAAGACCTTACAAGGATTAATTCTTATAAAAACTTAAATTGATCTTGATCTTTTAAGAAGGTAAACTGATCTCTGTTATCTTCAAGATCTTTTGGATTCAAAGTGAAGGTATATAGGTCTTCATCTTCTGGTTTATAATATACAACATCCCCATTTGGAGAAATACACATTGATCCACCTGAATAATAAACTTCTTTACCATCGTGCCCTACTCTATTTACCCCGATTACAAAAGCTTGGTTTTCAATAGCTCTTGCCGGAATTAAAGCACGCCAATGTGCTGAGCGCTTATCAGGCCAGCTAGCTGTATATACGATTAAATCATATACCCCTTCCTGATTTCTTGACCAGGCTGGGAACCTAAGGTCATAACAAATCATTGGGCATATTTTCCAACCTTTTAATTGAAATATTATTCGGGACTGTCCTGGAGTAAAGATTTTATCCTCTCCAACCATAGTAAACAGATGTCGTTTATCATAGTGTACAAAACTGCCATCAGGCGACATCCAAACAAAACGATTATAATATTTACTGTCTTCTTCAATAATTAAGGTACCAGCAACAACACATTCAAATTTCTTGGCAGTCTCATATAACCAATGCATGGTTTTCCCATTCATGGTTTCTGCACACTTCTCCACATTCATCGTAAATCCCGTGTTGAACATTTCAGGCAAGATTATCAAATCTGTTTTCTCTCGCAATGAAGATAATCTTAAACCTAGATTCTGAAGGTTCTTATCGACATTCTCCCAAAAAAGATAAGCTTGAAATACGGTGATTTTTAATGGCTCCATTAGCGTCCTTTACTCTGTATAATCTTAAACTGAATTCACCAAATTATAAAAAACATAGCACATTTCATAATTAACGAGTACGGTGCATCAAGGTATCTGCTAACTTCCTCAATTCTGCTTTCTGTGCTTCTGAAACTGCTATTGCATCCAATTTATTGTATGCCAGCTCCATATACCTGGACTTTATCTCCTCAGCATATCGATCTACCTCAAATTTAGCGTATAGATTTTTCATCCGGCTCACTTTTTCTGCATCTGCAATTGTATCGAAATTAATGAGTTCTGCCAGTTCTTCTCTTGCCTCAGAATCAACCAATTGTTCGGTTTTTATCCTTAAAATTGTCTTTTTGTTACAAAGAATGTCTCCTCCAACCTGTTTTCCAAAGGTTTCTGGATCTCCATAAACATCTAAATAATCATCTTGCAATTGAAAGGCTATCCCTAAATTAACTCCAAAATCATAAATTAATTGCTGCTGTTCTTTATCCGCATGTGCCAATATTGCACCCATTTGTAAAGCTCCGCCTAGTAATACAGAGGTCTTTAACCTGATCATATTCAAATAGTCATCTTCAGATACATTGGATATTTTTTCAAAATCCATGTCTAATTGTTGACCCTCGCAAACTTCCAATGCGATTTTGTTGAAAACATCTAATAAACTAGGTATTCTATCCGAAGGACTCTTCCCTAATTCTTTATACGCTTTTACTAATAAAGCATCTCCTGATAGGATAGCAACATTATCATTCCACTTCTGATGAACGGTTTCTTTCCCTCTTCTTAAAGGAGCTCTATCCATAATATCATCATGGATTAAAGAGAAATTATGAAAATATTCAATAGCAATACTCGCCGGAATAGCCTCCTGAAGATTATCAATTCCAAATAACTTTGCTCCCATCAAAACCAAAATTGGCCTAATGCGCTTACCTGATAAGGAAAGGATATACTTGATCGGATCATAAAGGTCTGCAGGTTGTTTCGGATATTCAGCATTTTGAATGTATTCACTAATCAACTTGCCGTAGGGATGCTGTTCGAACATATTTATTTAAAATTACCACGAAGATAGCAATTTGAGGTGGAATAGCTGAAGCTTGAGGATTTGATTTTAGCCTTTTACTATGTAAATTGCGATCAAATTAAGAGATCTACTTATGCGCATACTCATTATACACAATCAATACCAACATATCGGCGGAGAGGATTTTGTAATGGGACAGGAAATGGAGGCTTTGAGAAAAAATCATGAGGTAGATCTATACACTGTTCGCAATGTAAAAGGTTCTAAAGGTTATCTTCAGTACCTGCTATATCCCCTAAATTGGCAGGAGCTAAAAAAGATTAAACAGAGAATTGAAGAATTCAAACCTGATCTTATTCATATTCATAATATGCATTATGCATTGGGACCATTATTTATTCTTCACATCAAAAAGATGAAAATTCCGATGGTTATGACCCTGCATAATTTTAGGTTGATCTGCCCTTCAGCTACTTTATTCTATGATGGAAATATCTATTTAAACTCTATAAAAGAAGACTTCCCCTGGGATGCTGTAAAAAAGAAAGTTCTTGAAAACTCTTTCTTTAAAACATTGTGGACTGCATTTACCTATTGGATTCATCGCAAAAGGGGCACATTCAAACTAATTGATCGATATATAACACTATCAGAGTTTTCTAAGTCTATCTTTTCAAAATCCAAGTTTAACGTCTCCGCAGAAAAGTTTGTCGTTAAACCAAATTTTGTAAAAGTTGCTGAGGTTACTAATGAATATCCAAGTGATTATTTTGTCTATGTAGGAAGATTATCTGAAGAAAAGGGAATCATCCCTCTTTTACATGCTTGGAAAGCAACTAATCATAAAATCAAGATTTTCGGAACAGGTCCATTGCAAAGAGAGGTAGAATTAATAGTAAGCAATAGTCCGAATATGCAATATTTCGGATTTCAGGATAAACAAACGCTGAGTAACTATATCGCATCTGCCTCTGCTGTAATTGTACCTTCCATCTGTTATGAATCAATGCCCCTGGCAGTACTTGAAGCTTATGCACTTGGAACAGCAGTCATCGCGAGCAACATTGGTATTTTAAATGAAATGGTTGTACCTTTGTATACTGGTTTGAATTTCGACCCACATAATCATATGGATTTGGTCCATAAATTGGCTGAATGGAAATCATTATCGACAGAAAAGATTCTTGAAATCAAAGAAAATTGTCGCAAAGAATATTTGAAAAAATACAGTCAACCAATCGTAATGGCTGAGTTAGAAAGAATATACCAGGAAGTATTAGAAGAATCAAACAAATAAGACATGAATAACATCATTATAATGGATAGATTGGGCTTAGCTCCTCAAATTCAAGAGGTCCTAGCAACAATATATGACCCGGAATTAAAACCCGCAAATATTCTTGATCTTGGATTGATTTATGAAATTATAACCAAGGAAAACAAACAAGCTAAAATTGTAATGACACTTACTGCACCCGCTTGTCCAGTAGCCGGTGAAATCATGAACGAGGTACAACAAAAAGTTGCAGCAATTGAAGGAATTGATGATGCCATCGTTGAATTAACCTTTGATCCCCCTTGGAATAAAGATATGATGACCGAAGAAGCTAAATTGGAATTGGGATTTTTGTAAAAAAGCTCTGAATGGGAATCTATTCAGATAATTTTTATAATCTTTTTTCAATTTTTCAGATCATCAAACAATTGATCTAAATCAATATACCTCTTTAAAGATAGCTTTTCTTTCTTTGCCTCATCAATAGTCCTTAATGTTTCAGGATTTGGCTCATGATAACCTGTCGCATTAACCAACAGTGTTTCAATAAAGTTATTTACGCTCTTCTTCTCTTTTTTAGCGAGCTCCTCAATATAACTATACAGCTCATTATCAATTCGTAACGATGTAATCTTTTTAAAAACAGATGTTGATATTTTTTCCATACATAATTACACAAATTGTTTAAAGAAATTAAATTTTCTTTAAACATCTTTAATGTTAAAATATTTTCATAATATTTACGTAAAAAATAAATTAATTAATTTTACAAAGAAATTATGAAAAACATCTCTTATCAATAATAATGATATTTTTTGTGATTATGAATGCAAATTCTCAAACGAATTTTGGTATTCAAGCGGGTTTAAATTCATCAAAAATCAAAACTATCCATGATGGAAAAACTGTTGATGGCAATTCAACAATGACAAACTTTTATCTAAAGGGCTATGCCAACATTTTCTTTAACAACAACATTTCCTTACAACCTGGGATAGCCTTAATAAGCAAAGGTGGAAGAGAACCAAGTTCATTTGCAACATACAATTATCAATCTCTAGATATCCCCGTTAATATTCTTTATCATGTTCCTTTGACTAACGGATCGGCTTACGTAGGCGCTGGACTTTTTGCAGGAATGAATCTTTCAGGTAAAATTAAATTTGATGACGGAGGATCGGAAGATCTTGAGTTCGGACCTATCTTAGATTCAAGCGAAGATGAATGGAAACGGATTGATTATGGTATCAATTTTTTAACAGGATATAGATTATCGAATGGCTTTTTGGTAAACATTGGTTATTCTTTAGGATTGTCAGATATTGATCCACGACAAGAATGGAAACGGAACAGCAGCGTATGGTCATTTGGTATAGGTTATGAATTTTAAAGATAGTACCAAAACCAATTATCTATTGCGTTTAAACCAAACTCAAGGTAGTTGAAAATTCTACAATCTTTTTGAATTTACTACAAATTATCCCTTCTCCGCAAAATACAATTTAAGTGCTTGCATCTGTTTTAGGTTAAGCACTTTTTTTAATTCTTCTTCAGAAGCCTCTCTAACTTTCTTCACAGACTTAAAAGTCCTTAACAACTTTTCAACCGTAACTTTTCCAATTCCCGGAATATTGTCCAATTCAGAAACAAAGGTTTTCCGGCTTCTTTGGTTCCTATGGAAAGTTATTCCAAATCGATGTGCCTCATCTCTCAAATGCTGAATAATCTTTAGAGTCTCGGATTTCTTATCTAAATACAATGGGTATTGATCTCCTGGATAATAGAGCTCCTCCAACCTTTTTGCGATACCGATTACAGTCATCTGTTTCTCGATCCCCAACAGCCTTAAACTCTTCAATGCAGCCCCTAATTGTCCTTTCCCACCGTCAATAATGATCAACTGAGGCAAAGGTTGGTCTTCATCCAGAAGTCTTCTATAACGTCTAAAAACAGCTTCCTCCATGGTTGCGAAATCATTCGGCCCTTCAACAGTCTTTACATTAAAGTGCCTATAGTCCTTTTTGTATGGTTTTGCATCTCTGAAAACTACAATAGCCGAAACTGGATAATTCCCCTGAATATTTGAATTATCAAAACATTCAATATGTTTAGGTAATTGTGGCAAACGCAAATCCTTCTGCATTTGCTTCAAAACACGCTCTGTCTTAATTTCAGGATTTAGCTTCTCATATTGTAATAATCGTTCCTTCTTAAAATAAGCTACGTTTTTCTGAGAAAGCTCCAATAACTTCTTCTTATCCCCTAATTTCGGAATATGAAATTTAATATCTTCATTTCCTTCAATATCCAATTCAAAAGGCACAATAATCTCCCTGGAATGACTTCTAAACCTGGATCTTAATTGAGGAATAGCAATGGCCAACAGCTCTTCATTGCTTTCATCCAGCCTCTTTTTAAGTTCAACTGTCTGCGTTTGAATAACAACTCCATTTACGACTTTTAAGAAATTCACAAATGCATAGTTGTCCTCTGATGCGATGCTGAATACGTCCACATTTGTAATTGAAGAACTTACTACGGTTGATTTACTTTGATAATTGGATAGTTTATCTAGTTTAACTTTGAAGACATGAGCTGCTTCAAAATCCATTTGTTGCACCGCAGCATTCATCTGATCTTTTAAACGATTAGTAACTACTGCTATCTTTCCATTCAGAATATCTTTGATATCTGACAGATTTTGATCATAATTATCTTCTAGTTGATAACCCTCACATGGACCTAAACAATTCCCAATTTGATATTCTAAACAAACTTTAAATTTACCTTTATTGATGTTTTCCTGAGTCAGGCTAAGATTACAAGTCCTGAGAGGAAAAAGCTCACGAATCATATCCAAAATAATATGCATCATGCTTACTGATGCATATGGTCCAAAATATCTTGATCCGTCCTTAATATATTTTCTGGTCCAAAAAATCCTTGGAAATGGTTCATTTTTGATGACAATCCATGGGTAGGTCTTATCATCCTTCAACATCACATTATACCTAGGTTGATGCTTTTTTATCAGATTGTTCTCCAATAACCATGCATCAATCTCCGTATCAACGATTGTAAAGGCTATACGATTGATTTTCCGAACTAATACTCTAGTCTTACTATTGAGTTGATTCTCGTTAACAAAATAAGAACCAACCCTATTTCTTAGGTTCTTTGCTTTTCCTACATAGATCAGCGTATCATCCTTATCAAAATATTGGTAAACCCCAGGCTTGTGGGGTATTTTGGTTAATTCTTTTTTATAGTTAAATTCCATCGTAGCAAAAAAAACAGACCTTTATTTTTAAAGAATAAAGGTCTGGTCTAATTTATTAAAGAATCGGTTAAAATCCTAACCTCTCGTCTTCTATCAATTGTGTGTCATTCTTAGAAGGATCATTTCCATAGAATTGCGAGAAATTCGAACAATTCATTTCAAATCTGGTAATACCCCCCGGAGGTTGAGGAAAATCTTCCTGTGAATAACTTAAGTCTTTATCCTTATAAACTTTGTTCATATACAGACCAAAAACTGGCATCGCTGCTGCAGCACCCTGACCATATTGCATACTGCTAAAGCTAATTCCTCGATCTTCGGCACCTGTCCAAACCCCAGTAACTAATTCCGGAGTAATTCCAATAAACCAGGCATCCGAGTTATCATTGGTTGTACCTGTTTTACCACCAATAGGGTTTTTCAATCCTCCAAAATTCGGATCCCATCTCAAACGTGAACCTGTTCCGCCATCTACTACACCTTTCAACATTTCAACCATGGCATAAGCTGTTTCACTATTTAATGCCTTCAATACTTTTGGCGCCTTTTCATAGATTGGAGAACCGTTTTTATCTTCAATTCTCAAAATCATTGTTGGTTCAACCCATGTTCCTTGATTTACAAAAGCTGAATATGCTCCAACCATATCAAACAAAGAGGCATCATAAGAACCTAAAGCGATGGATAAATTATTCGGAATGTTTGAATTTACACCCATTCTCTTGGTCAAATCGGCAACATTTGCTGCACCAACCTCATTGATTAAATATGCAGATGCAAAGTTTTGTGAATACTTAATCGCATTTTTCAATGTTATAGGATCTCCACCTTGAGTAGTTCCCTTAGGTGTCCAATCGCCATAGGTACGCATATGGTTAGGTACAGAAACACAAGGTCCGTAGCCATTATCAATTGCATAGGCATAAACAAATGGTTTCGCTGTTGATCCCACCTGACGTGTTCCTAATTTTACCTGATCATATTTGAAATGGTCAAAATCAATTCCTCCTACCCATGCTCTAATATAACCAGTTTGTGGTTCCATAGAGACCATCGCATTTCTTAAGAATAACTTAGTATATCGAATGGAGTCCATCGGCGTCATAACCGTATCAACACTTCCTTTCCAGGTAAACAAATTCATTGGAACCTTCTTCTCGAAGTCTTTCTTAATTTGTTCTTCAGATAAACCCTCTGCTTTCAATACTCTGTATCGGTCAGAACGTTTCATACCTCGAACCAATAGATTTGCATTTTTACCCGTAAAAGCATTTCTGCGTTTCCATTGTTTATCAAACTCATTCTGCAAACGTTTCATCCACTCTTTCTGAGCTTCTTCAGCATATTGTTGCATCTTGAAATTAATCGGTGTATAGATTTTCAAACCATCACGGTCTAAATCATATGGAGTTCCATCTGGCTTGGTAATCGCCAAACGTTGAAATTCTTTCTTTATCTCTTCTTTTAATACCGCCCTAAAATATGGAGCCAATCCTTCACCATAGTTTGAAACCGTCAATTTCAGACCAAGTGGCTGCTCTTTCGATTTATCAAATTCCTCATTTGTAATATAGTTTTGATCCCTCATATTTTGAAGTACCAAATTTCTTCTACGCAATGCATTCTCAGGATAACGAACAGGCGAATAAATACCTGGCCCTTTTAACATACCGACCAATAAAGCCGATTGATCTGGAGTTAATTTATCTGGAGTGGTGTTAAAGAATGTTCTAGCTGCTGATTTAATACCAAATGTATTATATGCACCAAAATCAACTGTATTGAAATACATCATTACAATCTCTTCTTTGGTATAATTTCTTTCCAAACGAACAGAGGTTATCCATTCTTGGAATTTTTGCATAATACGTTTTATAGGATTTCTTTCGCGTTTTTCAGCGAATAAGTTCAGTGCAAGCTGCTGGGTAATCGTACTACCCCCCTGTTTATTTCCAGCTAAAGTCAGTACAATCGTTGATAAGGTACGTGAATAATCGATACCTGAATGTTCATAAAAACGCTTATCTTCAGTAGATATTAAAGCTTGAACCAACGAAGGTGCTAATTCATTATATTTTACATTCGATCTATTATGAACAAAGTAAGTCCCCAAGACCCTGTTATCATCAGTCAAGATTTCTGAAGCTAAATTACTTTTTGGATTTTCAAGATCTTTGAAAG
>Ga0233377_1001028_pt1 | contig 11143 bp, 6 predicted proteins | sample ElkDunMinimDraft_6_FD_191540 | JGI IMG/M metagenome (GOLD analysis project Ga0233377, IMG submission 191540) | Fecal eukaryotic communites from dung pellets of Tule Elk in California, USA - Elk Dung E36 | ecosystem: Host-associated > Mammals > Digestive system > Large intestine > Fecal | place...
TCACCGTCCCGCCCTCGCCGTTGCGCGCGCGCTCCATGGCGCGGCGCATGCCCTCGAGCGAGGCGAACAGGTCGTTGCCGTCCACCTGCAGGCAGTACAGGCCGCCGGCCAGGCCCTTCTGCGCGAGAGTCTGCGCACCGGTCTGCGCGCTGCGCGGCACCGAGATCGCCCAGCCGTTGTTGATGATGCACTGCACGAAGGGCAGGGCATAGGCACCGGCCGAATTGATCGCGGCGTAGGTGTCGGTCTTGGAGCTGCCGCCATCGCCGCAGCAGGTGACTGCCACGCGTCTCTCGCCGCGCAGCTTGAACGCCAGTGCGGCGCCGGCCGCATGCAGGCACTGCGTTGCGATCGGCACGCACCAGGGGAAGTCGTGGCGGGCCGGCTCGTTGGCGTAGTCGTTGCCGCGCTCGTCGCCGCCCCAGTACATCAGGATCTCGCGCAACTGCACGCCGCGCATGATCTGCGCGCCGTATTCGCGGTAGCTGGGGGCCAGCACGTCCTCGGGGCGCATCGCCGCGCCGATCGCGACCTGCGTGGCCTCGTGGCCGAGGCAGGGCGCATAGGTACCGAGCTTGCCAGTGCGCTGCAGCGCCACGGCCTTTCCATCGAAGGTGCGCAGGAACAGCATCTGCCGGAACAGCGCCAGGATCTCCCCGCTCGAGGGCGAATCCGGCGGCAGGTCGGCGACCAGCTGTCCGCTCGGGTCGAGGTATTGGAGGTACTCGATCTCGAAGCGTGCGGCGACGGTCATTCACTTCATCCGGTCATGGTCGGACGCGCCATCATAAAGGTGCTTTCGTAGGAAACCGTTGCGCAATGCGGCAATGCCGCGGTGCAGCAACGCCGCCTCCCAGGCCCGCGTGGCGCTGCCGGTCGCCCATGCTGGCGCCTCAGCCGCGTTCACAGGGCGAACGTCGCCCGCAGCGCGAGACCGCGGTAGGCGCGCACGCCAACCACGCGCACGAACCAGGCGCCCGCGGTGGGCGCCTCGATGGCGATGGTCTCGTTGTTGCCCGGCCGCTGCGAGCGGCCGTCGAAGTCGTCTGCGCCGGGGAGGCGTCCGCGCGCGGCGTAGAGGCTCACATCGCCACTGCCGCCGTAGCTGAGCAGGCGCAGGCTGCGCGCGCCGGCCGGGACCTCGATGCGGAACACCGCGCTCTCGCCCGCCGCGCCCTCCAGCCCGCCCACCGCAACGCCGTTGCGCAGGGTGGGCACGCCGGCCAGCGGGTCTTCGACCCGCACCGACGCGATGGCGTCGTCGTTGTCCGGATCCGGATCGGCGGTCTGCGCGGTGGCCGCGGCCGCCAGCGTCACCGTGGCGCCGTGCTGCGCCGGCGCGGTGGCGGAGAGGGCGAAGACCTGCTCGGCGGCCGGTGCCAGCGTGACTGCGTTGCAGGCCAGGACGCTGCGGCCGGCCTCGGTTGCCGGCGTCGCGCAGCTCCAGCCCGGCGGCGCGGCGACCGCGAGGTCGGGCAGGGCCGGATCCAGGGCGAAGCCGAGACCCGGAGACCGCGCCGCATCCGGCCCCGCATTGCCGACGACGGCGGAGAAGACCAGCCGAGCGCCCGGCGCGACGGTCGCGGCCAATGCCTCGACCTCGAGCGACAGGTCGGCCCGCGCGGGCGGGGCCAGCCGCACCAGCAGCAGGCTCGGGTCGTGGTCGGACAGGCGCGAGGGGGAGTCGTCCGCGTTGCGGGCGGCTTCCGGGAAATCGGCGCCGATGCGCGCATGGCCCAGCGCCAGCGCGGCGACCTGCGGCGACCGTGCCAGCGCATCGTTGACCAGGACATGGTCGAGCGCCTGCGCCTGGTAGTCGAACACGAACGAGTAGCGCCCGGCCGGTTCGACGAGCAGGGAAAGGTTGTCCAGGTCCGGCTCCACCAGGTCCGCGCCGTCGCCATCGACGGCGGTCGCCGCATCGGGCGCCGGCCGGCCGGTGACCGTGCCCAGCGCGTCCACCAGCCCGTCGTTGAACTCGAAGGCGTTGAAGTCGCCCATGACCACGAGATGGCGCGCGTGGCCGGCGTCCTGCAGCCCGTCCACCAGGGCGGCCAGCGACCCGGCCTGGGCCTGGCGCTTGGCGCGCACGCGTTGGCCGACGGTGAGCCAGCCATTGCTGCCGGCTTCGTCGCTGTCCACGTCGTTGAGCGAACGCTGGTGCACCACGATGGCGGTGAACGGCCAGCTGCGGCCGTCGGCGAAGTGGACGATGCCATCGAGCCAGAGCGGCGGACGGTCGTTGAGGAGGCTGGAACTGCCGTCGGGGTTGTCCAGCCGCTCCGTGGCGCCGTGCCGGGCCACGCCGAGCACCTGGACCCGTGGCGTGCCGGGCGCGACCTCGGCGCCCTTTACCAAGAAGCCGACGTCGATGCCGCCCACGTCGTTGCCCTCGAGCAGGTGCGCCACGTAGCCGGGGTCCGCCTCGCCGGCCGCGAGCGCGTCGGCATTGACGCGGGCCGCCAGGGCCTGCAGCACGGACAGGCTTTCCACTTCCGCCAGGCCCAGCACGTCCGGCGCATGCAGATAGGCGCGGATCGCCAGCGAAGCCTTGGCCAGCCGCCGCTCCAGGGCCGCGGGGGCCAGCACCGGTTCGCCGATCGCCGGATCGTTGCCGGTGTCGTAGAAGCGCTGCAGGTTCCAGCTGGCGAGGCTGGCGTCGTCGGCGCCGGGGGACGGCGCGGGACGTGGCAGGCCGCTGCCGCCGCAGTCGATCGCGAGCGCCGCCTCGGGAAGGAGGGTGTAGCGCCGGAATCCGTAGTCCAGTGGGCCAACCAGGCTGCCGCCCGCGATCAGGCAGCCGGCGGCCACGTCGGTCGCCGGCGCGCCCAGCGCGGTGCTGTTGACCGCGATCAGTTCGGGATTGAAGTCCCAGCGCGGGATCGCGGTGGCGCTGCTGCCGAGCGGCTCGGGATCGGGCAGCGGGATCCCCGGCTCGCGGAACGGACGCGCCGTGCCGGTCACCACCACCGCGAAGCGTCCATTGCCGGTGGCGCTGGCCTGGGTTTCGTTGACGTTGCCGCCGGTGGGCGCGACCACGGTGGCGCTGGGTACCACCACGCGCATGCCTTCGAGGTGTTCGAGCTGGTCGAGGCCGCCGTCGGGGCGGGGCAGTTCGACGGTGAGCGCCACCGGCGCGGGCAGGACGTGGCCGGCCGACAGCGCGGTCACGCGGGCATCGACCAGTTCGGTCAGCGGCAGCTGGTACGGATCGGCCGCGGGCACGTACTCGTCCACCGTGCCCTGCACCAGCACGTGGTTGCCGACCGCGGCCGCCTCCGGCGGCGTCGTCGAGGTGAACACGAACAGGCCTTCGGAAGTCGCGGGGTTGCCGTCGTCCTGGCCCTGGGGCGTCTGCACGAAGAAACCGTTGTTGCGGCGACCGGTGACGATGCCGCTGGTGGCGACCGCCGTACCGGCCCGGGGCGAGCGCTGGCCGTCGCCCTGGATCGCGGAGATGGCCAGCGTGGCGACGTCGTCGTCGAGGATGGTGCCGATGCCCTGGCCGTCGCCAATCGTGGCGCCAGCCGGCGCGGACAGCTCGACGGCGAAGGTCTCGTCCGGCTCGCTGGCGGTGTCGCCGGCCACCTCGACGCCGATCGTGACCGCGCTTGCGCCCTCGGCGATGGTCACGGTGCCCGCGGCGGCGCTGTAGTCGTCGTCGGCGGCCGTGGCGGTGCCGTCGACGGTGGCATAGTCCAGGCGCACCCCGCCGGCGCCGGCCGGCGGGCTGAGGCTGATGGTGAAGAAGAACGGCGCGCGGCCCGCGTCGCCCTCGGCGGCAGCGGTGTCGCCGATGCTGGCGCGGGGCAGTCCGCCGCCGGCGCAGGAGGCGGCCGGGCTGGCGCCATTGCGGGGCGCGGGCGCGGCGCGCGCGAAGTCGGCGGCGTTGTGGTCGCTGTCCACGCAGCCGTTGCCGGCGCGCAGGGCGGCGCTGGCGTTGTCCAGGGTCGGCGCGGCGCCGGGGCCCTCGAAGAAGTCGGCGTTGCCGTAGCCGACGAGATCGACGATCAACGCCAGTTGCGCCGGCGAGCAGGGCGCGCTGCCGCCGTTGCAGCCCAGCGACGCGGTCGAGGCCACCAGGGCCAGCTTGCCGGCGCTGCCGGACAGGTTGATGGTGCCGCTCGCCTCGGGCGCGGGCAGCGGGGCGCCGCTGGCGCCGCCCGCCAGGCCGACCAGGAAATAATGCCCCGGTTCGAGTGTGGCCGCGGGCAGGACCACGATCTGGCCGCTGCCCGCGCCGAAGTGGCCGGTGCCGCTGGCGCTGGCGTACTGCAGCGACAGCCCCGACAGCGGCACGGCCTCGCTGCTGCGGTTGAACAGTTCGACGAAATCGCGGTTGTACGGGGCGCCGCTGTTGCCGCCGCCGCCCTGGATCTGGCTGAGCACGAGTTGCGCGTGCAGCGGGGCCGCGCACAGGGCGGCATACAGGAGCAGGGCCGGCAACAGCCGGTACGACAGCCGCTTGACCACGGAGACGCTCCTTCGCTCGGTCCCTTGCGGAACTGGTGGCCGGCCCCCCGGTCGGGCGATTGTGCACCCTCGCGATGGCGGCCGCATGACGGCCGCCACGGGCGATGCGTTACCCTCGCCAGATGGCCATCGAATACAACGAACGCCCGCTCGAGGACGGCATCCACACCGACCTGGACGGCCGGATCACCTATGGCGGTTACCTGCGCCTGGACCGGCTGCTGGATGCCCAGCAGCCGCTGTCCGATCCGCCGCACCATGACGAGATGCTGTTCATCGTCCAGCACCAGGTCTCGGAACTGTGGCTGAAGCTGATCATCCACGAGCTGGGCGCTGCGATCGCCTTCCTGCGCCGCGACCAGGTCTGGCAGTGCCAGAAGGTGATCGCGCGCTGCAAGCAGGTGCTGCGCCAGCTCACCGAGCAATGGTCGGTGCTGGAGACGCTCACGCCCTCGGAATACATGGAGTTCCGCGACGTGCTGGGGCCGTCGTCGGGCTTCCAGTCGCTGCAGTACCGCACCGTGGAGTTCCTGCTGGGCAACAAGAACGCCTCCATGCTCAAGGTGTTCGCGCACGATCCGGCCGGCCAGGCCAGGCTGCGCGAAGCGCTCGAGGGCCCGGGCCTGTATGACGAATTCCTGATGTATCTCGCGCGCTGGGGCCATGCGGTGCCGGCGCAGCACCTGCGGCGCGAGTGGTCGCGGCCGCATGTGCGCGACGAGGCGCTGCTGCCGGTATTCGAGGCGATCTACGAGGACACCGGGCGCTACTGGCGCGAATACGGCCTGTGCGAGGACCTGGTGGACCTGGAGACCCAGTTCCAGCTGTGGCGCTTCCGCCACATGCGCACGGTGATGCGCATCATCGGCTTCAAGCGCGGCACCGGCGGCTCCTCGGGCGTGGGCTTCCTCAAGCAGGCGCTGGAACTGACCTTCTTCCCCGAGCTGTTCGACGTACGCACCAGCATCGGTCCGGGGCGCTAGCGCGGCGGCCGCGCATGGATGTCGCGTTGCAGGGGTGGGCGCAGTGGGCGGCATGGCTGGCCGCGGCGCTGGTGCTGGCGTGCGGCCTGCCCGCGCTGCGCCGCCATGTCGCGGGAGCCGACGCGGAGGCGCGGCGGATCCTGCTGCTGGCCACCATCGCGATCGCGGCCATGCGCTGGTTCAACACGGCCGCGCTGCAGGGCGTGATGCTGCACTTCCTCGGCGCCACGGTCGCCACCCTGATGTTCGGCGCGGGCACCGCGTGCTGGGTGATGGCGGTGGCCAGCCTCGCGGGCGTGCTGCTGGGCGCGAGCTGGCACGGCTGGGCCGCGGATTTCCTCGTCACCGGCGTGCTGCCGGTGACGATGACGGCGCTGGTGTCGTGGGCCGCGCGCACCTGGTTGCCGCGCAACGTGTTCACCTACGTCATGCTCAACGCCTTCGCGGGCGCCGCGCTGGCGATGGCCGCCTCGCTGCTGGCCAAGGCGGCGGTCACCGCATGGCTGGGCGGGCGCGCGCCGGCCGCCTATCTGGCGGCCACGCCGATGCTGATGTTCGCCGAGGCGTTCTTCGCCGGCGGGGTGATGGTGCTGGTGGTCGTCTATCGTCCGCACTGGTGCCGCAGCTTCGACGATCGCGCGTACCTGTGGCCGGAGCGGCGCATGTAGCTGGCCCGCCGCCGCGGGTGGATCGCGGCGAAATGCACTAGGATGCGGCGCATCCAGCACAGGGGACCGATGCGAATGAATCAGCCAGCCACCGCGCCTGTCGCGGCACCACGCAGCCTCGTCACGCGCTTCCTCGACGCCGTCGAGCGCGTGGGCAACCGCCTTCCGGATCCGGCGGTGCTGTTCCTGCTGCTGATGCTGGCGGTGTGGGTGGTCTCGGCGCTGCTGGCCAACGTGCAGTTCACCCAGATCGACCCGCGCACCGGCGATCCGATCGCGATCCGCAGCCTGCTCGCAGGCACCAGCCTGACCGGCTTCATGGCCGACATGGTGCGCACCTTCGTCAACTTCGCGCCGCTGGGCGTGGTGCTGGTGGCGATGCTGGGGCTGGGCGTGGCCGAACACACCGGCTTCATCAATGCCGCGTTGCGCGCGATCATGGCGGTCACGCCGAAGATGCTGCTGACGCCGATGCTGATCGCGGTGGGCATCTTCAGCCACGTGGCGGTCGATGCCGGCTACGTGCTGGTGATCCCGCTGGGCGCGGTCATCTTCTACGCGGCCGGACGCCATCCGCTGGCAGGCATCGCGGCTGCGTTCGCCGGCGTGTCGGGCGGATTCTCCGCCACGATCGTGCCCTCGAGCCTGGATCCGCTGCTGGCCGGCCTGACCCAGGAGGCGGCGCGCATCATCGCCCCGGACGCGGTGATCAATCCGCTCAACAATATCTTCTTCACCACCGCGTCGACCGGACTGATCGTGCTGGTGGGCTGGTTCCTGACCGACCGCGTGATCGAGCCGCGCCTGCGCGGCACGCCGGTCGACGGCAATCCCGAGGATATGCCCGACATGCAGGAACTCACCGCCCGCGAGCGGCGCGGCCTGTGGCTGGCGGTGCTGTCGATGGCGGCCTGCGTGGCGATGCTCGTGCTCACCAGCCTGCCCGGCGCCTCGCCCTGGCGCGCCCCGGCCGATGCGCCCGGCGCGGGCGAACTGCTGGTGTCGGCGGCGCCGCTGATGCAGTCGATCGTGCCGCTGATCTTCATCTTCTTCCTGGTCCCGGGCGTCGTGTTCGGCTACGCCTCGGGCAGCGTGAAGTCGCACCGCGACGTCGTCCAGGGCATGAGCAAGGCGATGGCGGGGATGGGCTACTACATCGTCATGGCGTTCTTCTGCGCGCAGTTCATCTACGCCTTCGGCCAGAGCAACCTGGGCGCCCTGGTGGCGATCGAGGGCGCCAGCGGCCTGCGCGCGCTGGGCCTGCCCACCGCCGCGACCCTGGTCGGCATCGTGCTGCTGTCGGGCCTGGTCAACCTGCTGATCGGCTCGGCCTCGGCGAAGTGGGCGCTGATCGGCGCGATCATGGTGCCTATGCTGATGCAATTGGGCATTTCGCCCGACCTGACCCAGGCCGCCTACCGCGTGGGCGATTCGAGCACCAACATCATCACGCCGCTGCTGCCCTACTTCCCGCTGATCGTGGTGTTCTGCCAGAAGTACGTGAAGGGCAGCGGCATCGGCACCCTGCTGGCGATGATGTTGCCGTTCTCGGCGACGCTGCTGGTGGTCTGGAGCGCGTTCCTGCTCGGGTTCTGGATGCTCGGGATCCCGCTGGGCGTCGGCTCGAGCTACGCGTATCCGGCCGGCTGAGGCCGGCGGAAGGGGCCGGCGGACGGCGGGCGATGGCCGTGCCGGGTTCCCAAGAGGGGCTCGGACCGGCTAACGTTGCCGCCGAAACGACCGTCGTGCGCGGCCGTAGCGCCGCCGACGCCCGGTCCGTGGGGCGACGGTCCGATGATCCAGCCTGTCAGGGGAGTCCCCTCCATGAGTCCCAATCGCGTCGAGCCTGCCGGTCCTGGCATGGAGGCTCCTGTCTCCGCCAGCGGCATTCCAGAGTTCCCCCAGGTCATGGGGCATCCGCGTCCGTTGTGGATGCTGTTCATGACCGAATTCTGGGAGCGCTTCGCCTTCTACGGCATGCGCTGGGCGCTGGTGCTGTACATCGTGGCGCAGTTCTATGGTGGCGACGCCACCGGCGAAGCACCGGCCAGCGAACTGTACGGCGCCTACCTCGCGCTGGTGTACGCGGCGGCGATCTTCGGCGGCTACGTCGCCGACAAGGTGATCGGCTACCAGCGATCGATCCTGCTCGGCGCGGTGTTCATGGCCACCGGCCTGTTCCTGATCACGATGCCCAGCGACGCCTGGCTCAAGCTCGGCCTGGCCACCGTGATCGTCGGCAACGGCCTGTTCAAGCCGATCATCTCGACCATGGTCGGCAAGCTCTACGCCACCGACGATGCCCGCCGCGATTCGGGTTTCACCATCTTCTACATGGGCATCAACATGGGCGCCTTCATCGCGCCCATCCTGACCGGCTGGCTGGCCGAGAAGGTGTTCGGCAGCCACGGCATGCCGGCCTACAAGGTGGTGTTCATCGCCGCCGGCATCGGCATGGTGCTCAGCCTGCTCTGGTTCTGGTTCGGTCGCGCCCAGCTCAAGGGCGTCGGCGCGGCCCCGGCCAATGCGTCGGGCCTGGGGCGCGTGCTGATGGTCGCCGTCGGCGCGGTGATCGCGGTGCCCGCGTTCTACTTCCTGCTGACCATCGACGCGGGGATGCTCAACTGGATCCTGCTGGCGCTGTTCGTGGCGCCGGCGATCATGCTGCTGGTCGAAGGCATCCGCGAAGGCTCCAGGCAGCGCGACATGGTGATCGCGATGCTGATCATCTTCGGCTTCAACGTGCTGTTCTGGATGTTCTTCGAGCAGGCCGGCAGCTCGTTCAACTTCCTGGCGCAGAACATCGTCAACCGCGACCTGGGCGGCTGGATCTTCCCGGTCGGCTGGTTCCAGTCGGTCAACTCGATCGCGATCATCACCCTGGCCCCGGTGCTGGCCTGGCTGTGGGTGGCGATGGGCCGGGCCAACCCCTCGATCCCGCGCAAGTTCGGTCTCGGCCTGATCTTCAATGGCCTGGCCTTCCTGCTGCTGATGTTCGCGCTCTCCAGCCTGGTCGATCCGGCCACGCTCAAGATCCCGTTCTGGACCCTGTTCATGGTCTACGTGATCCAGTCGATCGGCGAGCTGTGCCTGTCGCCGATCGGCCTGTCGATGACCACCAAGCTGGCGCCGGCCAAGCTCACCGGTCTGGCCATGGGCGGCTGGTTCCTGTCGATCGCGATCGGCAACAACCTGTCGGGCATGTTCGCCAGCAGCGTCAGCGGCGAGGGCGGCATGACCGTGGCCTCGGCGCACGCCGGCTACACCTTCGGCTTCTGGGCCCTGCTGGGCGCCGGCGTGCTGCTGTTCCTGATCGCGCCGCTGATCCAGAAGCTGATGCACGGGGTGAAGTGAGGCGACGGCTGCGCGCCTGGCGCGCAGCCGCGACCGCGTGACCCGGAGTGCCCGGGCGAAGGATCGCGCACCCGCCGCCGGCCGGCACAGGCCGGCGGCAACCAGTCCAGATCGAGCCGCTTCCATGACCGAACCCGTTTCGCGCGCGCTGCCGCGCCCCTCGCCCGCGCAGCGCTGGCTGGCCCTGGTGCTGGTCAGCGTCGCGATGTTCGGCAACTACTATGTCTACGACGCCTTCGGCCCCGTGGTCGACCTGCTGCGCGAGCAGGAGGGCTTCAGCTACGACCAGATCAGCATGATCTTCAGCGCCTACAGCGTCGCCGCGGTGGTGGTGCTGCTGATCGGCGGCTACGTGATCGACCGCTGGGGCACCAAGCGCGCGATCACCCTGTTCGCGCTGATCTGCCTGGCCGCCGCGGCGCTGATGGCGTCCACCGCGCGCTTCGAAACCATGCTGGCCGGGCGCTTCCTGCTGGGCATCGGCGCCGAGCCGCTGATCGTCGCGGCCACCGCGGTGCTGGCCAAATGGTTCAAGGGCAAGGAGCTGTCCTTCGCCTTCGGCATCAACCTGTCGATCGCGCGGCTGGGCTCGGCCTCGGCCGACTGGTCGACCTCGTTCGCCAGTCCGCTCTACAGCAACTGGCAGGACCCGTTGTGGCTGGCCACCGGCGTGGCCGCGGTCGGCGTCACCGCGGCGCTGCTGTACTGGATGACCGAGTCGCGCCTGGAAGGCCGGGTCGACCTCGGCCAGGTCGATGCCACCGACAAGCTGAGCCTGCGCGGCATGTACGCCTTCAGCGCCTCGTACTGGTACATCGTCGGCCTGTGCGTGGTGTTCTACGCCACGGTGTTCCCGTTCCGCGCCTTCGCCATCGACTACTTCCAGCAGGCGCACGGCCTGGACCGCGAGACCGCGGGCATGCTCAGCAGCCTGCTGCCGGTCGCCGCGATCGTGGTCACGCCCCTGTTCGGCCTGTGGGTGGACCGGGTGGGGCGGCGCTCGCTGTTCATGGCTGTGGGCTCGCTGGTGATGCTGCCGCTGTTCCTGCTGGTCACCTATGCGCCGCCGGGGCCGGAGATCGATCTGTGGATCCCGTTCGCCGGCAACGCCCAGGTGCCGCTGACCCTGCTGCTGGTGATGCTGCTGCTGGGGGGCGTGTTCTCGCTGATCCCGGCGGTGATGTGGCCGTCGGTGGCCTACATCGTGCGCGAGAGCCGGCTGGGCGCGGCGTATTCGATGATGACGCTGTGCCAGCAGATCGGGGTGGCCTTGGTGCCACTGGCGGTGGGGCGCTTCAACACCGCCTTCGCCGCGGGGCCGGACAATCCGGCCGGTTACGCCCCGGGCATGTGGTTCTACACCGCGCTGGCGGCGCTGGGACTGGTGTTTTCCTGGCTGCTGTGGCGCGCCGAGCACGGTCCGGACGCGCACGGGCTCGAGTACAGCTCCGGCAGCCGGCCGGCCTGACGCGCCGGCGCCGAGACGGCGACCGGCCCGGGGCGGCCGGAGTCGCGAGGCCGCGATCGGGGCGGCTGGGGGGTCGCGCCCGCCCGGCTCAGATGTGCCTGAGCATGGCGTCCATGCCGTCGCCGGCCAGCTTGTCGATCAGCCGCGACAGCGTGGCGCGCTCGTCTTCCGACAGCGGTTCGAGCAGCTGGCGCTCG
>Ga0233377_1001032_pt1 | contig 11108 bp, 10 predicted proteins | sample ElkDunMinimDraft_6_FD_191540 | JGI IMG/M metagenome (GOLD analysis project Ga0233377, IMG submission 191540) | Fecal eukaryotic communites from dung pellets of Tule Elk in California, USA - Elk Dung E36 | ecosystem: Host-associated > Mammals > Digestive system > Large intestine > Fecal | place...
GAGCATATAGCCAACGCACGCAAGAAAGGAATACCCTATGATCCGGAGATCCTCTCCAATGGCGATACGCTCAAGCAGCTTTTAGTGAGATCAAGACTTCTGCTCTTCAAGCATCCTAGCAGGTGGACAGAAAGCCAGAAACATCGTGCAGAGCTCCTATTTGGTCGTTTTCCTTTAATAAAGAAAGCCTTTGAACTGAGCATGGCTCTTGGTGATGTCTTCAATAAATGTAAGAGTAAGCAGGGGGCATTTACCAAGTTGGGCTTATGGCACAATCAGGTGGAAAACTCAGGAATAAAATCGTTCGAAAGTGTTGCTCGATCGATAGCGGCTCATCACGTAAACATCCTGAATTACTTCGACAACAAGAGTACAAACGCTTCTGCAGAGTCCTTCAATGCAAAGCTTAAGGCTTTTAGGAGTGTGTTCCGAGGAGTAAGGGACACCACCTTCTTTCTTTATCGCGTAATGAAATTGTATGCCTAGAAATTATTTAGTTACTTCCCCCCAACTTTTCGGTATGATCCCAATATTTCACCTAAGTTGGCTTTAGATCTAGGTTTGCGATATACAGACAATTTACAATTACAACGTTTTCTAGAGCCACGAGTTGCTTTAGGATTCACAGCAAATGAGCATAATACAATTTCATTTTCCTATGGCAAATATCACCAGGAAGCAAGGGCTGATATTTATAAGTTTAAGAACGATCTTTTATGGCAATCTGCAGAACATTATATTTTAAACTATACTTTCAATCAAAGAGGGAGAATGCTGAGAATAGAGGCATTCATAAAAGATTATGACAAACTAATCACTTATGATAATCTTAGCCCACAGTACAATTCTAAGTTCAACAATAATGGTTACGGGAAGGTTAAAGGAATAGATCTTTTTTGGAAAGATAATCGTAGCATTCCAAACCTTCAATATTGGATCTCATATTCATATACAGAACCTAAAAAACTAGAGAGAAACTATGAATATGCTGTGCATCCAGACTACCTTTCAAAGCATTATTTTTCTATAGTTGGAAAATACTGGATTTCAGGACTACGTTCTCAAATTGGTTTAACAAACACTTATTCCTCAGGGAGACCATACAATAATCCAAATTTAGCAGGCTTTATGCAGTCAATTACGAAGCCGCAAAATAATTTGTCATTTAGTTGGTCATTTTTACTCACACAGCAAAAAATCCTATTTTTTTCCGTTACTAATATGTTGGGAAATAAACCTATTTACACATATGAATATAATCCGCAACCAAATTCTTCGGGTCAGTTTGTAGGCCGTGCGGTCAGCCCTACTGCTAAAAGATTTGCATTTATAGGATTCTTTTGGACAATAAGTAAAAACAAAAAAGACAATCAATTGGATCAATTATAACAGTTCAACTCAGATATTCAACAATTCATCCAATCTTGTTTTATAACAGGGAGTAAAAATCAGAAATTTAAATAAACAAAATCAAAAACGATGAAAACACTAATCTGTACCCTATTAACCATCCTTAGCATAACAACTTATGCACAAGGAAATTACGAAAAAGCTATGGGTGAAGCTTTAAAAATCTGGGGAACTGGTAAAGCAAAGGAAGCAAGTGCGCAATTTGAAAGAATAGCTCATGCAGAAAAGGAAAATTGGATTCCTAAATATTATCAAACCTTGACACTAATCACTAACTCATTTAATATTCAAGACGAGACAGAGAAAGCCAGTGCTTTAAAAAAGATTAATGAATTAATTCCGAAAGAGAATCTCAATTCAGAATGGTTAGTTTTAAGGGCATTGGCTAATACCTCTGATTTGACAAGTGATCCCATGAACAAAGCAATGATTTTATCACCTTCAATTATGAGCGATTATGAATCCGCCATTAAAATGGACCCAAATAACCCAAGAGCTTTAATTGGGCTTGCAGAATTCAGTATTCAATCGAAGGAATACATGGGTGGAGATACTAAGGAGGAATGTGAAAGTTTGCAAAAAGCATTAACTTTATTTGCAAATCAAAAGCATGAAGAACCTTTCTACCCATCTTGGGGAAAAGAAAGAGCAGAAGCGCTTTTGAAGGACTGTAAATAAAGGATCAATAATATGAAGGCATTTTTAACAGCCCTTTTTTATGCTATAAGTGTTAGTCTGGCAATATATTGTTGTATTGCAACTTACGTGCTATTTAAAACCGGGAGTTTAGAAATCTCATTTGTTAAAGCCCCCGAATCAATTGCAGGAATAGCTTATGGAATCAGTCTTTATCTTGCCGGCTCAACAGTTGGACTAATTTTAGACAAGTTTGTCCCTGATAAAACAACTAATGCATTAAGAAGGGTAATTGCCTTCATAATCGCAGCAAGTATCTATTCTCCATTGGTTGTCTTTTTAATCAATACCTTAATCCATGTTGCATGGTTAGGGGTATCATTTAAAACTTTTATAGAGACCGAAAACTGGTTTAGTTATATCCCTGTAACAATTCTTTCCATTCTCATAGGTTTAGGTTTTCATGCTTTTTACTATTTCAAGCACTATAAGAACAAACAAATTGCACAACAAAAACAAATAGCCGAAGAAGCAAAGGCACAACTTGAAACATTAAAAAATCAGATTGATCCACATTTTTTATTTAATAGTTTAAATGTTTTGATAGGCCTAATCGAGGAAGATCAGAAAAATGCAATTGCATATACTAAATCACTATCCAAAATATATCGATATATTTTAGAGCATAAGGACAAACCGTACATTAGCATAGAAGAGGAGCTAGAATTTGCAAATAATTATATCTCTCTTTTACAGATAAGATTTGAGGGTGCTATTCAATATAATAATGACGTAAAGGGTAAAAGTATGACGAGAAACACGGTACCATTAGCACTACAACTACTCCTTGAGAACTGCATACAGCACAATAAGGCCTCGGAGGAAAGTCCTTTAATAATCAGGATCTATCAGGAGGGAGCACTATTGGTGGTTGAGAATAATCTTCAGGAGAAAGAAAATAAAACAAGGTCAACCAAAGTAGGGTTGACCAATATCAGGGAACGCTATCAGCTCACAAGCAAACAAGACATTCAGGTAATAAAATCTAAGGAGAAGTTCGTTGTAAAATTACCGATATTATAATTATGAGAGATTATCTAACCTTAATTATTGAGGATGAAAAACCCGCTGCGCGGATGTTAATGAGAAAGCTGGGCACACTTGGTTTCCAACAAATCCACATGTTGCATTCGGTTGTTCAGGCAAAGCACTGGTTTTCAGAAAACACTTATCCGGAACTTATCTTCTTAGACATCCAATTGTCAGATGGACTATCTTTTGAAATTTTTGAAGGATTGGATATTTCAAGTTCAATAATATTTACCACTGCTTATGATGAGTTTGCACTAAAAGCTTTCAAACTAAATAGCATAGACTATTTACTAAAGCCTATTGCTGAGGAAGAGCTTATATCTGCAATTGAAAAGTTTGAGAAATACAGGTCAAAACACCAAACTGTAAACATCAATCAAATTAAGGATTTATTTACTTCTGATAAGAGTAATTATAAGACAAGGTTTAGTATTAAGGTTGGGCAAAACATCAAATTGATAAACATAAACGATATTGAATGTTTTTTCTCTGAAAACAAGGGAACCTATGTTTACAACCAAGATGACAAGCAATTTTTATTAGATCAGTCTCTGGAACAAATTGAAGGAAGTTTAGATCCGCATCAATTCTTCAGGATCAGCAGAAGTCATCTAGTAAATATCAGTTTTATTAAGAATATTTTTATTCATTCAAACTCCCGATTGAGACTTGAGCTCAAACACTATCCAAATAAGGACATTATCGTAAGCCGAGAAAGAGTAAATGAATTCAAGACATGGCTAGAATAACTAATACAAATGAAATTTTAAAGGAACATTAATACCTAGCCCAAAGGTAAAGCCGTCAATTGGCTTGAAATTCTCTTTTGTTTTGATGTTAAATCCATATCCGGCGGATAATTCGAGTAAAGAAAAAACACTTATTCCTACTTTAGTTGTTGCAGTATAAGGAGTAATTTCACCTTTAATAAATGGCCATACGGCAACATTATTGAGATAATAAGTTACTCCAAATTCAGGAATAACCGTTGATTGATTCAACATCCAAGCAAAGTTTGCACCAGCATCAAATTTAATATACTGAGATTGGTTTGGTGCGAACAATGTCCAAGCAGAAGCCTTCAAAAGACTACCACTTTGGTATTGGTAACCAATTGAAGGACCAAAAATCCATCCGTTAGTACTTTTATCTTTTTCTTGTGCATTTGAAACATGCAAAACTGTAAACAACAATAGAAATATTAAAGGGTATTTTATCATATTTTATTCCTTAAAAACGAGATCGATTATAAAACAAAGGTGATAGATTTTTGTTATTTTTAAAAAATATTATCGCAATCACACACAAAACTATTAAAAGCAAATACAAATGTTTAAACATTTGTATTTCAGTAAATTAAAATCAGCCCCAATTGTTACTAAAACACATTTGAAGCCAAAAACAATTAATTTAATTTTTCTAATTTCTTAACAAAGAATTAATTTCAAACAGCTAAATTCACCAAGTTAAATCGTCTATATATAGCGAGTTTAACTAGCATGTTGATACATGCATTTTATCTCTCCTGGAAAGACAAAATAATTCTATAGTTTGGGGCGTTATATTAGAACTAAACCCTAAACCATATCTTTTCTGGGATTATGGTATTTAAATAATTCATTAATTTTTTTGAAACTATTGTATGAAAATTATTAGTTTAAAAAGCACAGCATTGTCTCAATCTCACCCTTTATGCCCTCATTGTGGGGAAGCATATCTTTACTCAAGGGTGCGTAGACCATGGTGGGTAAAATCGTTTTTATTTTTTCTGCCCGTAAAAAGGTATTCATGCAATCAATGCAACAAATCCTCGTATATTTTACGCGACAGGGTTTAATGAGATCACACAAAACGCTCGTTACAACTTAAAATTTACATTTTATAATTATTAGTATAGGATACCTAAATCCACATTAGGAATCATCAGGTTCATCATTCGAGATTTAGAAATTTCTATATATAAACAATCTATTTGCTAAAATTATCTCACATTATTCAACTACCCTAAGATGAATTTGTAAGATTACGCAAATTAAAACGGCTTAATTATTTAGGGCTATGGATCATTAATTGATCAATTATTTCTTCGATTTTATGATAAGGATATTTATGGATTACAAACCTATGCCTACCCTTTTCGTTAGGTTCCCAAGAATTAGAACCATCTTTTTCAATTTTAATGAATCCCGGCCCACTCAAATAGAAATATTTTTCAGGATTATCAGCCGCAATCAGAACTGCGGTTTGATCCCAAGAGCTTCTTGAATCAACCTTTTCCTTGGCATAAGTTTCAAAATTGATTTTATATCCAACAGACACAGGGCTATCTTTCAAGTCTAGCTTTGCGACCTTCCCGCCTGTTTTTATTTTATCACCAATCTCAAATCCTGTAAATAGAATTGGTTTAGGAAAATTTTCAAAGGCATAAATAGATGATTCTGCATCTTCATGAATATTAAATTCCTTTCCTTGCGGAAAAGCACCAGCCATTGCCACCCAGTTTTTCACTTTTTTCTTAACTAATTCTGCACCACTCAAACTTGAATATTTATCCGCTTTCGATTTCAACAAATCACTCACATTAGTCATAAATCCTACTGTAACGATAGTAACACTATTGTCAGGTTGATTGGCAAGAACTTTTCTATATACAGATACTGAAGAATCGTATTCCTTATCCAATAATTCGGGATAAAACTGTTTAATAATTATTTCATTCCAATTATTCGCAGCAGTAAAATTTGGAGCCAATGGACTTTCAGTCTTTCCAACGGGAATTTGATCTCTCTTAAAGTACCTATTATAAACTTGTATTGTTGCGGGAATGTGTTTGTGTGCATCACTTGCAACAGTAGCTAAAATCTCAATATCTCCTCTATCTTCAAAAGCGTGCAATAGGGTAATTGCTCCAATATCGTCATAGTCGGGGCCCATATCAGTATCAAAGATTATTTTGGTTTTTAAGCTATCAGAATTGTTTTTCACAAAACCATTAACATTTTGATTTAAAAAAGTGGAAATCAATAGAGGAAACAGAATTTTTAATCCTAAAATATTAGGCTTTCTTTTCATAGTAATAGGTTTATTAGGTGTAGTTGATAATAAAATAGAATGCTTCAAGGTAAGAAAAAGTAAACATTGTTTCAATACATTTCTATTATTCAAATTATATAATTTAAACAAACCTCACCTTAAAATATATAAATCCGCAAACAGCTAATTTTTAAACTAAAAATCTTTAAAACATTTTTGATAAACCAAATTTTAAGGAGTATTATATGGTAAAGTCAAAAAGATCACAAACAAAAAGGATAAGCCTGTTTTTACTTTTGAGCCTAATAATTATTGCGGCTTCAGGAGTTCAAGTATTACAACTTACAGGAGATCTCAAAAAAGAGAATAACAATCAAAACGAAAATCATTCAGTTAAGATTGAACAAAGCCCACATATTAGTTATGGTAAACAGCATATTGGGAATATATCAAAATTGGAATGTGGCTGGGAAATAAGCAACAGTTTCTAAGTTTCTTTTTTTCTTGCATTCAAAGGTTTATAATTTGAGTGCAAATCTTCTGAATTTACTGATAAATGTATATAAAGATTGTTGGTCTAATTGCCAGAAAAAATAAATATCCACACATGAATTCTGGAGTCTACAAGTATTAACGAAGAATTAAAAATAGCGTATAATTTTCGTAGCCAAACATTGACAATTTAAAGTTTTATCATCATTTTCCATTCCATCTAGCTGATTAATAGCGAACTTTATTATGTCAAACACAATTTTAACTTAACCGGCACATAGCCTTAATCACACTTACTGCAATGAATCCTTATCTTAATTCACACAATCAAGATCTCATGGCCTATGCCAAGCAGCATAAGGCCAAATACAAAAATGCTAATCCCTTTCCTAGCATTTCATTTGAAGATTTCTTTAATCCTGAGTTCTTAACGCAAGTAATGGAAGAATTCCCAGATCTTTCTAAAGGTAATAATCTAGTATACAATGACCCTTTACAAAAGAAGCTTGCAGGAAATGGTGAAGAACTTTTTGGACCTAAAACCAAGAATTTAATGCATTTCTTAAATTCTGAGCCATTTTTAAATTTTGTAAAAGAACTTACCAATATTGATGAGACCCTTTTTGGTGACCCATATTTTTCCGGAGCGGGTTTACATGAAACAAAAAAAGGAGGCTTACTTAAGGTTCATGCTGATTTCAACAAACACCCTATCAATGGTCTTGACCGGAGAGTAAATATTATTGTGTATTTGAACAAGGATTGGAAGGATGAATATGGAGGTCATTTTGAGCTTTGGGATGAGGACTTGAATGGATGTGTTGATAAAGTTGCTCCAAACTTTAATACGATAGCTATGTTTTCTACCACTTCTGTATCTTATCATGGCCTACCAAACCCTTTGACCTGTCCAGAAGACAGAAGTAGGAAATCACTGGCATTATATTACTATTCATATGGAAGGCCTGAAAATGAAGCAATTGCATTTAAAGATGGTCATAATTCTATATTTGTAAAACGGAAGAATTCAGTAGAAGATGCAAGCGCCTGGAATGATTATGATGAGAAAAAAAGAAAAAAACCAATACTTAGAAGAATTTATAATAAGATAGTCGCAAGGCTACTTTAAAAAGTATTTTGATTTAACAATGAGCTCTTGCTAAAGAAATTTGGCAGGAGCTTTTTTACGTTGAAACCAAAGATATTGTAGGTCATTATAACGAAAGGGTAATTAAATTGCTTTATTCAGCAGTAATTTGCTCTACTAATACCCTTTTTCTTTGATTCTTCCTTTAAAAGGGATTATCTCTGTATTTTAGAATAAAAAAGGTACGTTATTAAATGAATTCGTATGGATTATGAAGCTTTACTAGCCAGGATAGTTGATTATATCACAAAATTAGTTACTGTAAAAACAGATGAATATTGTTTTCACAATGACCATCATACCAAGGATGTTGTGACTGCTGCTAAAAAGATGGCGGATCATTATTCCTTGAATCCAGAAGAACGATTTATCGTAATTTGTGCAGCTCATTTTCATGATGTAGGGTATTTCTTCGGAGGCGCTAAGGATCACGAGTTACGCAGTGCAGAAATTGCCGAAAAATTCCTTTCTGAACATCAAGTTGAGAAAGATGTAATTGAAAAAGTCAAGTCCTGCATCTTTGCTACAAAAATACCGCAATCACCGAGAAACCTTTTAGAGAGTATACTTTGCGATGCAGATTTATTTCATTTTGGTACCGCAAATTTTGAAGAGCGCAATAAATTAATGTTACAGGAGGTCGAGCAAAGTAAAGGAATCAAAATTGACAAGTCATCTTGGAGAGAAAAAACTATCCAGCTTATGGAGCAGCATTCCTACCATACAGATTATGCTAAGTCAAAACTTGACCTTGTAAAGGCAGAAAATCTTCAAACTCTTATTAAAAAGCAAAAGAAAAACTTGAATAAGAAAGAAGATGAAGTTGAAAAACTAAAAAAACCTGAGCGTGGAATAGAAACTATGTTTCGAATTACATCAGGAAATAGCCAAAGATTAAGTGATATGGCTGATAATAAATCGAACATATTATTAACAGTGAATTCGATTATCCTTTCTATAATTGTCGCGGTCTTATTGAAGGCTCTTGATAGTAACCCGCATCTTATTGCTCCTACTGTTTTACTAATGGCTACATCAGTTTCTACAATGGTATTAGCAATACTTGCCACTATACCAAAAATTCCTACGGGATATTTTAATGAGGAGGATGTCAAGAACAAATCTGTTAACCTTTTGTTCTTCGGAAATTTTTACAGAACAAAGTTCGACGATTATCAGCACGCAATGAACAAGGCAATGGATGATAAAGAATTCCTTTATGGAATGCTTACAAAAGATGTCTATAGCCAAGGTGTTGTTTTGGGTAGGAAGTATAGATTGTTGCGTTATGCCTATGGAATATTTATGATTGGACTAATTCTTTCAATTCTGACTTTTTGTATTGCTGTTTTAATTATAAAATCATGATGGGATTTAAATTTTTACTTAGTCTAATTTTTGTTTCCAGTTTGGCATCTTGTCAATCTCAAACTGAAAAACAACAAGATGTAGGAATAGAGGAATCTGTTAATACTTCTAGTTCTTCTATTGTTGCTGAGGAAAAATATACTTTGCCGGCGGAATTGGATGAGATTTCCGGAATTACCTTTCTTTCAAATGACTCCGAAATAATATATGCTGTTCAAGATGAAGCAGGTATCGTGTATAGTTATGATTTAAAAAATGGAAATATCGTATCACAGTTTGAATTTGGGCCAGATGCTGACTATGAGGAAATAACAACTGATGGACAATATTTTTATATTTTACAAAGCAATGGAAATATATTTAGTTTTCCGGTTGGAATGGATGTTGATCAAGCTAAAGTCACCAAGTTTGAAGGAAAACAGCTAGGTAAAGGTGAATATGAATCAATGACTTATGACCCTAAAACAAAAAGTCTTATTGTTCTATGCAAAAGCTGTAATGTAGACAGAGGTAATTCAACTCTATCAGGTTATATTCTGAATGTACATGAACACGGCCAAGTAAGTTTGAAGAATCAATTTGCAATAGATTTAGAAGATTTAAACAAACTAGATAGTAAAGGGTTTAAATCTTTAAGACCATCTGCTATCTGCAAAAGATCTTCTAATAATCAGTGGTATATTTTGTCCTCAATCGACAATATGTTACTTATTTTGGACGAGAACCTAAAACCTAAAGAAGTCATTCGATTCAAGAAAAAACAGTTTGAACAACCCGAAGGAATTACTTTCAATCAGCTGGACGAAATGTTTATCAGTAGTGAACGAAATAAAGCTAACAATGCATTCATTTACCAAATCAATTTAAAGTATTAATGCGGAAACTCATTTTCATACTTGCTTTAATTTTCCTTAAAACATCTTTTGCTCAAGAAATTAAACAAAGGTTGATAATCTTTGGTGATGCTGGAGAAATCAACAGTAAGCAGAGTTTCTTAATCAGCAAGGCAAATAGCTTACAAATACCCGATAAAACTAAGGCATTTTTTATAGGAGACAATATTTATCCATTGGGAATGGCATTGACAAGTCCAGAAAATGAGGAAACCGCATCAATACTCAAGTCTCAATTTGAAGGATTTAGAAATCTTCAAGTCCCTGTTTATTTTTTGGCAGGAAATCACGATTGGGATAAATCCGGTAAAGAGGGGCTATCCAAGGTAGTAGCACAGGCAGATTATTTAAATAAATCTGGAGATCCAAACCTCCGTTTTATTCCAGCGGCAGGAAAATTAGTTCCAGAAATAGTTCCCATTAGTGAAGGAGTAATTGCTATTGTTTATGACAGTGAATTCTGGCTTTTCCCACATCATGTGAGCAGTGTGGACGCGGACAAGGATAAATTTATTTTAGAGCTGCAGGAAATCATCAAAGAAAATACTGACAAAACCATATTAATCATTTCACACCATCCGATGGTTTCATACGGAGATCATAGTTTAATTTATAATTGGAAAGATCATATATTCCCATTAACAGATGCCTGGACACCGTTGTACATACCCCTACCTGGAATTGGATCCTTGTATCCATTATTTAGATCACATGTATTTAAGTCTGCTGAGGATTTAAAACACCCGATATATAAGGATTTAATACAAAGAGTTACATCCATAACCGAAAATCATCCAAAGGTGCTATTTATTTCAGGTCATGATCATGGCTTACAATATATTGAGAAAGGGAAAATACGTCAGGTTGTAAGTGGTTCCGGTTCAAAGGAATCTGATATACATAAAAGAAAAGCTCTAAAGTATGGCTATAATAAACAGGGATTTAGCATAATAGATGTGCTTGAAAACAGGGATATCAGAATAACTTATTATATAGATAACCCTAAGGATTCGTTAACAAAATCCTTTGAAACTATT
>Ga0233377_1001034_pt1 | contig 11098 bp, 8 predicted proteins | sample ElkDunMinimDraft_6_FD_191540 | JGI IMG/M metagenome (GOLD analysis project Ga0233377, IMG submission 191540) | Fecal eukaryotic communites from dung pellets of Tule Elk in California, USA - Elk Dung E36 | ecosystem: Host-associated > Mammals > Digestive system > Large intestine > Fecal | place...
GCCGATGGCCTGGTTCCAGGCGGCGACCGAGAGCGGCTTGTAGCGGGCGAAAAGTGGCTTCTGCACGACGGTGGTGATGGCGTTGCAGAAGGCCGCGCCGAGGATCAGCAACACCGAAAGCCCGATCTCGACATCGAGGCCCTTGCCGATTGCGATCAGCCCGATGCCGGCGAAGGAAAGTGCCGTGCCGAGCCAGGCGGTCAGGCTGAAGCGCTCGCCCAGCAGCATCATCGCGAGCACCGCGGTCATGATCGGATTGGTGTTGATGATGAAGCTCGCGGGTCCGGCCGGCACGATGCGCTGGCCGAAATTCAAGAGCACGGCATAGGCCGCGATGAAGATGATGCCGCCTACGAGGAAGCGCCAGATGTCGGCGCGCTCGGGAAGTTTCGCGCGTGTCGCGATCAGGAACAGCGCTGCCGCACCGCCCGCGAGCGCAAAGCGGAGCGCGGCCATCTCGGCCGGGCCGAAACCGGCGAGGCCGGCCCGGATCGCCGGGAAGGAGGATGCCCAGGCCGTCACCGTGAACGCGATCGTGAAAAGCAGCGTGCCGTCGAGGCGCGTGGCCGGGGCGGGGGCGGGTGCAGCGCAGGTGGATGCGGTGGTCATGGCTGGTTTCCTCAAGGCTGCGGTGGCCTCGATAGACACCCGGCCGAGATGATTGACAAACGACCAATTCGAGCATGAGCTGTGAGTATGGATCACAGCTTTACCCTGCCGCCGCTCGAATCCCTGCGCGCTTTCGAGGCCGCTGCCCGCACCGGCAGCTTCTCGGCCGCCGCCGTCTCGCTGAACCTGACCCATGGCGCGGTGAGCCGGCAGGTGGCGCGGCTGGAGCACTGGCTCGGCCTTCGGGTCTTCCAGCGTCAGGCGCGGGGCGTCGCCCTGACCTCCGAGGGCGAGCATCTGCTCCAGCGCACGCAGGAGGCGTTCGCGCTGATCGCGGACACCTCCGACCGCTGGCGTGAGCAGCGTGGCGCGGCGGTGGTGCGCGTGAGCGCGCCGCCTTCAATCTGCTCGCTATGGCTGATGCCACGGCTGGCGACTTTGGAAGGGCCGGTGCCCGGCCTGCGCATCGTGCTGCAGGCCGAGCATCGCAAGGTCGATTTCGAGGAGGAGGGCGTCGATCTCGGCATTCGCTGCGGGCGCGGCGGCGCGCCGGGGCGGGTCTCGCTGAAGCTATTCGAGGAATGGTGCTTTCCGATCGCCGCGCCAAAGCTCGCCGCCGCGATCGGGGAGGGGGAGGCGCAGCGGCTGCTGGCGCATCCGCTCATCCACGATTCCGACGCCGCCGCCTGGCGTGCCTGGTTCGCGGCACGCGGGCTCGACTATCGCCCGCGCCCGCAGGACCGCCGCTTCGACGACTACAACATCGTCCTCGACGCGGCCGCCCATGGGCTCGGCATCGCGCTGGCGCGACCGCCGCTGGCGCAGGAGCAGGTGGCGAGCGGCCGGCTGGTGCGGGTCGACGAGCGTACCGCGCTCAACCCCGTCGCCTATTGGCTCGACAGGCCGCTCGGCGCCACGCGACCCTCGGCGGAGACACTGGCGAAGCGGATAGCGACCGAGGCCGGGTTGGTGTCCGAGGAGATCACCGCCTTCCTCGATCCGCAGGCACGCGCGAACTGAGCAGCAGCGCGAGCAGGTGCGCTACCGCGCCTGCCAGAAATACAACTGTCCCTCATGCGCGTTGCCGGCGATCATGAGTTCCTCTGCGACCATGCTGACGCCGTTGAACAGGTCCCAGTGATCGCCGGTCATGCGCTGGAAGAACAGGAACGAGCTCTTGATGTCGCCCGCGGTCTGGTAGCAGTTCTCAAGATAGATCACGCCCCGCTTGCCGAGCACGGCCTTGTAGACGTGCTTCGAGACGCCCTCGACATCGGGCTTGCCGAAGGCGCGCTGGACGCGCGGCAGCAGCTCCGCGGCGCGGATGAAGAATTGCGTGCTGGGTGTTGGCGCAGGCCTGCCCGCTCCGGGCAACGCTCCGGGCCGCGGCCCACCGCGCAAGTGCGGCGCTGCGGAAAACCGCTTTCCGATACCGCCGAGGTGCTCGATCGTGGCGTCGTCCTGATGGGGTGAGCTTCAGCGTGTAGCCCATGCAGATGGCGCAGCGATTGGTCGCCTCGCCGATCGCGGTCTTCGCCCAGGGACGCACGGTGGCAAATCGCTGTTCCAGCGCGGCATATTGAAACGGCAGCATCCTTTGGCTCCTGCATGGGATCGCCGGAAGCCGAGACAGGCGGGTCGCCGGCCGCATCGCCTCCGAAGCCATGCAGCGTCGTCCATGGTGCGATGGCAGGCGTCCTGCGTTCGCAGGATCGAGCCGCACGCGCTCAGGCTCGATCTCGCGAATGCCATTTCCATCCGATGCCTCCTGAGGGAGCGTCGGCGATCGGAGCGACGATCGCACTCCTGCGAGCCTGGCGGCGAACGAAAACCGCCGCCCGCTTGTGGGCGGGCGGCGGCTCGATTCTCGTATCCGGCCGGGTCGTACGGACCAAGCAGGCCTAGTTGTCGAGGAAGCTCCGGAGCTTCCGCGAGCGGCTCGGATGCTTCAGCTTGCGCAGCGCCTTCGCCTCGATCTGGCGGATGCGCTCGCGCGTCACCGAGAACTGCTGGCCGACCTCTTCGAGGGTGTGGTCGGTGTTCATGCCGATGCCGAAGCGCATGCGCAGCACGCGCTCCTCGCGCGGCGTCAGCGACGCGAGCACGCGGGTCGTCGTCTCGCGCAGGTTGGACTGGATCGCCGCGTCGATCGGCAGGATTGCGTTCTTGTCCTCGATGAAATCGCCGAGATGCGAATCCTCCTCGTCGCCGATCGGCGTCTCGAGTGAGATCGGCTCCTTGGCGATCTTCAGAACCTTGCGGACCTTCTCCAGTGGCATGGCCAGCTTCTCGGCCAGCTCCTCCGGGGTTGGCTCGCGGCCGATCTCGTGCAGCATCTGGCGCGAGGTGCGGACGATCTTGTTGATCGTCTCGATCATGTGGACGGGGATGCGGATCGTGCGGGCCTGGTCGGCGATCGAGCGGGTGATCGCCTGGCGGATCCACCAGGTCGCATAGGTCGAGAACTTGTAGCCGCGACGGTACTCGAACTTGTCGACCGCCTTCATCAGCCCGATGTTGCCTTCCTGGATCAGGTCGAGGAACTGCAGGCCGCGATTGGTGTATTTCTTGGCGATCGAGATCACGAGGCGCAGATTGGCCTCGATCATTTCCTTCTTCGCCTGACGTGCCTCGCGCTCGCCCTTCTGGACCATGAGCACGATCTTGCGGAACTCCTGGATCTCCAGGCCGGTCTCCGAGGCCAGCGTGTGGACCTCGTCACGCAGCTGCTTGATCCGCTCCAGCTCCGCGGCGACGAACTCCTTCCAGCCGCGCGAGCCGAGCTTGGAGACGCGCAGGATCCATTTCGGATCGAGCTCGCCGCCGACATGCTGCTTGAGGAAGTCCTCGCGGCCGACGCCATAACTCTCGGCCAAGCGCAGCAGGCGGGTCTCGTGGCCGATCAGGCGCTTGTTGATGTCGTAGAGCTGCTCGACCAGCGCCTCGATGCGGTTGTTGTTGAGCGAGAGCGACTTCACCGCGGTGATGATGTCGTCCTTGAGCTTCTTGTACTTGCGGTCCTGCGACGGCGAGAGCTTGGTGTTCTCCAGCCGGTTGGCGATGTCCTGGTCCTGCAGGCGGCGCAGCTTCTTGTAGTCGTCGGCGATCGCGTTGAAGGTCTCGAGCACGCGCGGCTTCAGCTCGGCTTCCATGGCCGAGAGCGACACGTTGTTCTCCATGTCGTCGTCGTCCATCTCCGGCGGGGTCTCGCCCTCCGGAGTTTCGGCCTGCTCGGCCTCCTCGGCGCCTTCCTCGCCGGGAATCGCGGTCGGGTTCTTGCCGTCGGGGCCGGCATAGGTCGCTTCGAGATCGATGATGTCGCGCAGCAGCACCTTGCCTTCGACGAGTTCGTCGCGCCAGATGATGATGGCCTGGAAGGTCAGCGGGCTCTCGCAAAGGCCCGCGATCATCGCCTCGCGGCCGGCCTCGATGCGCTTGGCGATCGCGATCTCGCCCTCGCGGGAGAGAAGCTCGACCGAGCCCATCTCGCGCAGATACATGCGGACGGGGTCGTCGGTGCGTTCGGTCGGTTCGAGGTTGCGCTTGGTCTCGACAGGCAGGGCCGAGCGCGAGGCCTCGACCAGGTCGCCGCCCTCGGCTTCCTCTTCATCGCCGCCATTGGCACCGGTGCGCGCCGCGGCCCGCTCCTCGCCCGAGGCTTCGGGGTCCTCGTTGTCGACGACGTTGATGCCCTGCTCGCTGAGCTGGCCGAGCACGTCCTCGATCTGCTCGGAGGTGAATTCCTCCGAGGGCAGAACCTCATTCAGTTCGTCATAGGTGACATAGCCGCGCTTCTTCGCGAGCTTGATCATCCGCCTTACGGCCTGATCGGTCAGATCGAGCAACGGTCCATCGGAGGTCGGGGGGGCTTCCGGCGCGACCTGATCGGTCTTTTCCCGTTCGCTCGTTTTCGTCGCCATCAATCAGCGCTCCGCACTCTCGCGTCGCCACGGCTCGGAAGAAGCCATATGCGGACGCATGAAAGGGCGGCGCGACCGCAGACCCGGCGCGCTCACCCCACCCAAATCACCTCGGCGAGATGGCACCGCTCATCGTTGATGAACCGTAAACCACCAGACCGTGCACGCACGCAGGACGCGGACCACCAGGCGCCGGCTGCCTTCAATCACCGGACATCGCCTCCGTCCCCTCGATCGTCTCGAGGCGGGCCTTGACGTCCTTGATCCAGGCGAAATTGGCTTCGGTCGCTTCGTCAGCCAATGCGCGCTCGGCTGCCTTCAACTCGCTATGTAGCGTCCGCGCGCGATGATGCAAGACGATAGCCTGTCTAATCGAGTCAAAAACCGATTCGGGATCAGCCGCTTGCGCGAGTTTGCGCCGCTCGGCCGGGCCCGTCACAGCCATAAGCAGGCTTTGTGCCTCGCGCACCCGCGGCTGTTCCAGCCGGTTCGCCAGCGCCGCCTCGTCGAGAACGCCCTCCATCGCCGCATCGAGCAGCGCCTGCCGGAACCGCTCCGCTGCGGCGCCATCCAGCGTCAATTCCGCGATCTCGTCGACGCAACGCAGGATCAGCGCGGGATGGCTGGCCAGCGCCAGCAGGATGAAGGCCTCGCGGGTGTCCTCGCCGCGCCCTTGCACCATGATCTTGCTGCGGGTGAGCTGACTCGACGCCTTGAGCGGGCCGGCCGCCCAGGGCGCGGCATTATTCTGCCGGAAGCCGCCGCGTCCGGCGCCGCCTGCCTGCCCGCGGCCGCGCTGGTAGCCGCCATCGCGTCCGCGCTCGGGGCGCGCCGGGGCGGTGCTGGCGAAGAGCTGCGCAAGGCGCTCATCCATCTCGCGCCGGTAATGCTTGCGCGTGGTCTCGTCGCGGATCTGTCCGAGCGGCTCTTTCAGCCGGCGCTCGAAGGCAGCGCGGCGCTCGGGCGTGTCGAGCGGGCCGGCCTCGACCTCGCGCGTCCACAGCATGTCGACCAGAGGCCGCGCCGCGCCCAGCACATCCGCGATCGCAGCCTTGCCGCCGGAGCGCGCCAGATCGTCCGGATCCTGCCCGTCGGGCAGCAGGGCGAAGGACAGAGACTTGCCAGGTTCCAGCAAGGGCAGGGCGATGTCGATGGCGCGGCTTGCCGCCTTGCGCCCCGCCTTGTCGCCGTCGAGGCAGATCACCGGCTCGTCCGCCATCCGCCAGAGCAGCGTCAGCTGGTCTTCCGTGAGGGCCGTGCCGAGCGGCGCGACGGTCTGCGGAAATCCAGAGAGAGACATCGCGATGACGTCGACATAGCCCTCGACGACGATGGCCTGCCCCGTGTCGTGCGCAGCCTTGCGGGCGTTATGGTGGTTGAAGAGCAGCGAGCCCTTGTGGAAGAGCGGTGTTTCCGGCGAATTCAGGTATTTGGCCGCGACCTCTGAGCTCATCGCGCGCCCGCCGAAGGCAATGGGGCGGCCCCGGGAATCGTGGATCGGGAACATGATGCGGTCGCGGAAGCGGTCGTAGGGCACGGCGATCTCCTCGCCATGCACCAGCAGCCCGGCCTCCATCATCAACTCAGCGCCGACGCCCTTGCCCGCGAGATGGTCGCGCAGCGCGAAGCGGTCCGCCGGGCCGTAGCCCAGCCGGAAGCGCGTGCGCGCCTCGCCGTCGAGCCCGCGCGAGGCGAGATAGCGCCGGGCGCCGCCGCCGCGCTCGCCCATCAGCTCGGCCTCGAAGAAGCGGGCGGCAATCTCGACGACCTCGTGCAGCCCCTTGCGGCGCTCCTCCTGGACCTGGGCCTCCTGCGACATGCGCGGCAGCGTGACGCCGGCCTCGGAAGCGAGCTTTTCGACGGCTTCGGGGAAGGAGAGCCCTTCAGTCTCCATCACGAATTTGAAGATGTCGCCGTTCTTGCCCGAGGAGAAATCAAAGAAGGAGCCCTTCTGGTCGTTGACGAAGAAGGACGGCGTCTTTTCCGCGTTGAAGGGCGAGAGTCCCTTCCATTCGCGGCCGGCCTTGGCGAGGCGCACGCGCTTGCCCACGACCGCCGAAACCGGCAGCCGCGCCTTGATCTCCTCAAGGACGGACGGAGGGAACTTCATCGCGCTTATGTGGACCTGCAAAAGGTGAAAGCCAACCGCCGATCGCGCTGGCGGCTGGCTTTCACCCGTGATCCACAGGGGCTTCGAGCAGTGTCGCTCCGCCGTCCTCAGCCGCCGAGCGCGGCCTTCACCATCGGGCTGACCTTGCCGAAATCCATCTGGCCGGCATAGGCGCCGCGCAACACGCCGATGACCTTGCCCATGTCCTTGACCGCGATGGCGCCGGTTTCGGCGATGGCGTTGTCGATCGCGGCCTTCACCTCGTCGTCGGACATCTGCTTCGGCAGATAGGAAGAGATCACCTCGACCTCGGTCTTCTCGCCGGCGGCGAGCTCGGGGCGGCCATTGGCCTCATAAATCGCGATCGATTCCTGGCGCTGCTTGATCATCTTCTGCAGCAGGCCGAGGATCTCGTCGGCCGTAGCTTCGCCCTTGCCGGCGCCGCGGGCTTCGATGTCCTTCTCCTTCAAGGCGGCGATGATCAGGCGGATCGCGGCGACCTTCTCCTTCTCGCCGGCCTTCATCGCCTCTTTCATGTCGGGCATGAAGCGCTCGCGCAGGCTGGTCATGTGGGTATTCCCTTTTTGTGGCGCGGGTTTGCGCCCGCATCGATTGACGGCATGGGAACGCGTCTTTAAGGCTCGCGCTCCAGACGGCGCGCAATGAAACCCACTGCCGCCCATGCATTGCCGCGCTGCCGCGGCCTGGACCGAGACATAGACATGACCGCACCCGAAGGAAACCCCGCCGAAGACGGCTGGAGCGAACCGCGCGCGACCGCGCTCCTCGTGCTGGCGGACGGCACGGTGCTCGAGGGCTTCGGCCTCGGCGCCACCGGCGAGGCGCCGGGCGAGGTCTGCTTCAACACGGCGATGACGGGCTATCAGGAAATCCTGACCGACCCGTCCTATGCCGGGCAGATCATCACCTTCACCTTCCCGCATGTCGGCAATGTCGGCGTCAACGAGGATGATACCGAGACTGTCAATGCCGCGGCTTCTTCTGGCGTGCGCGGCGTCGTCCTCCATGCCGCAATCACCGAACCCTCGAACTGGCGCGCGAGCCGCCATTTCGACGCGTGGCTGAAGGCACGCAACATCGTCGGCATCTGCGGCGTCGACACCCGCGCCCTGACCGCGCTGATCCGCGACAACGGCATGCCGAACGCGATCCTGGCCCATGCGCCGGATGGCGTCTTCGACATTCCGCGCCTCAAGAAGCTGGCGGCCGAGCTGCCGGACATGGCCGGACTGGACCTCGTGCCGCTCGTGACCTCGGCCCAGCGCTATGACTGGGACGAGACGCCCTGGCAGTGGCCGGCCGGCTACGGCAAGCGTGACGGCGCCGCCCACAAGGTCGTCGCGATCGATTACGGCGTGAAGCGCAACATCCTGCGCCTGCTGGCCAAGGCCGGCTGCGACGTCACCGTCGTGCCCTCGACCGCGAGCGCCGAGGACATCCTGGCGCTAAAGCCGGACGGCGTTTTTCTGTCGAACGGCCCGGGCGACCCGGCCGCGACCGGCGAGTATGCCGTGCCCGTGATCAAGGAACTGCTCGAGAAGAAGGTCCCGACCTTCGGCATCTGCCTCGGCCACCAGATGATGGCGCTCGCCATCGGCGGCAAGACCATGAAGATGAAGCAGGGCCATCACGGCGCGAACCATCCGGTACAGGACAAGACCACCGGCAAGGTCGAGATCGTCTCGATGAACCACGGCTTCGCGGTCGATCCGGCGTCGCTGCCGGCCCATGCCGTCGAGACCCATGTCTCGCTCTTCGACGGGTCGAACAGCGGCATCGCCCTGACCGACCGCCCGGCCTTCAGCGTGCAGCACCATCCGGAAGCCTCGCCCGGACCGCAGGACAGCCACTACCTGTTCAAGCGCTTCGCCGAGATGATGGTGAAGCACAAGGACAAGGCGGCAGCCTGAGCGGCCGGGCAAGCCGCGGCGCTCACCCGCCCCGGCTTGCCACGTCGCAGCCGTTGCTCGCATTGTGTCGCCGGGCGAGACGACGGGGGCGGAGATGATTCATCAGCTGCGCATCTACGAGATCTTCGAGAGCAACAAGACGGCGTTCCATGCCCGCTTTCGGGACCACGCCGCCCGCATCATGGCGCGCCACGGTTTTCAGATCGTGGCGACGTGGGAGACGGCCAGCGCCGGCCGCACCGAATTCGCCTACATCCTCGCCTGGCCGGACGCCGAGACGAAGCTGCAGCGCTGGAAGAGCTTCATGGCCGATCCGGAATGGATCGAAATCAAGCGCCTCACTGCGATCGAGCATGGCGACCTCGTCGGCGCGATCGAGGACCGGCTGCTGAAGCCGACCGACTATTCCCCGGCGCTGACGCGTTGACAGCGCGGCCCGCCTGCGCTTCAAACGCCCCATGAATCCAGCGACCTGCCTCGCCCAGAACTATTACGCCCCGTCCTCATAAGGCGGGTCGCATTCTCATGCTCAACCGCCGCGCTGGCGGTTGAATTTTGGCAGTCACCCGGCATCGCGGCCCTCTCAAGGGATCCAGACGATGCCGACCGACAAGAACTCCTTCTCTTCGATAGGCCTTATGGGCTTCGGCGCCTTCGGGCGGCTGATGGCGCGCCACCTCCAGCCACATCTTCCTCTCGTGGTGTTCGACCCGGAGCGGCCGGCGCTTCCCGATGCTTCCGGATCGGGGCTCCGGCCCGGCAGCGTTGCCGAGGTCGCTGACTGCGACATCGTCGTCCTGGCCGTGCCGGTAGACGCCATGGCCGGCGCGATCGCGAATCTGCGTCCGCATCTGCGGGCCGGAGCCATCGTGCTCGACGTCGGCTCGGTGAAGATCGAGCCCGCTCGCCAGCTGCTTGCCAGCCTGCCCGAGCATGTCGAGATCATCGGAACTCATCCGCTGTTCGGCCCGCAAAGCGCCCGCAGCGGCATCGCGGGGCTCAAGATCGCGTTGTGCCCGGTCAGGAGCGAGAGCGCCGGGCGCATCGGGGCCTTCCTGCGCAGCAGGCTGAAGCTCGACGTCATCCTGACCACGCCGGATGCGCATGACCGCGACATGGCGATGGTGCAGGGGCTGACGCATCTCGTGGCAAAGATCCTCGTCGGGATGGGGCCGCTGCCGCGCCGGATGACGACGCGCAGCTTCGAATTGCTGATGCAGGCGACCGAAATGGTGCGGCACGATGCGCCGTCCGTCTTCCACGCGATCGAGCGGGCCAACCCGCATGCACGGGCGGTGCGCGAGCGCTTCTTCGCCCATGCGCATGAGATCACGGCGGCGCTGGATGCGGCGCATGAGCAGGTGCAGGCGCCTGCCGCAGCCCGGCCGGGCGCCTTCCACCCTTCCGCAATGGGCATCGATCCCCTATTGCAGCGCAGCAATCCCCCAGAAATCCGCGCGGAATCATGATTCGTCTCGAAAGCATCGGCAAGCAGAACGGCCAGCAGATCGTCTTCATCGAAGCCTCGGCTACGATCCAGCGCGGCGAGAAGGTCGGTCTCGTCGGCCCCAACGGCGCCGGCAAGACCACGCTGTTCCGCTTGATCACACGCGAAGAGCAGCCCGACGAAGGCCAGGTCCAGGTCGATCGCGGCGTCACCATCGGCTATTTCAGCCAGGATGGCGGCGACATGGCGGGCGTCAGCGCGGTCTCGGCCGTGATGGACGGCGCCGGTCCGGTCAGCAGCGTCGCCGCGGAACTCCGCGAGCTGGAAGCCGCGATGGGCGATCCCGACCGTGCCGACGACATGGACGAGATCATCACGCGCTATGGCGAGGTGCAGGGCCGCTTCGAGGAGCTCGACGGCTATGCGCTGGACGGGCGCGCCCGCGAGGTTCTCGCCGGCCTCGGCTTCAGCCAGGAGATGATGGACGGCGATGTCGGCGCGCTCTCGGGCGGATGGAAGATGCGCGTCGCGCTCGCCCGCATCCTGCTGATGCGGCCCGACGCCATGCTGCTCGACGAGCCCTCCAACCATCTCGACCTCGAGAGCCTGATCTGGCTCGAATCCTTCCTGAAGGGCTATGACGGCGCGCTGCTGATGACCTCGCATGACCGCGAGTTCATGAACCGCATCGTCGGCAAGATCGTCGAGATCGATGCCGGGGCGCTGACCAGCTATTCCGGCGATTACGAGTTCTACCAGCAGCAGCGCGCGCTCGCCGAGAAGCAGCAGCAGGCCCAGTTCGAGCGCCAGCAGGCGATGCTCGCCAAGGAGATCGCCTTCATCGAGCGTTTCAAGGCCCGCGCCTCGCATGCCGCGCAGGTGCAGAGCCGGGTCAAGAAGCTCGACAAGATCGAGAAGGTCGAGCCGCCCAAGCGCCGCCAGACCGTCTCCTTCGACTTTCCGCCCGCGCCGCGCTCCGGCGAGGACGTTGTCACGCTGAAGGGCGTGCACAAGCGCTATGGCAGCCGCTCGATCTATGAGGGGCTCGATTTCCAGGTGCGCCGCAAGGAGCGCTGGTGCG
>Ga0233377_1001035_pt1 | contig 11087 bp, 7 predicted proteins | sample ElkDunMinimDraft_6_FD_191540 | JGI IMG/M metagenome (GOLD analysis project Ga0233377, IMG submission 191540) | Fecal eukaryotic communites from dung pellets of Tule Elk in California, USA - Elk Dung E36 | ecosystem: Host-associated > Mammals > Digestive system > Large intestine > Fecal | place...
ATCGGTTGAGGATAGCGTAGAATTAGCTAGACTAACTGCGAAAAATCAATTTGCTTTGATTCGTTATGAAGTTGAGAAAAATAAGACAAATAATTTGCTACTTCAAAATGAAATTGCTGAGAAGCAGTATAATCTAAATCTCCAACGGATACTTCTAATAACACTTTTGATTGTTATTGGTCTTTCTACTTATTATGCATGGAATTGGTATAAAAGAAGGAAGCAAAGACTTGAATTAGAGTCTGATAATAAAATCAAAGAAAATCAATTGAAAACATCTAGAAAAGTTCATGATGTAGTTGCCAATGGAATATATCGGGTGATGGCAGAATTAGAAAATATGGAAACCATTGACAGAGAAGAATTATTGGATCGTCTTGAGATAATGTATGATAAATCTAGGGATATTTCATATGAGGTTGAGGATGCTGCAGAAGAAGAAATTGCTTTCAATCTGACTATTTCAGATTTATTAAAATCATTTTCTAATGAGGAAAGGACTGTTTTAATTGCAGGTAACGACCAAACTGTATGGGATTTACTCAATAAGCATCATAGAAACGATATTGAACAAGTCCTCCAAGAGTTAATGGTAAATATGCAAAAGCATAGTAAAGCAAGTGAGGTCGTAATTAGATTCGGTTTTGAGAAATCTCAAATTTCTATTTTTTATAAAGATAATGGAGTTGGGCTCAGTGAAGAAATAAAATTTGGTAATGGATTGCGTAATACGGAAACCCGTATTAATAATTTAAGAGGTACACTTATTTTTGAAAAAAAATCGGAAGAAGGATTGGGGATTCAAATTAAGATTCCTATAAATAAATAAAGGTCTATGTTAAAAAAAGTATTAATTGCAGAAGATCATGAGGTCGCAAATTTGTCTGTTCATAAGACTGTAAAAGAATTTGGTGTATCAGAAGCAAAGTATGTTTATTATTGTGATGACGCACTAACATGGATAAAAAATGCAATCAGAGATGGAGCCCCCTATGATCTTTTAATCACAGACCTTATTTTCGAGGATGATATTATTCCTCAAAAGATTACACACGGAAAGGATTTAATTAAAGCGGTTAAAGAAATTCAACCTGAACTAAAAATAATTGTCTTCTCATCAGTTGATAGAATTAGCATGATTGAAGATTTATTTAGAAACTATCAAATTGATGCTTATGTCAGGAAGGCTAGACATGATGGAGAACATTTTAGAGATGCTTTAAAGGCAGTTGAAAGTAATAAAATCTATCAATCTCCAGATATTAGATTAGCATTAAGGTCTAATAATTCGCATGAATTTACAGTACTGGATATTCAGATTATATCATCATTATCTAATGGGGTTCTGCAAAAAAATATTCCATATATTCTTCAAGAAAAAAACATTAAACCTTCTGGTCTAAGTAGTATAGAAAAGCGTCTTAACCTGATGAAGGAAGTATTGGGCTTTACTAAAAATGAACAATTGGTTGTTTATTGTAAGGATAAGGGTTTAATTTAAAACAATTGGAATCCAATATCTCTTAATCCGTCTGTAATTTAGCAAACATTATTAACCAAAATAAATAAATAAGGTCTCTGATTTTAGAGACCTTATTTTTATTTGTTCTTATTAGGTAGATTATGAATGAATTCTTGTTAAATAATGTTAATCAAGGATGTCAAATATACCTTAGGCCTAAGCTTTGCGTTTATAATATAACAAACAGAGTAAAAGAGTAATGAGTAAATAATTTCATAATTTAGGTTAATAATTGGTTAGTAATAAAAACCTGAGCTTCCCCAGCTCAGGTTTTTTATTTATGTTAAATCAAAAGTTATTGCAAACTTTAATAATTCTGCAAAAGTTTTGCTTTCAGTTTTTTTGCAAATATTCTTTCGATGAGTAGCTACAGTGTGAGTAGAAATAAATAGTTGATCAGAAATTTCTGGAGTAGAAAGTCCGTTACTAAGTAAGCGGATAATTTCTTTTTCTCTGTTGGTTAATTGAGCAAATTTTTTATAATTTATCTTCAAATAATCATTCAAATCTAATGTTTTATTCACTCTTTGAATCAAATGATCAATTCCTTCAACTGGAGTTGATAGAATAATCAATTTATTCATTGAGTCTATGTTTAGAAATTTACAAGTTGTAAAGCACCAAACATAGGATTGATTATGATAATTCATTACTCGTTGAAAGAAATTATATGAATTATCAAATTCTCCAGAGTTTAAAAAATTTTGTAGGCCATTACGGAATGAAATAATTTCATCTCTAATGAAGAATTTATCATAATATTCCTCTCCCAATTCAATAATCTCCTCAGGACAAACTCCTAAGAAATTAGTCCCCCAACCATTCATATAGTTGCAAGCTGTAGGAAAAAAATTAATTAGTTCATGCATCATGAGGCTTCCTGGGATTATCTGACCTAAATCTGGAACGGTATATTCTCCAAATTTAACTCCTTTCGAAATCTCATATAAATGCGCATCAAGAGCATTCATAATAATAAATAATTAGTTGGTTTGAATAATTAATATATAATGCAAATTAATAAAAAAGTTCGAAAAATTAAAATAAAGTTAAATCAAGGCATAGTCAAGCCGTGTTTTGTTTAATTATTGATTAATTTAAGGTTGTTTTAAGTTCTTGAATTGTTTAATAATCCTTTGTGATGTTGGTCTTAAGATAATTTTATTATCAATTAATATGCGTTTTGTGACGTTAATGTTTATTTTATTTTAAAATAATATGTTTTTAATTATTATTGATTTTAAAAGAAATATTTTTGCATATGATTAATCCTTTTTGATTTAGTTTACTCAAACTGAAAACGTATATTATGAAAAAATTAGCTATACTCTTAATCGTTATATTTTCCACTATCAATGTGTTCGCCCAGCGAGGAAATTACGGAAATAATTTTTTCGGGCATTTAGAATTTAGATCTGTTGATGGCACCTATACTGCTACACTTGAAAAGAATATTTTTGATGGTTTGGTCTTTACAGATAATGCAAAAAATAATGTAAGCTTTGACAAAAAATATTTAGATAGACATTATCCTGGTATCATGTCTGATAATAAAGGGAAGTCTGATTTTTTTAGGAGGTTGGTACGAAAGTTATATAGAGATTCAGGTTATAAAGCGAGCCATACTGTGGATATATTTAATAAGGAAATCGTTGAAGATAACAGAGGTTATCGCTCAGAATCAGGGAAAGATATATTTGGTCATGAGTTTTTTGAAGAAAAGGGAAAAGATGGATCATTGTCAATTAAAAGAAATTTGCAGGGGGTACTGGAATATGATAGAAATAATTACTCTGCAAGTTTAGGTAAGGATATTTTCGGGAAATGGATATTTAGTGATAATGAAGGAAATGAGATTCAATTTAATTATAATTCTTGGAAAAAATTGATTAATAAATTCGGTACTGACAAGGAGGTATTATGGTTTTTGGTAGACAAGTTAATCAATGATAATGAGGAAGAAAGTTATGAAGATTATGATTATTAATCTAAGCTTTTAGAAATAAATTTTTTATGAATTTAGTTTTTGTGAGATTAATTTTATTAGTTTTGCACCGATAAATATTTTTTAACCCTTTAACAAAGTCGAAGATATGTTTGTGAATTACTCAATCAATCAAGCTTTAACAGCAAACGGATTTGCTGCAGCTTCTCTTCGTGCTTTATTTTACGTATAATCTTTAAAACGAAATATGCGAGAAGCCCGAAGAAATTCGGGCTTTTTTGTGTTTAAGTTTTGAAGTGTCTTATTTAATTACCTTCCAAATATTATTTATAGAGAGCCCGGATTATCAGTTTAGAACTCTGCATAAGCAGAGAAATTTTTAAAAATATTATTGATAAAAATGGGAAGTAAACTTTCTGGGAAAGACCTTATAAAATTGGGATTTCCTCAAACTAATGCAATAAATATTGCTTTAGGACAAATTACGCGATATCGTAAACGTGAAAAAAAGGAACATATTTTAGAAGAGGCAAAAGAAGTTTTATTAAATCCTGCTATTTTTCTTAGCCATAGTACATGGGGCAAAGTTGCGGAAGGATTGATAAAACCAGTTGAAGTGCGCATGCAGCAACTGCGAAGTCAAAGAGTTCCATTTTCGATATTTGGAGAAAATGAAATAGATGAATTGGCCAAAAGACAGCTGTACGATGCCTTGAAGCTATCAGTATCTATTCAAGGTGCTTTAATGCCTGATGCACATTCAGGATATGGTTTGCCAATTGGTGGTGTTTTAGCCACGGAAAATGCTGTTATTCCTTATGCTGTAGGTGTAGATATTGGATGTAGAATGAGCCTGTCAATTTTTGACTTACCTGCTAGCTACCTTAAAGGAAGATCCTTTCAATTAAGAAATATCCTGAAGGAAAATACGGCTTTTGGATTAACAGAAGTTCAACGAACAAGAACTGATCATGAGCTTTTTTCAAGGGCCGAATTTCAAGAGGTTCCAATCTTGAAATCTCTTAAAGATAAGGCTTATAAACAATTAGGTTCTTCGGGTAGTGGAAACCATTTTGTTGAATTTGGCGTTGTAGAACTGTTCGAAACGCATGAAAAGTGGGGTTTGGAAAAAGGAACTTATTTAGCAGTTCTTTCACATTCTGGTTCTAGAGGACTAGGTGCTAATATTGCTAAACATTATAGTTATTTAGCAACCAAACAATGTCCGTTACCCAAACATGTTCAACATTTAGCATGGTTAGATTTAAATACTCATGATGGGCAAGAATATTGGATCGCCATGAACTTGGCGGGAGATTATGCTAAGGCATGTCATGATAATATTCATCAGAGATTGGCAAAATCTTTAGGGAAACGTCCAAAAGTTACAATTGAAAATCATCATAATTTTGCATGGAAAGAGATGCTGGGGGACAAAGAATGTATTGTTCATCGCAAGGGAGCAACTCCAGCGTCTCAAGGGACATTAGGAATTATTCCTGGTTCAATGTGTGCTAAAGGCTTTATCGTTGAAGGTAAAGGTAATGCTGAAAGCCTTAATTCAGCATCTCATGGTGCTGGGAGAGTTATGTCTAGAGGAGCCTGTAAGAGTTCAATTAGCAAAAGTTCAATGTCTAAAATCTTGGAAAGCCATGAAGTTGAATTGATTGGAGGATCAGTAGATGAGGCACCAATGGCATATAAGGATATTGAAAAAGTTATTCGTCTTCAAGAAGAATTAGTGAATGTATTGGGAACCTTTACTCCAAAAATAGTAAGGATGGACAAATAAGTTGATATGGAAAAATTAATACAAATTAGTTCAGGACGTGGACCTCGGGAATGTTGTCTTGCAGTCCAAAATGTTTTCCATAAAATGCAAGTTGAGGCGGGGATTTTAACAATAAAATTAACGCTTATTGAGCAAGACTTTCAGGACTCGTTGCCATCATCTATACTTCTAAAAGTTGAAGGAAGTGATTTAGATCAATTTCTAAAAAGATGGGTTGGTACTATTCAATGGATTTGTCAAAGTCCTTTTAGATCAAAACATCCAAGGAAGAATTGGTTTGTTGGCATTAACCTGATAGAAGGTCCCGAAAGTGAAAAGGAACTTTTTGAAAGAGATGTTCAATTTCAAACGATGCGAAGTAGTGGTGCTGGAGGACAGCATGTAAATAAAGTGAGTTCTGCTGTGAGAGCAACACATTTACCAACAGGTATTTCAATTCAAGTGATGGACAGTAGATCGCAACTCCAGAACAAACAAATTGCCTTACAAAGGTTAAAACAACAGCTTTCTATGGCTAATGAGAATAATGTCTCAGTTTTTAGAAAAGATAAATGGATTGAACAGATAAATATAATTCGTGGAAATCCGGTATTAATTTTTGAGGGAGAAAAATTCAAAGAGAAAAAATGAGTGATTAAGGAAGTACCCGAAAGGGTACTTTTTTTATAAATTGAACGATGCTTTTTTAGAAAAAATGAATTTAGTCCATCATTTTAATCTTTTAGTTCATTTCCAAAAAAGGAGTACTGATTAGCTTTAATTATTGTTCTTACTCATATATTAAATTCTAAAAGATGATTCGAAAACTAATTTTTGGAGTATTGTTTATCTGCTCAATATTGCAATTGCATGGGCAAAAAAAAGTAGTTAGCATTAAATTCCCACAAGGAAAAATAGATTTCAACTTAAACACGGGAACCTATGATCTGATTTTTAAAAATGGATTCTCAATGCAAAATTTATACTCCGAAGTAAAACTTGACAAATATGGAGAACTAACTTCCAAGGAGTTTAAAAGACATTCAATTCACAAAGACAATTATTCCGATAAACATGGGCCTGCTCAACAGATTACTTTTGAGCATGAGAATCAAAATGGTCTGATTTTAAGAAATAGGTTTATTTACTATAAAGATAAACCCTATTTACTATTTCAATTAGAGGTGCTAACTAAAGATAATGATGAATTAGCTTCAAATTATCTTAGTCCACTTTCCAGTAGTTTATCATCACAATCCAATGTTCAATTTAATACTGATTATCCTAAGTTAGTTGATTTTCCATTTGACAATGATAATTGGTTGGAATTATTAGCACTACCATGGCCTAATAAAACTGAAAAACAAATCGAGGGAGTCAGTCATGAGATTTTTATGCTTTATGATAATTTGACTTTCAAAGGTGCTGTTTTTGGAAGCTTAGAACATGATTTTTGGAAAACTGGATTTCAATATAAAACGGATGAAAGTAATGGAAAACTAGGAGAATTTATAGTTTATTCTGGGGCTGCACGATCTGATAATCCTGATTTGCCAGGTAATTTTGGAGGTTTAGATGGAACACATGATGTTATTCCGCATGGAAAGATGAAATCTAAAGTTTTGAAATCCGCATTGATGTTTGTAGATGGATCAGATGATTTTCGACAATCTGCTAATTTATTTGCTAAGGTTCAAGCGGATTATTCTGGAATGTTAAAATGGGATTACCCAACTCCGGTATATTGGAACAGTTTTCCAGTTGAAGGGGTTCTTGGGCATGAAAGAGTAATGATGCCTAAGGATGTATACAAAATCGTTGATAAATTAAGCGAATTAGATAATCTAGAGAAAGTGGGGCAAACTTATTTAAGCATCGATTCCTATGATCAAAATATTTATTCAACCGAGGTGTTAAAGGAAATAGGGGATTATGCTAGATCAAAGGGTCAAGAATTAGGATTCTATATTACTCCTTTTTCTTTGTGGACCTGGTCTAGTCAAATTGAAACTGCAAGATTATTAGGAACGGAAGTTCCTTTAAGGGAAGTAATTTTGAGGGATAATCAAAATCAACCAATACCCTTCAAGAAAGGAGACTGGGGGGCTTTTCCTTTAGACCCCACACATCCCGCAACTAAGGAGTCAATGATTTCTCAAATTATGAAAGCTAAGGCAATTGGTGCAAAATTAATTAAAGTTGACTTTGTAACAGCAGGATCCTTAGAGTCCAGGGAATGGTATAATACTAATGTAAGGTCTGGAATGCAGGCCTATGATTACGGAATGAAGCTTTTTAATCAGCTTGTGGATTCTATTATGGGAAAAGATGTATTCTTAACCTTAGCAATTTCCCCAATGTTTCCCAATCAAAATGCGCATGCAAGATTTGTTTCTACTGATGTACACTCACATTTGAGAAATAGTCAACCCGGATTTACTCATTATGGAAGTACTGCTTCATCAATGATTACAGCATCACATATGGGTTGGGTTCAGGGTGTATTATGGCCATATACCAATATGGATGCTATAGTAATGCGAAAATTTCAAAAGAATCCTGACCTGAGTGAATCTGAGATAAAAGCAAGACTAATTTCTTTGATTTCTCTGGGTAGTATTCTAGGTGATGGAACTGATTTAAGAGATAGTTTATCACATGAAAGAACTAAAAAATATCTGAACAATGAAAGATTAATGAGTTTATTTAAAAAACCCAAAGCATTTATTCCTATAAAACTTTCAGCAGGGCTTAGTATGGATCAGCAGCTGACTTTTTATCGGTCAGACGAGAATGTACTTTTATCAGCTTTTAACTTTAATATTCAAGATGTATTTGAAGCAACTTTTGACCTGAAAACATTAGGTGCATTTGGTAAATCACTAGTAGTAAAAGATTGTTTTACAGGTTTGGAAATTGCAAAAATTAAGAAGGGAGATACGGAATTTAAAATCAATATTCAACCTGGAGAATCTATTCTACTTGAATTATTCTGAGAAAGAAAAAAGGAGAAAAGCTAGCTTTTCTCCTTTTTTCTTTAGTAATTAATACCCTGGGTTTTGATCACTTTCGTTTATGGCATCATTTTGTTTAATCTCGGATTCTGGAATTGGATACCTGTTATGGAATTCTTTCAAGTTTCCAGAGGCTTTTGCCCATGGATTCCGTTGAGATACATATTTAACCAAATTACCTGTACGGATTAAATCCATTCTCCTCCAACCTTCAAAACCTAGTTCTCGAATCCTTTCATCCATAATATGTTCTCGTAACTGAGATTGTGAAGAACCTTCCCAAGAATATTCTTTTGGGATTTGATTTTTAAATGCCCTTTTACGAACTGTTGTATTTAATAGGTTGATGGCTTCCTGAGTTTTATTTAGTTCATTTAGACATTCTGCTTTTGATAGAATAATATCCGATAATCTTAAATAATAGATTAAACCACCTGAATACCAAAAATTCTGTTTACCCTGTGTTCTTATATCTTCAAATTTCTTTGTATGAGCTTCTAACTCATCTTGCTGCCCTGTCCATGTAATTTTAGGTTTTCTGCCGTCTGGAAGAGTAAAATCATACCTGATACTGGCATTTTTTCGTGTATCTCCAGTTTGCCAAATACCGCCCTTATCAATTTCATTGGCGTAATAAGCGGTTGGCATAATTAAGTCATAACCTCCAAAATAACAGTTACCATCTAAATCTGCAACAGCTCGAGAACCAGCATGATGTTGAGCCATATTATTATCAGGACTAATATTGATAAACTGAAAAGCATAAATAGATTCAGTATTATTTTGATTTAAAGTTGTATTGAATAAATCTCCATAATTTTCAATCAATTGATATTTAGGAATGACTTGATCAAAATAGCTAATCGCTTTTTCATAATCTCTGAATCCCGTTGCTTGTGGCGCATATAAGTACACTTTCCCCAGCAAAGCTAGTGCAGCTCCTCTTGAAGGTACTTTTTTGTCCGTAGGAGCGTCTTCAAGATGCTCGGCAGCGAATTCTAGATCTTGAATTACCAATTCAAATACGTCCTTTTCGGGTTGTCTCGCTTCTCTCATATTTGATTGGTCAATTATAGGAATTGGTCCCCATAACATAACTAATTCAAAATTTAGGGTCGCCCTAATAAATCTTGCCTGAGCTTGAAGTCCTGGCGTTTTGGCATAATATGCCGCTTTCGCTGCGGCTGTTATAACTGGCCATCTCTTACTCCATTGTTCTGCTAGAGAAGTATTACTTGCATTTAATGCGCTATTGTACGTGTCTAAGGCACCTTGAACATTATTTTCAAGGATTTGCTGAGCACCTTGTTTTGCTTCGTCAGTACCCAGCGTAAACATAAATCCGCCTCGGTCTTGTTTAGTATTTCTCCATTGTGTATACAAACCTGAAACCAATAATTTGATATTTTCTTCATCATCATATACCTGCTCTTCAGTAAGCATTGTTTTTGGCATTTCATCTAGAGAACATGCACTTAACGAAAGCAATAAAGCTAGTCCCAGTGCTGATTTATATATGTGTCTTTTCATGATTTTACTCTTTTAAATAATTCTTTATGATCTTTTATAAGCCCAGGTTTAAACCAAAAACAAAAGTTCTTGCTGTTGGATACCAATCTCCATTTTCAGGGTCATAACCTTTATAGTTTGTGATATTGAACAGGTTGTTACCTGAAATATTAAACCTCAGGCTTTTCAATCCAATTGATTCAATTGTTTTTTTAGGCAATTGATAACCAAGAGACAAGGTGGCTAATCTTAAGAATGATGAATTCTGAACTCCCCATGATGTCTCTCCAGAAGAGAATCTTTGTGAATTGTCGTAGGTTGCTCTTGGGAATTCTGTACTTGGATTATCTTTTGTCCAACGATTCAACATATCTTTATGAGCTGGTCCATACCCAGTTCCTGACATTAAGCCCTCATAAAATCCGCTTAATGCTTTTCCTCCGTAACTATATATAAATACAGCATTTAGAGAAATGTTCTTGTAATTAAGATTTGTATTGAAACCACCATAAAACTTTGGATCTTTCTTTCCAATTATGATGCGGTCATTTTCATCTATTGTTCCATGTCCCTCTTCACCTTCTTTTTGTTGATCTTTTGGAAGAATGTCTCCCGGTTGAAGTTTTTTACCAGGTAATTTTAAGCTATTTACATAATCCATGTCTGATTCCTGGATAATCCTATCATATTCCCACATATAGATTGTGTTCAATGATTCCCCAATAAAGAAGTTTCCTTCCCTTTGAATATCAGTTCCGGTAAATCCACCGAAATTATAAACTGCATCTACATCAGCAAAAAGCTTGGTGATTTTATTCTTATCCATCGAGAAATTAGCACCTAAATCCCAACTGAAATCATTTGTGTTTATTATTTTTCCACTTACAGTTAATTCCACTCCGCGATTAGACATTTCACCAATGTTTACAATTGCGTTCCTATAGCCTGTTAAGGTAGATAGCGTTCTTCTCATTAATAGATTTGAGTTTACGATATCAAAGTATTCGGCTGTAATAGTTAATCTATTGTTGAATGCAGCTAAATCAACAGCAATATTTAACTGTTTTTGCTTTTCCCAAGTAAGATCTGGAGTACCCCTTGTTCCTGTGGAATTGAAGACTACATTGCCTGAGGTATATGATGGTGAATAAAGGCTGTAAAATGCATAATTAGGAATTCTTTGATTTCCAACTTGTCCATATCCAATTCTGAATTTCAGAAGATTTAGATTTTGGATATCTTTTAGAAAATCTTCTTTAGAAGCATCCCATGCCAAGGCTATTGAAGGGAATAGTCCCCATCTATTTCCTTTTGCAAATTTTGAGG
>Ga0233377_1001036_pt1 | contig 11081 bp, 13 predicted proteins | sample ElkDunMinimDraft_6_FD_191540 | JGI IMG/M metagenome (GOLD analysis project Ga0233377, IMG submission 191540) | Fecal eukaryotic communites from dung pellets of Tule Elk in California, USA - Elk Dung E36 | ecosystem: Host-associated > Mammals > Digestive system > Large intestine > Fecal | place...
CAGCAGGTTGTAGGCGATCGTCGACCAGCCGTTGCCGTCCATGTGGTGGTTCTGAATGTTGCGGACCATGGTCCGGCAGTGGGTGCCGCAGGTCTTCGTCGGGCTCGGCTTCACCTGGGAGCCGACATAGTGCACCTTCGTGCCCCGCGCGGACGGGAGCGGCGTCAGCGAATTCTTCGCCGGGCGGGCACCCCACTGTGTACGCGTCACCAACTTCACAGCTGGTCTTCCTTCCGCTGACGGCGCGCCTTGCGCCAGGTCTGAACGATGATCCGCAACCGCCACGCCAACACCAGCGGCACCAGCGCGAACGCCACCAACCGCGGCACCTGAAACCAGTCACCCGCCGGAAACAGCAACCGCACCGCCCACAACGACAGGCACGCCGCCAGCACCGCCTGAAACGCGAACACATGCCGGCCGCCCGACGTCTCCCACCAGCGGGCCAGCAGCGCCTGCGACACCACGCACGCGATCGCCAACAGCGCCGACACCACCACCAAGGCGCTGCCAGCCAGGTGCACCAGATCCCCCTCAACCACGGCCGCCCCCATACGCGTCGTTCAGCAACTCGCTGAACCCGTTGGCTTCCCGCAGCCGTCGCAGCCGCCGGGCCAGCGACCACGCCCCCCGAGCCGACTCACGGGCCCGCTGACGTTCGGCGGCGGCCCGCTGCCGTGACTCCTCAACCAGCCGCGCCGCTTCGCCAAGGTCCGGCTTCTGTCCGTCATCGTTCATGGCCGGGCCTCGATCTGGCGTTGCTGAATCGCCGTCAGCAGCGCGGCGGCGACCTGAGCGCCCTCCGTGCTGGCCGCCAGCGCGGCCCCGATCTCCTCGGCGTACGCCCGCCGCGTCGTCTCGTGCGCGGACCTCTCGGCTTCGAACAGTTGCCGCCACGCGTCGGCGTCCCGCTCCGCTTCGGACACCCGGTCGTCGCGGTCCTTCCGGATGTCCACGATGTGCGACCGCGGCACCAGCAGCCCTTTGATCACCGCACCGGCCGTGGAAACGATCATCGATAGGCCTACGAACAGGACGGAGCCCGACGCCCAAGGGAACGCCGCCAGATCCACTCAGCCCCCTGTCCCGAGCGACCCGAACGAGGTGCGCCACAATATGCACGAAACCTACAATCAGACACGTCGATATACCGTTTCTACTGTAGGTAATCGACAATACGGGCAGGCATCGTCACCGGAGGCCCCATGCACCACCAGGCACACCCATGACCCACGGGCCATGCCCCTGCCACCCCGACATGGACACCGCCCTCACCAGCCACACACCCCTCGTCGCACCCCAAGCCCGCCGCCTCGGCCTCCACCCAGACGCCTCCGACTGGGACGACGCCATCAGCGACGGCATGCTCGCCCTCTGGCAAGCCCTCACCGCCTACGACCCCTCACGCGGAGCACTCGACCAATACCTGATCCTGCGCATCCGCTTCCGCATGATCGACGGCATCCGCAGCCGCAGCGGACGCGGCGCCGACCGGCCCACCCTCATCCCCTTCGACGACACCCACGACCGCGCCGAACAGCCCAACCTCGGCGAACACGTCGAGCTCGGCGACCTCATCCGCGCCCTCGCCGCAGTCGACCCGCGCCTCCCCGCCATCGCCCTCCTCCTCCTGGCCGGCTACACGCGCACCGAAACCGGCGCGCTGCACGGCCTCTCTCGCACCCGCATCTGGCAACTCCTCGCGCTCGCCGGCCAACACCGGGCAGCCTCCGAAAGGACACCCCCATGCACATCGGACTCACTGGCGGCGCCGGCTTCATCGGCGGCCACACGATCGAAGCGCTCGTCATCCGCGGCCACCGGGTCACGGTGTTCGACCACCGCGGCCGCATCGACCCGGCCGTCCTGCGCGGCCTGAACCGCCTCGACCAGGACGCCGTGTCGAAGATGCTCGGCGACACCCGCGACGAGGTCGCCGTCACCGAGCTGGCCGCGCACGTCGACGGCATCATCCACCTCGCCTCCGTGCTCGGCACCCAGGAGACGGTCGGCAACCCGCGGCCGGCCGTGCTCACGAACGTGACCTCGGGCCTCAACGTGTTCGAGGCGGCCACCCAGTACGACCTTCCGGTGGTGAACATCTGCGTCGGCAACGCCGGCATGGCCAACCCGTACAGCGCCAGCAAGACGTGCGTCGAGAGCCTCGGGGAGATGTTCGTCCGCGACCGCGGGTTGCGCCTTAACCAGGTGCGGGCCGTCAACGCGTACGGGCCCCGGCAGGCGGTCGCCGCCCCGTACGGTTCGGCGAAGGTCCGCAAGATCATGCCGTCGTTCATCTGCCGCGCGCTGACCGGCGCCCCCATCGAGGTGTACGGCGACGGCGCCCAGATCAGCGACATGGTGTGGGTCGGCGACGTCGCCACCGTCCTCGTCCAGGCGCTCGAGGCCGCCGCCGACGGGCGAGTCGCCCCGCAGGTGCTGGAGGTCGGCCCGGCCATCCACCACCAGGTGAACGAGGTGGCCCAGCTGGTCGTCGACGCCGTCGTGGGACGCGGCCTGGAGCCGGTGGAGATCAAGCACCTGCCGATGCGGCCAGGGGAGACGCCGGGGACGAACGTCACCGTCGACCCTTCGACGCTGGGATTCCTCGGTCTCCGCCGACCTGAGCCGATGCCGCTCGAACTCGGCGTCGCCCGCACCGTCGACTGGTACGTGGAGAACTGGCTGCCCGGCTACCTCAGCCGGTCAGCATGAGGGTCTTCGGCTGGCAGGCCGACACCGCAGGATGCGCCTGGTGGCGGATCCTGGAACCGTTCAAAGAGCTCGCCGCCCGCGGCCACCAGGTCGGCCACTCGCCGACCTACAGCGCCGACTGGGACGACGCCGACACCATCCTGGGCCAGCGCACCTGCATGCCCGCCCCCACCGGCCGCTGGCAACAGTGGGCGCGCGCAGGCCGGCACCTGGTGTACGACCTCGACGACGACCTGTTCAGCGTGGAGCTCACCGCGCCGAACGGCGGCTTCTTCGCCCGGTCGGACGTGCGGGAGCGCATCCTCCGCAACGCCGCCGCAGCAGCCCGGGTGACGGTCTGCTCGGAGCGGCTGGCCGAGGTCATGAGCCGCCACCACGCGGATGTGCAGGTGGTGCCGAACGGGGTGCCGGCCGAACTGCTCAACTGGACGCCGACACCGCGCGGCGACCGATTCACGATCGGGTGGGCAGGCACCCCGTCCACACTCCCCGAACTCGCCCTGGCGGCCCGGCCGATGCGCCGGTTCGTCGACCGGAACCCGGAGGCGGAGCTGCACACCCTCGGCTTGGATCAGCGGGCGATCGGCCGCACCCCGCTGCGCGGCGCCCGGCTGCGGTGCACGCCGGCGATCGCCGACCCGCTCGGCTACCTGGCCGCCGTCGACTTCCACGTGTGGGTCGCCCCCTACCGCTCCACACCGTTCAACCGGGCGAAGGCGCCGACGAAGGCGCTCGAGGCCGCAGCGCTCGGCGTGCCCATCATCGCCTCCGACATTGAGCCGTACCGGCGACACATCGAGCACGGCGTCACCGGACTCCTGGTGCGCCAAGACCATGAGTGGGAGGCCTACCTGCGGCTGCTCGCTACGGATGAGGACCTGCGGCTGTCGATGGGGGAAGCGGCCCGCAAGCAGGCCCGGCAGCACACGACGGCGGCAATCGCCCCGCTGTGGGAGAAGGCACTCACCCCATGAAATACCTGACCAGCTTCCACCTGCGCAGCGGCGAGCAGATCGACGGCACCATCGACGAAGCCCCGAACCTGCCCGAAGCGTTCAAGCGGGATCTTGCCCCGCATCTACGGTCCGGCGCCGAGTGGATCACCGTCGAGTGCTTCAACGGCGACCTCATCGCGATCCCGGTCAGCAACATCGCCTACGTCGTCATAACCGACAAGATCCCCGACCTCGAAGAGGCCAGCCCCTCCAGCGAAGGAGAAGCAGCATGATCGACAGCCACCCGGTGATCGCCTGGACGCCGTACGGGCGCCGCCGCACCGTCAGCATCCTCGCCGACTACATGAAGCGCGACCACGACCGCGGCGTGCTCGACGAGTGGTGGCTGTACATCAACCTGGACCCGGCCGGCCAGGAAGAGGATCTCGCCTACGCCAACGAGCTCGCCGCCGCCTACCCGTGGGTGAAGCTGAAGTTCCGCCCCGACGGGCACCCCAGGCTGTCGCCGAAGCAGCGCAACACCGGCTACGCCTACCTGCACATGGACGACCCTCAGACGGTGTACGTGCGCTTCGACGACGACATCGTCTACGTGCACCCCGAGGCGCTCACCAACCTCGTCACGACGAAGCTCAGCCTCGCCGACAGCGTGCTGTGCGCGTTCCCCATCATCGTCAACAACGCCGTCGTGTCCTGGCATCTACAGCAGCAGCGCCGCATCCCCGGCCCGTCCAAGGGATGGAAGTCGGTGCAGCTGCCGTACTGCATGGACAGCGTCGGCTGGGCGGACGGAGAGTTCGCCGTCAACCTGCACCGGCTGCTGCTCGACCACATCGAGGCCGACACCGTCGAGGAGCTGTACATGCACCACACGGTCACCCTGGCCGAGCGGCAGCAGTTCAGTGTGTCCTGCTTCGCGACGCTCGGCTCCGACTACACCGAGCTCACCCCGCCCGGGCATCTGGGGGCGGAGGAGGAGTTCTGGCACAGCGTGCACCGGCCGAAGCAGGCCGGGCTGGCGAACATCATCGTCGACTCCGCTGTCGTCAGCCACTGGTCGTTCTACCACCAGCATGCTGAACTGGATGCGTCCGGCCTGCTGGACCGGTATCGGGCGTTGGCCGAGAAGCTGCGGTGACGTAGCAGGCCGCTCCTCGCGTAGGAGCGGACCCTGTCCGGATGCGGACACCGGTAACCCGGGCCAGCACGGCGCGCGTCTCACACACACCCCCACCAGGAGATGCCGTGACCCACCCCCCGCAAGACCCCCAGCAGCCGCCGATCTACATCAACGTTCAGCAGTCCGTACAACAGAACACGCACATCGGCGGCAGCGGGCTACGGGTGCGATGGACCTTCTGGGAGATCATGCTGGTGATCTTCACTGCGGGGCTCGCCTGGCCCTACGTGTGGATGCGGCACCGCCGCATACGCAGAGCGTACCGTCGTCACTGGTGAACCACCTGAACAGCGTTTGCGGAGCCAGCTGAGGGCGCCTTCTGCGCGCGAAGCTGCTCGGCGAGCTGGTCGCGCTCGGCGGTGAGCTGCTCCACATGCCCCTCCAGCAGAGCAACCTGGTCGAGCGCGGCGTTGCGCTGTGCCGCGGTCGTACGGAGCACGGACTCCAAGGGGACCTGCACCCTCGCCTGCTCACTCATCGCCGCTCCTTCGAACCGCGTTCATCCTGTACGCCATATCGATCATCCTTTCTTGTGCGTGCTCACGCTCGATGTCGGCGAGCGCCCGCCCCTCGTCGATGACGGCCCGATCGACTCGGGCCAGCATGTCGGCCCGAACCGTGTCGAGCAGCGTGCCGCCCGTCTTGCCGCCGTCCGTTCTCCCCGAGGCCTTCATGGCCGCTGGGGCGGACTCGGACTCGATTGCGTGAGCCTGTTTGAACTCGGCCACCTGGTCACGGGCCAGCTCTCGGGCCGAGGTGGCAGCCATCTCGTAGGGGTTGCTCGCAAGCTCGTACGCTCGGCCTTCCCGGCGAGCCACTTCCGCCATGTAGGGCGCGAGCAGCAGGTGATCGAACAGCTCGTCGACGCCAGCCGGATCATCCAGGTCGTAGCCGTAGGTGACGGCCCAGTGGTTGACCATGTCCGCTGGATACGACACGGAGTAGGTGCCGTCCGGCGCGTACTCGGTCGGCACGTTGTAGACCAGCAGCCACCGATCACCGTCCAGTTGGATATCAGCGTGCACATCCACCAGGGTCCAGGTCTCCACTATTCGATCCTCCCGAACCAGTTGATGTGGTCAAAGCCAGCGTTCAGACTGGCCCCTCCCCAAACCCAGCCGAAATTGCCGGGAGCCCCATTGGTGATATTGAAAGCCCCGTTGTTTCCTGCCCTGACCTGCGCCGCAGGGTACGGTACGCCTCCGCTGTACGTGGGACCGTAAAAAATCGTCCCTCCAGTGCCGGAAACATTCGCCTTGCCGCAGACGACAGCCGAGTTCACGTTTGCCGGTGAAACTCTCCCTCTGAAGCTGATGCCATTACTTTGGAGTATGACCTCATCTCCCTGCAACACCATATCGTTTACGCTACTGAGGAACATGTCCCGGTTAGCAAAGAGCGATGTGTCGGTCGTATACGACGATAGATCGATGTTCGCGCCGGTGATGGAAACTCGCCCGAACTCCGTCAACGTGATGATGGAGTCTGCAACAGCTCCGCCCAGCCCGTTTTGCAAGTAGCAAAATCCGGACCCCAGGAACAGCTTGCCTCTGCGCGAGTTCGTTCCGACTCCGGTCACGATGCTCAACTCCGCCTCATTCGTAGCAGACGGTGGGGCGGACAGAATCGTCTCGTTCGTACCACTGGACGGGTAGAACTTGATCTGCGGGTCCGTACTCCCAGCAGGGTTGACGACGATCCGGCGACCCGACACAGCGGATCTGACTTCGCCCTGGATGGTGGCGTTGCCGTTGGATTCGATGTTGACGGTCTGGACGGAGGATGAGTTGTAGGCGCGGAACCCGTTTGTGTCGAGTTCAATGCGTGACCCAGATGTGCCGGACCGCAGCACAAAGCTGCCGTTCGGGTCCAGGGCGACAGTGTTGACGCCGCCCGAATTGTAGAGCTGTAATCCGCTGACCGTACTGAGATCGACTCGCGCCCCCGAAGTTCCGGACCTCATGAAGAAAACGCCGTTAGCGGCAGCCAGGGAAACGGTTTGTACGCCGGAGGAGTTCCATAACCCAACGCCGCCTGTGGAAAACTCTGCGCGGGCCCCCGTCGACGCTGACCTCAAGGTGAAGGTGCCGTCGTTCAGCAGCGACACGGTTTCCAGGCCGCCGCTGTTGAAGCCGTGCACGCCGGTGGAGTTCAACTCCACCCGGGCGCCACTGTTCGCCGTGCGGATGCTCGCGCCGAGCACGACGTTCGCCCCCAGCGTCCCGGCCGTAATCTTGCTGACGGTCAGGGTGCTGATGTGCGCGTCGTCGATCAGTTGAGCGGTGGCTGTGGCCGCCGTCGACGGCGACGACGCGTTCCCGCTCGCATCCACCGCGATGACCTTCACCCACCGCGCCGTGGTAGCCGTCACCTGAAAGGTGCCCACCGCAGCCACCTGCGCCAGCATCATCCCCACATTCGCCGGCAGCTTGCCCACCAGCGTCGACGCGTCCGGGGTGAACACGGCGGTAGCGCCGACGTGGATCTCCAGATGATCCAGATCAGCCTCCAAGTTGAAGGTGCCGCCCGCGGCCTGGCCGAGCTCATGCACCACCTGGATCGCGATCAGGCTGCCCGCGACGACCGGCTCGGCGGGCGTCGACGGCGGGATCGTGTCCGGGGAGACGATGATCTGCTCCGTCGGCGACCACGCTGAGATGTGCCCGTACCGGTCGGCGGCGCGAATCCTGATGTCGTAGCCCAGGCCCGGCGACAGGTCTTGGATCAGCGTGGTGGTGGCGTCCCAGGCGGCGTACACGCTGGTCCAGTCGGTAGCCGGGTTGAGGCCGTACTGGATCTCGTAGTGCAACCCGTCCAACACCGTGCTGCCGTCGGTGTTGAGCGGCGTGTGCCAGGCCAGCAGCACCTGCGCCCGGGTGTTGCCGAGCCCGTCCAGGTAAGAGCTGGTGAAGAACGGCAGGTTCCACGTCGGCGTGTCCGGGGTGGACAGGTCGTCGGAGGGGCGGGTACCGATCGGTTCGCCGCCGCCGCCGCTGAGGGAGCGGGGCAGCTCGCCGATGGTGAGGGACACATCCCCGCGGTCTTCGAAGCGGACGTAGTCGGTGAGGTCAATCCACGCCCCAGTCGGACCCCGGTAGGCGACGGTCATGTCGGAGGTGATGGGCCAGGTCATCTCCACGCACCGGAAACGGGCCGGGTTGATGCGCTGGTTGCGGAACTCGACCTCGTTGTCCGTGTTCACCAGGCCGGTGTCGGGGTCGTACACCCACACGTACTCGCCGACTGCGACGGTGCCGGCGACGTCGTAGTCGGATGCGGCCAAGCGCAGCGAGCGTCGGGTGGTAGAGACGGCGGCGAGCTCGATCTGAGCGCGGGCGGCGGCGTTGCCGGCCGTGGTGGACGACTCGGAGACAACCCGGGTGAGCTGGACCGGGTTGCCGAACAGGTCTCGGTAGGGGTTGAACGAGATGTTCGCCGTCCCCTTGGCGATGCTCTCCCCCTGCCCTTCGGCGAGGACGACGACGCGGGTGGAGAACTCCTCCACATCCTCCGCAGAGTCGATCTTCCCCTTGTATGCGGTGAACGTCAGGTCCCTGCCGTATCCGTGCTTGACCAGCATCGCCGCCTCCGCCCGGGGCGGATACAGCTGGGCGATCGTACCCGCGTCCAACGACCCGTCACCGTTCACCCGCCACTCGGCGCCGAACACCTCACAGACGTATTGGATCGCCTGCCGGGGCGTCACCCACTGGTGGCTACCGACATAGATACCGGGCACGCTGTGCAGCGTGCCCTCGGCCACCGAATCGGGCAGCAGTGAGCGGATCATGCTGGCAAACGGCTGGCCGCTGCTGGAGATGGCGGCTTCGATGACGGCGCCCTTACCGTTTTCGTCACCTAACCAGAAGGGCATGCCTACGCCCTGCAGCCGGTAGATGCCGTCGACGTTGTGGGTGCGGTTGTCCACGTCATTCTGGCGGTTGCGGTACACGCCCACGTAGCGGGCGGCGGCGAGGAGCTCGTCACCGTACTCGGCCGGGTTGAGACGGCCCTCAACGATGGCGATGTGCCCCAGATAGGTGAGAGCGTCGAGAACCTCCCGCGGCGTGGTCGGCCGCAACGCAACCGCAAACGACCCGAGCGCCTGCTTGACCTCTGTCACCGGCATGCGGTCACCTCCGAACAGCCATGGTCAACTCGGGCAGGGCGCCGATGTACTGGTTACGCAGGTCAACCGCCGTATCCCCTGACACTGCGGAGCCTCCGCCGACCACGGACCCCAGGTAGAACGCCAGCGATGTGACGGCCGCCTTGGACACGCCCAGGTTGGCGTGCGCCGAGAAGCTGCGCGCCGCACCGACCGTCGCCCGATTCCCGGCGGCGTCATTGCTGCTGGCGACCACGTACCCGGTCGACGCCGTGTACGCCTCCCCGCTGGTCAGATACGCCGACAAGGTGGCGGAGGTGGAGCGCTGCAGATAGCACTCCACCAGGCGCGAGCCGCGGCGCAACCCGACGTCGAGGACCACCCGGCCGACCTCGCCGGGCCCCTGCTCGCGGGTCAGGCGGAGGGTGACCTGCTCGAAGTCGTTGCGCACCAGCGTCGCCGCATCCCAGCCCGTCACCGGGGTGCCGCCGGAGATCGTCCACGCCTTCGACTCCCAGACGCCGCCGCCCCAGGAGGCGATGTCCAGCGTGCCGGACGTACTCGGGGTGACGCGCACCAACCCATTGCTCAGCTCCCAGCCGCCAGCGAGCAGCGGCTGGTTGGTGCCGGTCCGCTCCGCCCCCAGGGACACCAGCCGTGCCCGGCCCAGCGGATAGCTGGAGGGCGCGCACCCCCACCGCGGATTCGTTCCGGCGCTGAGCCCCCGATACACGGTGATCGTGCCGTCCTGGCCGGCCCGGGTCATGCTGGACGGCACTGCGGTGCCGGTGTAGTAGCTGTGGTGGCCGATGGCGGGCGCATGCCAGGACTCACCAGTCAGCCCGTGGTCGTTGACGCGCCGGATGCCGGTGAGGCGGGATTGCAGGTCGACCTCGGAGGCGGAGCCGAAGCGCTTCAACGTCATGGCCCAGGTGCTGGTTTGCACCTCCCCCTGCTCGTTCACCAGGCTGGCGCCGCAGTCGGCGATCCCGTAGTAGCCGTCCAGGCCGCTCTTGTCGCTGAAGGTGAGCTGGACGAGGTTGCCGTGCAACCCCATCAGGGCGTCGTGGCGGGCCATCAACTCTGTGGCGGGCAGCGGCGGCGACGACTCCTGCCCGGCGAGTTTGATGGACCGCTCCCCGGTCTGGGCGTGCACCGTCTCCTCCGCAGGAGTGGTTTCCCGCAGGACGAGACGGCCGACACGGATGGTGCCCCACGTGGTCACACGATCCCCCTCATGCGGTGGTGCTGTCAGTGATCAGGCCTAGGGTGGCGAGGCCGGTGAGGAGGCTGGCAAGGGCGGCGTTGCCTCCCCGCGATCCGGTGACTGTGGGCTTGGCGCCGCCGGCGGAGTTGTAGAAGCCGAGGCTGGAGCCGAGGTGGCGGAAGGCGGCGCCGACGTGCAGGCTGTCGTCGGTTTTCAACGTGTCCGCGGCGCTGCGGTACAGGTTCGTGTCAGCGGTGGCGCCGTCGCCGAACGTCAGCGTGCCCGAGCTGGACGCGGAGGCGTCGACGGCGAGCCGGGCCACCGTGTCGCCGGTGAGCCGGTAGTCGACGCCCCGCTTGGCGGTGGTCGGTGTTTCCACCGCGAGCACCGCCACGGTGGCGGTGCCCGCCGCGGTCGCCTTGGCCAGCAGCACCTGGTTGGCGCCCGCCCCTTCCACGTGGGTCTGAGCGGCCTGTAGGGATCCGTTGCCGACGGTCAGGCGGGTTGACACAGCGAGGGAGTCGTCGGTCTTCAGCAGGTCGGCGGCGCCCCGGTAGAGGGTGGTGTCGCCCGCCCCGGAGCCGGACCCCCAGGTGATGGTGCCGGAGGCGTCGATCAGGAGCCTGCGCTGGGTGTCGCCGGACACGTCGACGGCGACCAAGGAGGCGGCGGCGGATGCCCCTTGGACGTGCAACGGACTGGCCGGGGAGGTGGTGCCGACGCCGATGCGGGCGTTGGCCTCGTCGATCGCCACCGCAGCGGAGCCGACGAGGATCTTGCCCTTGGTGCCGTGCGACGTCGACGACAGCGTCAGGGCGCCGGCTGATCCGGTGCCTCCGCGCACGGTGGCGGCCTGCACGATCGGGGCGTGCACGGCGACCCCGGAGGTGAGGGTGTCGTCGGTGGTGAGCGTGT
>Ga0233377_1001037_pt1 | contig 11081 bp, 10 predicted proteins | sample ElkDunMinimDraft_6_FD_191540 | JGI IMG/M metagenome (GOLD analysis project Ga0233377, IMG submission 191540) | Fecal eukaryotic communites from dung pellets of Tule Elk in California, USA - Elk Dung E36 | ecosystem: Host-associated > Mammals > Digestive system > Large intestine > Fecal | place...
CACCCTCGCCGAACCGGGGAGTCCCGAGGAGTGGGAGTTCATCGGCATCCCCGGCATCCTCGAGCCCGAGGACGTGAGCCGGCTGCTCAAGCTGCGCCAATCGCGTCAATCGCGCCGAGGGGTCGAACGCGCGCGCGAGAACCCCGAGGAGCCCGCCCCCGTCGCCTTGCACCGCTCCCTCGCCGAGCAGAGGAAACTGCTCAACAGTCTCGTGTCGATCTGGGCCCGATCCTCGGGACAGACCCACGCCCAGGTGCACGCCGAGGTCCGGCGCCTCGGCGGCGGACCCGAGGTGTCACGCGCGACCGTCGCGCAGCTGCAGACTCGCATCGAGATCCTGCGAAAGCGGGTCAACGGTCGCTGAGCGGCCTCTCGGGCGCGCTGTGATGGACTGAACAGCGTGTCGTCCTTCGCCCCCTCCCCGTCCGCCGAGGAGACAAGCCGTGGCTGAGTCGTTACGTGCGCGGTTGCTGACCGCCGTCGCGGGGCATCCCGAAGGCACGGCCGCCTACGTTCTCGAACTCGCCGAAGGCGACGATGCGGGCCACTTCGCCGAGGGCTCGGCGCCGTGGATCGTGCATGGCGGGATGGGGACGTTCGTCGCCGGCATCCGGGCCCTGCTCATGCAAGCGCTGCACCCGGGTGCGATGGCCGGAGTGCACGACTGGTCGCGTTACCGGGAGGACCCGCTCGGGCGGCTCTCGGGCACCGTGCGCTGGATCGTGACGCTCACCTACGGCTCGAAGGCGCAAGCCGAACGGGAACTCGGGCGAGTTGGGCGGTTCCACGCGAGGGTCGCGGGGGAGTACACGCTCGCCGACGGCACCCGACGCAGCTACTCGGCACGCGACGGCGACCTCGTCGACTGGGTCCACGTGACGTTCGCTGACGCATTCCTCACCTGTCACGAGGCGTGGGGAGACGATATCCCCGGCGGTGCCGACGCCTACGTCGCCGAGTGGGCGACGGCGGGGCGGCTCATGGGAGTCGCCGAGCCGCCGGTCACGGCAGCGGGGCTCCGCGCGCGTCGCGACGGCTACCTCGAGCGAGGGGAGCTGCGCGGCGACGAGCGGGTCGCCGACGTCGTGCGGTTCCTGAAGCGCCCTCCGTTCACGGGCACTCTCGGGATCGCCTACCGGCTGCTGTTCGCGGCGGCGGTCTCGACGATCCCGCGGCCGTACCGGCGGTTGCTCGGCGTGCGGCGCTCGGTGCTGCCGGTGCGTGCGATGACCGGTCTCGCGTTGCGCATCGCCGGCCGTGCTCTCGGGTCCGGCCCTCGCGCCCAGGACTTCGCGCGACAGCGACTCCGGCGCCTGGAGGCGACCACGGGCACGACCGGGGCGAGTTCGGACGAGCCGGGCGTGCGCGCACGCCCGGCTGGTCCGAACTCGCCCGAGTAGGCGACCGGCGTCAGCGGAAGTCGCGCGAGCGGTGCAGCACGCCCGCGCCGAGCGGTTCGAAGGCGTCGGCGAGCAGATTGGTGACACCCTCATCGCTTCGTTCGAGGATGCCGCGCACGACGAGAGCGGGAGACTCGCGAGCGACCCGGCGGTAGCGCTTCCAGACCCCGACCGAGCAGATGACGTTCACCCAGCCGTGCTCGTCCTCGAGGTTCATGAACGTCATCCCGCTCGCTGTTCCGGGTCGCTGGCGGTGGGTCACGAGGCCCGCGACCTCGACCCGTCGCCCCGGCTCGTGGGTGCGCAACGCCGACGACGGCAGCACGCCCCGCTCGTCGAGGGCGCCGCGGAGATGCGCGACAGGGTGGTCGTCGACCGAGACCCCCGTCGCCCAGAGGTCGTCGCGCAGCACCTCGAACGACGTGGGGTCGGCGAACAGGGGAGGTTGCACCGTGACGATCGAACCGGGCAGGAATTCGGCCCTGTCGCCCGCGGCCGCCCCGGCCCGCCAGAGCGCCTCCCGGCGGCCGAGGTCGAAGCCCTCGAACGCGTCGGCGCTCGCGAGGGACTCGAGCTGGGAGGCGGTGAGCCCGACCCGGCGCACGAGATCCTCCATCGACGCGAAGGGCCCCCGCGGCCCCTCGCGCTCCGCCACGATGCGTCTCGCGACGTTCTCGCCGATGCCGCGCACTCCCGCGAGTCCGAGCCGCACCGCCGTCGCTGCGTCGCGACGGTGGAGGCCGGTGACGTCGGGGGCCTGCGGGTCGAAGACCGGCACGGGAGGCTGTTCGCCGAAACATCCGTCGAGGCCCGTCTCGGGCCGCACTCCCTCCCCTTCCCGCGGCTCGAGGAGCGCGAACACCCCCGAGCGCAGGATGTCGGGGCGCCGCACCTCGACTCCGTGCCGCCGGGTGTCGGCGACGAGGGTCGCGGGGGAGTAGAAGCCCATCGGCTGAGCACGCAGCAACCCGGCGAGGAATGCGGCCGGGTAGTGCACCTTGAGCCACGACGACGCGTAGACCAGGAGCGCGAAGCTCAGCGCGTGGCTCTCGGCGAACCCGAAGTTGGCGAACGCCTCGATCTGTCCGTAGATCGTCGCGATGCCCGCGCCATCCAGCCCCTTACGGCGTAAGCCTGCTTCGAGCTTCTCGCGCAGGGTGCCGATCCTGACCTTGCCGCGTTTCGAGCCGAGCGAGCGGCGCAGCAGATCCGCCTCCTCCGGGTCGAGCCCCGCGAGGTCGCGGGCGATCTTGATGACCTGCTCCTGGAACACCGGGACGCCGAATGTTCGCCCGAGGATCGGCTCGAGCTCGGGATGCAGGTACGCGAACTCCTCGCCGAGCTTGCGGCGCACGAACGGGTGCACGGCCCCGCCCTGGATGGGTCCGGGCCGGATGAGCGCGACCTGGATGACGAGGTCGTAGAACTGGCGGGGTTGCAGCCGGGGGAGCAGCCCCATCTGCGCGCGGGACTCCACCTGGAAGATGCCGATCGCATCGGCCCGGCACAGCGCGTCGTAGGTGGCCGCCTCCTCCTTCGGGATGCTCGCGAGCGTCAGCTCGCGCCCGAACGCCGCGCGGATCTGATCGAACGAGTGCTGCAGGGCCGACAACATCCCGAGCCCGAGCAGATCGAACTTGACGAGCCCCATCCACGCGCAGTCATCTTTCTCCCACTGCAGCACCGTGCGCTTGTCCATGCGCGCGTGCTCGATCGGCACGACCTCGCCGATCGGACGCTCGGTCATGACCATGCCGCCGGAGTGGATGCCGAGGTGCCGGGGGAAGCCGAGCAGCTGCGAGGTGAGACGCTTCACCCCGTCGGGGATGTCCTGCAGGTCCTCCTCCACCGGGTCGCCCCAGCGTTCGAGACGCTTGGACCACGCATCCTGCTGGCCAGGCCCATGCCCGAGGGCCTTCGCCATGTCGCGGACGGCGTTGCGCGGCGTGTAGGTGACGACGTTCGCGACCTGGGCCGCGTTCTCGCGGCCGTAACGCTCGTAGACGTACTGGATGACCTCCTCCCGCCTGTCGGAGTCGAAGTCGACGTCGATATCGGGCTCCTCGTCGCGGATACTCGACAGGAACCGCTCGAACGGCAGCTCGTAGTAGATGGCATCGATCGCGGTGATCCCGAGCAGGTAGCAGACGGCGCTCGACGCAGCCGAACCGCGACCCTGGCAGAGGATCCCGCGCCCCTTCGCGAAGTCGACGATGTCCTTCACGAGCAGGAAGTAGCCGGGGAAATCCTGGGCGGCGATGACGTCGAGCTCGTTCTGGATGCGGCGTCGGTGACCCTCCGGCATCCCGGGGCCGTACACGCGCGCGGCAGCCTCCCAGGTCTCGTGCGCAAGCCAGCCCATGAGGTCGTAGCCTTCGGGCACGTCGAGTTGGGGCAGCCGTGGGGTCACGCTGCGCAGCTCGAACGCCGTCTCGCGAGCCAGCTCGACCGAGAACCCGACGGCCCCCGGATACCGCTCGAAGCGTCGCGTCATCTCGTATCCCGAACGCAAGAAGCCTCCGCCGCCCGCCGGCAGCCACGGCTCGTGCTCGTCGAGGCTCGCGCGTGCCCGCACGGCGGCGAGGGCCGTCGCGAGCGGCGCGCGTTCGGGTCGCGCGTAGTGCACGTTGCCGGTCGCGAGGATCGGCAGGCCGAGGTCGCGCGCGATCCCGGCGAGGGCGTCGTTGCGGTCGGAGTCGAGCGGGTCTCCGCGATCGGTGAGCTCGACGACGACGTTGTCGTGACCGAAGCGTTCGATGAGGGCCGTGAGTTCGCGAGTCGCTGCCTGCCGTCCGTGGATCTCGAGCGCTTGACGCACCGTGCCCTTCCGGCACCCCGACAGCACCGCCCAGTGCCCCTCCGCGGTGTCGCCGAGGGTGTCGAGGTCGTAGCGCGGCCTGCCCTTCTCGCCGCCGTCGAGGTGGCCCCTCGTGAGCGCCTTCGACAGCCGGTGATAGCCCTCGGCGCCGCGCGCGAGCACGAGCAGATGTGCTCCCTCGGGGTCGGGGATGCCGTTCTGCGGTGTGCGCAGGCCGAGTGAGAGTTCGGCGCCGTAGACACTCGGCATCGTGTGCGCGAGCGCGGCCTCCGCGAATCGCACGGCACCGTAGAAGCCGTCGTGGTCGGTGAGCGCGATCGCCGCCAACCGCAGGCGTTTCGCCTCCTCGACGAGGTGCTCGGGCATCGAGGCCCCGTCGAGGAAGGAGTAGGCGGAGTGCACGTGCAACTCGGCGTAGGGCACCACCGGTTCGTCGGGGCTCTCCAGCTGGGGCGCCTGGTACCTCGGGCGGTGATTGTGCGCCGTCGCCCCGTCTGCCCTCGGCGCTTGACCCGACATCCGGCGCTCGAGTTCGCCCCAGTCGTACGGCGGGTTGTGCCAGCCCATGTCTAGGTATCACCCGTCGCTTCTAGGCTTCCGGCATGACGACGCAGGACTCGGTGGTCGAAGTGCTGCCGGCGACGGGGAGGTTCGACGACTTCGCGGAGGTCGTCGGAGTCAAGAAACCCGGCGGCGGCGGGTGCTGGTGCATGAGCTATCGCGACTCCCGGGTCTCCAACGACGAGCGTCCGCAGTACATGGCGCGCGAATGCGAGACCTCGCCCGGACCCGGGGTTCTGGTCTACGTGGACGGCGAGGTGGCGGGCTGGTGCTCGGTCGCCCCGCGATCGACCTACCGCCGGCTCATGAACTCCCGCACGATCCCGTTCCTCGACGGGCCCGAAGCCTGGTCGATCGTGTGCTTCGTCGTGCGCGCCGGGTATCGGAAGCGGGGTCTCATGCACGCGCTGCTCGACGGCGCGGTGGCGCACGCGCGCGCGCACGGGGCCGCGGTCGTCGAGGGCTACCCGGCCGAGACGGGGGGAGACCGCATCGACATCATCTCGGGCTACGTCGGCACCACCGACCTGTTCGAAGCGCACGGCTTCGAACGCGCCGCCGAGACGACCGCCCACTCCGGCCATCGCATGCGGTGGATCATGCGCAAGGCGCTCTGAGCTAGCTGGAAAGGCCGAGCCAGCGGGAAAGGCCGAGCCAGCAGGGAAGGCCGAGTCAGCAGGGAAAGCCGAGTCAGTCGTAGCGGCCATGGGCCCACCACCCCCGGGAATCGAGCACGAGCAGCCACGCCTCACCGAGCGCGTCGACCATCTGGAACCGCTGAGCCGCGCGCGCCGTCGCCGGATCCCACCAGCGCTCCTCGAGCGGCCATGGTCCGGCCCACGCCGTCAGGTCGCGACGAGCGCCTGTCGGCGACACGAGAACGGCGGGGGAGGCGCTGAGCATCCCGCGCTCGGTGACCGACACCGGGGCGCCTCGCACGTCTTCGACGGTGATCTGCCGGGGGATCTCGTAGACGGTCGCCGGATGGGGAGGCGGCACGGCTCCCGGCCACGGGCGCCGCGGGTCGCGCGCGATCACCGGGCGATCCCCCCAGGCGACCCGCTGCTGCCTGTCGGCCGGCATGCGGCCGCCCAGGGGTACGGCCGTGCCGACGCCGTCGTGCCCGAGCATGCCCTGCACGCGGGAAAGCCCCGAGTGCACGCCCTCGTCGGGTCCGGTGCCCCAGATGCCGCGCTCGTGCGCGCCGACGGGGTCGACGGTCTCGGGCGCGATCCGCACCCGCGCGACGGCGGAGCGCAGCTCCCCGGCGACCGCCCGGGGATTCGAGCCGGCACCCGGCCGGGCGTCGAGTTGCCAACGCACCCTGTCGACGACTTCGCTCGCGGTGAACGAACGCGGGTGCAGCCACACCCTGTCGGTCGTCTCGCCGTCGGCGCCGAGCAGTTCGACGCGCACCGCGGTGCACACCGCGCGCTGCTCGAGCAACTCGTCGAGGAAGCGCTCCGCGGCCGTGCGGATGCCGAAGGCGATCTGGTCGACTCTGTCGAGCGGGGGCTCGAAGTGCACGACCGCTTCGACGTCGCGCGGGGGGATGCGCGGGGTCGCGGGGCGGGGGTCGCGACCGGCGGCGAGGGCGTGCAGCCTCGCGCCGAGCGGACCGAAACGCGCGGCGACGTCGGCGGGGGACAGTGCCGCGAAATCGCCGAGGGTGCGGATGCCGAGCCGGGGGAGCAGTGACACGAGTTCGGGATCTTCGAGAAGCCCGACCGGCAGCGGTGCGAGGAAGGCCGCCGTCTCACCCGTCGGCACGAGAGTGACGGGCTCGGCACCCGAAGGCATCCAGCGCGCGGCGCGTTCCGCGGCGAACAGCCCGTCGGCGATGCCCGCGCGCGCGACGGGAACCCCGTGCTCGGCGATCGTGCCGAGCAGGGCGAGGGCCGCCGCCCGTTCGCCGCCGTAATACCGGGCAGGCCCACGGGCGCGTACCGCGAGCATCCCGGGCCGCAGCGGATGCACGCCCGGGAGCGCCGCCTCGAGCGCGGCGAGCACGGGCTCGAACGCCCGTGCGTCGAGTGCGGGGTCGTAGCGGAGGAGGTGGAGGGAGGGGCACCGCGCTTGCGCCTCGCGCTGCCGCATCCCGCGTCGCACCCCCTCGGCGCGAGCAGCGGGGGAGCACGCGAGCACGACGTTCTTCTCGATGAGCGCGACGGGGGCCTCGACCGGGAGTCGCGCCTCGCGCGCATGCGCGTGCACCGGCCAGTCCGGGCACCACAGCACGAGCAGTCGGGGTTGCCGCACCGATTCGAACATGTGTTCGAGTCTGCCACGCTCCGCCGACTTCGGGCCACCCCTTGGCCCGCGCCTGCCGGAGGCGCACAATCGACGTATGGCGACCATCGGATCCGTGGTGTGGGGCGTGCGGGACATTTCGCGGGCCATCGACTTCTGGGCGGCGGCCCTCGACTACGAGTTGCGCGACCCGCCCGACGAGGACTGGGCGATCCTGCAGCCGCACGAGGGCCAGGAGGGCATCCAGCTCTCCCTCAAGCTCACGAAATCGGACGCACCTCACCGCCACCATCTCGACCTGTTCAGCGAGGATCAGGCCGCCGACGTCGAGCGATTCCTCGAACTGGGTGCCGAGGCCGTCGATGATTGGGAGTACGAGTCCGACGCCGACTACGTCGTGCTGAGCGACCCCGAGGGCAATCGGTTCTGCATCGTGCAGGTCTGAAGCCCGCGCGGACTTCAGATGTCGAGTTCGATGCGCACGGTGGCGACGTCGCCGGGGGAGAGCGCTTCGGCGGTGCGCACCGCCTTCTTGACCGGGAGCACATACACCCCGCCTTTCGACGGGAAGATCGAGGTGCGCCAGGTCGTCGCGCCGATCGTCGCCGTGACCTTCACCGAGCCGAATCCGCGCGGCACCGAGCCGGCGAACTCGCGGATCTCGTCGGAGGCGTCGCGGGGGAGGCTCACAAAGGTCCAGACGTCTGTCGTGCGGGCGTCCCAGATCCACACGTCCGCGTCGAAGAGGTAGATCACCCCGCCACGTTACGCGCGGGCAGCCGCACGACCTCGCGCATGCGCGGCTCGACCACGGCGACCTGCTGGTCGGCACCGGGAAGCCACAACCGGCGCGACTTCACCCGGCCCGCCCAGGACGACGACGACGAACTCACGGTCACCTGGCGCGCGGTGAGGTGCCCGGAACCCGCGCCGAGACCCGCCCACGCGCTCTCGGAGATCGAGAGCGCGGCATCCGATTGCGGCCACTCGCCGAGCGCGACGAGAACCGCCTCGCGCTGCCGCAGCCGCGCGGCGAGCTTGCCCGCAGCCGCTTCGGGCACTCGAGCCCGGCCGTCGCGCACCGGCGGCCGCACGACGACGACGGAGACGACATCGACGAGGGCGGAGACGACCGACATCCAGTGCTGACCGGGATGCGGCACGAGAACGAGCCGCTCGAGATCGATGCCCAGACCTGCGGCCGCCTCGGCTCCCAGATCGGGCACCCCGACGATCGCGCACCACGCTCCCGCCGCGGAGGGCCCCTGCAGGAGCGCGAGGGCGAGGCTCGTCGACCCCGCGACCTGGTACCGGCCCCCGGCGGCGAGCGCTCCGCCCGGCAGCAGATCGCCGAGCGCGGGATGCGTGGGGATGGCGCGGGTGTCGAGCCGGTTGCGCTGCATGCCGCGGATGCGCGCCTGAAGCTCGCGCACGACGTCGGCCTGGCTCCGCGCCTCCGGCTCGCCGGGGGAGCCGTTCGGAAGCTCTTCGAGCACGACGGCGGCTGCGGTCGCGGCACCCGGGTCGAACATGTGTTCGATTCTGTCACTCGCGGGCGACACGCATCACCCTGATCGTCCTGGGGATTCCCTGACCATCTCCCGCCTCGCCGCGCCGACGCGGTTAGCGTCGAACCATGCCGGAGAACGCGCGCGGCACCGACAACGGCCAACCCGCCAACTGGGGCCTCGGGATCGCGATCGGAATCGCGATCGGGGCCGCAATCGGAGCTGCCTTGGGCAACATCGCGATCGGGGTCGGCATCGGCATCGCCCTCGGTGTCGCTTTCGCGTTGCTCCTGGACGACCGCCGCACACGGCGACGCGACGGCGACGAGTCGGCCGACGACTGACCGGCTCACGCGCTCGGGGATACAGGAAGGCCCCCGCTCCGAAGAACAGGGGCCTTCACACTCGTGCGCGAGGGGGGACTTGAACCCCCACGCCCTTTCGGGCACTAGCACCTCAAGCTAGCGCGTCTGCCATTTCCGCCACCCGCGCGAGTGCGCCGCCGGCGTGACGAATCACTGTGGCGACCGAAGATAGACATTAGCACGCAGCAGGTCACCCCTCGGACGCCGTCGGTGGTCGGCGCTAGCTTCGGGGAGGAGGTCGCCCATGGCAATCGAAGATCATCCGCGCATGCGCTTCGACACGATCGCACTGTTCCGAGCGTGGCTCGACGAGAATCACGAGACGGCAGGCGGCATCCGGCTCGAGATCGCCAAGAAGGGCGCGGCCTTCACGACCCACACGGTCGAGGAGTCGCTCGACGCCGCCCTCGAGTACGGCTGGATCGACGGCCGACGCAAAGCGATCGACGAGAACTGCTTCGAGCAGTACTACACCCCCCGCGGCCCGCGCAGCACGTGGTCGCTCAAGAACGTCGAGGCGGTGACGCGCAAGATCGCCGCGGGACAGATGAAACCCCGCGGCCTCGAGGAGGTCGAGAAAGCGAAAGCCGACGGACGGTGGGACAGGGCGTACGGCGGTTCGGCGACCGCCACGCCGCACCCCGACCTCGTTGCGGCGCTCGAGGAGAACCCCGCCGCGCACGCGACCTACGAGAGCCTGAGCGCGCAGCAGCGGTTCGCGATCTACTTCCGGCTGCACAATGCCAAGAGGCCCGAGACCGTCGCCCGCAACATCGAGAAGTTCATCGCCATGCTGGCCCGCGGCGAGAAGCCCTCGTGATCGAGCGCAACTACTCTTGAGCGATGGCCGACGATCCGCAGCTCGAAGCCACAGCCGCCGTCGCGCGTGATCTCATCCGCTTCGACACGGTGAACTTCGGCGGGGGACGCAGCAACGGCGAGAGCGAGGCGGCGCAATACGTCGCCGCGAAGCTCGAGTCCCTCGGGCTCGCCCCGCGGCTGTTCGACTCGCAGCCGGGCCGCACGAACGTCGTCGCGCGGGTTCCCGGCCGCGACCCCGAGCGGCCCGCGATGGTGCTGCACGGCCACCTCGACGTCGTCCCGGCCGACCCTGAGAACTGGAGCGTCGACCCGTTCGAAGGCGTCGTGAAGGACGGCATGCTGTGGGGCCGGGGGGCCGTCGACATGAAGGACATGGATGCCATGATCCTGACGTCCCTCGACGACATCCTCTCCTCGGGAGACCTGCCCGCGCGCGAACTCGTCGTGGCCTTCTTCGCCGACGAGGAGAACGGCGGCGTGTACGGTTCCCACCATCTCGTCGACGAGCATCCCGAGTTGTTCGCGGGAGCGACAGAGGCCGTGAGCGAGGTCGGCGGGTACTCGATCGACCTCGGCGGCACGCGCGCCTACCTGTTGCAGACGGGCGAGAAGGCCCTGCTCTGGATCAAGCTCATCGCCCGCGGAGGAGCCGCGCACGGTTCGCGCGTCTTCCGCGACAACGCCGTCACCAAGATCGCCGAAGCGGTCGCCAAGCTGGGCCGCGAAGAGTGGCCCGTGCACCTCACGGCGACGACGCGCGAGCAGCTCACGCAGCTCTCCCGCATCCTCGGGATGGATGCCGACGATCCCGACGCGCTCATCCTCGCGAGCGGAACGGCGGCCGGGTTCTTGCAGGCCGGCATCCACGTCACGACCAACCCCACGGTGCTCGACGCGGGCTACAAGCACAACGTCATCCCCGACCGCGCCGAAGCGCTCATCGACATCCGGCCCTTCCCCGGCCAGGAGGACGAGGTCCTCGCGCGCGTGCGGGAGATCGTCGGACCAGAGATCGAGATCGAGATCGTGCATCACGACGTGGGGCTCGAGGAGGCCCACACGGGCGACCTCGTGGATGCGATGATCGCGTCGCTGCATCGGTTCGATCCCGGAGCGCCCGTGCTGCCCTACCTCATGAGCGGGGGCACCGACAACAAGGCCCTGTCGGAGCTGGGGATCCGGGGTTACGGCTTCGCCCCCCTCAAGCTCGGCCCCGGGCTCGACTTCCCCGCGATGTTCCACGGGGTCGACGAGCGCGTGCCGCTCGAGGCCCTCGCATTCGGGCGTGCGGTGCTCGGGGACTTCTTGCGCACGTGCTGAGTCGCGTCGCCTAACGGCGATCGGCGCCGCCGTCGGT
>Ga0233377_1001039_pt1 | contig 11072 bp, 8 predicted proteins | sample ElkDunMinimDraft_6_FD_191540 | JGI IMG/M metagenome (GOLD analysis project Ga0233377, IMG submission 191540) | Fecal eukaryotic communites from dung pellets of Tule Elk in California, USA - Elk Dung E36 | ecosystem: Host-associated > Mammals > Digestive system > Large intestine > Fecal | place...
TACAGAAGATTATCCTCTACCCGATTATTCATCTTGGGTACTAACACATTTAGTAAAAGAATTTCCTGCGCATTTACAAGAATATCAACCCATGCTGATTGATGCGTTTATGGAATCAAAGAATCAAACTGTATTAAGAAATTTGTCTGCGGGTTTTATTCATCAACCATTAGTTGAGCACCGACAAGGTGAATTTTATGATGCACTGATTCAACACCTTTTACAACCAGAAAACAAAGTGGCGTTGCATGTTAATTGCATTTACAAATTGATTCAATTTTCAAAGCAATTTCCAGAATTGACAAATGAAATTTGGTCGTGCATAGAAATTCTTACAGAAAATAACAAGCAAGCTTCCTTACTTTCAGTGAAACGAACTTTTCAGAAAAAATGTATGAAATCGAAATAAGTTAAGCGTTCTGAAGTTTAACAGTTTTCACCACTTCTTCGTATAAATCTTCGTACATCGGTAGAATTGCGTTTAGTTCAAATTGCAAGGAATGTTCCTTCGCATTTTTCTTAAATGTAGCCAAACTTTCGTCAGATGATAAAATCTTTATGGCATTTTTCGCCATATCTTCCACATCTCCAACTTTGGACATGTAACCACTAAATCCTTGCTTATTTACTTCCGGAATACCTCCTGTATCAGATGAAATCACGGGAACACCAGATGCCATTGCTTCCAACGCAGCCAATCCAAAACTTTCTGTTTCAGAAGGAAGTAAAAATACGTCACACATCGATAAAACTTTCTCCGTACCAACGATTTTACCCGTAAAAATAACACGATCTTCGATGCCTAAATTTCTACATGTTCTTTCAGCTAATAAACGATCCGGACCATCACCTACTAATAAAAGTTTGGATGGCACCTCATCATTCACCAATTTAAATACTTTGACAACATCCTCGATACGTTTTACAGGTCTAAAATTAGAAATATGACATAAAACACGCTCATTTTGGGTAGCATAACGATTACGTTGACACGGTTCCTCTGGATATAAATCCGCTGGTGGAACAAAATTCGGAATCACATGAATTTCACGCGATGTATTAAAATGCTCGTATGTAGATTTTTTTAAACTTTCAGATACAGCCGTTACTGCAGTAGATTCATTTAAGCAAAAAGTAATTACTGGTTCAAATGAAGGATCTTTTCCTACTAAAGTAATATCCGTTCCATGCAAGGTCGTAATGAATGGAATGTCTATTCCTTGCGCTTTCAAAATTTGTGCAGCCATAAATGCAGCGGAAGCATGTGGAATAGCGTAATGCACATGTAATAAATCCAATTTTTCATGCTTTACAACATCCACAATTTTACTTGCTAGTTGAATTTCGTAAGGTTGATAATCAAAAAGTGGGTAATCACTCAAAGACACTTCGTGGTAAAAAATATTGTTTCTAAAAGTACCCAAACGAACTGGTTGTGCATAGGTTATGAAATGAATTTCATGCCCTTTTTGCGCCAATGCTTTACCTAATTCTGTCGCTACCACTCCGCTCCCTCCAAATGTGGGATACAATACCATACCTACTTTCATGAATCTTATCTTATCGATGTGTTACAAAATTACAGAATCAATGGCAAATACCTATTCAAACCACCGATTATTATTGTAATCTTAACGATTATTAAATATTTAAAAAGCTATTTCTGTCCTCTAATCATGCGACTTTTACCTTGTAAGTCTTCCTTTAATTCAACTGATTTAAATCCATATCTTTTCATTAAATCAATCATTTCATGACCAAATTGTTCGTTGATTTCAAAATACAACCATCCACCAACTTTCAAGCAGCTTTGTGCCTGACTTGCAATTGCATCGTAAAACAAAAATGGTGTTTGATCTGCTACAAAAAGCGCTAAATGAGGTTCAAAATCTAGTACATGTGATTTCATTAATTCCTTTTCTTGATCTAGCACATAGGGCGGATTAGAAACGATGATATCGAGTGAATTTTCACGTTCGAATAATGAATCTACGAGCGCATCTTTTTTACTGAATGTCACCGACAATTTGGTGAAACTTGCATTTTCTCTTGATAGACTAAGTGCATCGTCTGAAATATCAACTCCAATTACATTGGTTTGTGGCAATTTACTTTTCAGAGCCAATGCGATGCAACCACTTCCCGTGCAAACATCCAAAACGTCTGTCCATTTTGAACTGTCATCTTGCAAAATCCAATCGACCAACTCTTCCGTCTCTGGACGAGGAATCAGTGCTCTAGCATCTGTTTTCAGTAACAATCCATAAAATTCAGTATCACCATGAATGTATTGAAACGGTTCACCGGCTTGCAAACGTTTAACAATCGAACGAAAGAAAAGTAAATCAGATTCACTTAGTCGAATATCCGTTCCTAAAAACAAATCAGAGGGTGAAAGATTTAAACGTTTTTCTGCACTTAATTGAAACATCAATTTTAATTCTCTCTCTGAGAAAATTGAATTTAATCGTTCATTGAAATACTGCTTCACAGCATTCAACGAATTATCTGATACAAACATGTTTAATTGTTGTTTTTACCGATATAATAGGTATATCCTAAGCCAAAGGTAAGAAATTGTGCTGATCTATTAAATTCTTTAGGTTCCCAACCTCCATTCATTTCAGTTCCTAATTTATAGGGCGAAAACGTATATCCTTGAAATGTATAACTTACAGTTAGTCGAAAAGAAGAATGTTCTGTAGCAGTGACGATGAAACCAACGAGCGGTTCAACAAATCCAGCATCAAAGGTATAAGGACCACCTCTTTTTAAATCATTCAAATCAGTATCAATCGAATAGTAATTATACCCAACTTTCAATGCAAAATCCATTGCAAAACGTGTAGAATAAAATTTTTCGTGCCCAATTTTCACAAACCCACCAAAGGTATTCATTACTCCATCAAGCGGTTCTGGAACTCTAAATTCATTAATTGAGAAATGTGTCCAGCGAAATCCAACACCAAACCCCAAGCCATTATCCAAGTGATATTGATAGTATGGATTAACATCGACGATTCCACGCATAATGCTTTCAAACGGCTTATTGATAGTTGCATTCGGTAAGCCAACTACCATATTAAACGTGTGTTTAGGCTTTACTTCTCCAATAGCGATAAAATCGTTCTCAGTTCTAACCTCAATTCCTTCTTCTTGTCCAAAAATTGGTTGAGCTGCTAAAGCAAGCAATACTAAAATCCTTTTTACTGATATCATTATGCTAAACTATCAAAATTTTAATACAATTTAATGTTTTTTAATGTTTTCAAAGTGAAATTCCAGTCACAAGTTAAGCTTCAAATTCTAAAACATACACTATTTTTGTACCATGGCAGAGCAAACGTATATCGAAGTAAAAGGTGCAAGAGTTCACAACCTTAAAAACCTAAGCGTAAAAATTCCTCATGGGAAATTTACTGTGATTACTGGACTTTCTGGTTCAGGAAAATCTTCTTTAGCTTTCGATACGCTTTATGCTGAAGGTCAAAGACGATATATTGAAAGTTTATCTTCTTATGCACGCCAGTTCTTAGGAAAATTAGACAAACCGGAAACAGATTACATCAAAGGAATTGCACCTGCCATTGCAATTGAGCAAAAGGTAATTTCCAACAATCCCCGCTCAACCGTAGGAACAACAACAGAAATTTACGATTATTTAAAATTGCTTTTTGCACGTGTTGGAAAAACATATTCTCCAATTAGTGGAAAAGAAGTTAAGCGACACACCGTTACCGATGCAGTCAATTTTATTATATCATTACCCAACGAAGATCGATTATTAATACTTGCACCAATTGTAAATATCGAAACATATGGTATAAAGCAACAACTTAACATTCTACTGCAACAAGGATTTTCAAGGGTTTACTTGAATGACGAAATTGTAGAGATTGCAGATTTACTTAAAAATTCACCAAAAAACAGTGATAAAGCAAGGTTAATTATCGACCGTGCAACAGCCAACACAGAATCAGAAGAAGCACTTGGCCGAATAGCTGATTCATTGCAATTAGCATTTACAGAAGGTCAAGGAGAATGTAGTGTTTTACACATGGCAACAGGCAAAGAGCATCATTTTTCTACGCGATTTGAGTTGGATGGAATGGAATTTCAAGTTCCTTCCCAACATTTATTTGCATTCAACAATCCATTTGGCGCATGTAAAAGTTGTGAAGGTTACGGACAAATCATTGGAATTGACGAAGATCTAGTTATTCCAAATAAAAACTTAAGCGTTTATGATGATGCCATTGTAGCATGGAAAGGCGAAACAATGAGTGAATATAAAAAAGAGCTCATTTACAGTGCTTCAAAATTTGATTTCCCAATTCATCGACCAATAAAAGAGTTAACATCCGAACAATATCAATTGCTGTGGAATGGAAATAAACATTTTACAGGGTTGAATAGTTTCTTTAAATTCTTGGAATCGCAAACGTATAAGATTCAATACCGTGTGATGCTGTCGAGGTACCGCGGAAAAACCAATTGCCCCGAATGTCAAGGAACACGTTTACGTGGCGATGCAAACTATGTTAAAATTGCTGAGCGATCAATTACAGATATCGTTTTAACTCCTATTGATCAGCTAATTCCATTTTTTAAACAATTGGAATTGGGTGAATATGACCGTCAGGTTTCAAAGCGAATTTTACCTGAAATCACCAACAGATTGGAGTTTTTATACAATGTTGGCCTAGGTTATTTGACCTTAAATCGACAATCAAATTCCCTTTCTGGAGGAGAATCACAACGTATCAACTTAGCAACTTCACTAGGCAGTAGCTTAGTAGGATCTATGTATATTTTAGATGAACCTTCGATTGGTTTACATCCGCGCGATACTGAAAAGTTGATATCGGTACTGTACCGTCTGCGTGATTTAGGAAACACCGTAATTGTCGTAGAACACGAAGAAGACATCATGCGTGCAGCAGATGAAATTTTGGATATCGGTCCAATGGCAGGAGCTTACGGTGGAGAGGTGGTTTTTCAAGGCGATCATAAAAAACTTTTAAAAGCGAAAGGATTGACAGCTGACTATCTAACGAAACGAAAAAGTATTCCTGTACCTGAAAAACGTAGAAAACAACAAAATTGGTTGAAGTTTTCAGGTGTTCGTAAACATAATTTAAATGATGTTGATGTTCAAATCCCGCTTAACAACCTTGTTTGCATAACTGGAGTGAGTGGTTCAGGAAAATCAACACTAATTAAAGACATCGTTTATCCAGCGGTGCGAAATAAGTTGGGCGAAATTGCATTAGCAACAAAGAATTTTGAAACAGAAGGCGATTGGAAAATGGTGAAAGCTGTTGAACTAGTTGATCAAAATCCTATTGGAAAATCTTCTCGTAGTAATCCGGCAACCTACGTAAAAGCGTTTGATGACATCCGCGAACTTTTTGCTAGTCAACCGCTCAGTAAACTACGAAATTATAAACCTGGCTATTTCAGTTTCAATGTGGAAGGCGGACGATGCGAAATGTGTGAAGGTGAAGGAACGATCACTGTTGGAATGCAGTTTATGGCCGATATTCACTTAACATGCGATTCTTGCAATGGTACGCGCTACAAAAATGAAGCCTTGGAAGTTGAGTTCAATGGAATAAATGTTGCGCAATTACTGGACATGGACATTGAAAAAGCACTAGCGTTTTTTAAAGAAAATTCGGGAAAGCTTTCGGATAAAATTGTTGAGAAAATCCAACCGCTTTTTGATGTTGGCTTGGGATATTTAAAACTTGGTCAAGCATCTAGTACACTTTCTGGAGGTGAAGCGCAACGCGTAAAATTAGCTTCCTTTCTTTCCAAAGGGGTTAAAACGCCATCAACGCTGTTTATTTTTGATGAACCAACCACAGGATTGCATTTCCATGACATCGATAAGCTAGTGATAGCTTTTAATCGTTTGGTTGATGCTGGTCACTCAATTTTGGTTATTGAACACAATGGTGAAGTAATCAAATGTGCGGATTGGGTCATTGATTTAGGGCCTGAAGCAGGTGTGAATGGAGGAAATGTAATTTTTGCTGGAACACCAGAAGATTTGGTGCAATGCAAGGAAAGTTTGACTGGTCAATATCTTAAATGGTAAAATCATAAAGAAGTTTAAAAACCGCATACTTTATTAGAGATTTCGTATGTTTGCACTTCTATAAAATAGTAAAAAACTTAGAAATAGCTTGTTACATTATAAAATTTTTGCAAACAAAGATTTACCTTGGATTACCTTTATTCATGGTGCAGGAGGTAGTAGTAACATCTGGTTCAAGCAGTTAAAACCTTTAAAGGAACATTACAATTTACTGTTAATTGATCTTCGCGGACACGGTCAATCAAAAAATTCGTATTCCGACTGGAAAAAATATTCGTTTGAATCCATTGGAAATGATGTACTGGAAGTACTCGATCATCTTAAAATTCAGCAAACACATTTTGTAGGAATTTCACTTGGGACAATTATTATTCGTGAAATTACCGAACGTCATCCCGACCGAACAATCAGCATGATTATGGGCGGAGCTGTTACGGATTTAAATTTCAGATGTCGTTGGTTGATGCGTATAGCGAACATGACAAAATCGGTCATTCCTTATATGATTTTATATAAGTTCTTCGCTTTTATCATCATGCCGAAGAAAAACCACTCTGAATCTCGTAACTTGTTCGTAAAAGAGGCCAAAAAACTCTATCAAAAGGAATTTAGAAAATGGATTTCCATGTTCAGTCAAGTGAAACCAATTTTTAAGTTATTTCATGCGAAAGAATCAGAGAAACCGACATTATACATCATGGGAAGTGAGGACTATTTGTTTCTTCCTGCTGTACAGAAGATCGTAGCTTCACATAAAAAGTCAACTTTGCGAATTATTGAGCAATGTGGTCACGTTGTGAATATCGAGCAACCTCAAATTTTCAACGACATTGTGCTATCACACCTTAAAACGTTTGAGTTAAAGTAGATTCTTTAGGTCAAGTCAAAATTTCCTTTTACGTCCAAAAAACTGTATTTTCGTAGTATGCGAATTTTACTTTTCTTTTTTATTGCACTTTCTAACATTGGACTTTCACAGTTTACCATTCAAGATTCCATCAGAGGATCTGTCACTCCAGAAAGAGCTTGGTGGGATGTGAAACAGTACGACTTAACCATTGACATAAATCCTACTGACAAGAGTATAACAGGGAACAACATTATTCTATTCAAAAAAATAAATGATAGTGATTCTCATCTTCAAATCGATTTACAAGCCCCTATGGAAATTGACAGCATCACGACAAGTCGATCAACATTGAGCTATATTCGTATTAATGACTTTTCATATTACGTATACCACGAACCATCGAATGAAAATCCGACATCTGATGAACTTTACCAAATAACCATATACTTTCATGGATCTCCAATTGAAGCTAAAAATGCCCCATGGGACGGTGGAATTGTTTGGACAAAAGATAAAAATGGTAACGATTTTGTTGCATCTGCGATTCAAGGTCTGGGAGCAAGTGCATGGTGGCCGTGCAAAGACCATTGGTCGGATGAACCTGATTTAGGAATGAATATTACAACTTCCTGTCCTGCAAATTTAATGGTTGTTTCGAACGGAACCTTGATTAAAAACTATTCCAACGTATTAGATCGCACAATCACGAAGTGGAAAGTGCAGAATCCTATCAATGCCTATGGTATCAATTTTAACATAGGCGATTACGTTCATTGGGCAGATACCTTCCAAGGAAAAGCAGGACAATTACCTTTAAATTTTTATGTTCTTCGTGAAAATAAAGAGAAAGCTAAAAAGCAATTTCAAGATGTTTACCGCATGCTCGAAGCGTTTGAACATTGGTTTGGTCCCTACCCTTTTTATGAAGATGGTTTCAAGATGGTGGAAGTCCCCTATTTGGGAATGGAACATCAAAGTTCGGTAACGTACGGAAATGGCTATCAAAATGGCTATTTAGGTCGCGATCTGTCAAACACAGGATGGGGATTGAAGTGGGATTTTATTATCGTTCATGAAAGCGGACATGAATGGTTTGCAAATAACATAACTGCCGCCGATCCTGCCGACATGTGGATTCACGAAGGTTTTACAACTTACTCCGAAGGACTTTTCACCGAGTATTTTTATGGCAAAGAAGCTGGCGATTCATATATTAGAGGATTAAGGAGAAACATTCTAAACGATCGTCCGATAATTGGTCAGTATGACGTTAATCATGAAGGTTCATATGATATGTATCCTAAAGCAGCAAACATGTTGCATACCATTCGTCAAATTGTAAACAATGATTCCATTTGGTTGGATTTCATGCGATCAATCAATACCAATTTCAGGCATTCGATTGTTACAACTGAGCAAATAGAAGCGTACATGGAAACAAAATTACAAGTTGATTTAAAGGCATTTTTTGACTACTATTTACGAGGACGAGCTGTTCCAAAACTTGAGCTTATTTATTCAAAGCGTAAAGTAAAATACCGCTGGTCGAATGACTTTGATCGCATGACCATTCCACTTGATGTTTTTGCTGATGGCGTAAAAAAAAGAATTCAACCGACAAGCAAGTTTCAAAAGATGAAAGCAAAAAGCTTTAAAGTCGACCCAAACTATTTCATTTTGCATTAGGCTATAATTTCCTTATTTTTGTGGTGCGATAAACACTAAGTAAACAAAACCGTGTTAAATTTTATTCGACATACTATTTTTTTACGTTTTATCTGGGCGATTCTTGGAATGCACATTCTAAATTTCAGTATCAATATTGCTGACAATATTCCCATTAATCAAAAAGAAGATTTAACCATCAATGAGCAAGAAAGTGTCATCGAATTTATTATCGAAAAAGTATTAGGAGATTCGGACGCATTTACAGAATATGATGACATTGATCCAGACGATCATTCTTCTAAAAAGCAAACCAATATTCAATTTCACCTGAGTACATACTTCTCGAATCCTGAATTTTCTGCAATATTATTTACCTCGATTGATAAAAGTAATTTTTCTTACAATCAATCCATTATTGAAGGTATTTCATCACCCAATAATCCTCCCCCAAAACACTGTTAATTAACAATTCACAAATTCGTTTTTCCTTTTGAAGAACAACAATTTTACTGTTTAATTAATTAACAAAAATCATGTACATCAAGAACATCTGTGCTTTTTTATGCACTATTCCATTATCAATAAATTTAATTGCACAAGAAAACAAACAAGCGATCAACGCTGAGAAAGACAGCATTTACATCTCCGAAACGGAGGATTTCAAAGGGAAAGACAAGGTCCTACATGCCGAACCCTTATTCATCGACCTCATCCGCGATTTAGGAGCTCGAAAAGGAGAAAAAGAATGGAATGTAGGAATGGGAATGACAGATAATTTAAGATTTGATTCGTATGATGCACTTGTGGAGTATGAATGGGCACCAATGGATCGTCTTGGTTTAGAGATTGAATTACCATTTACCTTCTTCTCACCACAAAAAGGTACGCCAAAAGACTCAGTTCCATCCAGTAAATTGAACGGTATAAAAACGGCTATTCAATGGTCATTTTTTGTGAATGAAAAATATGCGACCTCCATGGCACTTGGATACATCAACGAAATTCATTTGTCAGATTTTAGAAATTTTGGAAACCCTTTCGTAACTGGAAATGGTTTTAATCCATTTTTAGTCATTGCTAAACGTTGGAAAAGCAACTTTCATTCACTCATTTACACTGGTCCAGCGATCAATTATCACTACAAAACCCGCGATCTACATTTTCGTTACGATATAAATACAAGTTTTCATTACATGATTCCAGGCACTCGAAATTTTGTTGGTTTGGAATTTAACAAGCAATTTCACGAAGGAGATTTTGATATGACTATTCGACCACAAATGCGATTAGCCATTTCGCACAATTTGATGCTCGGCATTGTAGTTGGCGTTCCAATTAACAGAGAAAATCAACGATTCAGCACCTTTTTACGCGTAATTTATGAACCTGAAGGAAAAAAGAAAAAGGGCCATTCATAGTTCAACACTTATATGAAATGCCTTTGAGAATAAATGGATGCTGATTTTTTTTTATATTCGCCACAGGGTTAAACGCTTTAGGAATGACCTCACACTTAATATTGAAAAGTCAACAGCATGAATATAAACTCCTTGTTTCGTAAAAAAACCGTTTCTGACATCTTAGCGAACGCTGAGGCCAACAATGCACATGGTTCACTTGCGAGACACCTGGGAGTGCGCGACTTAACATCTTTGGGAATCGCAGCGATTATTGGTGCTGGAATCTTCACAACAATTGGTCAAGCTAGCGCAGATGGAGGTCCAGCAGTGGCTCTTCTATTTGTTTTCACAGCATTAGCTTGCAGTTTCGCAGCCTTTGCGTATGCCGAATTTGCAAGTATTGTCCCAGTTTCTGGAAGTGCATACACCTACAGTTATGTTGCTTTTGGTGAGTTGTTCGCTTGGATAATTGGTTGGGCACTAATCATGGAATACGCCGTCGGAAACATAACCGTAGCGATTGGATGGAGCGGTTATTTCACTGAACTTCTAGCCACCATGGGACTTCACATTCCGCAATGGATGACCATAGATTACATTTCTGCATCAAGTGGATTTAAAGAAGCAACAGCATTAATCGCAAATGGCGAATTGGTTTCAAACCTAAATAAAGGATTGCAAGAAGCTTACTACGCATGGCAAAACGCGCCAACAATCGGTGGATTTAGAATCATTGCAGACTTCCCTGCCTTGTTGATTACATTTCTAATCACATGGTTGGTTTACAGAGGGATTAAAGAGTCGAAAAATGCAAGTAATGCGATGGTAATCATCAAAATTGCAGTTGTTTTACTCGTAATTGCTGTAGGAGCATTTTATGTGGATGTGAACAATTGGGATCCTTTTGCTCCAAATGGAATCAATGGTGTTTTAAAAGGTGTATCTGCTGTTTTCTTTGCTTACATCGGTTTTGATGCCATCAGTACGACTGCTGAAGAATGTGAAAATCCACAACGAGATTTACCTAAAGGAATGATGTGGGCCATTATTA
>Ga0233377_1001040_pt1 | contig 11068 bp, 11 predicted proteins | sample ElkDunMinimDraft_6_FD_191540 | JGI IMG/M metagenome (GOLD analysis project Ga0233377, IMG submission 191540) | Fecal eukaryotic communites from dung pellets of Tule Elk in California, USA - Elk Dung E36 | ecosystem: Host-associated > Mammals > Digestive system > Large intestine > Fecal | place...
CAAGATGCACGGCATGAACATCCAGGTCCTCGCCGCCCCGGACGGTACCCCGCTGTGGACCTCCGGCTCCCTGCCCGGTTCGGTGCACGACCTCAAGGCGGCCCGAATTTGGGGCCTCATCCGCCGACTGCACGCCTGCGGACTCATCGCGCTGGCCGACAGGCCTACGTCGGTGCAGGTCCACGGGTACTGGTGCCGTACAAGGGCCGAGGCAAGCCCCAGTCACAGAAGACGGCCAACTCCGCCCACGCCAAGCTCCGCGGCCCCGGCGAGCACGCGAATGCCGTGCTGAAAACCTGGCGCATCCTGCGCAAACTCCACTGCTGCCCTCTTCGCACAGGTCAACTGGTCAAAGCCATCCTCACGCTTCAAATGCGCGAGGCAGGATGGAAAACGTTCAGTAGGAGCAGGGCCTCGGAGGAGTCCTTAGGGGTGTAGAAGCCGCACTTGGCGCAGGCCATCCGGTGCGAGCACTGTTCGAAGAAGGTGTAGTTGCAGAACCCGTGTCCCAGGTCGTAGTACTGCCAGGGCTCTCCGACGGATGAATTTTCGGTACCTGTAGGTGAGGAGTCATCGCGCGGCGCATGGTGTTCATGAAGTGGACCGCGGAGATTTGCCAGTCTGGGAGCAAAAGAGGCGAAGGTTTGTAGGTAGGAGCAGACAGGACGCCGCTCAGCTTGAAGCGGAAATCGTCGCCATCACCCGGCTTGTAGAAGAGGCCGGTACGGCCGAGAGTTTCGCGGAGTGCGGGAATGTCCGGGGCGATGACGGGGGTTCCACAAGCCATCGCCTCCAGGCAAGGCAATCCTATGCCCTCGTTGGCTGTGGCAGTGACCAGGGCGCGGGCTCCGGTGTACAGGGCGACAAGATTCGTGTCGGGCACATGACCAGTGAAGATCACCTCGTCCTCCCGAAGCTTCGCAAGGAGATTCCCGACTCGGGGGAGTCGCTCGGCGTGGCCGCCGACAGCAGCCAATTGGACCCCCGGCGACGGCTCCTTACCGTCGCGGAACATCTCGTCGACGAGCCAGTGAAAACGTTTAGTCGGATGAGCCAGCCCCACAAAGAGGACATACGGGCGATTCAAGCCGTACTCCATGCGGACCGCCGCTACTTTCGCCTCGCTGGCGGGATGGAAAAACGTCGTGTCGACCCCCCCGGGTACGAAGGCCAGTCTGTCAGACTGAACACCCAAATGGGTCTGAACGTCGTCGGCGGTTGCGTTGGAGACAACCATAACGATGCCAGCTCCCTGTAGGAGGCATGCATAAAGAGCCTCGAAGTAGCGGGTGAACAGGTTCTCTTCTTCTGTCATGTGGTCCCATTCCGCGAGACGCGCGAGTTCGCATTTCATGCGCGTGAACTCTCGGTGACCAAATCTTCGGATGAACGACTCCTCAGTGTAACTGAGGTCGGGAAACCTCAACCTGTTGAGATCGTGAATAGTGAAGGCGAAGGGGACAGGGCAGAACGGATCGGCTGTGTAGTGGGAGGTGTAATAGAAATCCGCGCACCGAGAGATCAAAAGGTCACGCAGCCACGGGGAGCTGCGAACGAAGCCCTGAAAATCAGGGCAGACGAGGATCTCGGCGTCCAAGCCATTCACGGCTGCCAAGGCTCGTTCCTCCTGAAAGTCCCAGACCACGACGATCAGCCTCCACCCCTCCAAGATGGCTGACGGCACGACAGCCTTCAGCAGAGACAGTCCATACCGGGAGACTCCGGTGTCGTGGTTGGATCTAATATCGAAGACGAGCGTGAATGGCATGCTTCACTCCTATCCAAACGTACGGAGAGCGTCGAGGAGGTCCGAGGACTCCCTGGGAGTTCGATGAACCCAACCAGGAAGCCCTTGCGCTGCTGCGGCAGTGATGTTCTCCAGCCGATCGTCGACGAAAACAGAGATCCGCCCGGCACGTTCGTCCGCCCGCAGCACGGCGGCGAAGAACTCCGGATCCGGCTTAGCGTGACCTACCTCGTAGGAAAGGATCCGCGGGGCGACAATCCCCGCCTCGGCGAGTAGGCCACGAATGTAGTGCCAATGAATCGGATTCGTATTGCTGGCGAGAAGTAGCCGGCGTTCTCGCGCGAGTGGTCTCACGGCGTCGATCATCTCGGTCACCGGCGAGCCAATGACCGAGCGCCAAGCCTCCACGACATCATTATGGGAGAGGCCGTTCCCGCCCACCAGATGCCGGACCTTCCGGGTGAAGGCAGTCGACCGCATCTCGCCAAGTTCAAACTCCGTGATCACACCGGACTCTTCGAGCAGAGTTGCCACTTGGCGCCATTCAAGACCGCTGCGCTCGGCGAGGGCGCGATACTGCCTCATGGGACGGGTGCCGATCAGCACATCGCCGATATCGAGAATTGCGAGGGAATTTATCATTCGAGCACATTCCGGTACAGAGCGATCATGCTCTCGGCGTGATCGCGCCAGCGATAGCGCCCGGCCCATGAGCGTCTCCGATTCCGAGCTTCCCTGGTGTCGGGCGAGGACACTAATCTGTTCAGCAGTTCTGCAATCTCCTGGGAATCTTCAGAGCAGAAACGCGCGTGGGAGCCGAGTGTCTCTCGAAGGACCGCGACATCGCGTACAACCACCCTAGCGCCGAGAGAAAGCGCCTCCAAGGGCGTAAATCCAAATCCTTCATGTTGGGACAGATGAATCAGGGCAAGAGCCCTGCGATAGAGTCCGACCAAATCGCCGTCCTCGATCTCACCTACCCGAACAGCCTTCCCTCCGAGTGCTGCGTCAACAGATTTCGACGCAATAGTCCCGTTCTTGAAATCACGCCCGGCGAACACCAGACGTACGCCCGTATAGGGTGCTCTGCTCCGTAGGTACGCGGTAAGAAGAAGGTCGATTCCCTTATGCGCTCGCGCCTGGCCGACATAGAGGAAATAGGGAGCCCCATCAGTATGAATGGGGGAAACGTTTGTTTCGACACTGTCCAGATGGTCCACTCCAAAGTGGGAGACAGTGACCACCGGCGGGGTGTCGAGGATGGAGAAGAGATTTTCGGCGACGGACTGCGTCGGCACCACGACACTATCGGCGCGAGAGCACGAGTGCACGAGCATTCGGCGGTAAAACTCCCCATGATGTGTGACGCTGATGCTTCCCTTTATGGGAACGGGATTCTTGATCGAAGCCGTCAGCCGCTTCAGTTCCGCAAGCGATTCTGGCCCGAATTTTTCTGCGAATCGCTCATCGTCATAACACAGGTACGGATCCGTCGCCCGAAAGACATCATGCACCGTGACCACCAGTGCTGCCTTCATGTACTCAATAGGAGTTCGGTAGTCGAGCGCGTGCACGATATCTACGCCAATCGTCTCTGCCGCCCGCGCGAGTTCGGCCCCCTCTCTGCGTGTGTAACGGGCCGTCGAGGTCTCCTCGAGCACAGAAATATCGAATTCTGGAGGCGCGACTTCATTCAATGAAGCGATCAACTGGCGCGTATATCTTCCGATTCCATCTGCCCCGTTCACCCTGCCGTCCACCAGCACTTTGATCATCCATGCCTCCACCTCTTCTCTTGGATCACCCTTCGGGCGCAAGGTATTCGTACATCGGAATACTGATTGCGTCGACTAGAGGAGGCAAGTCTGTGCATACTGCTTCCAGGGCAGCAAGCAGTCTGAGGGGATATTCCTGTGTCACCACCACAACGCAGATGGACCGGAATATTTTCGGTCCTGGCGACGACGGCAATCGGGCTTATCACTAATCTGATAACCAGTTCCTTTACCTGGGCTCTCGCCCTAAGTCTCGCCTTCCTCGTAGTGCTCTCCATAACAATCATTTGGCTAGAATCCGGCCATCCCGCTCCGCCCCACGGGCCGACAGTGACGCAGCGGGCTGAGAGCGGTGGCCGGATCGAGTCCGGTGAGATCCACGCCAAGGGTGGGGCCTCGGTCCGTGAGGAAGCACGGCAATTCGGGCGCATCTCCCGGTCGAAGACTCGGGCGGACGGAGCGCAGATTGAGAAGGTTGCGGACAGCGGCACTATTGAAGATCAGGACATCGAAGCGGGTCCTTGAGAAGGCGCATTAATCAGAAGGGCGTTCCCAGATGGCTGACGCTTTTCAATTGGTCGACCGAGTCGACGTTATCGCCGCGATGCGGAAGATATGCGCGAACGACCCGGCGCGTGCCCTGATGCTGTGGGGGGTAGGTGGCCAAGGGAAATCATTCATGCTCTCCCATTTTCGCGGAAACGTGGTTAGGGAATTCGAATTCCCCTGCGAGATCATAGATCTCGAGCAGTTCGTCAGCGGTGGCGGCGAGGCCATGAGGGGGGGCGACCTCACCCAGCAGTTGCTCACCATGGTGGCCCGTTGTTGCGAATCTTGGCGGGGACGGCGCCTTCGCCGATATTGGCGCCTGGTCGAGGCAGTGAACCGAGAGACCCGGGATTTCGTCAAATCAGTGCCCTCCTTCTCTATTAGTCAGAAGGCGTCCAGCCGCGGCAGCATTTCGGATGTCTCGATCCACATGGACGCTGGCCTGGGCCACCGCTACTCGCTGCTCAAAGCCGAGCAGCGGAACGTATTGACGCGTGGATTGATGGAAGAGATCAAGGATTCCGCGTCGCCCGCAGAGCTGATGGGCCGGGCCTTCCTCTGCTTCGACACGACTGAGCGGCTACATTTCCTCGACAGCAATGTTCTGGACACGGCTGGGACAGTGACCGGAGCTGACGTCCAACACTGGCTGACCACCCAGCTAGTCCTTGAGCTGTCGTTTGCGTGGCCAGGGCTGAGGTTTATCCTCGCGGGCCGAGAGAAGCTCGACTTGCCCGTCGACACGAGGAGCATCGAGCTTACCGAGTGGGAGGAAACTCATACGCGAGAGATCGCGCAGAGCAGCGGCATCGGAAGCGAGATTGCTAGCAGAGTGCATTCGGTTACTCTCGGGCACCCGCTGTGGACGACCGTGCTCATTGATGCCCTGCTCTCGTCCGACGGGCGACTGCCGAACGCCGAGGAGATGATTGACCGAAGTCTCAGGGCCGAGCCTCGCGCCCGCTGGGTGAGCCGGACCCTTCTCGGCCGGATTCCAGAGCGAGACAAGCGAGCGGTGATCGCCGCCGCGGTGCCTCGCCAGATCGATAAATCTCTCCTGGCGACACTTCTCGATAAAAGAGACTCATCGGACACCGCATGGTATGAGCGCATTCACTCCTACTCGTTCATCCGGATTCGCCGCGGGATCGACGGACGCTTCGAAGCGCGCATGCACATGCTCGTCAGGAACGCTGTTCTCTCTTATGCTCGAGATGAGATACCTGATCTGATCGAGCACTTCAACTCTGCGGCTGCTCAGTTTTTTTTGGAACACGATAACGAGCTGGAAGCCCTCTACCATCGAATTTCATTGGGTGATCAAATGGCAATAAGGGAATGGAACGAAGAAATTGACATTGCTTTGACGCGGTATGAATTCGACAAGGCACTCCAGCTGATCGAGGTGGCCGAGGTCGCGGATCCCTCTACCGGCAGAACCCTCGACGAAACCCGCCAGATGAAGGCGAAGGCCCTAGTAGCCGCAGGCAGGATAGCCTTCTTCCAGATGCGGCTCACCATTGCCGAGAACCAGCTGACACGTGGATACGCGCAGGCGAAGGCTCTGGGGGAGCACCGGCTGGCGGGAGAAGCTCAGTTGCGGCTCGCCGAACTTCGGCACCGTCAACTCGATCTCACCGACGCCTTCAGCGCCTCAGAGACGGCTAGATCGCTGTTCGAGCGGGCTGGGGACCAGGCAGGTGTCGCGGCCGTACTCCATATTCAAGGACACCTCTATCTCGCGCGCATGAACACCGGACGCGCCTTTTCCTCAGCAAGCCGCAGCCTGGATCTGTTCCGTTCGCTGGGCGACGGCCTAGGGCAGGCGCGGGCTCTAGAACTGCTGGCGCACGTCAAGTGCGGAAAGGCCGAACTTGTCGCAGCGCTCACCGACGTGCAGGAGGCCGCGCGGCTCTACGAGGAGCAGCAGGACCTTCGCGGTATAGCGGCCGCCAACGGGATGCTCGCCGATATCGGCTTACTTCTCGGCGACATGGGTCGTGCCGTTGCGGCGGCGTCCCGAGCTTTGGAGATCTACGAGCAGACCGGTGAGGCGTTCAAAGAGGCCGGCGCTGTCCACATTTTCGGAAGAATCAAACTTGCCGCTAATAGGCTCTCAGAAGCCGAGTCCGATGCCCTGCGAGAAATCGATTTACATCGCAGGACGATGAACAGGCTCGGCCTCGCCAACGCCGTTCACCTGCTAGCATCCGTGCGTCTGGCGCAGGGTCGTCATCAGGAGGCAGAGGAGATGGCGCTGGAATCGCTAGAATTTTACATTGAGGTCGAGAATCCGCTTGGGAGAGCTCATTCTTTGGCGCTACTCGCGCATATCGCGCTGCAAAATGATCGTGTGTTCGACCGGAGGGAAGAATTAGAGCGGGCATTGGCTATCTATCGCGATCTCGGTAACGCCCTCGGCGAAGCCGAGTCGTTTCTCCTGTTCGCCGAGGCCCACAGCCGGAGTGGTAATTCCACTGACGCGCTGGTGATCAGCCAGCTGGCGTTGGACACCTTCACACGATTGGGAACCCGCCCGGGCATCGCCCGTGCCTCGTTGTTAAGGGCGCGTGTTCTCGCTTCCTTGGAGCGCAACGACGACGCGATCGTTGAAGCACGTCTTTCACAGCGAGAATTCCAGCACTGTGAAGACGATCGAGGGACGCGTGCTGCGGCTGACCTCATCGCTGCCCTGGGGAATTCGGATGACCTTTGATGGTCACAGGCCCTCTTCCCAGCAGCATCAAGGTAGGACGGAAGCGCGTGCACTCCGAGAGGCCTCAAGCGACGCTGTCTTCCGGCGAAGAGCGCCGCGAGATCGGTGTGGCGGGGAGTCCGTCAGATCTTCACCGTGGGATGGGTGGCTTGCTATTGATGGTTGATTCCCCATAGTTACTTCAATTAAGCTTGGAAATTCCTCGGAGTTGTGATGTTGTACGGTCCTCGCGGTAGGGCCAGAGGTGTGCAGTACAGAAAGATGGTTACACGCCCGCCGAGAAGGGACGTCGTTAACCGGTGCGACTGGAGACGGCCAAGTGGTTTGTGTGAGCAGAGCCGACGGTCGTCGCTCAAGACCAACGAATCACTGAGCGGGTGATACCCGCGTTCCGCAGATGTGTAGCGGGAAAAGCACACGGATCTGAGCTCTGAGCTGCGGAAACGCTTGTGGGCATGCTGATGCGGCGTGTCACTAGGCGTGGGTGTTTTGCCTGGTCAGGCGTCTGTGGCGGGGACGGCTTCGACGATCTTCTTGGGAGTCGGGATGTGGAGTTTGGCCAGGATGTCGCGCTGGGGCTTGGTCAGCTCGGCGCGTTGACGGAAGGTGCCCGTTGGGCCGGTGAAAGTGGTGACGGTCAGGAGGTCGAACTCGGTGCGGACGCGGTTCCAGGTGGTGCCGGCACTGGTCTCGATGATGCGGATCAGCAGCAGCGCCAGCCAGCACAAGATGACGTGCGCGCGGATGCGTTCCTCCAGGCGGTGATAGACCGGGCGCAGGTCGATGACCTGCTTCATGTCGCGCCAGCCCCGCTCGACCTCGAGCAATTGCTTGTAACCCACCGCGATGTCCTCGGCCGGTAGCTTGGGGTCGGAGCAGCGCAGCGGGTACTTGCCGTCCAGGTTCGTCTCGGCCTTGACCTTCGCGGCGTCGATGCGTAGCAGCCCTTTGGGGGTGGTGCGCAGATACCGGTTCAGGCCGGGCTTGGTGGAGACGACGCCGCGGAGTTCGGCGCGTTTGGTGGCGGTCAGTGCGTCGGTGCCGTCGATCAGCTCCTGCGGTTGCGTGAGCAGACGCCGGCGGATGGCCGCGTCACGTTCGGCGCCCTCGGGGTTGAAGCAGATCACGAACCGGTCGGCCTCACCGATCCGTACCTCTTTGACCTTCAGGTTCTCGGCCACGTCCTGGTAGCGGCCTTGTCGGGACAGCGCGGCCTTGGCCTCGGCCGAGCCTGAGCGCAGCCGTTCGCCGATGATGTAGTGGTGATCGTCTTGGCGCAGGTAGCGGCGGTTGTCGGCGGAGGCGAAGCCGCGGTCACCGACCCACACGATCTTGGGCAGGGTCCAGTCCCGCATGTCGTCTTTGACCTGGCGGATCAGGGCGGTGTCGGTGGTGTTGCCGGGCCAGGACCAGATGCGGACCGGGATGCCGTCGCGGGTGACGGCCATGCCGATGACGATCTGCGGCAGGTCGTCGCGGTGATCTTTGGACTTGCCGTGGGCGCGAAAGCCCTTCATCGCCGGCGCGTCACCGCCGTCACTGTTTCCGGGATCGGGATCGGGATCGGGGTCGGGGTCGGGCAGGGGGACGCCGCGCCCGTCGCGGGGACGCGGCTTGTCGGGTTCGTCGATCTCGAAGTAGGTGGAGGTGGTGTCGAGGAACAGCAGGTCGACTTCGAGGTTGAGCAGGGTGGCGATCTGGTCGAACACCTGGCGCTCGACGGAGTCTTGGACCTGGTGCAGCCAGTCCATCGCCCGGTAGCAGGCGTCGTCGCTGCAGGCGGGCAGGCCGTCGATGTGGGCGCCTGGGCCGACCCAGTGGGAGGCGGCCAGCTTGGAGGAGGCGTCCAGGGCGCGGTTGGCGACCAGCGCGAACAACACCCGCTGAGGGGGGCTCGCCGACGCCCAGCGCCTTGGCGCAGGCGGCCTCGAGCCGGACGTCGTCGTGTTTACCGCCCAAGGCGAGCACCCCTTGGGCGGCGCGCAGCCGATAGAGCGCGTTCACCTGCAGGAGCTGGTCGATGACCTCGACGCAGGCCGGGCCGACGGCCGCGGCGCGCTGGCGGCACCAGGCCGGGTCCCGCATGAAGAACGCGATCTTGCCGGGCGGATAGTCGCCCAGGTCGCTCTGGCGGCCGCGGGCCTTGACGGCGTGCGTCTTGACCAGCTCACCGCCGTCGGTGAAGAACTGCACCTTCGCTGCGGTGGCGCGGGCGTGCAAGGTGGCGCTGATGTGCTTCCAAGGCACCGAATACAACGTCTTGCCGACCTTGACATGCAGGTCGGGATGGACACGGACGGTGCTCCAGCGGGCCGGCTCGAACCGCGTGGCCGGCAGCGGCCGCAACCGGGCGGCCTCGATCGCGGTGAACACCCGGGCCGGTTGCGCCCCGGCCAGCGGCCTGCAGGATCGTTGCCCCGCCACCTCGGCGCACCACGCTTGAGCAGCCTGCTGCAGGCGCTCCAAGCTGTAACCGGTGAAGTCGCGGCCCTTCCAAAACGAGTCGCGGACATAGGGCATCGGCCGCTCGACCTGCGCCTTGTCACGGGCCTTCCCGGCGCGAGCCGGGTCGATGAGGGCTCCGTAGTGCTCGGCCAACTCGGCGTAGGAGCGGTTGATCTTCGGATCGTAGAGGTCAGGCTTGTCGACGCCGGTCTTGAGGTTATCGGGGACCAGCCGCGCCGGGCAGCCGCCGAAGAAGGCAAACGCCTCCACGTGGCAGCGCGTCCATTCGGTCTGGTCCATCGAGATGACCGGGCGCATGAACATGTGCCGGGAGCAGGGCAGCACCATGACGAACGCCCACAGGGTGCGGCGCCGGCCGGTCGCCGGGTCGGTCCACATCCCCAGCTTGCCGTAGTCGACTTGGGCCTGCTCACCGGGAGCGGGCGGGTGCGGGTTGAGTACCCGTACCTGATCGGCCTTGACCTCCTCGGGCAGGTTGGCCGCCACATACCGGCGCAGGGACGCGATCGACACCGCCAGATCGTGCTCGTCACGCAGCCGCTGGTGGATCGTGGCCGTACTCACCCCGGCCTGTAGTTGTTCCTTGATCCAGGTGTGGTGCGGCTCGATGAACCTCCACGTCACCTGTCGTAGTCGGGTGTCGCTCAACTGCGGGAACCAGGCTCGGACCTTGGCCTGCCACTCGGTCTGGCTGATCGGTGTCCCGCCGGGCGTCAGGCCCTCGGCGATCGCGGGCGCCAGGTACTTGCGAATCGTTTTGCGGTCTATCGCCAGACTGTCGGCGATGTCGTATTGGGACCGGCCCGCATACCAGTGGACCAGGATCTCCGTGATGTCGATCACGTCGAACTCTCTCCTTGCCATCACGACTCCCGTCCTTCAACAGGAGCGATGATCTTCATTTGGTGATGGCCAGGTCCACGCCGACACGCATGTCCTCCCCCAGGGGAAATCCGTGATCGGCTCACCCTCTCAGCCAGGGGAATTGCGTGATCGCTGACATGCGGCGCGGCCACCGTCAACACCTCCAGCGCCGCGCGCAGCGTCTCGACCACCAACTCCAGCCAGTTGAGCATCCGGACCGCCGCCAGCACGCACGTCGCGTCCGTGCGCTGACGGCCCCCCGCTACCAGCAGGCCCGCTTGGGTGAGCCGCTCCAGCAACAGGTGCAGAACCCTTTCGGCCGCGTTGTCATCGGCCAGCCGAGCACGGAACTCACTCAGCACCGAGGCGTCAAACCCGTCGTAGGCCAACTCCAGGCCCAGACAGTACTTCCAGTCGATCCGGCCCCGAACCGCATCAGCGGCTTGCCGATCGCTCAGGTTCTCGGTGAACTGCAGCACCGACACCAACGCCAGCCGTGCCGGCGACAACGCCGGACGACCGCGTGCGGCGAACAAGTCAGCGAAAGCCTCATCGGCATACAGTTCTCCCAGGGCATCGCGGATCCGGATCGCCAGGCAGCCCTTCGGGAATGCCGCCCGAGCGACCGCGGCCGTCGTGGCTGGAATCCCCGACTCCTGCTTCGGCCACATCGACATCGGTGATCACCCCGCCCGCGTGAGTTCCTCGCCTACCCGTCCACCGTGACACCGCACAATCGAGCAGTCCGGCAGATTAGTAAATTCGCCAGCAGAGTCCCTGCGGGGGGAACCTCAAAGGCGTATCCGGTGCATTTGGCCATACGCAGCACCTGATCGAGGGTGGGTGAGCGTTGGGCGAGCAGGGCGATGGCCTCGCGGACGTAGCGCCAGGCGGTGGCCGTGCCGATGCCGAATCCTGCGGCGATCTCGGCGAACGTCTCGCCTTTGCGCA
>Ga0233377_1001041_pt1 | contig 11063 bp, 11 predicted proteins | sample ElkDunMinimDraft_6_FD_191540 | JGI IMG/M metagenome (GOLD analysis project Ga0233377, IMG submission 191540) | Fecal eukaryotic communites from dung pellets of Tule Elk in California, USA - Elk Dung E36 | ecosystem: Host-associated > Mammals > Digestive system > Large intestine > Fecal | place...
CCTCCCGTCGCGGCGACCGCCGCGTCCTGACCCAAAACCAATGCCTGTCCAGCCCCGCACGTCTCAGCCCGTCCCTGCCGTCGCCGCCGCCGTCCGCCTTGAAGGCGTGGGCTTCGGCTATGGTGAAACGCACCGCGCACTGCGCGACATTAACCTTACCTTGCCCGCCGGCTCTTTCCATTTCCTTACCGGGCCGTCCGGGGCGGGCAAAACAACGCTGCTGAAACTGCTGACCCTGGTGGAGCAGCCGACGACGGGCCGCCTGCATCTGTTCGGCCAGGACGCCAGCCGCCCGCCGCGCGCGCGCCTGCCGGGCTTCAGACGCCGCATGGGGATGGTGTTCCAGGATTTCCGCCTGCTGGACCATCTGTCGGCCTTCGACAATGTGGCCCTGCCGCTGCGGCTGGCGGGCCGCAAGCCCGACAGCTACCGCGACGATGTCCAGGAAATGCTGGCCTGGGTCGGTCTGGGCGGACGCATGGATGACCGCCCCCCCACGCTGTCGGGCGGCGAAAAACAACGGCTGGCCATCGCCCGCGCCGTGGTCAACCGCCCCGAACTGATCCTGGCCGATGAGCCGACCGGCAGCGTCGACGCCGTCATGGGCGAACGGTTGCTGAGGCTGTTCCAGTCGATGAACAAGCTGGGCACGACGGTGCTGATCGCCAGCCACGATGACGCCCTGGCCGAGCGGTCGGGCGCCGGCCTGCTGCGGCTGGAGGCCGGGCGTCTGGTCGAGGGGGCGGCGTGAGCGGCGCTTCTCCCCGCGTCACGGCCCGCCTTCTGCCCGACGACGCGGGCGGACGCGGCTGGCTGATCGGCCTGATCGCCGTCCTGTGCTTCCTGGCCTGTCTGGCGGCGGTGGGGGCCATGGCCGCCGACCGCGCCGCCCACGGTTGGGCCCGCCAGCTGGGCGCCGAGGCGACCGTTCAGGTCCGCCCCCGCGTCGGAGAGACCGGAGCCGAGGCCGCCGCCCGCGCCGCAGAGACCCTGGCCGGCGTCACCGGCGTGTCCGAAGCCGCCGCCATGGACCGCAAGACCGCCGAGGATCTGCTGCGTCCCTGGGTCGGCGACGCCGTCCTGCCCGACCTGCCCGTGCCCTTCCTGGTCACTGTCCGTCTCGACGCCGACGCCCCCGCCAGCGCCGTCACCCTCAGCCGCGCCCTGGCCGAGGCGGGGCTGGACGCCAGCGTCGACGACCACAGCCTGTGGCGCGGCGAGGTCGAGCGGTCTGCCGGCCTGATCACCATTCTGGCCGTCATCGCCTTCCTGCTGACGGCGGGGGCTGCGGGTGCGGCGGTCGCCTACGCCACCCAGGCCGGGATGGCGGCCCAGACAGCCCTGATCCAGACCCTCAGCCTGAACGGCGCCTCCGACAGCCGGATCGCCTTACTGTATCAGCGCCGCTACGGCCTGATGGCGGCGGGCGCGGGCGCCGTCGGAGCGCTGGCGGCCATGGTTCTGGTCGCGGCCCTGCGCCTTCTGGGCGGGACCGAGGGGCTGACGCCGGCCCTGCCTGTGGTGTGGATGGACGCCTTGATGCTCTCGCCATGCCCCCTGCTGGCCGCTACGGTGGCGCTGGTCGCGGCTCGTTTCACCGCGTTGGCGGGAATGAAGAGGCGTCACTGACTTGAAGCCGGTTAAGTTCATGACCTTCCTCGCCATATTGGCGTTGATGTGGCTGGTCGGCCTGTTCGTCTTCGCCGAACGGGTGCGCGGCTTCACGCCCGCCGAGGACCCGGAACGCGCCGACGCCATCGTGGCCCTGACCGGGCCCTCGGCCGAACGCGTCAACGCCGCCATCCGCCTGCTGGAGAACGACAAGGGCGACCGGGTGTTGATCTCGGGCGTCAACCGCGAGGTGCGACGCTCCGAACTGCGCGCCCTCGTGCCCGGATCAAACAAGCTGTTCGACTGCTGCGTCGACCTGGGCTTCGAGGCCATGGACACCATCGGCAACGCCCAGGAAATCGCCGACTGGGCGCGCAGCAAGAACTACGACAGCCTGATCGTCGTCACCTCCGACTATCACATGCCGCGTTCCATGCTGGAGATCCGCTCGGCCTATCCGGGGGTGAAGCTGACGCCCTATGCGGTCGAGACGCCCTCTCTGGACGACGCCGGCTGGTGGAAGGCCGCGGTCACCGCCCGAAGGATGACGCTGGAATACATGAAATACCTCGCCGCCATGGGCCGGGCCGCCTGGACCCGCATCCGCAGCGACGCGCCCGCCGCCGCGCCCGCCGCAGACGCCGCCTCCACAGAAACAGGGACCGCCCGACCGTGACCACCGTCCGCTCCCTGATCTTCGTCGTCTGGCTGTATCTGTCGATGGCCCTGTTCGCGGTCGGCCTGTCGCCCGCCCTGCTTCTGCCCTATCGCGCGGCGATGACCGTGATCCGCGCCTGGGCGCGGTTCGTCCTGTTCGGCCTGCGCTGGATCGCGGGCGTGAAGGTCGAGTTCCGGGGCCTGGAGCACATGCCGCGCGGCGCCGCCCTGTTGGCGGGCAAGCACCAGAGCATGCTGGACGTTATCGCCCCCTTCGCCGTCCTGCCGGACAACTGCTTCATCATGAAGAAGGAGCTGATGCCCCTGCCCTTCTTCGGCTGGTTCGCCTGGAAGACGAAGATGATCGCGGTCGACCGCTCGGCTCATTCCAAGGCGCTGAAGGACATGGTCAAACAGGCGCGCGCCCGCCACGCCGAGGGCCGTCAGATCCTGATCTTCCCCGAAGGCACCCGCGCCGAACCCGGCGCCGCCCCCGACTACAAGCCCGGCATCGCCGCCCTGTATCGCGACCTCGACTGCCCCTGCACCCCCATGGCCACCAACTCCGGCGCCCACTGGCCCGCCCACGGCTTCCGGCGCCGCCCGGGCCTGGTGGTCTATGAATTCCTGCCCGCCGTGCCTGCGGGCCTGAAGCGGGCGGAGTTCATGGCGCAGTTGGAGGAGAGGCTGGAGAAGGTGTCGAACGGCTTGCTGCAAATCAGCTGAGCATCTTGCGGGGGTGTTGGCGCCCGGCCTCGCCTCCTATGTTTCCGGTCTGCAGCAGAGGCGCGCCATGAACCCTATCGTCCAGGCCTTCTTCGACCCCGCGACCAACACCGTGACCTATCTGGTCAGTGATCCGCAGACCGGGGCGGCGGCGGTCATCGATCCAGTTCTGGATTATGACGCAGCCACCGGCGCGGCCTCAACCGCCTCCGTCGACGCCGTTTTGAACGCGGCGGCGCAACAGGGGCTGAAGATCGTCTGGCTGCTGGAGACCCACGCCCACGCCGACCACCTGTCAGGGGCCGAGGTTATGCGTCGCCACACCGGCGCGCCCATCGGCGTCGGCGCCCGCATCATCGAGGTGCAGGCGGTGTTCGCCGACCGCTTCGGAATGGAACGGCCCGGTCCCGAGGTGTTCGACCGCCTGTTCGCAGACGGCGACCGTTTCGCCTTGGGCGGACTGGAGGTCGAGGTTCTGCACACCCCCGGCCACACCCCGGCCTGCGTCAGCTACTGCATCGGCGACGCCGTTTTCGTCGGCGACACCCTGTTCATGCCGGACTTCGGCACGGCCCGGGCGGACTTCCCCGGCGGCGGCGCGGAGGCCCTCTACGCCTCGATCCAGCGCCTGCTGGCCCTGCCGGACCAGACCCGCGTCTTCGTCGGCCACGACTATCTGCCCCAGGGCGGCCGCACTGACTTCCGCTGGGAGACGACCATCGCCGCACAGCGCGACGGCAACATTCACGTCGGCGGCGGGACCAGCGCGGCCGACTTCACCGCCATGCGCACCGCCCGCGACGCCACCCTGGCTCCGCCGAAACTGCTGGAGCATGCACTGAGAGCCAATATCCGGGCGGGGGCGACGGGCTGACGTTCCCGTTCCGTTTCGCTTCCAGATCGACTATCCAGAACGCGTGCCCTCCGACTCTCTCACCTCCGCCAGCGCCAAAGCGCCGCCCGCGCCCTGGCTGGACCTGCCGCCCGCTCTGGCCGTGCCGCCGGGGGCTGGCGCCGTTTGTGACGCAGTAGGGCCTCGCAAGATCGGGCGGGGCGCCGCCGAGGGGGTGTTCACCACCGGACCGGTCATGGTCGCCCACGCCAGTCTGACGGCGCGGCGGCTGGGGGTGGCGCCGCCGTCGCGGTCCGCCGACATTCTGGACGTGCTGGAGCTGTTCGCATTCGTGCGCCCGGCGCGGTTCTGCGCCCCCTCGCCCAGCGGCCTGGCTCTGGCCATGGGACAGGCCGAGCCCAAGGGGGCCGAGGCGCAGGCGCAAGCCTTGATGGACGCCGCCGTCGGCCTGCTGCGCGAACTGGCCGAGCCCGCCTATCCGGGGCGTGAGGAGGCGGTGACGCTGGTCGAGACACTGGCGAAGCCTTCGGGCGGAAACACAGGCTGGGCCTGGGCCGGTCGGGTGCTGGCCGCCTTGCAGCAGCAGCCGGGGCGCGAGCGCCACTATCGCGGTTCAGGTCTGGATGTGTGGTCGCGTTTGACGGAATGGGAAGACGAGGCGCCGCGCGGCGAGGCCGGTTCGGCTCCGGTCGATTCGGAGTCCGCCCGCATCCGTCTGGACAAGCTGCTTCAGGCCTCAGGACTTGACGAGACAAGGCCGACTCAGTCCGACTACGCCGCCGAGGCCGCCTACGCCTTTTCCCCCCGCGACGAGGAGGGTCGCCCGCGCGTGCTTCTGGCCGAGGCCGGCACCGGCACCGGCAAGACCCTGGGCTATCTGGCCCCGGCCTCGCTGTGGGCCGAGCGCAACCACGGGGCGGCCTGGGTCTCGACCTACACCCGCGCCCTGCAACGCCAGATCGACCGCGAGAGCGCCGCCCTGTGGCCCGATCCGGCGGAGCGAAAACGCAAGGCCGTGGTCCGCAAGGGGCGCGAAAACTACCTCTGCCTGCTGAACCTGCAGGACATGGTGCAGGCGGCCCAGTTAGGGAACGGCGACCTGATCGGCATGGCACTGGCCGGGCGCTGGGCGGCGCACAGCCGCGACGGCGACATGACCGGCGGCGACTATCCCGGCTGGCTGCCCGGCCTGTTCGCCACCGCGCCCGCCCATCAGGCCAGCGCCGCCAATCTGGTCGACCGGCGCGGCGAATGCGTCCACGCCGCCTGCCCCCACTACCGCCTGTGCTTCGTTGAAAAAACCATCCGCGCCAGCCGCCGGGCCGATCTGGTCGTGGCCAATCATGCGCTGGTGATGACCCAGGCCGCCTTCGACGGCGCCCGCTCGGCGCGCGGCCTGAAGCAGGACGGAGAGACGGCGGCGCTGAAACGCATCGTCTTCGACGAGGGCCACCATCTGTTCGACGCCGCCGACAGCGCCTTCTCCGCCTGTCTGTCCGGTCAGGAAGCCGCCGAACTGCGCCGCTGGCTGCGCGGGCCGGAAGGTCGCGGACGGCGCGGGCGCGGGCTGGAGCAGCGGCTGGGCGACCTGTGCGCCGATAATGAAGCTGCGACCAAAGCCTTGCAGGACGCCGTGCGCGCCGCCGCCCAACTTCCCGGCGAAGGGGTGTCGGGCCGCATCGCCCCGGCCTCGGGCGAGGTCAATCCGATCGGGCCGATCGAACGGTTTCTGGTCGCGGCGCTGGAGCAGTTACGGGCGCGGACGCGAGAGACGGGCATGGGCGGCGTCGAGTTCGGCATGGAATGCAGCCTGCGGCCCGTCACCGATCCGGTGCTGGAGACCGCGCGCGAGGCGGCCAAAGCCCTGGCCGATGTCGAAGCGCCGCTGCTGGCCCTGTCGCGTCATCTGGAGGACATTCTCGACGACGAGGCCGCAGAGCTGGACGGCGCCGCCCGCGCCCGCATAGAGGGGGCCTTGCGCGGTCTGGACCGGCGCGCCCGCATGACCCTGCCCGGCTGGCGCTCCATGCTGGCGGCGCTGGAGGTTTCCTCCGACGAGCCCGACCCCGACTTCCTCGACTGGCTGTCCGCCGAGGCCGCCTTTGGGCGCATCACCGACGTGGCCCTGCGCCGCCACTGGATCGACCCGACCGTGCCGCTGGAAGCCGCCGTCATTATGCCCTCGCACGGGGTGCTGGTGACCTCGGCCACCCTGTCCGATCCGCTGGCGACGACGGCGGACGGCGACCCCTTCGACCTGGCCCGGGCGCGCACAGGCTCGGCAAGGCTGATCGAACCGGCGCGGACGCTGAAGGTCGAAAGCCCCTTCGACTATGCGGCCAACAGCCGGGTCATCGTCGTCAACGACCTGGTCAAGGACGACATGCGCCAGACGGCTGCGGCGATGCGCGAACTCTTCCTGGCGGCGGGCGGCGGAGGACTGGGCCTGTTCACCGCCATCCGCCGGCTGAAGGCGGTCTATGAGCGCTTGGGGCCGGACCTGGCGAAAGCGGGTCTGCCGCTTTACGCCCAGCACGTCGATCCGCTGGAGGTCGGGGCTCTGGTCGACGTTTTCCGCGCCGAACAGGACAGCTGCCTGCTGGGCACGGATGCAGTTCGCGACGGGGTGGACGTGCCAGGGCGATCCTTGCGCATCCTCGCCTTCGACCGCGTGCCCTGGCCACGTCCGGACCTGCTGCACAAGGCGCGACGTGCGCGCTTCGGCGGCGAGGGCGCGCAAGGCCGGGGTTTCGACGACGCCCTGGCCCGCGCCCGCATGGCGCAAGCCTTCGGGCGGCTGATCCGGCGCGGCGACGACAAGGGCGTCTTCGTCATGCTGGACGCCGCCGCCCCCACCCGCCTGTTCGCGGGCCTGCCTCCCGGCACGGAGGTGATGCGAATGGGGCTGGCCGAAGCGGTCGAACTGGTCGGCGGGTTCCTCAAGCCGTAAACCCGCCGCACCATGTCGAAAACCACACCCGCAACCCTCGCCCTCGACCGTCTCGGCGTCGTCTATGAGGCCTTCCCCTACGCCTACGACCCCGACGGCCAGCGGGTCGGCCTGCAGGCCGCAGAGGCTCTGGGTCGGTCGCCGGACCAGGTGTTCAAGACCCTGATGACGCTGGTGGACGGCAAACCCGCCTGCGTCATCATCCCTTCGGACGCCGAGGTCAGCATGAAGAAGCTGGCGACGGCGCTCAAAGCCAAGTCGGCGCAGATGATGAAGCCCGCCGACGCCGAACGCCTGACCGGCTTCAAGGTCGGCGGCATCAGCCCCTTCGGCCAGAAGAGGCCCGTCCCGACCCTGATGGACGAGACCGCCGTCCTGTTCGACCAGATCCTGATCAACGGCGGCGCGCGCGGCCTGCTGCTGGGCCTGGCGCCGGATGAGGCGCAGCAGGCGGCGGGGGCGGCTCTGGTCGACCTGACCGCCTGAACCTCAGCTCTCGAACGTCACCACCACACTGTCGGCCGAACGCTCGGCCTCGCCGTGGAACACCGCCTCGATGTTGTTGCCGTCCGGATCCAGCAGGAAGGCGGCGTAGTAGCCGGGGTGATAGGGCCGCTGGCCCGGCGCCCCATTGTCGGTTCCGCCCGCCGCCAGACCCGCCGTGTGGAAGGCCTCGACCATGGCGCGGTCGCGGGCCTGGAAGGCCAGATGGCAACGCCCGGTCGCCGCCCCTTGCGCCGCCACGCTGTCCACTGCCGAGACGAACAATTCGTCGGCCCAGAAGAAGCGTTCGGCCTCTCCGGCGATCGGCACGCCCAGCGCCGCCAGCACTGCGCCGTAGAAGCGGCGGCTGGCCTCAAGATCGGGCGTCACCAGTTGCAGATGGTCGATCAGCCGGCCGCGATGCAGTTGCTGCGTTTCCATGGTCTTCGTCTCCTGTCGGGGTGTGATTCGAACGAGCGACAGCCTGCCCTGTTCCTGCTGACAGGGCGTGTCAGCAGGCTCAGCGCCTGCTAAACCGCGCCCATGACCGACGCCTCTCACGCCCCTGTTCGCCATTCCCGCAAGGGGCTGGTCATTCCATTCCTGATCGTCGGCCTGGCGCTGGCCGCCTGGACCGGCTGGTGGTTCTATCTGACGCAGCAGGTCGAGACCCGGCTGACGGCTCAGGTGCAGGCGCTGAACGCCGCCGGCTGGACGGTGACGCATGACAAGGTCGGGATCAGCGGCTGGCCCTTCCGCGTCCGCGTGGCCCTGCCGCGCACCGAAATTCTGGCGCCGTCCGGCCACGGCGTCGCTGCGCCTGAACTGGTGGCCGAGGCCAACGCCTGGAACCCGGATCACTGGGTCGTCATCGCCCCCGACGGCCTGATCCTGAACCGCACCGACAAGGGCCGCATCGACATCAAGAGCGACGGTCTGCGCATGAGCATCAGCCATCTGCGCGACCGTTTCCCCGACATCCGCGTCGAGATGATCCGCCCCGTCTTCACCGCCCAGCCCGGCGCCGAGCCCTTCCCCATCACCTCGGCCCGTCACATCCAGCTGGAGACCCGGCCCCATCTGACCGACGGCGCCGCCTCCACCGACGAGCTGGATGTCCTGTTCCGCCTGAGCGAGGCGCACGGCCGTCCCGGCGGTCCGGTCGAGGGCGCGTCGCGGCAAGGCGTCCTCAGCCTCGACGCCGAGGCCGTCATCGTCGGCGCCAGCCATCTGCGCGGTCTGGACAGCGCCGGCGTCTTCTCGGCCTTCACAGCCGCGGGCGGAAAATTCATCGATGTGCGCGGCGAGGTCAGTGCTGGCGAGAGCCGGGCCCGCATCTCCAGCGCAGCGTTGCAGGCTGGTCCCGACGGGCGACTGATCGGCGACCTGGCCGTCTCGGCCGAACAGCCGATGCAGGCCATCGCCGGTCTGGCGGGATCACCTTCCGGTTCGGTAGACCGCCTCGGCGCAGCGGGCGCGGCGGCGGCGGCGGGCGCCTCGGACGCCGCCTCGGGCGAAAAACCCGTCGAACTGATCATCCGTTTCGAGAACGGGCGCACCTGGCTGGGGCCCTTCGCCCTGACGCCCGCGCCCAAGCTGTTCTGATGCTGGTCGAACCGGAAGCCGACGCCGAACGCCTGACGCTGGATCGCGCGGTGGCTGAGGCCGTGCGTATGCGTCTGGCCGCCGGTCCCCGCCCATCGCCCGACGCCGAGGCCATAGGCGTCCGTCAGGCGGTGGCAGGCTTGTCGCCCGATGAGGCCGCCTGCGTGCGCGCTGTTCTGGGCCGGGTCGATGCGGCGCACGGCGCGCCCCTGGTCGTCTGGGGCGGGGCCAGCCAGACTCTCGCCGCCGACCGCTATGGCCTCAAGGCCCGCGCCGCCTCCACGCCGGAGCAGGCGCTGGAGGCCGTGCGACAGGGCAGCCGCGCCCTGATGGACCTGACTCCCGCCAAAGCCTGGTGGGGACGGCTTCTAGCTGATCCAGAGCTGCGGGTGGTCGGCGCCCTGCCCGACGACCGCAACGGCCTGCCCCGCGCCCTGATGGTGCAGAAGACGCCGCCCGGCCCGACCGGCGACGACCGCACCTTCTGGATCACCGACAGCGCCGCGCCAGACGCCCGCATCATCGAGACAATGTCCGCCTCCGGCCTCGCCGCCATGCCCCTGATCGCCGCAGGCGGGTTGAAGCTGTTCATGCTCGCGGGCTATGTGCAACCTGAGGACGGTCGGCTCGCATCTGCGCCGGGCGCATTGAGCGGCGTCATCGGCGCCGCCCCCCTGTTCTGAATATCGAGGACTGCATGACCGACGCCAAATCTCCCGTCGCCAAACCCGGCATCATGGACATCGCCCCCTATGTCGGCGGCAAGTCGACCATCGTCGGCGTGGCCGAGCCCATGAAGTTGTCCTCCAACGAAAACGCCCTAGGCGCCGGTTCGCGGGCGAGGGAGGCATATGAAAAGGCCCTCGCCAACATCCACGTCTATCCCGACGGCCGGGCCGGCAAACTGCGCGACGCGGTCGCCGCCCACCATGGGCTGGAAGGCGAGCGCCTGATCTTCGGCAATGGCTCGGACGAGGTTTTCGCCCTGTTGAACCAGACCTATCTGACGGCGGGCGACAACATCGTCAGCGGCCAGTACGGCTTCCTCGCCTACCGCATCTCGGCCCTGGCCAATCAGGCTCAGGTCAAGCTGGCGCCCGAGCCGGACTTCAAGGCCACGCCCGAGGCCCTTCTGGCCCAGGTCGATGAGCGCACCCGCATCGTCTATGTCTCCAGCCCGTCCAACCCGACCGGCAGCTACAATACCCCTGACGAGATCCGCCGCCTGCACGAGGGCCTGTCGCCTGACGTGCTTCTGGTCGTCGACGAAGCCTATGCCGAGTTCGTCACGGCCTCCGACTGGGAGACCAGCTTCGGTCTGGCCCGCGAGGCGTCCAACATCGTCGTCACCCGCACCTTCTCCAAGATCCACGGCCTGGGCGGTCTGCGCATCGGCTTCGGCTACGCCCCTCTGGCGATCTGCGAGGCGGTGGACCGCATCCGCCTGCCGTTCAACGTCTCTGTTCCCGGCGTCGAAGCCGCCGCCGCCGCCCTGGACGACGAAGCCCACCAGAAAGCCTCGCGCGATCTGGTCGAGACCTGGCGTCCGCGCCTGACCCAGGCGATCAAGGGCTTCGGCTTCGACGTCCTGCCTTCGGCGGGCAACTTCGTGCTGGTCCGCTTCAAGGACGCCGCCCAGGCCGCCGCCGCCAACGACTATCTGAACACGCGCGGCATCATCGTCCGTCCCGTCGGCGGCTATGGCCTGCCCGAGTCCCTGCGCATCACCATCGGCACGGAAGACCAGAACCGCGCCGTCATCGACGCCCTCAGCGAGTTCGCAGCGGGTTGAGCCTCTTTTTCCTCCCCGTCGCAACGCGATGGGGAGGGGGACCATTCCGGCGACTCAGCCGGAATGGTGGAGGGGGCGGCGCAGGCTACGAGGGATTGGCGATTCAGGCATTTGACATCTGCGCCGCCCCCTCCGTCTCGTCGGCTGATCGCCGCCGATCCACCTCCCCATTCGCAACGCGAACGGGGAGGAGAATGTCAGGTCCGCTTGAACACCCTGCTCGCGCCCCAGCCGGTGAAGGCCGCCAGCACCACGCACAACACGCCATAGGTCCAGGGCCGGTTGCGCGAGAACTCATAGACGTCGCGCTCGAACCCGACCTTCTCAACCGTCAGCGTCCGGGTCGAGACATCCACAGCCTCACCGTCCTGGAACAGCCAGACCTG
>Ga0233377_1001044_pt1 | contig 11054 bp, 6 predicted proteins | sample ElkDunMinimDraft_6_FD_191540 | JGI IMG/M metagenome (GOLD analysis project Ga0233377, IMG submission 191540) | Fecal eukaryotic communites from dung pellets of Tule Elk in California, USA - Elk Dung E36 | ecosystem: Host-associated > Mammals > Digestive system > Large intestine > Fecal | place...
TGGTCCGTGGGCCGTGGGGGCGGAGAGCGTCAAACCTGTTTCGTCGCGTTTGACTTCGGCCACCAGACCCTCGGCCTCCAGAGCCTGGCGGACCGTCTCAAGCGCGGGTGCGCCGGCGCGGTCGATCTGGCTGTCGATCTGCCTGCGGCTGGCGGGAGCGAGGATCCGCTTCAGTTGTTCGGACAGAGGCGGACCCTCGGTCTCGAGCGTGCGTCCGGCCACGTCGGCGTTCATCTGCCGGACCAGGCCGACTGAAATCAGGATCATGATGATGGTGAAGGGCAGGGCGGCCACGAGGGTGGCGGCCTGGAGCGCGCCGAGACCACCGGCGAGCAGAAGCAGGGCGGCGACAAGGCCCAGCAGCAGGCACCAGTAGAGACGCTGCCAGCGGGGCGTATCATCGGCGCCTCCGGATGCGATGGTGTCGATCACGAGCGCGCCGGAGTCGGCCGAGGTCACGAAGAAGACCCCAACCAGGAAAATCGCCAGGGCCGAGGTGAAGGCGGTGCCCGGCAGTTGCTCCAGGAAATGGAACAGAGCGGTGGACAGATCGGCGCTGACCGCCTGGGAGATGGCGCCGGCGGCGGTGGTCATGTCCAGGGCGATGGCTGTGTTTCCGAAGACGGTCATCCAGAGGAATGTGAAACCTGCTGGAACCAGAAGGACGTTGAGGATGAATTCGCGCACCGTCCGACCCCGCGAGATGCGAGCGATGAACATGCCGACAAAGGGCGACCAGGCGATCCACCATGCCCAGTAGAACAGGGTCCAGTCCGCCATCCACGCTCGCGGTTCATAGGCGTAGAGGGTGAAGGTGCGCTCGAAGAAGTGGTCGAGATAGAAGCCGAAGTTCTGGACCAGCGCCTTGAACAGGAAGCCTGTCGGCCCGACGACAAGAACAAAGATCAGAAGCAGAACGGCCAGGATGAGGTTCAATTCGGACAGGCGGCGCACGCCCTTGCCCACGCCGCTCAGCATGGAGGCGGTGGCCGCCCCCATGACGATCGCGATCAGGGCGACCTGGACCCAGGCGTTGTTGGGGATGCCGAGCAGGTAGCTGAGGCCGCTGTTCATCTGGGACACGCCGAAACCGAGCGAGGTCGCGATGCCGAAGACCGTGCCCCAGATGGCGAAGATGTCGACTGCGTCGCCGATCGGGCCGTTGGTGCGGCGGCCCAACAGGGGCGACAGGCCGGAACGCAGGGTCAGCGGAAGCCCTTTGCGATGGGCGAAGAAGGCGAGGCTGAGGCCGACGAGGGCGTAGATGGCCCAGGCGTGAACCCCGTAGTGGAAGAAGGTGATGCCCATCGCTTCGCGGGCGGCGGTGAAGGTGCCGCCCTCGCCGGACGGCGGGCTGGTGAAATGCTGGATGGGCTCGGCGACGCCGAAATACATCAGGCCGATGCCCATGCCCGCCGCAAACAGCATGGCGATCCAGGACAGGTAGGGGAAGTCCGGTTCGGCGTCGTCGGGTCCCAGTTTAAGCGCGCCGGTGGGACCCAGGGCGAGGAAGACGACAAGGCCGAGGAAGCCTGCGACGGCCGCGATGTAGAACCAGCCGAACGTCTCGATCACCCAGCGCTGGCCGGTGTGGAACACGCGATCAGAGAAACCGGGGGCCGCCAGGGCGGCGATGAGAAGCAGCCCGATGATCAGGCTGGCTCCCCAGAAAACACGGGGGTTCATGGTGGTCTTGAGCATCGTGCTCAAGCGTTGCATTGGCGTTTCGGTTCCATGTCGATCGGCCTTGGCCGGTCCATCGACTGACGCAGATTGACGCGCCGGGGTTCAAGTGTGCGACCGCCTCGCCTAGGCTTGGCCATGCCTTTCCTTGACGCCATGCGTGATCGCCTGGCGGAGTTCCCGATCGCGCAGATGCTGATCGGGCTCTGTCTTCTCCTCCTCATCGCCTTCATCGCGGATTTCATCGTCCGCCGTGTTTTGACCCGCCTGGCCCTGCGTCTGGCGGGGCGCTCCGTTCAGAATCTGGACGTGCTGCTCCGTCCCGTGGTGCGCAGCGTCACGCGCGTGGTTCCCGCCATCATCATCCTTCGCGGCATAGGCGGCGTGCCGCACCTGTCGCCAGGCGTCGTCACCCTGGTCCAGAATGTCGCCGCGGCCTTCATGATCGTGGCGGTGGCGATCGCCATCGGAGCGGTGCTGGACATGGCCAACGCCCTCTACCTGCGTTCGCCGCGCGCTCACCGACGCAGCATCAAGGGCTATCTGCAGATCCTGAAGATCGTCATCTATGCGATCGCCGCCATCATGGCGATCGCGGCCCTGATCGAACGGTCGCCGCTGTTGCTGTTGTCAGGTCTGGGGGCGCTGGCGGCGGTGCTGATGCTGGTGTTCAAGGACACCCTCCTGTCGCTGGTGGCTTCGGTGCAGCTCAACTCCAACGACATGTTGCGTGTCGGCGACTGGATCGAGATGCCCCAGTTGAACGCAGACGGCGACGTCATCGACATCGCCCTGCATACGGTCAAGGTTCAGAACTGGGACAAGACCATCACCACAATCCCGACTTGGCGGATGATCAATGAGTCCTACAAGAACTGGCGCGGCATGCAGGAGAGCGGCGGGCGGCGCATCAAGCGCTCCCTGCTGATCGACCAGACCAGCGTGCGTTTCCTGACCGAGGAGGACCGCGAGCGGATGCGTCGATTCCTGCTGATCGACGACTATCTCGCCGAGAAGGCGGCCGAGATGGCCGACTGGAACGCCAAACTGGTCGAGGCGGGGCGCGATCCGGTGAATATGCGCCGCTCCACCAACATCGGCGCCTTTCGCGCCTATGTTCAGCACTACCTGGAAAACCATCCGCGCATCCGTCAGGACATGACGCTTCTGGTGCGGCAGCTGCAGCCCACTGAGGCGGGACTGCCGCTCGAAATCTACGCCTTCACGGCGACCGTGGCCTGGGCCGAGTATGAGGCCATCCAGGCCGACATCTTCGATCATCTGCTCGCCATCCTGCCGGAGTTCGGCCTGCGCCTGTTCCAGCAGCCAAGCGGCGCCGACTTCAGGCCGTGGCGTTCAGATCTGATGGGGATGACGGACGGCGCTTCGGATGCGGGTCCGGACGGCGTGTCGTCGCCTGCCTTCCAATGATTGGTTCTCACGCGTTGAAGTCCGCGGCCGGTTAGACCTTTGCTCTAGAGCGCCGGCTGAAGCAGGGTGCGGAATGTGACCGAATAGCGGAGCTGATCGCCGGGCGTGATGCTGTGCTGCCAGGCGTCACGGGCGGAACCGTCGAGCAGATAGGCGGAGCCGGGGCGCAGGGTTCGCGAGGCGCGTCGCCACCGCCCGGCCTCGGGACGTCGGAAGCGGAGCACGCAGTCCGAGGCGAACGACAGGCCGACGACCTTGCCGTACTCGGGCCGATCCCGGTGCCAGCCGATGCCCGCACCGGGCGCATACTCCGTGACGAGGGCCTGGACGAGTTCGGCCTCTGGGATGTCGGCGAAGGCGGCCGCTGCAGCGAGCAGCGGCTTCAGCCACTCGGGCATGGGATCGGCGTATCCGATGCGGTTGTTGGTGAAGTCGTAGCGGGAGCCGAACGAGACCGTCCGGCGATTGCCCTTGAACCCCCTGAAGTCGAAAGGGGCGAAGTCCAGAGCGCGGGCGCGGCTGATCAGGTCCTGCTGAGCCTCCGGCGAGACGACGGCGTCGGCGTAGCGCAAGCCGATCAGCTCGGGCTCAGCCGCCGCTGGATGCAGTTCGGGAAAGAGGGCGAGGGTGTCGGTCAACATGGGCGCCTAATGGAAATCCCGCGATCCCGGCAGGATGCGCACATCGCGGGGATGGCGATGAGGCGGGTGACTGGGCGGGTGATGGGGCGGCTGCGGGTGGGCGATGATGTCCGCGCGAGCCAGCTGGACATCAGTGTCGTGTTCTTCTGACAGCCTGGCCAGTTCGGCGGTGCGGTCGATGATGCGGCGGGCGACGACATGGACCACGCCTTCGGGGCTTTTCTCGACCACGCCTTCGACCTCCATCAGCCGGGCGGCCATGACCTCGCGACGGAATTCTTCGAACATCCGCGCCCACAGGACGACATTGGTGATGCCGGTCTCGTCCTCCAGGGTGACGAAGATGGCGTTGCCCTTGCCGGGTCTCTGACGCACCAGCACCACGCCGGCGACCCGCACCAGCGTTCCGCCGCGCTTCGCCTCCGTCGCGGCGCAACTCAGCACCCGTTCGACGTCGAAGACGGGGCGGAGGATCTGCATGGGGTGGGCCTTCAGCGACAGGCGCAGGGTCTGATAGTCGGCGACGACATGTTCGCCCAGCGGCATCAAGGGCAACTGCGCATCCGGCTCGGCGCCCAGTTCGCGAGCCCCGCGCTCGCGCGCCTCGGCGGCGGCGAACAGGGGCAGGGCGTCATCGTCGGGCAGGCGCCGCACCGCCCACAGGGCTTGGCGCCGGTCCTGGCCGAGGGAGCGGAAGGCGTCGGCGTCGGCCAGCTTGCGCATCGCCGCCGCGGGCAGGTCGGCGCGTCGGGCCAGGGTCTCGATGTCGGTGAAGGGCGCTTCCGCTCGCGAGGCGCTCAGGGCCTTGGCCCAGTCTTCCCGGAAGCCGTCGATCTGGCGCAGGCCCAGGCGGAGGGCGGGGTGCAAGGCCGGGGAGGCGGATATCGGCTCCAATGTGTTGTCCCAGTCGCTGCTGGAGACATCGATGGGGAGCACTTCGACGCCGCCGATCTGCTGCGCTTCGCGTACGATCTGGGCCGGGGCGTAGAAGCCCATCGGCTGGCTGTTCAACAGGGCGCAGGCGAAGGCGGCGGGGTGGAAGCATTTGATCCAGGAGGAGACATAGACCAGACGCGCGAAGCTGGCGGCGTGGCTCTCGGGGAAGCCGTAGGAGCCGAAGCCTTTGATCTGTTCGAAGCAGCGCCGGGCGAAGTCGGGATCATAGCCGCGCGCGATCATCCGGTTGACCATCCGGTCTCCATAGGTGTGCAGGGTTCCATCGCCCCTGAAGGTGCCCATGGCCTTTCTCAGTCCGTTGGCCTCCTTGTCCGTGAATTCGGCGGCGACCATGGCCACCTTCATCGCCTGCTCCTGGAACAGGGGGACGCCCAGCGTCCGGTGCAGCACCTGTTTCAGCTCATCGGCTGGGCCGTGTTCGGGCGAGGGCGAGGCGTAGACGACCTCTTCCTCGCCGTTGCGGCGGCGCAGATAGGGATGGACCATGTCGCCCTGGATGGGGCCGGGACGGACGATCGCCACCTGGATCACCAGGTCATAGAATTCCCGGGGCTTCAGCCGGGGCAGCATGTTGATCTGGGCCCGGCTCTCGACCTGGAACACGCCGATGGAATGGCCGCGGCACAGCATGTCGTAGACTTCAGGTCGTTCGGCGGGAACCGAGGCCAGGTCATGCTCCACCCCCTGATGCGTCTTCATCAGGTCGAACGCCTTCCTGATGCAGGTCAGCATGCCCAGCGCCAGAACATCGACCTTCATCACCCCCAGGGCGTCGATGTCGTCCTTGTCCCATTCGATGAAGGTGCGGTCGGCCATGGCGGCGTTGCCGATGGGGACGGTCTCGTCCAGCCGGCCCTGGGTCAGGATGAAGCCGCCGACGTGCTGGGACAGGTGGCGGGGGGCGTCCAGCAGCCGAGCGGCCATCTTCACCGACCGGTCGATCATCGGATTGGAGGCGTCCAGCCCGGCCTGTTCGACGTGGCGGTCGCCCAGTGCCGAGCCCCAGCTGCCCCACTGGGTCGAAGACAGGCGGGCGGTCACATCCTCGGTCAGGCCCAGCGCCTTGCCAGCTTCGCGGATGGCGCTCTTTGAGCGATAACGGATGACGGTGGCGGCGATGCCTGCACGGTGGCGGCCGTAGCGGCCGTAGATGTACTGGATGATCTCCTCGCGCCGCTCGTGTTCGAAATCGACGTCGATGTCGGGCGGCTCATTGCGGTCGGACGAGAGGAAGCGTTCGAACAGCAGGTCATGGAAGGCCGGGTCGACGCTGGTGATCCCCAGCACGAAACAGACGGCCGAGTTGGCGGCCGATCCCCGGCCCTGGCAGAGTATGCCCTTGTCGTCGGCCGTGCGGACGATGTCGTGGATGGTCAGGAAATAGGGCGCCAGCCTGCGTTCGGCGATGAAGGCCAGCTCCTTGGCGAGCAAGGCCTGCACCTTGTCCGGCGCGCCGTCCGGATAGCGGACCGGCGTGCGGCGGCGCACCAGTTCCTCGAGCCAGGCCTGGGGCGTCCAGCCGGGAGGGACCGGCTCTTCCGTGTATTCATAGGTCAGCTGGCTGAGATCGAATGTGGCGCGGCCCAGAAACGCCGTCGTCTCCGTCACCGCCTCGGGCGCGTCCTTGAACAGCCGGGCCATTTCGGCGGCGGGTTTGAGCCAGCGTTCGCCGTTGGCCTCCAACAGACGCCCAGCAGTCTCGATGGTCACCCCTTCGCGGATGCAGGTCAGCACGTCCTGCAGGTCTCGGTCCTTTGGCGAGGCGTAGAGAACCTCGTTGACGGCCAGCAAGGGAAGATCCGCCTGCGCCGCCAGCGTCTTCAGCCGCGCCAGACGCCGCCGGTCGTCGCCGCCCCTCAGCATGGCGGCGGCCAGCCAGACCGCGCCGGGGGACGCCTCGGCCACGCGGGCCAACACCGTCTCCAGCCCCTCGAGACGGTTCGACGGCGTCACGATCAGCAGCAGGCCCTCGGGATCGGCCAGAAGGTCGTTCAGTCCGATCTCGCACTGGCCTTTCTTCGCCCGGCGACTGCCCAGGGTCAGCAGCCGGGTCAGCCGGCCCCAGCCGGTCCGGGTCTCGGCATAAGCCAACATGTCGGGCGTTCCGTCGTTGAAGACCAGCCGCGTTCCGGTCAGCAGGCGGAAACCAGCGGCGCGGCGCATCACCTCTTCCGACAGGGCGGGATCGTTCAGCGGATCTTCGACACAGGCGGTTTCGCCCGGTCCGCCGCCTTCGCGCACCTTTGCGGGCGGGACCAGCCCCACGTCGCGTAGTTCCTTCAAGGCGCTCCACGCCCGCACCACTCCGGCCACGGTGTTGCGGTCGGCCAGGCCCAGACCGACGTGGCCGTTGAGGAGGGCCGTCAGCACCAGCGCCTTGGGCGAGGAGGCGCCTTTCAGGAAGGAGAAATGGCTGACGGCCGCCAGTTCGGCGTAATCTCCGCAGGGCTGCATTCTGGTCATGCGAACAGGCCGTGGATGAACCAGCGGGGCTCGGGCGTTTCGCCATAGAGCCCCTGGCGGAACAGCCAGAAGCGGCGGCCCTGGCGGTCCTCGACGCGATAGTAGTCGCGGGTCTTCTGGTTCGGCGCCCGCCACCATTCGCCGCCGATCCGCTCCGGCCCCTCCGAGCCGACCACCTCATGCAGGACGCGACGCCAGCGGAACCGCAGGGGCGAACCATCGGGCACCTCGGCCAGGGTTTCGACCGGCTGGGGCGGGTCAAACATCTGCAGGGGGCGCAGGGGCGGATCGTCGGGGTCGAGGTCGGGCCAGACCTCGACCCCGACGCGCGCCGCCGCCGGGACCAACCGCCCGGCTCTTTCGGGCATGTGCGAGCCCATCGGTTCGAACCTCAGCACCGCCTCCGGCCCCAGCCGCGCCGTCAGCCGGTCGATCAGGCGGCCGAAGGCCTCCTCGACGGGCGTCTCGCCTGCCAGCCCCGGCTGGGCGGGTTTCAAGGTCTGGGTCCAGGGCACGGCCATGCGCATCTGATCGAAGCCGAAACCGGGGTCGATGGGATTGGCCAGCGCCCCCATCCGCTCGCGGAACAGCCGCGCCATCGCCGCGCCATCGCGCGTCGCCTGACCCGTCCGCACCACGATGCGCCGCACCTGGCCGTCGACGCGGAAGAAGCCGGCCTCGAAGGCGCGCCCGCCCTGACCGGCTTGTTCCAGTCGTCCGGCGGTTTCGGCCAGCAGATCGGCCAACACCCGCTCCACGTCCTCGGGCGCCGAGATCGGCTCGAAGAAGACGCGGTCGACGATCACGGGGGCGGGTGGGCGATGCGGGGTGATGCGCACGTCTTCATCGCCCAGCACCCGCGCCAGCCGGGCGGGGAAACCGGCGCCGAAGCGGGCGGCCAGCGGCGCGCGGGGCCGGTCGTCCAGATCGGCCAGCCGTTTCAGTCCGGCGCGGCGCAGGGCCTGTTCGTCCTTGTCCGACAGCTCGAGCGCCGCGACCGGCAGGCGGCGCACGGAGGCGCGGACGGCGTGCTCGGCGAAGACGCCGCCGGGGCCGAAACGGGCCAGCGCGCGCGCGGCCTGGGGCGTGCCGGCCAAGGCGCACCGGATTTTGAATCCGGCGCGTCCGGCCCGCGCCTGCACCGCCTGCATCAGTTCCGCCTCGCCGCCGAACAGATGGGCGCAGCCGGTGACGTCCAGCATCAGGCCGTGCGGCGCATCCTCGGCGATCATGGGGCTGAAGCGGCCGAAATCCTCCATCAATCGGACCAGAAGGGCGGCGTCCGCCTCGGGCCGATGGGCCACGGTGCGCAGGGCGGGCGTCCTCGCCTGGGCGTCGGCCAGCGTCAGGCCGGGGGTCAGCCCCGCCTGCGCCGCCGCCGGATCGACCGACGCCAGCCTCAACGCGCCCTTGACCTTTTCGACGAAGACGACCGGCACGGCCTGCTCAGGCGGCGCGTCGGTCCCTATCGGGTCTGATGTCTTGAGGGCCGTCTCCTGACGCCGGAGCCGGTCGCTGGGCAGCCACGGCAGCCAGACCGCCAGATAGCGGCGCGGGGGTGCGGAATGAGCGCTGCTCACGATCCCACTCCATGATCCAGGTCCCCGTCGCCCCGCCGCCGCGCCGCCGCAGCAGGGTCGCCGAAAAAGACGGTTGTCCCGGCGCCTCTCCGGCCAGGGGAATGGAGGCGGCGGCTTCGACCGACCAGCGTGTTCGGGCCGCGCTGGGGCAGGGGACCGCCCCCGCCCGCGCCAGAAAAAGCGTTGCGGTCCCGCTCTCCGCCGCCAGTGCCAGCCGTCTGCTTGCCGTGAGGCTGAAGGCTTTGGCCTCGCCCCAGGCGCTGAGCAGCACCGCCCCGACCGCAGGACTGCGCAGCGCCTCTTCGCCCACGGCCAGCAGGGTCTGCACGTCGCGCGCCCGCACCAGCAGAAGATCGCGGGGCGCCAGTCCCATCTCGTGCAGACCCGGTCCATGCGGCCGCCCAGCCTCCTGCGCCACCATCTCATGCAGGCCCCAGACGATGGGCCGCCCCGCCGCCGCCCTCAGCGCCAGCCCCAGGCCGAAGGCGTTGACCGACACAGCATCAGCGGGCGTGGCGGCGTAGAGGTCGTGCAGCGCCTGGGCCTCCACCTGCTCAGGCGCAGGTCCCTCAGCCACAGTCGCCGCCGAACGCACACGACCCCGCGGGCCTTCCAGCGCCAGAAGCTGCGCCTTCAGCCGCATCAGGTCGGGGTCAGGGGCAAGCATGTTCTCCATTTGTTCCATATGCCGCTTTAGGCGGGGGGTGAGTCAAGCGTGGCCGAAGCAAATCGATTTGTGATCGAATAGACAGCAGACATTCAATGTGCGGGGCGGGATATGCCAATGCCGCTGTTGATTCAAAGCGGCGGTTCGGACGGTCTGCTTTCGGCAGGCTTGGCTGACCGGCGATTGTGCCTGTCAATCATCCAAATGGATGATGTGAGGTCGGCGAGGACTGCATAGGGTCAGGCCGCCGTCGCGCAACGGCTCGCAGTCTTTCGGAGAGTTTGATGCCGTCTCCTCATTATCGCAGACTTAAGCTCGCTCTGATTTCGGGAACGGCTTTAGGCGAGGTTTCCGAGAATAGCTGTTCCATATCGAAGCGCCGCAGAGGTTTGCGGTCACAGGTGAGCGCGCTTGCGTTGCGCTCCGCGATCGGCGTCGCTGCGGCTGCGGGCGTCAGCCTGCTGGCTCCTGCGGCGGCCTGGGCTGATTGCATCGTCGGCGGGGTCGTTGTGCAATGCACCAGCGCCTCCACCACGGATACGACGGCGCCTGCCAACCCGCCTGCGGATCGTCATTACACGGGTGTCTCGGCCACGCCTGCCGGACTTGTCGTCCAGACCGGGGCGACGGTTAGCGGCCACGGCCTGGCGATGACCAACACGGGCGCCGGCGGCGTCACGATCACCAACGACGGTGCGATCGTTGTCGACGCTGGCAATACGCCGACCGCTGGAGGCACGGCGGCGCTTTCCGCAACCGCAGCGGGCGGGCTGCTCGCCTACACGGGCAGCGGCGATATCACCAATAACGGCGCCGGCAACGGCTTCGACGCGACGCAGACCGGCGGCGCCGGTTCGATCGACCTCAATATTTCCGGCAACGTCTTTGCAGCGAGGGGCGAAGGCGTCGTCGTGCGTGACGTCGCCACGAGCACCGGCGTATCTGTGACTACGGGTGCGGTCACGGCTCTGACGGCGGGCAGAGACGGCATCGACGTCCAGACCCAATCGCTGACCGGCGACGTCACCGCGGTGGCGAACGGCGACCTCTAGGCGGGCAACGCCGGGATCGTGGCGGCGATCTTCCCGGGCGCAGCGACCGGCGACATCAATGTGACCGCCAATGGTGCGATCGACGCGCGGTTCGGCATAGACGCCGAGAACTTCGGCACGGGCGCGACGACGGTGACGACGGTGGGTCCGGTCAATGCGACCACGGGCAACGGCATATTCGCCCTGACGACGGGCGGCGCCGTGACGGTCAATGCGGGGGATGTGACCTCGACCGGCAACACGGCCATCGTGGCCCGGCAAACTTCGGCGGCGGGGGCCGGAGCGATCGATGTGACGGCGGGCGACGTCTCGGGCACGACCGGGATCGAGGCGACCAACACCGGAACGGGCGCGACCAGCGTCACCGCCAACGGGACGGTGACGGGGACGTTCGCGGAGGGCGTCCGGGCGACGGGCAATGGCGCGGTGACTGTGGCCGTGGCCGACACGGTGACCGGCGCGACCCTGGGCCTGAACCTGATCGGCGGGACAGGCGGAGCGGGCGACATCTCGGTGACGGGCGCGGGCGGCTTCGTCGGCGGCACGGGCAATGCGGCCAATATCCAGAACAACGGTTCGG
>Ga0233377_1001045_pt1 | contig 11045 bp, 6 predicted proteins | sample ElkDunMinimDraft_6_FD_191540 | JGI IMG/M metagenome (GOLD analysis project Ga0233377, IMG submission 191540) | Fecal eukaryotic communites from dung pellets of Tule Elk in California, USA - Elk Dung E36 | ecosystem: Host-associated > Mammals > Digestive system > Large intestine > Fecal | place...
AGGGGAAGCTCCGCGGCGGAAACATCCTGATCGCCGTCCACACGGAGAACGGCGAGCAGCAGAAGCGAGCGGAGCAGATCTGCAAGACCGCGAAGGCCGAGGACGTCTTCGCGACGTCGGAAGCCAGCGTCCCGAAGAATCAGGCGCAGCGCGGGCTCTGAGCAGGCGAACCCAGTGACGTAGCGCTCCCGTACAGTTCCGCCCGAAAGCCCCGCCATGAGCGGGGATACTGGATTCCGGCTTCGGTCGGCGGGAGCGCTGCGTTTCCTCGTCGGTCGTCTTGCGCGGCGGCGGCCGATGTGGGAACGCAGGCGCCATGCCGATCGAACGTGCGTCGCCACGCGCGCATCTCGTGGTGGACGACTTCTTCACGCCGTCTGCGCTCCGGACGATCTTCGGAGAGATCGCGTCGCTCGACCGTCGGATGAAGCCGGGGCTCGTCCGCGACATCGGCCACGACGGGCAGTCGGTCTTCTTCGAGAACCCGCGGCGACGGAACCAGGCCGTTTGGATCCATGACCCGTCGAAGACGCTGCGGCTCTTTCGAGAGCACCTCTGGTCGCCGTCGCTGCTTCCCTCGTTCGAGGAAGCGCGCGAGCCGCTCTTCCAGATCATCCCGAGCTGCTGGTCACCGAACCTCCAGGTCTCCCGCTACATGACGGGGGACCACTACGACTTTCACGAGGACGAAGGCGCCGGCGTCAACCTCACGGCGATCGTGTTTCTCGCAAAGAGCCCGAAGAAGCTCCGCGGGGGCGATCTGGTCCTCGCCTACGGGGGCGAGGAGACGACGATCCGCTTTCGGCACAATCGCCTGGTGATCTTCCCGAGCAAGACGCTCCACCGCGTCACACGGGTGCGCGTCGATTCTGCCGATCCACAGGACGCGCGGATCTCGCTCCAATCCTGGCTCGCCTACGGCCGACCGCCGACGAAGATGAAGCCGCGACCGCCCGAGGCCGATCGTCCGACGTTTCTCCTGGCCGAGGAGCCGATCATCGACGCGGCGCAGGCCCTGCTGGATGCGCCCGGGGGACCGGAGCGGAGCCCCGAGGAGCTCTATTGGGGCGCGTTCTATCTGAGCCGGATCCTCACGCAGAACCTTCGATGGTTGGCCGCCGAAGGCGGGATCTCCCTCGGCGAGATCCGGATTCGTCGCAGAGGGAGCGACGGACCGGGAGAGGAGCTCGAGGTTTACGGACGCGGTCCGCTCGGGGGCGGCTCCGTCCGCGTCGGCTTCTCCCTCCGCAGCGCGACGGTCGGCCCCGAGGAGGCGGTCGGCCTGTTCGTCGAGACCGGCCGCGGCTCCAGCAAAAAGACGTCCCAGAGGCTCCTTCCGCCCGGGGCCGACGAGGCGCAGACCAGCGCTCTCTTTCGACGCCTGCTGAAGGGGGTCGAGCCCAGGTAGGAGCGCTCCAGCGAGGGTCGTGCTACGGAGCGCCGGATCATGCGCGTTGCGCTCGTTTATCCGCCCACCTGTGACCCGACGGCGCCGTATCTCGCCGTGCCGATGCTCACGGGGTTCTTGCGCGCCCAAGGCATCGACGTGTTGCCGATCGACGCGAACATCGAGGCGTTCGACGAGCTGCTCGAGCCGGGCTCCTTGGCGAAGCTCCGCGATCGGCTCGAGGGGCGACTCGCAGAGCTCCAGGGGCGTTCGAGCCTCTCCCACCAGGAGCAGCTCGAGTTCGCCGCGCTGGTGCGCGTTCGCGCGGAGGCTCGCGCGGTGCCCGAAGGCATCGCGCTCGCCAAGAAGACGCTGCGTGAGGTGACGAGCTTCGAAGACGCCGACGCCTATGCGCGCGCCGTGACGACGATCGATGCCGCGCTGCGCGTCGTGTCCGCGACGCATCACCCGCTCCAGCTCGACTTCACCGCCTACCGGACCCCGTTCGGCCTGACGACGATGGACGAGGTCGAGCGCGCCGGTGAGCCGGGCGCCGATCCGTTCGACGACTACGTCACGAAGACGCTCATCCCGCGCCTGCGCGAGGCCAACGCTGACGTCGTCGGGCTCTCCGTTTGTTTCCCGGGGCAGCTCCAGCCCGCCTACGCGTTCGCAATGAAGATCAAGCGGGCGCTTCCGCACGTTCACGTCACGTGCGGGGGCCCGGGCATCACGCAGATGATGATCCGCCTCTCGGGCCAGCGGCTCGCGCGGGCGCTCGGCCCGTTCGACTCGGCATGCGTGTTCGAGGGAGAGCACACGCTCCTCGGGCTCCTCCGCGCGCTCGAGGAGAAGCGTCCACTTCGCGAATGCGCGAACGTCGTCGTCCGCGATCGGCTTCAAGGCGCTCGGTGGCTCGCCGGCCACGGGATGGAGAACCTCAAGGCTCTTCCTCCGCCGGACTTCGACGGCCTGCCGCTCGCGAAGTACCTCTCGCCGCGTCTCGTCCTACCCTACGACCCGACGCGTGGCTGTTACTGGGGCAAGTGCACCTTCTGCCACTACGGCCTCGCCGAGGTCGGCACGGCGGCCTATCGCGAGCGCGACGTCGCTGCGATCACCGAACATCTCCGCGCCTTGTCGGAGAAGTACGGGACCCGCTACTTCTACCTGTCGCAAGATTCGGTCGCGCCGAAGACGCTCGTCAAGCTGTCGCAGGCCATCGTCGATGCCGGGCTCGACATCCGATGGGCGACCGACCTCAAGCCCGAGAAGTACCTCACAGAGGAACGGGCCGAGACGCTACGCAAGGCGGGCGCCGTCGCCTGCGCCCTCGGCGTCGAGTCCGGCAATGCGCGCGTCCTGAAGCTGATCGACAAGGGGGCACCCATCGCGGTCGTCGGAGACGTCGTCGATCGACTGGCGGGCGCAGGCATCGCGGCCGAGGCCATGTGCTTCACGGAGTTCCCGACCGAGACGCACGAAGAGGCCCTCGATACCCTGAGCTTCCTCGATGAACGACGCGACAAGCTCGCGGTGTACATCGTCGGCGAGTTCGGGCTGACGCACGGCTCGCTCGTCGCGCAGGAGCCCTCGAAGTTCGGGATCGCGGAGACCTGGGCCCTCGAGGGGGACCAGCTGGGTCTCGGCATCTTCTTCGCGCCCGAGACGCCGTGGAAGACGGCCGACGAGCGCGCGGACGTGGAGGAGCAGCTCTCGGAGCTCTCGTCCGGCTGGGCGCTGCGAACGTACCCATGGGCCGGCGCCGTGTCGACAGCCCATACGATCCTGTATTACGACCGCTTCGGTCCGAACGTCTTCAAGGACCTCGCCGAACGGGGCCTCGACGAGGAGGTTCTCGGCGGCCCCGAGCCGTTCGCAGCCGATCTCCGCTTCGACCCGGGCGACTGCGAGCTCGCGGAAGGGCGCGAGGCGGAGATTTGGGACACGCTCGTGAACGAGCAGCGGGCGGTCGGTCGGGCTCGGTATGACACCCTCGCCGAACGGCAGCCGGCGCTGAAGCCCAGGCCTGTACGGGTCGCATTTGCGCCCGGCGCGCCGCCGACCCCCATTTCCCGGCCGAAGAAGAAGCCGGCCCGGGGCCGCCGCCCATCGCACAGACCAAACGCCGCACGAGGTTGAAGGCCGACCCCGGAAGGACTACTACCCCGTCACGCTTGGACCTGAGGAAGAGCTCACGAGAGCCCCCCTCGGGGGTGGATTCACACCACCGTTGCGACAAAAGCCTGCCGACGTGCTAGTTGCGCGTCCGCGTTCCTCAACCCCCTTCCCCAACAGGAATCTCGTGGCCGCTCGAATCCCCCTCGACCGCATCCGCAACATCGGCATCTCTGCGCACATCGACTCGGGCAAGACGACGCTCACCGAGCGCATCCTGTTCTACACGGGCCGAATCCACAAAATCCACGAGGTGCGCGGCAAGGACGGTGTCGGCGCCAAGATGGACTCGATGGACCTCGAGCGTGAGAAGGGCATCACGATCCAGTCCGCCGCCACCTACTGCCTCTGGCCTGGGTCGGCGAACCAGTTCCCGCAGCACAACGTCAACATCATCGACACGCCAGGCCACGTCGACTTCACGATCGAGGTCGAGCGCGCCCTCCGCGTCCTCGACGGCGCGATCCTCGTTCTCGACTCCGGCAAGGGCGTCCAGAGCCAGTCGATCACCGTCGACAAGCAGATGAAGCGGTACAGCGTCCCGCGCATCGCTTACGTCAACAAGATGGACAACCCGGGCGCGAACTACGAGCGCGTCGCCGAGATGCTCAAGGAGAAGCTCGGTCACCACCCGGTCTGCCTCCAGGTGCCGATCGGCGCCGAGTCGGACTTCCGCGGCATCATCGACGCGATCACCGGCAAGGCCCACTTCTTCGACGGCAACGACGGCGAGAAGATCCGCGTCGAGGACCCGCCGGCGGAGTTTGCCGAGGCCACCAAGGCGCAGCGCGAGAAGATCGTCGCGCAGGTCGCCGACGTCGACGACGTGCTCGCCGAGAAGTTCATCAACGAGGAGCCCATCTCGGATGACGAGCTCCGCGCCGCGATCCGCCGCGCCACGCTCGCTCTCAAGATGACGCCGGTCATGTGCGGCTCCGCGGTCAGGAACAAGGGCGTCCAGCTCCTCCTCGACGCCGTCATCCACTACCTCCCGAACCCGACGGAAGTCGTCAACGAGGCGCACGACCAGGAGAAGGGCGAGGAGAAGATCGTCATCGAGTCCGACTCGACGAAGCCGTTCGTCGGCCTCGCGTTCAAGCTCCAGCAGGACAAGTACGGCCAGCTCACGTACTTCCGCGTCTACTCGGGCAGCGTCTCGAGCGGCGACACGATCTACAACACGTCGAACGAGATGCGTAAGGTGCGCGTCCCGCGCATGTTCCGCATGCACTCGGACGATCGCGAAGAGATCCCGACGGCCGAGGCGGGCGACATCGTCGCGTTCTACGGCGTCGAGGCGAGCTCGGGCGAGACGTTCACCGACGGCAAGGTCAACGTGACCCTCACGTCGATGCACGTCCCCGCGGCGGTCATCTCGCTCGCGGTCGCTCCGAAGGATCGCTCGGCGGAGACGAACTTCTCGAAGGCGCTCAACCGCTTCACGAAGGAAGACCCGACCTTCCGCGTCCACCAGGACGAAGAGTCCCAGCAGACGATCATCAGCGGAATGGGCGAGCTTCACCTCGACATCTACATCGAGCGCATGAAGCGCGAGTACAACTGCGACGTCATCGCGGGCAAGCCGCAGGTCGCGTACCGCGAGTCGATCACCCGCCGCGCGGAGATCAACTACACCCACAAGAAGCAGACGGGTGGCTCCGGTCAGTACGCGAAGGTCCTCGGCTACATCGAGCCGCTCCCGGCCGACGCGGTCGAGAACTACGAGTTCGTCGACGACATCACGGGCGGCGCGATCCCCCGCGAGTACATCCCGTCGTGCGACAAGGGCTTCCGCGACGGCATCAAGAAGGGAACGCTCATCGGCTTCCCCGTCGTCGGCGTCCGCGCCGCGGTGACCGACGGTGCGGCCCACGCGGTCGACTCCTCCGAAATGGCGTTCAAGACGGCGGCCCTCATGGGCTTCCGTGAGGCCTACGAGAAGGCCGGTCCGACGATCCTCGAGCCGATCATGAGGGTCGAGATCGACGTGCCGACCGAGTTCCAGGGCGCCGTCGTCGGTCAGGTCAACCAGCGCCGCGGCGTCATCCTCGAGACGATCCCGGGTGACACCGTGACCGTCCGCGCCGAGGTCCCGCTGAACACGATGTTCGGCTACGCCACCGACCTCCGCTCCGCCACGCAGGGCAAGGGTCAGTACACGATGGAGTTCTCGCGCTACGCGATCGTCCCGAAGCAGGAGCAGGACGAGATGGCGAAGAAGTACCGCGAGAAGCTCGCCGCCGAAGCGAAGAAGTAGAGCGCGCCCGCGACGAGCGGGGCAGGCGACCTGGAGGACCGGAGCGCGGCGATTGCCGCCTCCGGTCTTTTCTTTGTCGCGAGCACGGCAAGCCGCTCGGGGAGCTCACGCGTTCTCTCGCGACGGCCCCGAGCTCCGTCCGGGCATGCTGTAGAGACATCTCCAGAGCCGGCGGAGACGACAAATACGGCGGAGACGAGGTCGGCGCACGGCGTGGAGCGGTGTATCGTCTGCGTATGGCGAATGGCGCGAACGATCCGGCGCTCCTCGAGCTCGTCCTCTCCCGGCGCAGCGCTGCCGCGCTCGCCGAACCTGGTCCGACGCGCGGAGAGCTCGAGCGCGTGCTCCTCGCGGCGGGCACCGTGCCCGATCACGGACTGCTGCGTCCGTTCCGTTTCGTCGTCGTCGAGGGGGAAGGGCGCGCCCGGTTTGGCGACGCCCTCGCGGCGACCGCCGCCGAGCGCCGACCCGACTTGCCTGCCGTGGGGCTCGAGAAGGTCCGCGCGAAGGCCTTCCGTTCGCCGACGATCGTGGTCCTCATCGCGTCTCCCAAGTCGGGCAAGATCGAGACGTGGGAGCAGAATGCCACCGCGGCGTGTGCGGGCTACGCGATCGTCCTTGCCGCGCATGCGCTCGGCCTCGGCGCGGTGTGGAAGAGCGTTCCGTTCACGAAGGGGAAGGCCCTGGCCGAGACCCTCGGTCTCGCGGATGGCGAGGAGATGCTCGGGTGGATCCATCTCGGGCGCGCCACGCGTGAAGAGCCGCTGCCGCCGCGCAAGCCGCTCGTCCTCGCGGAGGTCGTCTCCGTGCTCGACGGCGAGGGGCGTAAGCCGTATCCCGCCGGAGAAGCTACTGGCGAGGCAGACGGAGACTAGGCGAGGCAGACGGAGACTAGCCGGGCTCGAGGTCATCGGGCGTTGCGCTCGCCATGCACCTGCATACCCGGCCCGCCGCTGGGAATGGGCGAGCGGCCTGCGCCCAGGTAGCATCGAGAGATCCTCATGCGCATCCGTTCGGGGTCGGTCCTGGTGTTCGCTCTCTTCGTCGCCGCCGGATGTGGAACGTCCGACGACCTTCCCAGCGCCGCACCGAGCGACGTCGATGGTGGCGCGAACGGAGGCGGTGGAGAGGCGGGCACGTCGCCCGGAGAGCCGGAACGATGCGTGGCTCCGCCCTGCGCCGACGGGGAGAGATGCAAGGACGGCGTCGACTGCGTGTCGGGGGTCTGTGTAGAGCGCACTTGCTTTCCTGGCACCGCCGGCGATGGCATCAAGAACGGCGGCGAGACCGACGTCGACTGTGGTGGGCCGCCCGCGGCCGCGCCGCGCTGCGCGGACGGCAAGACCTGTCTGGCGGAGGGAGACTGCTCGAGCCTCTCGTGCAAGGGCGGCGTCTGCCAGGCGCCGACGAACACGGACGGGATCAAGAACGGTACCGAGACGGATATCGACTGCGGAGGCGGTGCGCCGACGAACGCACCGCGGTGCGCGACGGGCACGAGCTGTCTCGAAACGACTGATTGTGATGCCGCCCTGTGTACCGGCGGCGTCTGTCAGGCGCCGACGAACGGCGACGGGATCAAGAACGGGAGCGAGACGGACATCGATTGCGGAGGCGGCGCGCCGACGAACGCCAAGCGCTGCGAGACGGGCAAGAGCTGCGCGGCGACGGCCGACTGCGACGACGTTCTGTGCACGGGCGGCATCTGCCAACCGGCGACGGGCACGGACGGGATCCAGAACGGTACCGAGACGGACATCGACTGCGGCGGCGGTGCGCCGACGAATGCTTCGCGCTGCGCGGTCGACAAGACGTGCACTGCCCACGGCGACTGCGCGTCGAGCGCCTGCGCGATCAGCGGGCCCAAGGCAGGGCGATGCGTGCCGTTCAAGAGCTGCGTGAAGAACAACGGCGGCTTCACCTGCGGTCGCAACGACACGGAGCTCGGAGGCGACAGCGTCGAGCTCGAGAGCTGCTGCGAGACCGCCCCGCTCGCGGGGACGACCACGAGGCTGAATCGCTTCGCCATCACTGCGGGGCGCATGCGCGCCTTCATCGAGCGGCTCGACGGGAACGTGCGTGGCTGGGTGCAAGCCCTCGCGACCAGGCCTGCCGGCTGGAGCTCGTCGTGGGACGTCCTCGTGCCGAGTACCGTCGCCGAGGCCGAGATGATGCTCGGGCAATACTGGAACAACGCGCCGAACGACCCGAATACGACGAACGAGCGGCCGCATTCGAAGCGCTCCTGCGGCAACGCCAACTACAACGGTCACACGTACTTCGTGAACGGAGAGGCGGGACAGGTCTACACGCAAGACCAGCTCGATCCGAAGGTTCTCAATTGCGTGGGCTGGCACCTCGTCAACGCGTTCTGCGCCTGGGACGGCGGACGCCTTCCGACGCAGGCCGAGCTGCGTAACGCGTTCACGAACAACGGTACGACGACCTGGCCATGGGGTTATCCGGGGAGCCTGCACGACGGCGCGTACGACAAGGACGCCCAGGACCCCAGGCTGAACCACAAATACAACTACGGCTTTCCGGGCGGCACGCCTGCCACCAACCGCATCACGTGGTGGCTGTCGCCGCCGGGCCGCTTCTGGCGCGGCTGGAACGCGAACAAGATCGAGATCGCGGGCAACGTGCTCGAGTGGACCAGTAATGGCGAGAACACCTTCGCCTGGAACATGTCGTTCGAGAACCACGAAGGATCGATGAACAGCGGCGGCGACTGGCGAACGCCCAACGATCGAAGCGACGTACCGAACGGCTACTACGCGCTCGGCGCTCGCTGCGCGTATCCGTGAGCTCGGAGCATGCGGCGAAGCCGACCTCACGCAAATGCCGCTGCTCCAGAGCCTGAAGGCGCGCGGGTCGCGGGCGTCACAGGTTGCGGCGCTTGATCATCTCCACGAGCGTCGTCCGGTTGAGGCCGAGGAGCTGCGCTGCGCGGTTCCGGTTCCCCGACGTCCGCGCGAGCGCCTGGCGAATGAGATCGTTCTGGTAGTTGTCGATGGCGGTGAAGAGCTCGAAGCCGGTCTCGGGTAGCACCCGCGGGAAGAGTGGGTTCGACGCACGGCGAATGCTTGGACGCGGCGCCGAGGCTTCTGTCGCCGGCGCTGCCTCCGACTCCGCCGGCAAGTCCATCTCCACCTCCGCAGACGCGAGGGCGGCGGGAGCGGCCGCAGCCGCGAGGGCGGCGGGGGCGAACGCGGGCTCGGCGGGGTGGGAGAAGGCAGGCTCGGCGGGGCGGGAGGAGGGGAGCAGCGCCCGGAGCTCGGACTCGACGTCGCTCCGGCTCGTGACTCCCGGGGCCGAAGCAGAGGCGCGGATCTCGGAGGTCGCCGCCGGTGGACGGCTGCTGGAAGTACCCGCGGCGAGGCGCCCGAAGACGTCGCTCGCCTCGACGTAGGGCCCTCGCGCGAGGAGGACTCCCCGTTCGAGCGCGTTCTCGAGCGCACGGACGTTGCCGGGCCAGGGATAGGCCTCGATCGCGGCGAGCGCGTCGTTCGAGAGGCCACGGAGGTCGTCGCGGCCCGTCCGCTCGATGAGGACGCGGCAGAAGTGCCGGGCGAGGACCTTGAGGTCGCCGGGACGCTCGCGGAGCGGAGGCAGCTCCAGGTGGATGACGTTCAGCCGATAGTAGAGGTCCTCGCGGAAGCGGCCGGCCTTCACCTCCGTCTCCAGATCGCGATTGGTGGCTGCGGCGATGCGGATGTCGCACTTGGTCGAGCGCGTGTCGCCGAGCGGCGTGTACTCGCGCTGCTGAAGGAGACGGAGGAGCTTCACCTGGACCACGAGCGGAAGCTCGCCCACCTCGTCGAGGAAGAGCGTTCCGCCCTCGGCCGCGGCGACGAGACCGCGCCGCGTACCCTGCGCGCCCGTGAAGGCGCCTTTGGCGTGACCGAAGAGCTCGCTCTCCACGAGCTCGTTGGGGATCGCGCCGCAGTTGATCGTGATGAGCGGCCCGCTGCTCCGCGTGCTCGCGTCATGAAGCGCGGCCACGATGAGCTCCTTACCGGTCCCGCTCTCTCCGGTGACGAGCACCGTGCACGTGGAGCGTGCCACACGGTCGATGGTCTCGAGGAGCTCGGTGAGGCGCGGATCCGTGCTGATGATCTCGCCTCGACTCGTCTTCCGCAGTGAATGTGCACCATGCCGGATCGATGCGGTTGCCCGGTCGCGGGGGGTGGCAGCAGTCACGGGAGGCATTCCAACAAGAATAGCAAATAACGGGGAAGGGCAAACCGCGAACGCCTCGTCTCGCGCAGAATCGAACGGGTGCGGGCCCTCGGGCACGCCATGGCGGCGCGGTGGGGTCGGCCCCCCTCGCGCCGGCCGCGCGTGGCGGGCGCGGTCGACCCCCTCGAGCGCAATTGGCCGTCAGGTGCGTGCGAGGTAGATCGCCGAGAGCGGGGGCAGCGTCAGGACGAGCACGGACTGGCCGCTGCCGTCCAGCGTGGTCGTCTCGAAGCTGCGCGCGCTCTCGGGAGCCGCGCCGCCGTACGCGGCGGCGTTGCTGTCGAAGATCACCGTGTAGCGACCGCCGGCAGGCACCGCGATCCGGCATGTGGCGTGCTGTTCGCCGGCGAGGTTGCAGGCGAACAGCACCGCGTCTCGTGCGGACGGGGCGCCACGGAGAAACGCGACCACGCTCTCGGCTCCCGGCGAGGTCGCGTCTTGAGCGCTCGCGCCCGGCGAGCTCACGACTTGCGAGATCCCTGAGCCATCCTCGACGGTGGCCGGCGAGGCCTCGCCCTGGCAGAGCGCGGCGCGCTCCCGGTAGAGCCGGTTGAGATCCGCGATCATCCGGGCAACCCCGGCGCGTCCCGGCGCGTTCTCGAGTTGCCAGTCGAGGGCAACGCCGGGATGCCACGCGCTCTCCGGCGCGAGCTCGTTGCCCATGAAGAGGAGCTTCTTGCCGCGCTGGGCCCACGCCAGCGCGAGGAGCACGCGAAGCTTCGCAAGCCGCTCCTCCGGCGCTCCGCCGAGCTGCTGAAGGAGGGAGCCGCGCTCCTGATCGGCATGGGAGAGCGCGACGACGAGCTCCTCGTTCGCGATCCGGCTCGAGAGGGTCGTGAGCATTTCGCGCTGCTGTGAACGTTCGACCGGGTCGAGCGCGAGAACGAACTGGGCGTCGGCGAAGAAGCGCGTATCCCAGTCCAGATCGAAGCCGAGCCCGCCGGCGCTCGAGGATTGGGTCACTCCGCGAAAGGCCGCCGA
>Ga0233377_1001046_pt1 | contig 11043 bp, 5 predicted proteins | sample ElkDunMinimDraft_6_FD_191540 | JGI IMG/M metagenome (GOLD analysis project Ga0233377, IMG submission 191540) | Fecal eukaryotic communites from dung pellets of Tule Elk in California, USA - Elk Dung E36 | ecosystem: Host-associated > Mammals > Digestive system > Large intestine > Fecal | place...
GCTGGGCGATCCACGGCTCGGCCGGGTAAACGCCGCGGCGCACCAGGTGGACCATCTGGTACGTCGGCGTGAGGATGCGCCCGTTGAGCACGAGCTCGATCCCCGCCTCGTCCGCGGCGATCACCGCGTCCTCCGCGAGCGCCGCGCGCGAACGCACCGACGCGACGAAGGCGGCATCTGCGCGCATCCTCGCCGCGTGCTCGACCGCTCCGCCCACGGACGCGACGTCGGCCCAGGCCACGGCTGCGAGCGCGAGCGCCGCGTGGACCACGTTGTCGCTCCCGACGCGCACCGGGCCGGCAGGGGACCGTGAGACCAGCGCGACCGCCGCGATCGCCGGCTCCATCCAGTAATTCGACGAGCTGCCCGTCTTCGCGAGCGCGACGAGCGTCCAGACGACCGCCGCGCCGAGCGCCGTGAGGCCGATGCGCGCGCCTGCGCTCGCGCGGGCACGCCAACCGATCCACGCCGCCCACGCGAGCAGCGGGCCGAAGAACGGAAGGCGCCCGCTGACGTGATTCCTCCACACGGCGAGCGAAAACGGCTGGGCGTTCGACCGGAAGACGTGCTCGAAGAGCGCGCCTCCCGTCGCCAGGTGGGCGACGAGCGCGCTCGCGATCGCGAGCAGGACCGCCGCGGCGAACATGCGCGGACCGTCCTTCCTATCGACGAGGCAGCCGCCGAGCAGCGCTCCGACCGGCAGACCGATGATCGTCGGCTTCACCCACGGCACGAGGACGAGCATCGCGACGCACACGAGATCGAGCTTGCCGCGACGCATCGCACGCGCGAGCGCGAAAGCCGCGATCGCGCACGCGATCGCGTCCGGACGCCCGATCGTCGCGAAGTTTGCCAGCACCCAGATCCCTCCGACGAACGCCGCCGCGACGCTCGCCTCGCGGCGGGACTCCGGGCGAGCCGTCCACGCGAGCCCCGCGAGCGCGCCGAACCAGGCGAGCGTGCACGCGACGCGAGCGAAGATCATCGCCGCGGCCGTCGGGACGAGCGCGACGATCCCCGTCCAGAGCGGCGGATACGTGACGTAGAAGCGAGACGGAGGCTCGCCGTGCTCGAAGGCGCCGATCAGCGGATCGACGTAGAGCGGCAGATGCGCGCGCAGCCGCGCGGCTTCGAAGAGGACCTCGGCCTCGCCCCAGTACGGGATGCGGACCGGGAGCGTGGCGACGACGAAACCGAGCGTCGCGAGTAGCGCGCCCACGATCGAGCCGACGACGAGGAGCCACGTGACGCGGGCGAGCACCGCTGCCTCTTCACGCAGTCTTGGCGGCGAGCGTCAATAACGCGCCGCCTGCTTCGCGGCGACATCGCGACGGGCGTAGATCGTGAGCCGACCGCGCGAGAACGTTCGCTCGTAGTCGTCCGGGATCATGGCCAGGGCCTCCGGCGTGGGCTCCCAGAGCAGCAGGTGATCGTAGAGCGGGATCGCCTCGGCGAAGAACTTGTGCCACGTCGTCTCGAAAAGGGCGTCGCAGTCGTCGAAGCGCGAAGCGCTCTTGCACATCGCTGTCGGGGAGCCCATCTCGGGCGCGAACGACTCGAGCACGAGATGGTTGAACCGGATGGGCGGCGGCTCGCTGTACGTGACCGGGAACGAGCGCGAATGCGCGAACAGGAGCGGCGCCGACGTCTTGCGCTCGACGACGTAGTAGCCCCACATGTGAAGCAGGTTGCGCGTGTTGTCCGAGGCGCCCTTGTGCTTGAAGAGGAGCGGCAAGAGGTGCGCGCCCTCAGGCACCGCATCGATCCCTGCCGAGAACTCCTGCCGCTCCTCGTCGAGCCGCGCGTAGTCGATCCCCATGCCGGCCGTGTACAGCACGGCGGACAGACCGAGCGCGGCGACGAGGGCCTTCGGGAGACGCTCCGGCACGAACAGGAGGAGCCCGATCCAGAAGTACGGGATCAGCCTCGAGTTGACGTGAAACCAGTTCGTCATCTTGTACGGCATGAAGCAGTACAAAAGGACGAGCGCGATCAGCGCGTAGGACGAGAAGAACGCAGGAGCGGGGCCCGTACGCCGTCGGATGCCCCAGAAGCCGACGATCGCGAGCGCGACGCACGGCACGAGGCTCGAGAGCGAGAGGTTCGAGTAGCCCCAGAACCACTCCGCCCAGAGATTGTAGGCGAGCTCCCAAGGGGCCAAGAGCTTCCGGAAATCCATGAAGCCCGTCATCGGCCCCACGGTGTCCTTCACGTGCTGGGCGATCGACGCGAGCGCGAGGAGCGTCACCGGCATCAGCGGTACGGCCATCGCCTGCATCGCCCGGTAGCGCGCCTTCCACGTCGGCTGGACGCCCGCCTCCACGAGGACGAGCAGGTGAACGACGAGGAGCGGGAACACGTGCGCGTACCACGTCGCGATCCCGAGCCCGGCGATCGCCAGGCCGTTCAGGAGCGACGGCTTCGCCCGCTGCCGGTTGACCGCGAGCAGCAGCGCGAGCGAGAGGGGCACCGCGATCGCGAAATCGAGCATGCCCATCGAGACGAACCAGTTGTGGATCATCGGCCACGCGAACAGGCTCGCCATCACCATGCGCCGCCGGCTGCCCGACATGCGCAGGACGAAGCGCGGAAGGACGAGCGCGTTCAGCGCGAGCGTGAGCACCGCGAACAGGCGCGCCGCGAGCTTCACCCCGGTGAGCTTCCCGACGAGATAGAGCCACGTGAACAGCGCGGCGTTCGTCTTGAAGAAGCCGTTGAAGACGTACTCGGGGTACGCCTCCAGGTTCTGGATCACCGTGAGCGTCGCGAGATGGTTGGGCAGGTCCTGGTACGGAGGCACCTCCGTCAGGGCGAGCGGCCAGGCGCCGACGACGAAGAGCGCGGCGCTGACCGCGTAAGCGAGCTGCGTATCGCTGAGACGGAAGTGGCTGAGCTTGGCGGAGGCGCCCGAGGAGCGCCCGACGCGCGGCGACGATCGGACGCCGGACGACGCCGGCACCGGCGAGGCGTCGTCGAGGCTCACTCCATCGGCAGAGCTGGGCAGCAGCTCCCTGGATACGGCGTCGGAGTGGAGCATCAGAGGAGAAGGAGGCTACGAGGTCCCGGCACCACGAAGCGTGGCGCATAAGCGCTGAGGCCAGAAGCAAGTTACGGCCCAGCGCCAAAGCCCTAAAAACCCCGGGCGAGCGAGCCTAACCCGAGGTGTAGGGGGTGTCCACCAGGCACAGTCGAGCCTTCGCTATGACAGTGGGATCATGCGGCGCTGGCGGTCCACCAAGCGGAGGCGCCTGGCGCAGGAGCTGAGTCGCGACGCAGATAACGCACCGCGTCGTGCGCTACGCTCGCGGTAAGTCAACGCCTGAGCTGTCGTATACGGGCACACAACATGAAGGCAGGGCTCAATAGTGGCTCCCCTTCCTCTCTCTTCGAATCGGGTTGTGGACCGGACAACCGCACAGAGGTCCACCTCCACTCACATCGTACACGCTGGCGCGTCGGGCTGGTGGATCGCCGGTTCAGCGATGCTCGGGCTGGCGCTGATCGGGATCAGCGGGTGCGCGGCCGAAGTCGACGGAAACGCGGACCTCGCGACCGAAGTGACCCTCGGATCAGAGACGAAGATCTTCGGCGGAGAGACCGACGACGACCCCCGCGCGGTCAGCAGCGTGGTCGCGCTGAAGGTCGGAACAGGCGGCGTGTTCGAGCTTTGCTCCGGCGCGCTCGTGGCGCCCAACGTCGTGCTCACGGCGCGTCACTGCGTGGCGAACAGCATCACGACGTCCGTGTCCTGTGACCAGAAGGGCAACTCGACGAACGGCAGCCATGTGTCGGGCGATCTGCCCGCGGATGCCGTCGCCGTGTACACGGGCGCGGCCCCGAGGTTCAACGAGCAGCCGAAGGCGCTCGGAACGGCGATCGTCGCTCCGTCGAGCGAGTTCCTGTGCGATAGCGACATCGCGCTCGTCGTCCTCGACAAGGCCATCGCCGACGTGGAGCCGCTCGCCGTCCGTCTCGGCGCGGGCGTCTCTCCCGGAGAGACGATTCGCTCCGTCGGCTACGGTCAGAACGATCAGAAGAAGCCGCTCGGTACCCGGCTCCGCAAGTCGGGCGTTGCCGTGCTCGCGATGGGAAGCGGCGTCTCGCAGAGCCGCACCGCGCTCGGGCCTCACGAGTTCGAGGTTGGTCGCTCGATCTGCCAGGGTGACTCCGGCGGGCCAGCGATCAGCGAGGACACGGGCGCCGTCATCGGCGTCGTCTCCCGCGGCGGCGACTGCGAGGAGGACTTCGGGCACATCTACACGACCACGGCCGGCTGGCGAGAGCTCTTCGATGACGCGTTCGCGCTCGCCGGCGGTGCTCCCATCGTCGAGTCCGGTCAGCCCATCGGCACCGAGTCCGGCCCGCGCGCGAAGCCCGACCGCACCGCGCTCGCGGATCCGGAGGCCCGTTCGGAGGCATGCTCCACGACCCACGGGCCGGTGCCGGCGCCGCTTGGCGGAGGAGCTTCGGTCGGGCTTCTCCTGGCGTGTGCGCTCGTGCTCCGTTGCCGGCGCCGAGCCGCCGGCTGAGCCTCGAAACCCGCACGCGTCGGACGAAAAGCTCGCTAGGCTAGAAGCCTGGATGCGACTGCTCCGAGTCTCTGTTCACGACGTCGGGCCGTTCGACGATGCGGTGCTTCGGCTCACTCCGGAGACGGCCGAGCCGGAGGAGACACGCTCCGCAGACGATGACGAGAACGCGCGGGTGTGCGCGGCAGCGCCCCGCCCCGTGACCGTCCTGTTCGGCGGCGACGGGACCGGTAAGACGTCGCTCCTGTCTGCGCTCGCGGTCACACGTCCCGGGCATGCTTTGCCTCCACCTCCGTCCGCAGGCGGCCTTCGCGAGCGCGCGCCCGGCGAAGCGCCGCCCTGGGTCGCGACGGCGTGGCTGCTGGGCGAGGACGACCCCGAGCGCCCGCACCCGCTCGTCGTCGCGAGCCCCGCCGCGGTGCTGCCCGGTGAGACCCCGGAGGTCGCGGCCGTGCGCCGTCGTGAACAGATGCTGTTCGAGCGGCGGGCGCAGCAGGAGGGTGGCCACGTCTTCGTGTCGTTCTCCGGCGCGCGCTGGTTCTCGAGGGTGCCGAACATGCTCACTGTCCCGGAGCGTTCGATCCTCCGCTACGATGTCCGCCAGCCGAGCACGTCCTTCGACGATCCCACGCGCGCCGATCTCACGCGCGAGACGAAGCAGGCGATCTCGTACGCCGCCGTCGGCGCTGCGCTCGGCGGCGGCAGCGCCGAGTACCATCATCTCGTCGCCTTCGAGGCCGCGCTCCGCGAGGTGATCGACGTCGTGCTCGAGCCGTTCGATCTCGTCCACGCCGGCGTCAGCCCCACCAGCCTCGAGCCGCAGGCCCGCTCGTCCCGCGGTGGGCTCGTACCTTTCGACGCGATGCCTCGCGCCGCTCGCCACCTCGTCGCCTTCGTCACGTTGCCGCTCCGCGCGCTCTTCGCCGCATACCCGGGCTCGGACACGCCACGCGAACGCGAAGGCGTCGTCGCGATCGACGACGTCGAGAACCAGCAGGACCCTGCGCTCCTCCGCGAGCTCGTCCCGCTGCTCCGCCGCGCGCTCCCGAACGTCCAATGGATCCTGACGACCGCGTCGACGCAGCTCGCGCTCGCGTGCGACGCCTCCGAGGTCATCGCGCTCCGCCGGTCCGACGCCTCCCGCGTCGAGCTAGGCGAAGGAGTGTTGCACTAGAGCCTCCAGGCCGACGCGAACCTCACCCCGTCGAGGCGACGCCCCCCGCCCGCGCCCTGGAGCCCGGAGCCCTCTCTCTCTCCCCTGGACCTGGAGCCCGGAGCCCGGAGCTCTCTCTCTCCCCTGGAGCCCGGAGCCCCTCTCTCTTCCCTGGAGCCTGGAGCCTGGAGCCTGGAGCCTCTCTCCCTCTCAGTGTGCCTCGCCCCAGTGTGCGCCCGCCCCCACATCGACCTCGAGCGGCACGTCGAGCGTCATCGCGCTCTCCATCGCGTCCTTGATGACCGCCTTGGCCTCGTCGACGTGCTGCTCGGGCACCTCGAACACGAGCTCGTCGTGGACCGTGAGGATCATGCGCGCGCCCGGGACGACCTCGCCGAGCCCCAGCTTCACCATCGCGAGCTTCAGGATGTCGGCCGCCGTGCCCTGGATGGGCGTGTTCTTCGCGACGCGCTCGGCCTCGAAGCGGAGGCCGCGGTTCGACGAGTGCAGGTTCGGGAGGAAGCGGCGCCGACCGAGGAGCGTGCGCACCGCCTCCCCTTCCCGAGCGGTGTCGATCGTCTGCTCCATGAAGCGGCGGACGCCCACGAAGCGCTCGAAGTACGTCGCGATGAACTGCGCCGCCTCTTGCCGGGTGATGCCGAGATCGCGCGCGAGGCGAGGCTCGCCCATGCCGTACATGAGGCCGAAGTTGACCGCCTTGGCACGGCGGCGCATCTCTGGAGTGACCTCGGTGCGCGGCACGTTGAAGACGAGCGACGCCGTATGCGTGTGCACGTCGACACGCTCGCGGAAGGCGACGCCGAGCGCCTCGTCCTTCGCGAGGTGCGCGAGCACGCGGAGCTCGATCTGCGAGTAGTCCGCGCTGACGATCCGGTAGCCCTCGGGCGCGATGAATGCCGAGCGCACGAGGCGCCCGACCTCCCGGCGGATCGGGATGTTCTGCAGGTTCGGCTCGGTGGAAGAGAGCCGACCGGTCGCGGTGACGGCCTGCTCGAAGCGCGTGTGGATGCGCCCGGTCTCGGGGTTCACCGCGCGCGGGAGCCCCTCGAGATAGGTGCCCTTCAGCTTGTCGAGCTCGCGGTACTCGAGGATGACCCCAGGGAGCGGGTGCTTGTCCGCGAGCTCCTCGAGGACGGCTGCATCGGTCGAGCGCCCGCCCTTCATCGTACGCTTCACGACGGGTAGCTTGAGCTCGTCGAACAAGATCGCCTCGAGCTGATCGCGTGAGCGGATCGCGAAGCGGTGCCCCGCGACCTCCTGCGCCTTCGCTTCGAGGATCTGGCACTCGGCCTCGACCTTCGCCGCGATCCCGGCGAGGCGCGACGTGTCGACGAGGACGCCCTTCTGCTCCATCGCCGCGAGCACGCGCGAGAGCGGCAGCTCCAGGTTCTCGTAGAGCTCGCCGAGGCCGTCCTGCGCGACGCGCGGATCGAGGCGCTCGGCGAGCGACACGGCGATCTCGGCGAGCGGCGCGGCGTACGTCGTGGCGCGCTCGAGATCGAGCTGGTCGAACATGATCCGGTCGGCGCGGCGGCCGGTCAGCGACTCTTCGAAGATCGGCAGCTCGGTCCCGAACTCGCGACGGACGAGGTCCTTGAGCGCGTGCGGCGCCTCGGGATCGAGCAGGTACGCCGCGAGCATCGGATCGGAGATGAGGCCTTCGATGCGGAGCCCGTGGCGCGCGAAGACGTCCTCGAGGCGCTTGAGGTCGTAGCCGACCTTCCGCACCGTCTTGTCCTCCAGGAGCGGCGCGAGCAGGACGCGGAGCTCGTCGAGGGAGAGCTGCTTCGGCGCGCCGAGGTAGCGATGCGAGATCGGCACGTACACGCCCTCGCCGGGAGCAGCGGCGATCGAGATGCCGAGGATCTGCGCGCGCATCGGATCGGGCGTCGTCATCGCGACGCCGAGGCCGAGCACGCCCCTTTTCTTCGCCTCCGCGAGCACGGCGGCGACGTGCGTGGCCTCCACGACGTGGCGGTATCGGCGCTCGATGAGCGGCGCGGGCGCGACCTTTTGCGATGCGGCCGAGACCATCGCGACGGCGCGCCCGGCGCCCTTGTCGCCGACCGCGGTATGCCGGCCGTCGCGCATGCGCTGCTCCGCGGCGCCGATCTGGTCGAGCAGGCGCGTGAACTCGAGCTCGATGAACAGCTTGCGCAGCTCCTCGATGTTCGCGCCGCCGTACTTCATCCGGTCCTTCTCGAAGTCGACCGGGATATCGGCCTTGAGCGTCACGAGCTCCTGCGAGATGCGCGCGTCGCCCTCGTGTTTGGTCAGGTTCTCGCGCAGCTTCGGGCGCTTGATCTTGTCGATGTTGGCGTAGATGCCCTCGATCGTCTTGTACTCGCGGAGCAGATCGGCGGCCGTCTTCGGACCGACCGACGGGACACCCGGGATGTTGTCGGACGTGTCGCCCGTGAGCGCCAGGAGATCGCGCAGCTGGCTGGGCGGAACGCCGAACTTCGCCTCCACCTCGACCGGGCCGTACGTGCGGTCGCGCATCGAGTCCCAGAGCACGACGCGGTTGTCGTCGTCGCGGACGAGCTGCATCAGGTCCTTGTCAGCGCTCACGATCACGACGCGGAGGCCCGCGGCGACGGCCTGCGCGACGACGGCGGCGATGAGGTCGTCGGCCTCGATCGCGTCGGCCCGGAAGATCGGAATGTTGTAGGCGCGCACGATCGTCTCGCAGCGCGCCATCTGCGGCCCGAGATCGACGGGCATCGCCTGCCGCGTCGCCTTGTACCGGACGTCGATCTCCTTGCGGAAGCTCGGCCCCTTGCAGTCCATCGCGACGGCGAACATCGCGGGTAGCCGCTCGTTGACGACCTTCTGCAGCATGTTGACCGTGCCGAGCACGGCATGTGTCGCTTCGCCCTTCGAGGAGGAGAGAGGCGCGATCGCGTGGTACGCGCGGTAGACGTATCCAGACAGGTCGACGAGATAGAGGACGTCGTCACTTCCAGGGGGCGGCAGGCTCGCGGCGGGCGGGGGCACGCGCACACCGTAGGAGGCGCGCTCGCGAGCCGCAACCCGGCGAGTTCAGCTGTGTGGCGCGGAACGCCATGCCGCGTTGCTCCCGGATACGGGTCTCCCGTTCCCCTGGTCCGGACGAAGTCCGGGGTCCCATCACCAGAGGCTGAGCTTTCCGGCCCGCTGCGGTCGCGCTATGTTCTCCGCGCTCGTACCTCGGCTCCTTTCCGACGTAGACATGCATCGACTCCCTTGAGTCGAACCTTTCCGTGCTTCGCTGCGTCCAAAGGACGACCGCCAGACCCGCCGCGACGAGCAATTTCTCGACAATCTCCGAGTAGCTCATGACGAACTCCGAAGCGCCGCCGTCCGAGGGACTCGTAGCCGGCAAGTATCAGCTGGTGCGGATGATCGGCCGCGGCGGAATGGGCTCCGTCTGGGAGGCACGGCACGTCTCCCTCGGTACGTCGAGCGCGATCAAGTTCATCGAAGCGGAGTACGCCGACAGCCAGGAAGCGCGGAGCCGCTTCGACAAGGAAGCGAAGGCGGCCGCGACGATCCAGTCGAAGCACGCAATCCAGATCTTCGACCACGGCGTCACCCACGACGGCAAGCCGTACATCGTCATGGAGCTTCTCCAGGGCGAGGCGCTCGACAAGCGTATCGAGCGCCTCGGCCGGATGAGTCTCCAGGACACGGCGAGGATCCTCCAGCAGGTCTGTCGTGGCCTCGTGCGCGCTCACGAGCGCGGGATCATCCATCGCGATCTCAAGCCGGAGAACATCTTCATCGTCCAGGGGCCGGACGACGACGAGGAGGTCGCGAAGGTGCTCGACTTCGGCATCGCCAAGATGTCGAACGGGACGGGCAACGCGGGGGTGACGTCGAGCACGAAGACCGGAGCCGTGCTCGGTACGCCGTTCTACATGTCCCCGGAGCAGGCTCGCGGCCTTCGCAACGTCGACCACCGTACGGACGTCTGGTCGCTCGGCGTCATCGCATTCAAGTGCGTCACGGGCAGGCTTCCGTTCGACGGTGAGTCCGTCGGCGATCTCCTCGTGAAGATCTGCACCGCGCCAGTGCCGGTGCCGTCGCACGTGCTGCCCGGCATTCCGCCGAACTTCGATGCGTGGTTCATGCGCGCGCTCGAGCGCGAGCCCGAGCGGCGGTTCGCGAACGTGAGCGAGCTCTCCGACGCGCTCTGCTTCGCCGCAGGGATCGCGACGCGCTCGCAGCAGAACGCTCCCATCTCGCACCTCGCCACGGTCGGCGCTGCGCAGGCAGGGGTCGTGACGCCGCACGGGCTGTCGGCGCAGAGCGGGCAGCCGGGCACCGGCCCGCAGCCGTATGGCACTCCGGGCGCGAACGCCTACGGACCGCCGCCCCACGCGCACATGCCCCAGGTGCCGACGCCTGCGCCGGGAGCGATGACGAACGCGCCATTCACGTCCGAGGCCGCCGCCGGCGTTTCGTCCGGCAGAGGCAAGCTCGTCGTCGGCGGCATCCTGGCCGGGATCCTCGCGATCGGCGCGACGATCGGCGGCGTGATGTACCTGAAGCAGCCCGTGGTCGCGCAACAGGACGCGACGCGCGGGATCGTCGTGGGCACGCCTGCGGTCGGCGCTACCTCTCCCGAGCCCGCGGTGGACGAAGATCCGAAGGGCACGGCGGAGAAGGCCGCGGAGGCCGCCGCGCGGAAGGCTGCCGAGCCTGCCGAGCCGACCGACAAGCCTGCCGACAAGCCTGCCGAGCCGACCGACAAACCTGCCGAGCCGACGCCGGATCCGACCGTCGCGACGAACACCGCGGGTACGAAGCCGAAAGGCAAGGCTGTCCCGAAGCCGTCGAAGACCGCGCCGACGCCGGCGGAGAAGTTCCCGCCGCTGCCAGCGACAGCGACACCGCCGACGCCGACGACGACGCCAACGACGAAGAAGCCACGCGACAAGAACGATCCCGGCTACTGAGCGACGCGAGCGAACGCGGTGCTCTGGTAGGCTTCTCCCATGAAGCTTCGGGTGACGATCGCCCTCTTCGCTTTGGTCACGTTCACCGGATCCGTCGCCCTCGCCCAGATGAGCGAGGGTGAAAAGAAGGCCGCCGCTCGCGCCGCTTACATGGAGGGGATCGCTCTCCAGGACAATGGCAGTCCCGCCGACGCGCTCGCTCGGTTCGAGGCCGCGCAGAAGCTGTTCGATGCGCCGACCCACCTCCTGCACATCGCCGAGTGCCAGGCGCTCACTGGCAGGCTCGTGGAGGCGTCGGAGACGTACGAGACGCTCGCGCGCAAGCCGCTCGGCAAGGACGCGCCGGAGGCGTTCATCCAGGCGCAGGAGCAAGGGAAGGCCGAGCTGCAGCAACTCCGTC
>Ga0233377_1001047_pt1 | contig 11030 bp, 13 predicted proteins | sample ElkDunMinimDraft_6_FD_191540 | JGI IMG/M metagenome (GOLD analysis project Ga0233377, IMG submission 191540) | Fecal eukaryotic communites from dung pellets of Tule Elk in California, USA - Elk Dung E36 | ecosystem: Host-associated > Mammals > Digestive system > Large intestine > Fecal | place...
CGCGCTCCCGAGCGAGGCTCTCGTGACGCTTCCCGAGGATGCGACTCCCGCCGATGTGGAGCGGGCTGTCGCGCAGCACGGGTTCAGCCGCTACGTGCTCGTGAACGACTCCGGGGAGCCGACGGGCTACGTGCACTTGAAGGATGTGCTCGACCTGCGCGACGACGAGTTCGAGGAGCCTGTGCCTCCTAAACGCATCAGGCAGCTCATCTCGGTGTTCCGCGATTCCGAGTTGGAGGACGCGCTCGCCCTCATGCGGCGCTCCGGCGCCCACGTGGCGCGCGCCTTCGACGAGCACGGGGCGACGCGCGGTGTGCTCTTCCTCGAGGACATCATCGAGACGCTCGTCGGCGAAGTGCAAGACGCCACCCGCCGCGGCCGCTGACATCCATCGCGAGGGGTCGCTGTTCGGGTGAATGGCGCGCGGAAAGGCCCGCATGGCGACCCCTCGGCAAGGGTGAGGGGGGCGACAGCGGCAGCGGAGGGCGTCAGCGACGCGCGCGGAGGTACTGCGGCGGCCAGTAGTCGATGTCGACGCCGAGTTCGGCTGCGGCGCGCAACGCCCAGTGCGGGTCGCGCAGCATCTCCCGGCCGAGCATGACGGCGTCGACGCGACCCGATTCGACGAGTTCGGCAGCCTGCCGCGGCTGCGTGATCTGCCCCACCGCCGAGACGCGCACGTGCGCCGTCGCCGCGACGCCCTCGGCGAGCGGCACCTGGTAGCCGGGTCCCGACGGGATGGCGACACCGGGCACGAGCCCGCCGCTCGAGATGTCGAAGAGGTCGGCGCCGGCATCCCGCGCCCAGCCGGCGACGGTCGCGGTCTGCTCCGCGTCCCAGCCGCCCTCGGCGTAGTCGGTCGCCGAGAACCGCACGAGCACCGGCACCTCGGCGCCGACCGCGTCGCGCACGCCCCGCACGACCTCGAGCAGGAGCCGCGCGCGGTTCTCGAGCGAACCGCCGTAGGCGTCGGTGCGCCGGTTCGACAGCGGCGACAGGAACTGGTGCAGGAGGTAGCCGTGGGCGGCATGCACCTCGACGAGGTCGAAGCCGGCGTCGAGCGCTCGTCGTGCGCCGCTCGCGAACGCCGCGACGACATCCGCGAGTTCGGCTGTCTCGAGAGCGCGCGGCGGCGCGAAGCCGTCGAAGGCGACAGCGGATGCCGACACGGTCTGCCAGCCCCCCTCGGCGACCGGCACCGTGCCCCGGAGCCCGCGCGCGCCCCACACCGGATACACCGACGCCTTCCGTCCCGCGTGCGCGAGCTGGAGCCCGATGAGGGCTCCCTGGGTGTGCGCGAAGTCGGTCACCCGTCGCCAGGCCGCGACCTGGGTGTCGTTCCAGATGCCGGTGTCGTGCGGGGAGATGCGCCCCTCCGGTGCGACGGCTGTCGCTTCGGCGAGCACGAGCCCCGCGCCGCCGCGCGCGAACGATCCGAGATGCACGAGGTGCCAGTCGGTCGGCACGCCGTCGCGGGCGTCGACCGAGTACTGGCACATCGGCGAGACCCAGATGCGGTTTCGCGCTCGCAATCCCCTCAGCTCGATCGGGTCGAAGAGCGTCGTCATGCCTGCGGGACCGCGAGCGAGCCGAGGAAGGCGCGCAGGCCCTCGACCCCCGTGAAGACGTGTCCCGTGACCCCGATCGAGCGGGCCCCCTCGACGTTGGCCTCCTTGTTGTCGATGAACACCATGTCGACAGGGTCGATGCCGAGCTCCCGCGCGACGTGGCGGTAGATGTCGGGGTCGGGCTTGAGCATCCCGAGTTCCGCGCTCACGAACACGCGCTCGAAGTACTGCGCGAACGGTGCTCGCCGGAACGCGTCACCGTAATCGAATCCGGCATTGGACAGCAGGGCCGCGCGGGTGCCGCCCGCGCGCAGTTCGACGAGCACGTCGATGCTGCCCGGCTCGACGCTGATCCAGCTGCGGAAGTCGGCGGCCCACAACTGCTGCATGAGCGAGGGGCCGAATCGGAGCCCGAGGTCGGCAGCCACCCGCGTCCAGTACTCCGGGATGCTCGTCTTGCCGTGGTCGAGGTCGCCGCGATGCTCCCAATAGGCGTCCCAGAAGGTCGCGGCGTCGGCCCCGGCGAGTTCGACGAGGGCATGCTTGTCGGCTTCGGACTGCGAGGCCGAGAGCACCTCCCCGTAGTCGAAGACGACGACACGGCGGGGGATGCTCAGAACCATCGCGCCAACCTATCGTGAGGGGATGGGTCAACTCTTCGGGCGCGACGAGGCCGCCCTCTCGATCGTCGTGCCCACCGACGAGGCCGACAAGTACTCGCGCGGGGTGCTCGGATTCGTCACCGGCTCGGCGCGGTATCCGGGGGCGGCGGTGCTCGGCGTCGAAGCCGCGCTCCGCACGGGCGTCGGCATGGTGCGCTACCTGGGGCCGGGGCGTCCGACGCGTCTCGTGCTGCAGCGGCGCCCCGAAGCGGTCACGAGCGAGGGCCGGGTGCAGGCCTGGGTTCTCGGATCGGGACAGGATGCCGCCCACCGCGATGAGCTCGCGCGCACCCAGCTCGAGGGTGCTCTCGCGCACGGCGTTCCCGTGTTGCTGGATGCCGGCGCGCTCGACCTCTGGCCCGCGGCGAGCGGCCCTCTCCTCCTCACCCCCCACGCAGGCGAACTCGCCCGGCTGCTGGGCATCCCTCCCGACGACGTGCTGCGGGACCGTGATGCGGCAGCACGTCGGGCCGCCGAGCTGACGGGCGGCGTCGTCCTGCTCAAGGGGGCGCAGACCCTCGTCGTCGCGGCCGACCGCCCCGTGGTGCGGGTGGGCAACGCGACGCCGTGGCTCGCGACGGCCGGCGCAGGCGACGCGCTCGCCGGCATCCTCGGCGCGTTGCTCGCGACCCGACCCGACGGCGACCTCGTGCAGACGGCGGCCGCGGGTGCCTGGATCCACGGCGAGGCCGCCCGGCGGGCCTCCGCGGGAGGTCCGTTCACGATCCTCGACCTGTGCGAGACCGTGCCCACCGTGGTTCGCGAACTGGTCGCTCGGCGCCCGGTACCATGAGGGCATGAAGGCGATTGCTCTCCTGGTCTCCGTCGCGCTGTTCCTCGGCGGGCTGGTGATGTTCGGCTACGCCTTCGTGTTCGATCAGGACTGGCGCACCATCGTGTTCTGCGGCGGGATCGTCGCGATCTCGGTGTCGCTCATGATCCCGTTCCACTTCCTCCAGCGCGCCGACTGACCCCACCCGCCGACCGGCACTCCCCGACCGGGGACGTTCAGGCGGCGGATTCCAGGACTCGCCCGCCGAACGAGCGCAGCCTCGACTCGAGCCCCGCGCTGCGCCGGGCGATGACATCCGCCGGCTCGGGGATCCCGCCGTACGACGGGGGAGTGATCCGGATGAGCAACGAACACGCGAGGTCGGCGCAGATGTACGCGCCGACGGAGTTGCCCGCGCGCCCTGCTTCGCCCGCGCGTGCGGCGCTGAACATCGTCACCTGACCTGCCGGTTGCGGCATGTTGCACAGGGAGCAGATCGCCGAGCCCGCACGCAACGGCACGTCCGACGCGCGCACCGCGATCCCGACGGGCTCGTGGTCGCGCCAGTAGACGAGGTACCCCCGCTGGAGTGCGCCGGGGTCGCGCCAGCCGAGGTACTCCCTGTCGTCCCAGATGACCTCGTGGAGGCCCGGGAGCGGCATCCGTGCCGCCTCGCCAGGGGCCGCATTCACCATCGAGGCCCGGATCTCCAGTGCGGTCATCGGCTTCATCGCGCACAGCCTAGCTCCGCCACCCCGAGCCCACCCCGGCGCGGGTCGCAGCCGGGATTCCGGGGGACAGCCCCCTGGCGATCTCTCCGCGCCCGGGAGATGCTTGATCCATGTCCGAACTCCGTCGCCCCCGAACCGGCCGCGTCATCGGCGGCGTGTGCGCCGCCCTCGCGCACCGCTTCGGCTGGGATGTCACGCTCGTGCGGGTCCTCGCCGTCGTGTCGCTCCTGCTCCCCGGTCCGCAGCTCATCATCTACGTGATCGCCTGGATCGTGATCCCGAGTGAGCCGGCGACGGCGTCGACGGTCGGGGCCCCCGACGTGCCGAGCCGCACGGGCTGATCCCCAGCGCCGCCCCAGCGCCTGCACAGATGTGACCCGTATTGTCGCGATCATGGGATTCCTCGAGAGGTTGTTCGGCGCAGGCGAGCAGGCAGACGCGCCTGCGGAGCGTCGGCGCCCGCCGTCCGAGGATGAGCGCGCCGTCGAGCGCTACCGCTACCTGTTGCGCACCGCCCCTCCCGAGACCATCGAGCAAGTGCACGCCGAGGCGTTCTCACGCCTGAACGACTCCCAGCGGGCGCTCGTGTACGAAGAGCTCAGCAAGGGTTCCGGCACGGGGGAGCGCCCTTTGTCGAGCGAACCGGCGACGCTCGCCCGCGCGGCGACCCGCAAGGAGATGCGTGAACCCGGGTCGCTCGAGCGCAGCCTCGCCGGCCCCAGCTTCGGCGCGATGGTCGGCAGCTCGCTCTTGGGCACCGTCGCCGGCTACGTCATCGGCTCGGCGCTCGTGAGCGCCTTCCTGCCGTGGGATGGCGGCTACGGCGCCGACAGCTCCGCCGACGCGCGCGCCGACGGTTCCGACGACACGGGATCCGACTTCGGTGGCGACTTCGGCGGCGGGGGCGACTTCGGGGGAGACTTCGGCTTCTAGCCGACGGTCCGGGGCGACCCGCGGCGCCGTCCGAGAAGCAGGATCGCGAGCGACAAGAACGCCGCGCCGAGTGTCGCGAGCCACAGGTCGAGGAAGAACTCGATCACGAGGAACGCCGGCACGAATGTGAGCACCGCGGCGACGGCGACGACCCACGCGGGCGGCGTCGGCCCGAGTTCGCGCGGCTGCTCCCAGCGCGCGACGAGCAGCGAGAGCGCGAACAGGGCGCCGAGCACGAGCACGTAGACGAGGATGCGTGACCACCACCACTCGGGAGTCGATGGTTGCAGCGCCACCCCGGGCACGAGAAGCCCGACGCCCGCGATCGCGATGATCACCGGCAGGTGCCACAGGTAGATCGTCATGAGGCGGGTGCCGGCCACGAACACCACGGCGCGCACGGCGGGCACCGCCATGAGGGTCGCGAGAGCCGGACGCAGCAACCGCAGCACGCACGCTTGCGCGAGTCCCAGCAGGACCAGCGGCAGAGTCGGCGGGTTGAGGTTGGTGAGCATGTCGATCGAGTACGGGCCGAGCTGTGTCAGGGGAACGAGGGCGGCGTAGCACGCCGACGCGAGCAGCACGAGCTGCCACCAGGACCGCCGCGCGAACCAGCCGTCGGCGTACCAGAACCCGATCTGCTGCACGAGCAGCCAGACGAAGAACATGTTGAGATAGCCCACCTGGGTGACGTCGAGGCCGTAACGGAGGGCATCGACGACGATGACGCCGACAAACAGCACCGCGACCGTGGGCCATGCGGCTCGTGCGTGGAACCGGGCCATGACGGGCACGAGCGCCTGGCAGAGGCAGTAGGCCGCGATGAACCAGAGCGGGGAGCCGGCACCCTCCGCGACGCTCGCGACGAGTTCGGGCGCGATCGCGAGCACCGTCGCGGCGCCGAGCACCACGACGTAGAACAGGAAGAGCGGCAGGCTCGGCTGAGCCAGGCGCAACACGCGGGTCTTCACGTAGTCCGCGGCGGAGCCCCCGCGACGCACGTTGCTGCGCCACGCGGTGAGACTCGCGAACCCGCCGACGACGAAGAACAACGGCATGATCTGCCCCGCCCAGGTCGCGCCGGCGAACCAGGGCTGATCCTCGAGCGGTCGCGTGATCACGAGTTCGCCGTCGGCGTCGTTGCCGACCCCGATGAACAGCAAGTGGATGACGACCACGAGCAGCACGCAGAACACGCGAGCGAGGTCGAGGGTCAGGTCGCGCTTCGACAGATCGAGTGCGGGAGTCGCCGGGGCGGCGCGGGGCGTCGGGTCTGACCGCTTCGTCACCCGCTCACTCTAGAGCCAGGATCCACAGGCCTTTCTGCAGTGGCGACCAGGGGTTTGCCAGGGCCCGCCCAGAGACGTCGTTCACCATGGTTACGGCCCCGGATCCAACCCGACATCCCGTTTCCGAGGGTCGTCAACCCGAAAGTACCCCCTCCCCGCATGAAGCTGTCCCTCGTTCACCGCGCCCTCGCGGTGTCGGTGGCGGGAGCCTCCCTCGTCGCCATGGGCGCACTGGGAAGCCCCGACGCCGTCGCCGCGATCGAGCAGGTCGCCGTCGAACCCGAAACCCAGTCGTACGTCGTGTCGTCGCGGGTCGCGACCGTGTCCTCAGACGCGGCACTCGGTCCGCTCCGCGACGACTTCGGCATCAGCCACTTCTCGCTCGTGCAGTGGCCGGTGCCGGAGTCGACCCCGATCTCGTCGTTCTTCGGGTACCGGCAGTGCCCCGGGTGCTCGACGATGCACAGCGGGATCGACTTCACTCCCGGCTCCGGCGCCCCCATCGAGGCGATCGCCGACGGCGTCGTCGTGTCGACGAGCGGAGGCGGAGGCTCGTGGGGCGTCAACGTCGTCGTGCAGCACGACATCGACGGCGTGCCCTACCGCAGCTCTTACGCGCACATGCAGACCGGGTCGGCGACCGTCGGCGTCGGAGCGACGGTGACGCGCGGTCAGGTCCTCGGACTCGTCGGCAGCACGGGTCAGAGCACGGGGGCGCATCTGCACTTCACGATTCAGGACGCGTCCGAGACCTTCATCGACCCGCTCCCGTGGCTGCACGCGCACGTCAACATCGCGCGGTGACGCGGGCCGGCCGCGACTAGCCTGAACCGGTGGTCCTCGACATCCGTCCGTACACCCCCGCGGACCTGGCTTCGCTCGTCGCGATCAACGACGAAGCCCATCCCGCCGTCCCCCTCACCTCCCCCGCGGAGCTCGCCGACCTGATCGCGATGAGCAGGCTCACGCTCGTGGCAGATGATGGCGAGGTCGCAGGTTTCGTGATCTCGCTCGCGCCGGGAGCGGATTACGCGAGCGAGAACTACGCGTGGTTCAGTGCGCGCTCGCACGACTTCCTCTACGTCGATCGCATCGTTCTCGCCCCGCGGTTGCGCGGTCACGGCGTCGGCCCGATGCTCTACGCGGCTGTCGAACGTGCCGCTCGCGCCGACGCCGCGACGGAGATCACGTGCGAGGTCAATGTGCGACCGCCCAACCCCGGTTCGCTCGCCTTCCACGCGCGGGAGGGATTCACCGAGGTCGGCAGGCACGCCACGAAGGGCGGGACCGTCGAGGTCGCGCTCCTCGCGCGGAGGGTCGGCGCACGGGACGGCGTGCTCCTCCCGGCGGATAGGGTGACGCCATGACCGGCGGACCGACAGTTTCGATCGTCATTCCCGCGTACAACGAGGAACGCACGATCAGGGCGTGCGTCGTCGCGGCGATCGAACAGACCGAACCCGCCGACGAGATCATCGTCGTCAACAACAAGTCGACCGATTCCACGGCGGCCATGCTCGAGGCGCTGCAGACGGAATTCCCCGACGCTCCTCTCGTCGTCGTCGAGCAGAACGAGGAGCAGGGCATCACGCCCACCCGCAATCGTGGCTTCGACACCGCGACCGGCGAGGTGATCGGACGCATCGACGCCGACTCGATCCTCGAACCGGAATGGGTCGCCGAGGTGCGCGCGCTGTTCGCCGACCCGACCGTGGGTGCCGCGACCGGACCGATGATCTACTACGACATGCCGCTGCGCCGGTGGGGCGCCCGGGCCGACGACAACATGCGCCGGGCGCTGCTGAAGCTCACGAAGGACTACCACTTCGTCTTCGGCAGCAACATGGCGATCCGCGCGAGTGCCTGGCACGACATCCGCGACCACGTCTGCAACGACGCGGATGCCGAGATGCACGAAGACCTCGACCTCGGCATCCACCTCTTCGACCGCGGCCACCGGATCGTCTACGGTCCCAAGATGGTCTCGGGGATGTCGGCTCGACGGCTCGACGCGAACCCGAAGGACTACTTGCGGTACGTGATGCGGTGGGAGAAGACCTACGACCACCACAAGATCTTCAACCCCGCGCTGCGGGCCCCCATGGTCGTGTTCTCGGCGATCTACCCGCTCGGCAAACTCATGCGCCAGCAGCATCTCAAAGCGCTCGAGAAGGAGGGCGTCGAAGGCGTCGGCCCCTCCGCGTGGTCGGGCTGATCGCGCCGACGCCGTCACCGAGCGGCGCGCGCGGTCAGAACGGGCGCGTGAACGGCAGCGGCTTACGCATGCGGATGAGCAGCAGCAGCGGGACCAGCACATACGGCAGGTTGAAGGCGAGGAACTTCGCGGGGTTCTGGGTCTGGAACTCCGGCTCGCCGAAGAACTCCACGCCGAACACGATGATGCCCGTGATCGACGCGATCATCGTCGCGTAGATGACGGCGGGCAACTGGATGCGGTTCCAGCCCTTGATGAGGGAGGGGACGAGCACGAGGTAGAAGGCGAGGTAGACGAACGCCGAGAGCCCCGTCACGATCCGCATCCAGACGGGTGCGTTCATGAAGAGCGGGTCGGCGTCGTGCGCGTACCAGTAGTTGGAGTCGACGAGGAAGGTGCCGTCGGGTTCGGTGAAGTCGATCCCGAGAGCCGGCAGCATGTCGGCGATGCACGAGGTCACGATGAAGATCGTGAACATCACGGCGAAGAAGATGTCGATCGGGCGTTCCCGCAGGGGCAGATTGCGGACGGCGGTGTCGGCGGCTCGAGTCACGGCGAAAGCATAGGCGCGCGAGCCCTCCATCGCGAGTATAGGCTCGGTCGCGAACACGGGAGTCCGGTATGCCGGGCTGAGAGGAAGCAAGAAAGCTTCGACCGTCGAACCTGATCCGGATCATGCCGGCGCAGGGAGGCCACTCTTTCGGCAACCGCCGCCCGTGCCCCTTCATCACAGAAAGGGCACGTCAGTGCACAGTGCAATCAGAAGTCCCATCCCTCTTGTGGCGCTCGCCGCATCCGCGCTCCTGTTGAGCGGATGCGCGGCTCCTGCCGACGGTGAGACGACCCTCGTGCTCGTCACGCACGACTCGTTCGCGTTGAGCGACGACACGCTCGAGAGGTTCACCGACGAGACGGGCATCCGGGTCGACGTGCAGTCCGGCGGCGACGCGGGGGAGCTCGTGAACAAACTCGTGCTCACGAAGGATTCGCCGCTCGGCGACGTGGTGTTCGGCATCGACAACACCTTCGCGAGCCGCGCGGCGTCGAACGGCGTGCTCGAGGAATACGTGTCGGGTGATTTGACGGATGCCGAGGAGGCGTTCCTGCTGCCCGAGGGCTCCGGGGGCCGCTACCTCACCCCGATCGACTCGGGCGACGTGTGCGTCAACGTCGACCACGAGTGGTTCACGTCGGCCGGCATCCCGGAGCCGGTCACGCTCGACGACCTCGCCGATCCGACGTACGAGGGTCTTCTCGTCGTCGAGGCGGCGTCGTCGAGCTCGCCGGGTCTCGCGTTCCTCCTCGCGACGATCGCGGCCTACGGCGACGGGTGGCCCGACTACTGGTCGGCGCTCGTCGACAACGGCGTTAAGGTGGCGGCCTCGTGGAGCGATGCCTACTACGTCGACTTCACGGGTGCGGCGGAGGATGGCGACAGGCCGCTCGTCGTGTCGTACGCGTCGTCGCCGCCCGTGACCGACCCGCCCGGATCGACGGGGGTGCTGCTCGACACGTGCTTCCGCCAGACCGAGTACGCGGGCGTGATCGCCGGCACCGAGCATCCGGCCGAGGCCCGGCAGCTCGTCGACTTCCTGTTCTCGACCGTCGTGCAGAACGACATCCCCGAGAACATGTACGTCTTCCCCGTGAACTCGGCGGCGGAGCTGCCCGCGGCGTGGGCCGAGTACGCGGAGGTGGCCGAGGCTCCGTTCGAGATCGATCCCGCCGAGATCGACGCGAATCGCGAGCGCTGGATCTCCGAATGGGCGGCGATCGCGACTCCGTGACACTAATCCGCCAATCCGAGGTGTCCGGGCCCGGCAATCCGTCACAAGTGCGACGGATTACCGGGACCGTCCTCGCGTGGACGATCGCGGCAGCCGTGCCTCTCGTGTTCGTGGGGGTGTTCTTCGCGTGGCCTGTCGCCGCGATCGTCGCGCGAGGGCTGTTCCCCGACGGGATGTTCGACGTCGCAGGCGTCGCCGAGGTGCTGACCCGGCCGCGCACGACGCGGGTCATCGGGTTCACGGTGGGGCTCGCGGCGGCGGCCACGGCGATCACGCTCGTGCTCGGGATGCCGGTCGCCTACGTGCTCGCGCGACTGCGGTTCCGCGGGCGAGGGGTGCTGCGTGCCGCGGTGCTCGTGCCGTTCGTGCTGCCGACCGTCGTCGTGGGCATCGCCTTCCGGGCACTGTTCCGCGGCACCCCCTTGGACGGTTCGGTCGTCGCGATCCTCGCCGCCCTCGTGTTCTTCAACGTCGCTGTCGTCGCGCGCACGGTCGCCGTGTCTTGGGAGTCCCTCGACCCCCGCCAGGAGGAGGCGGCACGCGTGCTCGGTGCCGGTCCCGTGCGGGTGTTCGTCACCATCACGCTGCGCCGCCTCGCCCCGAGCGTCGCGGCCGCGGCATCCATCGTCTTCCTGTTCTGCTCGACCGCGTTCGGCACGGTGCTCGTGCTCGGGGGCGCGCGGTACGCGACGATCGAGACCGAGATCTGGCTGCTGACGACGCAGTTCCTCGACCTGCGGGCGGCGAGCGTGCTGAGCATCGCGCAGTTCGTCGTCGTCGTCGGATTGCTCGCCGTGACCGCGCGCGTGCGATCCCGGGTGGCGGCACAGAACCGGTCGTTCTCGACCCGGCGGCCGCGGCGTTCCGACGTTCCCGTCGTCGCGGTCGCCGTGTCGGTCGGGGTCGCCCTCGTCGTGCCGATCGGCGCGCTCGTCGAACGGTCGCTGCGCGTTGCGGGGGAGTGGAGCCTCGGCAACTACGTCGCGCTCGCGAGCACGGGCAGCCGCAACGCGCTCTCGGTCACCCCCTGGCAGGCCCTCGGCAACTCTCTCGGGTTCGCAGCCGCCGCGACC
>Ga0233377_1001048_pt1 | contig 11023 bp, 10 predicted proteins | sample ElkDunMinimDraft_6_FD_191540 | JGI IMG/M metagenome (GOLD analysis project Ga0233377, IMG submission 191540) | Fecal eukaryotic communites from dung pellets of Tule Elk in California, USA - Elk Dung E36 | ecosystem: Host-associated > Mammals > Digestive system > Large intestine > Fecal | place...
TTCCATCGTAATTTTTTCTTAAATTAATTAAATATTCTTTTAATTCACATTTTAATGTCCCATTACTTCTACTCTAGGGATTCTAAATGTTGTAACCTTTATATTTTTTTCTACTGCTGTATGCGTTTTAAACTCTTGAATCACCTCTAACACATCATAATCGATTGCTTGACTATCTGAGCCATCAATAATTACATGAACATTTTCAGGTAAATTATATAAGGTTTCATGGATACTACCTTTATTCAAGAACGTTACCTCTTGAGCCAATTGAATCCTTACCAAAGGTTTACCATTTTCTTCGGCTTTCTCAATAGAGTAATTATTTTTATAATTCTTACGTAAAATAAAGAAGATAGCAACAACCAAACCGATACCAATTCCTTTTAACAAGTCTGTCATCAAGACACCAACAATAGTTGCGATGAATGGTAAAAATTGCTCTAGGCCTAACTTAAACATTTTCTTGTAAAGAGAAACGCTAGATAACTTATAACCAACCATCATTAAAATTGCCGCTAAAGAAGCGTAAGGAATCATATTTAAAACCTTAGGAATAGCAAGCACACATAAAAACAACAATACACCATGAAGAATTGTTGACAATTTAGATTTACCTCCAGAATTGATATTTGCAGAACTTCTCACGATTACTTGTGTTACAGGTAAACCACCTAACAATCCCGACACAACATTCCCAATACCTTGAGCTTTCAACTCTTGATTCGTCGGAGTTTGGTGTTTATCTGGATCCAATTTATCTGTTGCTTCAACACTTAACAATGACTCTAATGAAGCAACTAATGCAATTGTAAAAGCAACTCCATATACATTCGGATTTGTTAAGGCAGAAAAATCAGGAAACGTGAAAAGATTTTTAAAATCCTCAAATGATTGCGTCACAGGAAGAGATACCAAGTGTTCACCTGAAAGTACCATTTCTGGGAAAACCGCACTAAACAATAGGTTCATCAAAATTCCAACAACTACAACAATTAAAGCTCCAGGAATAAACTTAAATAGCGCAATTTTCTTCATCACTGGACGATCAAAAAGAATTAAAATAGCCAATGAAATGATGGCAATAACAATTGCACCAGGGTTTAAAAATTGCATGGAAGTAATTAACTCTTGGATAAAATGTCCTCCATCTGGTTCATCTACCATTAAAGTCTTATCGTAACCAACCAAGTGTGGAATTTCCTTTAAAATTAAAGTTAAACCAATTGCAGCTAACATCCCTTTAATTACCGAAGAAGGAAAGTAGTTACCAATCACTCCAGCTCCAACAAATCCGGCAATAATCTGTAGAATACCTGACAGAACTACAGCAACAAGAAATGCTTCAAAACTTCCTAAAGTAATGATTGCACTTAAAACAATCGTAATTAAACCAGCAGCTGGACCAGAAACCCCTAGGCGGGATCCACTAAACAATCCAACAACAACTCCACCTACAACTCCTGCAATGACACCTGAAAATAAAACAGGATTTTCGCCCGTAGAGGCTAATGCTACACCTAGACACAAAGGTAAAGCCACTAAAAAGACTACCAAACTGGCAGGAGCATCACTCCTCCAATTGGAAAATAAATTTTTCATAAAATTTTTTAATGTGTTAATAAAACGATACTATTCCTAGTAGAAAATAAATTAACACTTAAAATCGGGGGGAGTTTCTATGGAAGACAAGAGTACGTCTTCGTATACTTTTAATTGGTATTCAACCAAATGTTCAGAAGCAAACTCAAGCATTTCAAACACATTAAATGCAGTTTGTTCATTGCGAATGAATTTTTTCACTTCAAGAGTTTCAAGATGGCTTTCATCTTCCTCTACCATCGCTAAAGCAATACTTGTACCTTTGGAGCACGCACTATATACTGACACTAAATTACTTAGTGTAAATAATGAGAGCAAAAACATAGCTACAAGTTTATTCATGGACACAAAGATAAAAAAATGCGAAAAAGTCTATTTTAACTAAATGTTAAATCGTCACTTTTTAACGAATTTTAAGTCTTCTGTTTTTTCTTTTTAGCTGCTGGAAACAGTATATTATTCAATATCAAACGATAACCTGGAGAGGTAGGATGTAAGTTTAAATCTGTATGTGGGTCTCCAACCTTGTGTTCGTAATCCTCAGGATCATGTCCACCGTAAAATGTCCAAGTCCCCTGCCCCATTTCACCATGAATATAGCGCGCCGTACCAAGTGCTTTGTTTTCTCCAAGAATTAAAACACTAGATTTAATGTATTCTTTCAAGAAATCAGTTGTTTGCCCCATAAAACCATTGATGATATTGGTGTGACATTGCGTTAGCATTGTAGGTACAACATCCCATTTAGCTGAAAATTGGAATAAGGTAAATTTATCCGTCGTCTCGCGAACACCTTGTTGTCTTCTTAGTTCCGTTCCATCAATTGACGAATATTCATACTTTAAAGGATCGCGTTCCAATTTGAACTTTTCAAATGCAAACGTTTGCGAAAAATCAAGCATTTGTTGGCAATTTGGATGTGCTGGATCGCCATCATACATCACTTCAGCGATGTCCGTATTTTGTGCTGCTAATGCGATGTCGAAGCTATCTGTGCCACTACACATTGTAAACAAAAACCCTCCACCAACAACAAAGTTTTTAATGTTTTGTGCAACAGCTAATTTCAATTTTGAAACTTTATCAAATCCTAAACTTGCAGCCATGGCTTCGGCGTCGGCAACTTGTTGTTTGTACCATGGAAAGGAACGATAATTAGCATAAAATTTACCGTATTGACCCGTAAAATCTTCGTGATGTAAATGCAGCCAATCATATTCTGGAAGTTTCCCTTTGACAATCTCCGAATCATAGATTTTATCGTACGGAATCTCAGCGTACTCAAGTACCAAAGTTACAGCATCATCCCAAGGTTGCTTCCCTCCTGGCGTATAAACCGCAATTTTTGGAGCTTTTTCCAATTGGACAATCTCCATGTTTTGTTCAGGATGCGCAATTTGACTTCTAATTCCATTTGCCTGTCCGTCGGAGATAATTTCATATTTAATACCACGAAGTAGCATTTCCTCTTCTAGTAACTGTATGTGCGGAAATAAAAATGAACCACCGCGATAATTTAGCAACCATTCGATTACAATTCCTTTCTCCAAAGCCCAAAAAGAAACTCCATAAGATTTCAAGTGATTTCTTTGGGAATCATCCATGGGAACCAGTATTTGCGAAGCATTGGAATGAAAGCTTAACAAAAGAATTAGTATATAAAGGAGCTTTTTCATATTAGTTAAAATGGAACATCGTCATCGTCAAAATTATGGCCGAAATCAGCTTTTTCTTCGAAAGGAGCATTCATTTTTGATTGTAAAGTGATACTTTGTCCATCGAAATTTCCACCACCATTCATGGCACTTGATTTTATAGCACCTCCCATTTCGCTGAAATCGCTGTAAGAATCCATGTTTTCAAAGCGTGCAAATTCACCAATAAAGCGCAAACGAACAGAATCCAAAGAACCATTACGGTGCTTGGCGATAATAATTTCACCTACTCCTTTATTTGATTCTCCGTTCTCATCTGTATCAAAACCATAATATTCCGGACGGTAAATAAACGAAACGATATCGGCATCTTGCTCAATCGCTCCAGATTCACGTAAGTCGGATAGTACAGGTCGTTTATCTCCTCCACGTTGCTCAACCGAACGTGACAACTGAGAAAGAGCGATCATTGGAACGTTCAATTCTTTTGCAATTTCCTTAATCGAACGTGAAATTGTAGAAATTTCTTGCTCGCGACTTCCTACACCTTTTGATCCACCAACCGTCATTAGTTGCAAGTAATCAATGATTACCATATCGATACCGTATTGCATCTTCAAACGGCGGCATTTTGCACGTAAGTCGAATACTGAAATACCTGGCGTATCATCAATATAAAGTGGCGCAGAAGCTAATTTTGAAATGCGGGTATGTAATTGTTGAAACTCATGTTCAGCCAAATCACCTTTTCTTAATTTCTCTGCGCTCAAACGCGCTTCAGAAGCAATCAAACGTTTTACAAGTTGCACAGATGACATCTCTAGCGAGAACACTGCTACACCCATATTGTGATCAACCGCTGTATTTCTAGCCATCGATAAGACGAAAGCCGTTTTTCCCATCGCAGGACGGGCAGCGATAACGATCATATCCGAACGTTGCCATCCAGAAGTAATTTTGTCAAGATCGATAAATCCAGTTGGAATACCAGAGATACCACTTTTATTTTGCGAAGCAATTTCAATTTCTTCAATGGCTTGACGAACGACATTTTGCATTACATCGACCGTTTTACCCATGTTATTTTCAGCAATCTTAAAAAGTTCGCCTTCGGCTTTTCCAAGTACGTCAAATACATCATTTGTTTCATCGTACGCATCTTTAATCACATCAGAGCTCATGCGAATCAATTCACGTTTAATGAATTTTTCGGAGATGATACGTGCGTGGTATTCAACGTGCGCAGTAGAAGCAACACGACTAGTCAAAGATGAAACGTAAGCTGCACCACCAGAAGCTTCCAATTCACCGTTCTTCTTTAAGTAATTAATTACCGTAAGTAAGTCAATTGGACTAGAAGATCCAAACAATTCACGAATTGCTCCGTAAATAAATTGATGTTTGGGGTCATAGAAACTGCTTATTTTAAGAATATCAATCGTATCAGTAACTGCATTTTTTTCCAACATCATTGCACCTAAAACCGCTTGTTCTAAGTCAACTGCCTGAGGGGGTACTCTCCCTAATTCGTTAATTTGAGGCGTAGTAGATGAAAGTCTTGTAACTGGTTTACGCTTATTTTCTGATTGATTTTCCATAAATGCAAATATAGTTCAATCAAGCGTTTGAACAGACGATTAAATTACAAAAAAATAAAATTTATAAACAGTTTTGACAAGATGTAGGTTTAGGACCTTAACTGATCCAAATGAGATCTCAATTTGTCATAAAATTCATCCATATTGTAATAAAAAAAATCATGAAAATCGACTATTGTTGTCCCCTGTGAAGTAACCGAATACACTTTAAAACCTACAAAATCATCGAAGCCTAAATCTCTAACACGATAGCCATCTAGTGAGCTCCATTCATAAAAGCGTTTGGGCATCAATCCAAAAAAACTGGAAACTGAAAATCCTTTGGATGTGATTTCTAAACGTGGAAAAACATAGCGAAAACCCAATGCAAATCGTATAAATACGTACAATCCGATTAAGCCAACGGCAACTCCTATCCAAAAGTAACTATCACTTTCATTCCACATTACGAAGTAAGTCACAAAACCAATTAGAAGCACAAGATATATAGCTGCTATAAAAAGCATAATAAGAATAAATGAAATGTAGAATCTTGTTTTCATGCGCGATCAATAAACTATTAAAATACAACAAAATACTTTAAAAAACTAATTGAAATTCGAATTCTAATCTTTCAATTAATTGGCATTCACACTTAAAAAATAGTTTTTTAGATAAAAAAAGGAGATAGAACGAATTCGATTAATATCTTGTAATTTTGCATTAACAAACGACAAATAGAGAAAATTATGTCAATTTTAGAACAAACGTTTACGACAAAACATAATACGGCTCCTTTTAGCCAAATTAAAAACGAAGATTATCTTCCTGCATTTGAACGTGCAATGAAGGAAGCGAAAGCCGAAATACAAGCGATCATCGATAATAAAGAGCTTGCAACATTCGAAAACACGATTGAGGCAATGACTTTTTCAGGCATGCATTTGGATCGCATTTCTTCTATCTTTTTCAATTTACATTCTGCTGAAACAAGTGATGAATTGGAGAAAATAGCACAAGAAATTGCGCCAAAATTGTCACAATTTGGAAACGACATTACGTTAAATCCAGATTTGTTTAAACGAATCAAATCGGTGTACGATTCAAAAGATCAATTGAAATTAAACGTTGAACAAACAACGCTACTTGAGAATTCATACAAGTCATTTGTTCGAAATGGAGCTTTATTGAATGAAGCCCAAAAAGAGCAATTACGTTCAATCGACTCAGAATTATCTGTCATAAAATTAAAGTACGGAGAAAACATTCTTGCCGATCAAAATGCGTATCAATTGCACATCACCAATGAAGCAGATTTAAAAGGATTGCCACAAGGAACAATTGAAGCAGCGGCAGAAGTCGCTAAATCAGAAGGAAAAGAAGGTTGGATTTTTACCTTGGATTATCCAAGCATTATTCCATTTTTGACGTATGCTGAAAATCGTGAATTACGTAAGGAAATGGCAATTGCAAATGGCAAGAAAGCATTCCAAGCAAACGATAATAACAATGAGGAAATTTCTATCAAAATTGCTAATCTTCGTTTTCAACGTGCACAATTATTAGGTTACGAGTCGCACGCTCATTTTGTTTTGGAAGAACGAATGGCGAAAAATCCGTCAGAGGTTTCAACGTTTTTGAATAATTTGTTGGAGAAAGCAAAACCAGCTGCGCAACGAGAATTTGAAGAATTGAAAGCATTTGCAAAGGAGCTAGATGGCATTGAAACATTAGAAAAATGGGATGGAAGTTATTATTCAGAAAAATTAAAACAACAGCGATTTTCTTTGGATGATGAATTATTGAAGCCTTATTTTAAATTGGAAAATGTCTTGAATGGCGTTTTTGAAGTTGCCAATCGCTTGTTTGATTTAAAATTTGTTGCCGTTGACACCATCGATAAATACCACGAAGATGTTGAAACATACGAAGTGCACGACAACAATGGAACATTCATTTCTGTATTTTATGCTGATTTCTTTCCTCGAAAAGGAAAACGCAATGGCGCTTGGATGACATCCTTCAAAAATCAATATGTGAAAGATGGAATCAATGAACGTCCACACGTATCAATTGTATGCAATTTCACAAAACCAACAGCGACAAAACCTTCATTATTGACATTTAACGAAGTAACAACTTTGTTTCATGAATTTGGTCACGCGCTGCACGGAATGCTTGCCAACACGATTTACCCATCGCTTTCTGGAACTTCCGTTTACTGGGATTTTGTTGAATTACCCTCTCAAATCTTAGAAAATTGGTGTTACGAAAAAGAAGCATTGGAATTGTTTGCAAAACATTACGAAACGGGCGAAGTGATACCGATGGAATATGTACAAAAGATCAAGGAAAGTGCAAGTTTTCAAGAAGGAATGGCAACACTTCGACAATTATCATTTGGTATGCTCGACATGGGATGGCATGGTGCAGACCCAAGCTCAATCACCAATTTAAAAGCGTTTGAAGTGAATCAATTTGCTTCCACTCAATTGTACCCGGATGTTGCAGAAAACGCAATGAGTACATCTTTTTCTCACATATTTAATGGTGGATATTCATCCGGATATTATTCGTACAAATGGGCTGAAGTGTTGGATGCAGATGCATTTGAATATTTCCAAGAAAATGGGATTTTCAACAAAGAAATTGCGAAGAAATTCCAAGACAATATCCTTTCAAAAGGTGGAACGGAGCATCCAATGGAATTATATAAACGTTTCCGTGGACAAGAACCTAAGCCGGATGCTTTGTTGAGAAGAGCGGGGCTTATTTGAATTTGAAGATTGAAAATTGAAAATTCCACCAACTTTGTTGGGGACACAGTGAAGATTCCACCAACTTTGTTGGGGACACAGTGAATACTGAATATTAAAAGAAAGAGTCGTGATTAGTCACGACTCTTGCTTTTTTCTGGTAATCTGAAAATTTCTGTTAATCACAGATAAAACTATCCGCCTGTTAACTTTTTGATTTCATTTAATTTCATCAAGGCTTCGACGGGTGACAAGGTATTGATATCGATGGAAACCAATTGATCATGGATTTGTTCAAGAACAGGATTGTTTAATTGAAAGAAACTCAATTGCATATTGTCTTCATCAAAACTATCAACCTTTTAGGCATTTTTAGCACAGCCGAAAATCAGCATCAAAAACAATGTGGGTATAAAAAATAGGTTTTCTATCATGGATATTACACATAACGTTTCGCGAATAGGCGCTCACCGAACAGTCCCTTTATCGCTTTTAAACTAAACCTTGCTCGCTTGTATATGCCTTAACACATACAATTCCGGCATTTACCGATTGGCATTACGCCAACCGGTAATTTGTTTGCCTATGCTATCCATTAAACCCGATAGCTCGGCTTGCTTTTTTATTGCTAAAATTTTCATATCAACACAAAGGCGTATTTCAAATTTTAGCAATTCAAAATCGTCTAAAAATGTTTCCAGATAAACAACTTTATCCTTTGCTTTATTGGCTCTATAAATACTTCTTACAAGCTGTATGGCATCTCGTTTCATATCTTGTCCCAGAGTGTATTTGTACTCACGAGGAAACTCCTGCGTATATAAAAACACTTTTTGCACAAGTGTGTAAACATCCTTAAAAACCTGTAATTCGTAGTATAATGCCATATTCACCCCCGTTAGATAATTCGTTAATCTGCTTTTTAAATACCTTTTACCCCATGATGTTTTAAGATATTTTTCTCTTTTGGTTGCATCGTTTTGGCGCTTGGCGCAGTGGCGGATTTCGGAGCACAAAACTGTCAATACACCACAAAAGTTGATGCGAGGTCGAATGTTCAATTAACCACGTCACCCGCCATTGCGGCAAACGGCTGTTAGTGGCTGGCATTCTTTTCAGTCGTCTGTTTGTTAGCATAATTGTCAATTCGTATGTTACGTGCTTTTATGAAGTTAATTACTCCTTTTTTATAAGTCAAATATTCTTCAACATCCGCAAATGTTGGTCTTGTTTTGAAATTGTCAAACGGTAAGTAAAACTTAATATTCTCGTTCTCATCAACAAGGTCGTTGAGTAAGAAAAAGTCAATGTAACCTTTGAAGTTGTCAAACAAGTCGAAGAAGTTTTTGTAACGCTTAAATGTGTCGTAAAGTGGACTTGGTTGTCCTGCGTAAAAAAGTCTGATACATTCTAAAGTCAAGTCGAACCTGTCGTCAATTAAGCTATTTACTCCACGAGCTTGATTTATTGTGTGTTGTTTGTCAACCCGATTGTTTGGGAAAAGAGTGTATGCTCCAATTGTCGAACCTGTATCAAACAGTTCTTGAACTTCGTCTTTGATTTGCTGTGTTAGCCAAGTTTTTCGTTTATGATTTCTGTATGAATGCGTAATTGCATCACTTCCTAATAAATATTCTCCAAGTCCCGATTTATGATATAAATACGTTCCGCTTTTTTTGTCTGTCAGTTCAAGTATTTCACCGTTTGGCAATTTTTTACTCCATAACAATTTATGGTAGGAGCGAAGTGTTGGACTAGTGCTGTCCGGGTCGCCACCGTTTGCGTCTGTATATACGTTAAAATTTACGTCTATTAGCATCATCAACTGTTTAATAAATTACTCATTGTATTTTCTGTCTATATGCTCACCTAAAAAGTCAGATTGAAAAAGCACACGGTCTTGCCATTTCTTTTCCCTATATTTTTGAATCCCATTTTCAATAAACTGCCTAATGTGTTTGATACGTAACTGAACAAAATCTTCCCTTTTTGATTCGTAGTTAGAAACAAACAACTTTAATATCTGAAACTGTCTGCCTTCAAACTCCACTAAAGTTATTTGGTTGTTAAATACTTGTTCAGTATATGCATCTGATAGTTGCGGCATAAATCCAAATCGGTCTAAACAATATTTGAGGTATTTTTTTCTGAACAATGTCTTTTCATCAAAATCTCCTGTCTTCACTTCACAAATTACACCTGTCATTATGTTTGGATTTAATGTCTGCAACAAACTTTCATCCCAGTCATCAGGCTGTCCGCCTACTTCTTCAAATACATAAGGAAGTCTTATACCAAGAATGTCAATGTCAGATGAATATGCTATTTCATCAGTTCTGTGAATTACGAAATTATTGATTAAGAAAAATCCATTAAGTCGTAAATACCAATATGCGTTAGTTTCTCCGTAATTCATATTTTTCATTTAAGTTGTCTGTCGTTTATGCTTGCCACTAACTTGTTGATTTAAGCAAGCCTCAAAATAGATTAGTTTTAGTGGTTGACGGTTTACAGTTGATTTTACTAATCCTTTTTCATGCTCATTTAATCGTTTCCTTAAATCACCAGTAAAGCCAACATAATTATTGCCATCCTTTTCGCTCTTTAAAACATATACGTAAAAATAACTCATATCTAACGGGGTAAAAAAAAATCGACCGCTTCGCGGATAAATGGTTAAATAGATAAATGGTTAAAAAGCCCGAACAGCACGCACACTAACCGTGGCGTTCTTACTGTTGTAGAAGGCGTAGCCAAGGCTGAAGTGGAAGGAGAACGCGAGTGTAGCATTGCTCTCCGTACTACTCCAATAGGCGGCACTAGCAAAACCGCCAACCGCAATTCTTTGTAAGTATAATAAATTTAGCTCGTAATTTGAAGGCAAGTACCAGTCGCCATAAGTAACTCCACCAACAGTAACTGAATAATCGGCACAAACTTTTGCAGCAAAACTTCCTGATTGGTTATCTGCCATTTGGGTAGCTACTATCATAGCAGTATTCATTGCACCTGCATACAATCCGTCTCCAGCTGTACCAGTATTTCTATCTGTTCCGTTGTACCATTGTATTCCTGTGTTTTGGTCGGCTGTAGCTGCTATTAATCCGTGCTGACCTGTGGCATCTAACCAAAAAATGATGCCACCTTGGTAGCTATCGCCTATGGCTAATGTACTACCTCCACTTGTTGCATTTATGGTATTACCAACTATGGTAATGTTAGTGCCCGCTACTAATTGGTCTTGTTTGTTGTTCCAGTTAGTAGTGTCAGTTCCTGTAATACCACTTGCTACCGATGCACCAAAAATAGGGTCAGTTTCTGTGTAGCTGTCTAATTTGTTGTTCCAGTTAGTAGTGTCAGTTCCTGTAATACCACTTGCTACCGATGCACCAAAAATAGGGTCAGTTTCTGTGTAGCTGTCTAATTTGTTGTT
>Ga0233377_1001051_pt1 | contig 11016 bp, 13 predicted proteins | sample ElkDunMinimDraft_6_FD_191540 | JGI IMG/M metagenome (GOLD analysis project Ga0233377, IMG submission 191540) | Fecal eukaryotic communites from dung pellets of Tule Elk in California, USA - Elk Dung E36 | ecosystem: Host-associated > Mammals > Digestive system > Large intestine > Fecal | place...
GCCGGTGCACGATCGACACCAGCACCACCGAGATGATCATCAGCAGGAACCACGCCCCCAGCTTGTTCAGGCTGACCATCTCCCATCCGGCCTCCTGCCCCGGATAGACCCAGGCCCGTGCGAACGTCCCCAGGTTCTCGGCCAGCCAGATGAACAGGGCCACCAGCCCATAGCCCAGCAGCAGGGGCATCGCCCTTCGCCGCCGGTCCGTGGTGAACCAGAACCATCCCCGCCCGAACAGCAGCACCGTCGCCGCGAACAGCGCGATCCGCACGTCTGGCAGCCAGTGATGGGCGAAGAAGTTGACATAGATGGCCGCCGCCAGAACCCAGGTCGTCCACAGCGGCGGATAGCGCCGCACCCGGATATGGAAGATGCGCTGCACCCGCGCGATATAGCTGCCCACCGCCGCATACATGAAGCCCGTGAACAGCGGCACCGCCCCGACCCGCAACAGCGAATCCTCAGGGTAGATCCACGACCCGTGATACGTCTTGAACAGCTCCATGACCGTCCCGGCGACATGGAACAGGAAGATGACCCGCGCCTCCTCCCAGCTCTCCAGCCTGAAGGCCAGCATCAGCCCCTGAATGATCAACGCCCCGACGACGAGGAAGTCATAGCGCGACACCGGCGCCCCGCCTTCAGGCCAGAAGACCGGCCACAGCAGATGCGTCCCGACCAGCAGCCCCAGCATGGCCCCGCCGAACAGACAGGCCCACCCCTGCTTCAGCCCGAACCACAGGAACTCATAGGCATGCCCCCGCCACCGCCCCCGATCCGCCCACGCCTCCGAGCACCTCAGCCACTGGCGACCGAGCTTTTCAAGCGGGAGGCGGGTCGAAGTCATGCGCCGGACGGTAGCTGCGGGTTGCGGCGGTAGCCCGTGGAGATTTGGTGCAGGCCGCCCCTTAGCCGGGCGTCAGGATTAGCTGGTCCAGGAAGCGCTGGAAGGTGACCAGATCTTCCTCAAAGGTCTCCGACGAAGACACAAGCGTCACCTTATAGGTGATGAAGGGGCCGTATTCTCTGGCTCGGACCCCGGTGAGAGGAGCGGCGCCGACCACCACGATGATGGGACGATCGGCCACTTCATCCTGAGCGATGATGCAGGCCCACGAAGCAACACCTTTCAGAGCCAGCGCCTGTCCATTTGGCCCCGGCACAGTGTCGCCAAGACAGGCGTCATCAACCAGCAATGTCCGCGACGGCGCCTCTTCGTAATAGTCCGCCCTGATGTCGATCATCGGGCCTGGATCAAGGAACCCATGTTTTCGACTTGAAACACGCAACTGCGCGACAAATCCATCCGGCTCCGACGACAACATCGGACGCTCACAAACACGGCTGTCCGTCGGGAAGTCAGCCGTGATCCCATGCTCACGATTGACGAATATTTGCTCGCCACCCACCGCGCAAGACAGCGTCTGTTCCGGCGCTCGCGCCCAGTCCTGGGCGACGCAAACACCGCCACCCAGCAACCCTGCCAGCACGATTCCGAAACTGATCACTCCCCTGCTCCGCATCTTCACCCCCGCCCGCGATACCCCGCCACGCCCTGATCCGGCAGCCACACCCCCTCGATCGGCGCCCCGGTCTGCCAGAAGACATCAATCGGAATCCCCCCGCGCGGATACCAGTACCCCCCGATCCTCAGCCATTTCGGGTCCAGCAGATCGGCCAGGCGCTTGCCGATGGCGACGGTGCAGTCCTCGTGGAAGGCGCCGTGGTTACGGAAACTGGTCAGGTACATCTTCAACGACTTCGACTCGACCAGCCAGTCGCCGGGCACATAGTCGATGACGATGTGGGCGAAGTCGGGCTGGCCCGTCACCGGGCACAGGCTGGTGAACTCGGGCGCGGTGAAGCGGGCGACATACAGGGTGTCGGCGTGCGGATTGGGCACGCGCTCCAGCACGGCGGTTTCGGGACTGGTCGGGGCGGCGGTCTGGGCGCCCAGTTGGGACAGGCCGGAGGTGTCTGTGGTCATGGGCTCGACATAGCGCCATCGCGCCCGCGCGTCACGACCGGAACCGACGCAGCGCCGTCCTATGACAAGGCCGTCGCCGCCCTGGCGAACGAACGAAGCGGACTCAGTGGACTCAGTGGACTGTGTTTTCACATTTTGCCGGGACTTGGGACGGCACACGCCAGGGCGCCTTTTCTGACGCTCGACAGGCTGGACAGAAGCGAGGCCGCATGGCCTTTTGGCGACCAAGGGGATCCATCAGACATGCCTAGCCTTTCACACGCCCGCGCCGGGCGCCGCGCCATCACCACCACCGCCGTTCTGGCCCTTGCGGCGCTCGCCGCCTGCGATCGGCCGGCCCAGACCGGGGGCGGCGCCCTGCCCGATCTGCTGAGCCAGCTTGAGCGCGGGGACGCCCGCATCTGCGGCGACGACGGCATGCTGGACATGGCCCGCGCCGCCCTGATCGGCGACGAGGGGCTGGCGCCGACCGGCCTGAGCTCTGTCTCCGGCGCGGACCTGCGCGCCTGGGAGAACGGCCTGAACTATGTCTGGGGCAATCCCGCGCTTCAGGGCCACGACCGCGATCTGACCCAGGTCCGCTGCGCCGCCGATCTGACGGTGCGCGACGCCTCCGGCAATGTGTCGACCCGGGTCTTCTACGCCATCCGTCCGAACGCCGACCGCAGCAACGTCATCGTCGAGATCGCCGCCCGCGATGACATCCGCGCCTCCCTGGGGCAGCTGGCGACGCAGAAATTCGGCGCGTCGAACCCGGCGCCGGTTGCGCCGCCGACCGAAACGGCCGCCCTGCCGCCGCCCCGGCCCTTGCCGCCCCGCGTCCGCCCGGCCCCTGCCGCGCCACCCGTCGTGCTTCCCCAGCCAGCCGCGCCCGAAAAGCCCAAGCCGACGCGCCGATCAGGCATCATCACCGCTCCGACCTGGGAGCGTTCGCCCCCCGTGGAGTATCCCGAACGGGCCATGTCGCGCGGCATCGAGAGCGGACTGGTCGTCCTGCGCTGCCGGCCCAACGCAGGCGGCACGCTCAGCAACTGCATGATCATTTCGGAAACACCCGCCGGCGCCGGTTTCGGCCCGGCGGCGATCGCCGGCGCCCGACGCGCCCGCCTGGCGCCCGATACGGTCAACGACATCGATGAGGACGCCAGCGTCCAGTTCACCGTGCGTTTCGCGCTCCAGTGATCCGGACGCGGGCATGACCGCCATTGCCTTACCCTGCGACAGCCCGCTAACCGTAGTCAAAGACAACTCAGGGAGACATCCATGGCCATTCCGGCGTCGCTGCAAAAGGGTCTGAAGCTGCCGCTGATCGCGGCGCCCATGTTCCTGGTCTCCGGGCCGGATCTGGTGGTCGAGACCTGCAACGCCGGGGCCATCGGCACCTTCCCTTCGCTGAACCAGCGCACCACCGAGGGCTATCGGGAGTGGCTGCACGAGATCAAGTCGCGCCTGACGCCCGACGCCGCCGCCTTCGGCGTCAACCACATCGTCCACCCGACCAATCCCCGCCTGATGGCCGACATGATGGTCTCGGTCGAAGAAAAGGTGCCGCTGATCATCACCTCGCTCGGGGCGGTGCGCGACGTGGTCGATGCGGTGCACGGCTATGGCGGCGTGGTCTTCCACGACATCGCCAATGTGCGTCACGCCCGCAAAGCCGCCGAGGCCGGGGTCGACGGCCTGATCCTGGTCGCCAATGGCGCGGGCGGCCATGCGGGCGTGGTCAACCCCTTCGCCCTGATCAACGAGGTCCGCAGCTTCTATGAGGGGACCATCATCCTGTCGGGCTGTCTGTCCACGGGTCAGGACGTGGCGGGCGCGCTGATGATGGGCGCTGACTTCGCCTATATGGGCACCCGCTTCATCTCCACGACCGAGTCCTCGGCCCAGCCTGAGTACAAGCAGATGGTCATCGACAGCGGCGCGACCGACATCACCTACACCCCCGCCGTCTCGGGCATTCCGGCCAACTTCATGACCAAGTCGCTGCTGGCCAACAACATCGACCCCAAACACCTGCCCGAGCACAAGCTGGACATGGGTGACGAGGCAAAGGCGTGGAAAACCGTCTGGTCGGCGGGCCAGGGCGCCGGCTCGGTCCACGACGTCGTCCCGGCGGGTGTTCTGGTCGATCGGCTGACCGCGGAATTCCGTCAGGCGACGGCGCAATTCGCCAAAGCGACCGCCTTCGTCTAGGAACCGGGCGCTTTCTGAAACGCTAGGCGCCCCATGATCCGCATCCTGCTTTCCGCCGCCCTGCTGACGGCTGTCGCCGCGCCCGCCTTCGCCCAGGACGCCACGACGCCGCGCGGCGACTGGTCGTTCAGCTTCGGCGCCGCGACCGACAACCGCTCCAAGGAGGCGTCCAAGTCCGACGGCGAAGCCTTCGTCTGGGGTCAGGGCGCCTGGGAAAGCGCCAGCGGCCTCTTCTATGGAACGGCGGGCGCCGAGACCATCGACGGCGGCGGATCGAAACTGGAGTCAGAACTGGCGCTGGGCATGCGCCCCCAGGCCGCGGGCTTCGATTTCGACCTCAACGTCGCCTGGAAGAACCGCTTCGACGCCGATGCGGGCTATGACGCCGACGCCTGGGAGTTCACCGCCGACGCCAGCCGCTCCATCGGCCCGGCGGGCGCGCGCATCCGTCTTCAGCACTCGCCCGACGGCACGGGCTCGACCAAGGCCTGGACCTGGTATGAGGCGCGCCTCAGCTGGGACTTCACGCCCAGGTTGTCAGGCTCGACCTCCATCGGACGGCGTGAACAGGACAACAGCATCGACTACACCGGCTGGAATGTCGGCCTCAGCTACGCCTTGACCCGCAATCTCGAGGCGGATCTCCGTTGGCACGCCACCGACGCGGACGTTCCGGGCGAACAATACAGGGACGCTCTGGTGTTTGGCCTGTCCGCCAGCTTCTGAGGCTCGCATTCAGGTTGAAAGCGCTTATGTTCAGAACATGAGCAATCTTCGTCCAACCACTCTCGAACGCGCCTATGAACTGGCGCGCAGCGGTCGTTGCCGCACCGTCAGCGAGATCAAGCAGGCCCTGTCGTCCGAAGGCTTCGAACGCATCCAGGACTCCCTCTACGGCCAGACCCTGACCTCTGCTCTGCGCAAGCTGTGCCAGGAACATTACATCCCCGAACCCGGCGGCGAAGCGACCGGCGACGCGCCGGCTTGATTTCGCCCCACTGACCGTTCATTATCTCGCCGTCGATCTTACTGCGAAACGCCACCCTCTGCTTTCGCACCGAGGTCCAGCCGCTCCGTTCAGACCCGACAGGCCTCCAGGGGTGTTCCCTGCGGCCAACGCCAAAAGGAGGTCTATAATGGCTACCGGCACCGTGAAATGGTTCAACTCCACCAAGGGCTACGGCTTCATCCAGCCCGACGACGGCGGCAAGGACGTGTTCGTGCACATCTCCGCCGTTGAACAAGCCGGCCTGCGCGGCCTCGACGAAAACCAGAAGGTTTCCTACGAAATCGAGCGCGACAAGCGTTCGGGCAAGGAATCGGCTGGTCAACTGAAGACCGAGGGCTGAACCCCTTCGCGTTGATATCTTAGATCGACGCAGGATTTCAGGCGGCGGCGAGGGTTTCGACCTTCGCCGCCGTTTCTGTTTTCGACCCCGGCAAGATGCGTCCTTGCTATTGCCCCCTAAAGCGCCCACCCTTGATCAGTCGATCTCTTGCGAAACGCTGCTGCCCTTTGCATCGCGCACCGAGGTCCAAAGCCGATCCCATCCAGACCCGACAGGCCGACCCGGAAACTTTTCCGGCGGTCAACGCCTAACGGAGGTCTCAAAATGGCTACCGGCACTGTGAAATGGTACAACTCCACCAAGGGCTACGGCTTCATCCAGCCTGACGACGGCGGCAAGGACGTCTTCGTCCACGCTTCGGCTGTTGAAGTTTCGGACCTGGGTTCGCTCAACGAAAACCAGAAGATCTCCTACGAGATCGAGCGCGACGCGCGCTCGGGCAAGGAATCCGCCGGTCGCCTGAAGGCAGCCGAATAGGTTTCGACCCCACTGCGTCAGGCTTGTCCTGACGCACGAAAGGGCCGGTCTCCTTGCGGGGGCCGGCCCGTTTGGTTTCAGATATCCAGGAGACGCCTATGTCCGCCCTTGCCGAAAAACTGCCGACTCTGAGCGACGCAGACCTCAAATCCTTGCGCGCCAACGCTGAACGCATGGCCGAGCGTGACGCCGGCGTTCAATCCGCGACCGCCGCCGAAATCATCCCGCTCATCGACATGGAGTTCGAGCGCCGCGCGGGCCTGCCGTCCGCTGCGCCAAAGAAACGTGCGCCGGTCCGCAAGAAAGTCATCCCCGCTTCAGGCCACCAGACAGCGCTCAAGTCGGCTTAAGACGTCTCGCCCGGTTGCTGTGGGTCTAACGCTGCGCGGCGGCGTCCCAGGCGGCCTGGGTCGCCGCATCCTTCAGGTCCACAGACAGCACTGTCTGCACATCGCCCCCGACCTGCGCCGTGGCGAAATTTGAATAGACCAGATAACGCGAACCGATGTCCGGCTCATCCTCATGCGTCCGCCACAGCGGCGCATTGCAGACCGGCATCGGGACGATCCGGCGGTTGAAGCTCAAGGTGATCGGCTCAGCCCCGGCTTCGCCCTTCAGCGTAAGGATCGGCGTCAAAGTCAATTCCATCTGCACAACATCGCTGGGCATGGGCGGCGCGGCCCCTGCACGCGAAGGATTCAGCCTCCCATCCTCGGGCGTCCAGGTCCTCGAAACGCCAGTCACCACCGCCACCTGCACGGCGCCCGCGCCGCTCCAATACCCCGCTTGATAGGTAACAGCCTGCACCTGTCTTTGCTCAGCCGTCAGCAAGGACGGGACGCAGGCCAGGGCCAAGCCGGGCACAGCGGTCAACAAAGCGGCCACAAGGAAGGTCGTTTTCATTCAGTTGTCTCCTTGCGTCGCCAGCGCCGCACGCGTCGCTGGATCGCCCAGCATCCTGGGTGAGACGATCAGCATCCGGCTGTCGGATGTCGGCGCCGATGTGAAGGCGTAGACGACAAACTCATCATCAACCCGCGCGCCATGTGAAAAATTGAAGCCGTGGTAGAAGAGGCAATGGCCGCGAAACGGCATAGCCCGCGCCTCAAGACCTTGCGGCGAGGCCTCCCCCTTCAAGACGCGCACAGGCTCAAGCCGGAAGGATGCGCCGTTTTCCAGCACACCCGTGATCCGCGCCACATAGACCAGCGGGGCCTCTTCCCATGCCCGTGTCTGGGCCGCAGCGTCCGCCGCCAGAATGTCTGCGGGCAAATGACGGCTGACCGCGCAGGCCGACGCAACAGCGGGCGCGCCAAGGCAGACGATGGAAAAGGCGAGGACGGCACAGGAACGGAACACAGCTCACCTCTCCAAACGCTACGAGATCATCCTGCCGCTGTGACCGCCGGTCCGCACCCTTTTGGAACCTGACGCTGGATCAGCCCAGCGCCTGATCCAGATCGGCGATCAGATCGTCGATGTCCTCGACTCCGACCGACAGGCGGATCAGGTTGTCGGTGACGCCGCCGGCCTCGCGCACCTCTTTCGGCACGCTGGCGTGAGTCATGATGGCCGGGTGGTTCACCAAGCTCTCCACGCCGCCCAGCGACTCGGCCAAGGTGAAGACCTGCACCCGCTCCAGCACCCGCTTGGTCCGTTCCAGATCGCCGTCGATCAGCACCGTGACCATGCCGCCGAAACGGCCGTTCATTTGCCGTGCGGCCAGTTCGTGCTGCGGATGGCTGATCAGGCCCGGATAGATGACCTTGGCCACGCCGCCCTTCTTCTGATCGGCCCGGTATTCCAGCCAGCGCGCCACGGCCATGGCGTTCTCGTTGTGCGCCTTCATGCGCAGGCCCAGCGTCTTCAATCCCCGGTTGGCCAGGAAGGCGTCGAACGGCCCCATGACGCCGCCGATGGAGTTCTGCAGGAACTTCAGCTGCGCCGCGATCTCGGCGTCCTTGGCCACCAGAACGCCTGCGACGATGTCGGAGTGGCCGTTCAGGTACTTGGTCGCCGAATGCATGACCACGTCCGCGCCCAGCGCCAGCGGCTGCTGGCTCCACGGTGTGGCGAAGGTGTTGTCGACCACCAGGATCAGCTTGTGCGCCTTGGCGATCTTGGACAGGGCCTCGATGTCGGCCAGCTTCATCAGCGGATTGGTGGGCGTCTCGACCCACAGCATCCGGGTCTTGTCGGTGATCGCCGCCTCGACCGCCGCCAGGTCGGTCAGGTCGATATAGCTGAAGTCCAGCCCCATCGAACGACGACGCACCCGTTCGAACAGGCGCCATGAGCCACCGTAGAGGTCATCGCCGGTGACGATGTGCGAACCGGCGTCCAGCAGTTCCAGCGCCGTCGAGGTCGCCGCCATGCCCGAGCCGAAGCCGAAAGCCTGAACCCCGCCCTCCAGATCGGCGATGCAGGCCTCGAACGCCTCGCGCGTCGGGTTCTTGCCGCGCGCATACTCATAGCCCTTGTTCACGCCCGGACTTTCCTGAGCGTAGGTCGAGGTGGCGTAGATCGGCGTCATCACCGCGCCCGTCGTCGGGTCAGGCTTCTGGCCGGCGTGGATGGCGCGGGTCGAGAACCCTTGGCTGTTCTTCAAATCCGACATGGGCTTACCGGTTCAGGCTGAGGTGGTTGATCAGGTCGACGCGGGTGATCAGGCCGACAAATTTCTCGCCGTCCAACACCAAAGCCACCCGGTCACGGTCGAAGACGGGGATCAGGGCGTCCAGAGGCTCGCCGACCTGAACGGTGTCCAGATCGCGGGTCATCACCTCGCCCACCGGCTTGGCGAAGCGGGCCTGACGGGTGATGTCGTCGGTGTTCATGACGTGGACGATGTCGCTCTCGTCCAGAATCCCGACCAGACGACCGTCCTGAATGATCGGCAGCTGCGAGACGTCCGCGCCGCGCATCCGCTTGAAGGCGGTGTCCAGGGTGTCGTCAGGTCCGGCTACGACTACGTCGCCGTTCTCGTATTTGCGGGTGATCAGGTCCGACAGGTCGCCGTGAAGCTCCCGTTCGCCCAGACCCTGATCGGCCAGCCAGGCGTCGTTGTAGACCTTGGACAGATATTTGGCCCCGGTGTCGCAAACGAAGGTCACGACCCGCTTGGGCTCGGTCTGTTCCCGGCACCAGCGCAGGGCGGCGGCGATCAGCGTGCCCGACGACGACCCAGCCAGCACGCCTTCCTTCAGCAGCAATTCCCGCACCGTCGAGATCGCCTCCGAGTCCGGGATGGAATAGGCCTTGTCGATCAGGTCCATGTCGGCGGTGTCCGGCACGAAGTTCTGGCCGATGCCCTCGACGGTGTAGCCGCCCTCGGGTCCGGGCACGCCCTCATTGACGATGCCCGCCAGCGTCGAGCCGACCGGGTCCGCCAGGATGATCTCGGCCCTGGAGCCGACGCTCTTCAGGAACTGCGCCACGCCGGTGATGGTGCCGCCCGAACCGATGCCGGCGACGTAGGCGTCGAGGTCGCCGTCCAGCTGCTCCCAGATCTCCGGTCCAGTGGTCTTGAAATGCGCCAGGGAGTTGGCGTCATTGGCGAACTGGTTGACGTAGAATCCGCCCGGAATCTGCTGCGCCAGCCGCTCTGCCATGTCGGTGTAGTATTCAGGATGGCCATGCGGCACGTCGGACCGCGTCAGCCGCACATCGGCGCCCATGGCGCGCAGATGCTGGATTTTTTCCTTGGACATCTTGTCCGGAATGACCAGAAGCACCTTATATCCCTTGGCCTGCCCCACGAGGGTCAGCGCCAGTCCTGTGTTGCCGGCCGTCGCTTCGACGATGGTGCCGCCGGGTTTCAGAAACCCCTCCGCCTCGGCCGCCGCGATCATCGACAGGGCGATGCGGTCCTTGATCGATCCGCCCGGGTTCTGCGATTCCAGTTTCAGGAACAGGCGGCATGGGCCGGTGTCGATCTTGGTCACCTCCACCATCGGCGTCTTGCCGATCAGGTCCAGCAAGGAACCGGTCGGGCCGGACAGGACAGGCGCAGGGGCCAACGACATAGCAATCTCCGAGGGATGTTTGCGCGGAAGCTAGTCGCGCCCCCTCCCCATCACAACAAGCCGCGCGAGATTTCGCCTCTCGAAAGAGCGCCAAAGCGCGGTATCAAGGACTCAAATGACAAAATCACCTCACCGGCCTCCCGCCGGTCTCCCCGATCCCGAAACCCTTCTCGCCTTCCTGCGCGAAGCCGGATCGGCTGAGAAAACCGACATCGCCCGCCATTTCGGCCTCAAGGGCAATGAAAGGCGCATGTTGCGCGAAATGATCCGCGAGCTTGAAGCCGCCGGAAAACTGGGCAAACGCGGCCGCAAGGGCTTCGCCGAAGCCGGCGCCCTGCCCGCCGTCGGGGTGGCCGACATCGTCGAGCGCGACATAGACGGCGATTTCTTCGTGCAGTTGGTCGAGACCTCCGACGACGCCCCCCGCGCCGTACTCGTGCCCGACAACACCGGACGGACCGGCCCCGCCGTCGGTCTGGGCGCCCGCGTCCTGGCCAAGTTCGAGCGCGGCGCCGACGGCTGGGAGGCCCGCATCATCAAGGTGCTGGACACCGACACCAACCGCGTTCTCGGCGTCATCCGCAAATCCAACCGCGAGGTTCGCGTCGAGCCTGTCGACCGACGCAGCAAGGACGTGCTGTTCGTGCCGCCCCTGCAGGCCGACGGTTTGAAGGACGGCGACCTGGTCTTCGCCGCCATCGAAAAAGGCGTGCAGCGCTACGGTCCCAAGCGCGGCAAGATCCTGGAGGTCATCGGCCGCGAGGATGATCCCCGCGCCGCCTCCCTGATCGCCATCGCCACCCACAACGTCCCCATGGGCTTCTCCGAAGCAGTGGAGAAGGAGGCCGAGGATCAAGCCGTGCCGACGCTGAAGGGCCGCGAGGACCTGCGTGATCTGCCGCTGATCACCATCGACCCGGCTGATGCGCGCGATCATGACGACGCCGTCTACGCCGCCCGCGACGACGACCCCAGGAAC
>Ga0233377_1001052_pt1 | contig 11016 bp, 9 predicted proteins | sample ElkDunMinimDraft_6_FD_191540 | JGI IMG/M metagenome (GOLD analysis project Ga0233377, IMG submission 191540) | Fecal eukaryotic communites from dung pellets of Tule Elk in California, USA - Elk Dung E36 | ecosystem: Host-associated > Mammals > Digestive system > Large intestine > Fecal | place...
CGAGACTTTTATCGCACCACCAATATGTCTTACCGTTGGCACGCTGTCCGATAATCATGTTATAAATAGCCTTATATTTCATTAATTTATCGGCAGAATAATATTTACTTTTCTTCATATATTTCTCCTTGGTTTAAACCAAAACAGTGTATACTTGGAACGGTGTTATTGCAAGTTCACGTCGTTTGAATCTACATTTGAATAATTCACTATCCTCTTCTGAATACAAGAATCTCGAAAATTCTTCTGATAGACCCATACGATATTTACTTTTTTCCAAATGCACATAATGCTTTTCGCTAACAATACACTCATTACCCAAATAATCTTTTAGGTTACAAGTATATTCTTCATCTCCGTAGCTGTGAACAATCCGGCGTGAATATTTTGCGGGTATTTCCATATCGTCAGAGAAGAAATTAAAATCACCATGAGAAGCAATGTACGCAGTTGGGCAATATATCATTCTACGTTTCTTTATTTCACCATTTTCATCCTCATACTCCTCTTCTGTTACATTGGGTATTCCTGAAACAGTTATATGAAAATCCCATTTGTTATCTTCGTATGTAGAATAACAATAACGTTTAGCACCGAGCGTTTTGAACTGTTCATAATGACCGTCAAAAGACCATACCCCAAGCGGATATTTTACACCATCCTTTTCAGGTTGGGTTAAGCCAAAATCGAGACTGTAATATTCACATACTTTTTTCATTTTCTCTATTACATTGTCATTGTATTCTTTTATAGTTTCAAGATGCTTATTGTAATGCAGCATTTTAATACTGTCAGTATCACAATAAACAGCATCTTCGCCTATCAAATATAATTGAGATAATAGATTATAACGAGCATGGGCAGTTATCCATACACCCCATTGATAACTCAAAAAAGTATTTGGATTATTTTGATATGTATTCAAAAGGCTTGTTTCCATATTGGGAGTTGATTTAGTCCATTCCTCTTCGTCGAAAACTATTTCGTCGTTCAATGGATTTGTAACCATCATGCCATAAATTCCATTAACCATTCCTTTGGCAACGAAATATTCTGCAATCATATCAGCTACACCTTTTAAGGTTGTTTTATCTCCATAATATTTCAAGACACACTCGATTATTGGCTTAGGCAAATAATCATATTTAGCCCAATAGAACAAACCTATTTGTTCAATTTCAAATGTATAATACATATCAAAAATTTTGAAATCAATGTCGGTCATATACGTCATTATTTCATCAGAAGAATCTATTCTACCGTTATCAATAATGCTATCTGGAGATATAACTACACATTTATTCTTCGACCAAACATGATGAACAGATTTACTTTGAATGTTCTTTAATTTTATTTCAAAAACACAAGCATATCTATCTATCAATTTATAGAATTGTTCTTTGTTAGTTATCGAAGTCTTGAAAAACTTACCTCTTGGATATTTTTCGCAAACCATAACAGCAGGATATGAAGATGCAAAATCTATGCAATCAACATTGTTCAATGTCTGGTCTATATACATATAATTAGCGTGAGTGTAACCGCCGGCGAATGACTTGTTTAGTAACACAAATAAGTCAGGGTCTGTAGCACCCTCTCTTTTAATCATCTGTCTATAGCTATTCCAGTTAGTGTGAGAACGAATGTATTCTCTGCAATATTTTCGCACATAACCAGTTTTTGTTAATGGGATTTGCGAAATGTCGTTGTTGTTCTTTTCTATTTCCTCTTTTATGAACAGGTACACTATTTTTACATCATAGTCTACATAGTTCATTTCTTTGTCGGAAAGTGGTGTTTTTGAATGTCTTATTTTGGAATAATCTAAATCTCCAACCATTTTTCTAATTGGAGTTTTTAGATTCTTCGCAACGTTTGCAAGAGATAGACCAGATAAAATATAGCTACATTTGAACTCAAAGCAATCTTCCACTAAAGCCTTTATTGGGTGACGCTTTTTTCGAGCAAAAACACTATTTATTTTAACTTGACCTATCATGAACTGAAAATCGAATGCTAAATTGTGAACATAAATTATCATTCGCAGAAAATGGTTTAAACCAAGTTTTTGCTTGATTGTAAACAAAAAGTTTCGGAACTCGTCCCAGGTTCTGCCATATACTGAAATTCCGTCTATATTCATTGCCCATATGTACATACAAGCTCTTTTAACTTTTTCGACTTTCGTTTTATTCTTCGTGGTCGTGTAGAACGACGTTGTTTCTGTATCGAAGCTCACCGATATATTGAAGTAACGAATCTTATTTTTCTTTTTCTCAAGAACAATTCTATCCCTTAGCTTCTCTATATATTCAGCTTCAATGTATTCTTGCCATTTAACCATATTTCACCATTAATCAATAACTCCTGATAAACGACGAATTGTATCACGTTGTTTTTCAGTGTATAAGTCGTCAAATGATTCTCCTGTTAATGAGCTCTCTTGTCGTGCGAGTCGTTTAGCTTTATTCAACTCTTTCCGGAGAACGTCATTACCTTGTACGGCAGTAACTTGTTCAGCAAGTGTAACGAAAGTTTCAGAGTCTCCTACATAGTCAAAGTCATAATCACGGGCGAGCTTCCAGAATGTCGCAAACTCACCCGGTGTTAGACCTGCTGATTCAGCCCTATGTCGTGCGTCTTTTATGATGCTCTGTGGGTCGAATCTCGAAGATGTGTTGAACTGTTGAACAATTTTCAATCTTTCAGTGAGCTGACTTGCTGTCATGTGGGTGTTGTCTGACAGTTCGGAGAACAGTCGATTGCCCTGTGCATCTTTCTTTATTAGGAGTGAAGAATAATTTTTCATTGACGCTGAGACATAGTCAGCAAGACTAACTCCGTCAAGATTAGCGCCATATAGTAATTCAAGACGAGCATTTGCCTGTTTTACCTGAGTATTTATCAAAGCTCTTAAAAATTTTCTCGAATTAACAGCCATTATAATCTCACTCCATTCGTAAGAAATTCTGCTATCATATTGCGTTCGTCTTCGGTACACGGAATTCCAGATAAATCTGGATTTGCAAATTGGCTTAAACCAACAAATTCCTTTATTTTTCCAGATTTCCAACAAGCGAAGCCTACAGAATGACCATAAGCTGTTGAACTGAAATCTTCTATAACTCTGGTTCTGGTTATCCATATAGAGGGATATGGTTCCATGTTACTTGCGAGTGATGTAGCACCTTTCTGGATTAAAGTGCTTCCTGGTGTCATGCGTTCCATCTGTTCTTTTATATACTTATGTGTTTCCCAGTACTTAAGACCATTAGCAGCTCCCATTGCAAGCTGAGTTCCAAATCCCATTTCATTACCAAATGACGCTGAAATTCCAGCACCTGCCAGATTTCCAAGTACGGCATTAATTCCGGTATAGACATTATTCTTTTTTTCATATTGCAGTCGAGCCTGATTGGCGGCATAAGTTCCTAATAATTCGCCACTGAATGCTACGTCCTGATTACCAGTTCCAGTCATTGTGTCCTGTAAATGTCCGTCAACGAAAATGTATGCCATTACTTGACCAGTATTTGTATCCTGAGCCATTTTTACAGTGACTTCGTGACCGATATATATATTATTATCGAGTTCGATTGTACCGCAGAATGGACAGTAAAGAGTGATTGAAGTGTATGGAGTGTAATCAAGAAAATTATCGTAATACCTTGGAATTCTAACAGGACCGAAAATATATCGAGCGCCGTTGTAATGGAATTCTCCACCACGATACATCTGCACCTGACTATCCCATTCACCGAGTTTTACGCTTTCTTGGTTTAAACCAACTGTTGAAATCTCGAAAGGCATTGAACGTAACGATATTACACGACGTACAACATCTTCATATGTCAAGTTTGTGTCAAGATTGTTTTCGACAGCTTGTAAAAAGTTGTAAATTCCATTATAGTTAGTATAGTAGATTTTGAATGATGAGGGGAATATATTTCCATTTTCATTTACTTCATCTGTAACTTCATACTTACTATCTTTTGGTGTCGTTCTGTCGTATTCATAGCCGCTGTCAATTTCATTCGTCCAATCGAAGTTTGGAAGATTTACTTTTTCACGAAGATTGTTTGTATATTCACCAGTGGTAATTCCGTTAGAATCGAATTTGGGAAGATATACTGAGGGGTCAGTGAATGTTTTATTACTGAAATTTGTTTCATTTGAACAAAATGGTAAGCCAATATATGCCACTTCTCGTTTTATATTGCTGAAGATTTCTTCTTTTGTTTCCTCATTTACCAGAGCACCAAAAATTATTTTCAATGAAGTAGTTGTTTCATCATATACAATTGGCTCAAACCAATCACAAACGCTATAACCATAGCGGTATCTATGATACGGTCCATAGTAGTCTTCTCCTGATGTATCAAGAACATATTGATACGCTTCCTGTTCGCTGACTGGTATATATTGTTTTTGAATGGTAACACCTAAATTATCTATATTAAAACCAGTACCGTATTGGAATCCAATAACCGAGTTCATAGCTACGATTCGAGCACCGTCATAAGGCATGAAGTAATTAGTTATTTCACGTTTATCTACAGGCAAATCTCGTATAAGAGTCCAGTATGTTACATTTCCAGTTGAAGTTCCCATTCCCCATTTATAATAGATACCAACCACATAACGAGGTGTAGTAAAATCTAATGACTCGAATGCATCTATAGTTGAATATGTAAAAGATGAAAATGAGGAATTTGAATGACAGATATAAGGTACTAACTTAACTTTTTGATAATTGAATGATGAGAATATTGTACATTTGCCTGTATTAAAACTTGGAGTGTTTGTGAGTTCTGGAATATATCTATTCCCGGCTCTAAATACACCGTCCCACCTATTGTTAGAAGAGTAATTGTATGCTAATACAAAAGGCATATTATCTGTAACTCTAAGTGTGTCATCGAATTCATGTGCTCTAATTGGTTTTGCATTATATCCATTAACATCATCACCCCAAACACATATGAAACTGGGTTGACAACATGACTTTGAATTAATGCCCCAATTTGAAATTGACCAATCAATTTTTTGGTTTAAACCAATATAGTTATTAGACCACAAATTATTGAGAGTTTGTCTACCATTTTCAGGACACTTACCGTCAATCTCTGGTCGGAAAGAGACCCAATCTTCCGGATTGCCCCATACCTCTGTATTAATTTCCATTTTACCACCTCACATTACCATGAGAATGAATTGCGAGTTTGTTACCTCCGATTCACCTCTTAATGGAATTTTTATAATATCCTTATCACCAGGATTGATTGGATATGACGAATCAATGATTTGGTTTAAACCAATATGCTCATTTCTGACACATACGGCATCTACTTCTTTCAGTTCGGCAGACCAACTCATAAGAGGGTCTACCATTAACTGTGCAAAGAGTCTTCTCGCCGAAGTGAGAGTCAAGTCTTTAATGAAGTAGTATCTTTTGAACAAATCTATATAACAATAGTTCGCTCCAAGTAAATTGGTATTGCCGTCATAAGCCATAAGCAGTTGAGGTTGGAGAATGTTAATTTCACCTATCTCATTGAAAAATGTTGTAGTTCCAATTTGGCTTAAACCAACATTCTTATCTGCTGTTTCTGGACTACAGGTGTTTTTATATAATTTTACATTCATTGTTTATCACCTACAAGAAAAGGGCAGGGCTATAGACCCCGCCCTTTTTAGCGTTACGACTTTACGAATATTCCGTTCTGCTTAGCTTCTGCGAATGTAACGGCTGACCCGTCAATTGCAGTCATTTCGCCGATAGTTGTGGTTGACATTGCATAATACTTGTTAGTGGCAGTCTCCCAGTCATCAGGCTCAGCACCTCTATAAGTATCATAGTCACTGATTATGAATGTAACAGACGGCTCACCAAGGTCGAGGAAGTATGAACAGTCATAGCTGTAGAAGTAGTTGTAGAACTTACCCTTGGGGTTATAAGGAGCTGCGGTCTCTTCCGGCTCTTCGTTGTAAATCATAGTTCCGTCCTTATCCCAGAACACCGCAACAACACCTGAGAAGTTTACCTGAGTTTCATTGTCTGGTGTCTTCAGATAGAGAGCTGACCTGACATCGAAATCGAAATCCTCGTCGAGTGCCTGCCATGAAGCTACACTTCTATAGCCGGAGAACTTCACATAGTCGTCGTGCCATGTATCGGAATAGAGGTAAGACTCAAAACTCCCCTCAAGGTCTACAAGGAACGCAATTCTCAGATTGGAAGAGGGTGTCCAGTTCAGTACCTTATCAGGATTGAGCGCCTTAGTAGGACGCTCGATGAACTTTCTCCACTTCTTCATCACCATTGAGCTGTGTCTGAGAAAATCCTTATCGGTCAGAGCCTTATCGGCGGTGAGAGATGAACCGGTAGCTTCATTGTATTCAGTAAGGAGATTTACCACCTTACCTCTTACCAGATTGACTGCGTTAATGCCGTTTACCAGACGCCACTTGAGAGCGTCGGTAGACATATTTTTCTTTATCTTTATTTTATTCACGATAGCGTTCCTGAGTTTCATCAGCTCGCTCAGTGAAGAAAATGCGGATTTTAACTGCTTCGTTGCCCATGACCACTCTGCCATGAAAGTAGTCTTGCTCTCGAAGTATTTGGCTTCACCCTCTACGGGGTTGTAGTCAAAGTAGGGATAGGACTGACCCTTTTCCAGTTTCCAAGCCGGGTTCTCTTCAAACTCGACTTCGCCTACTCTGATTTTCTGAAGTATAGCTCCGTACTCGAAGCCTGATACCTCAATGTCAGGAGCGTCAGACACATAATCCTTATCTTCAAACACTGTCTTACCAATACGGTGGATATACTTACCCACGTATTCATCGAAGTGTGTTTCCCATTCGCTGCTGCTTGTAATCTTGTAGCCAACGTCAAGGAAGTTGGATAAATCCTCATTGAACATTGGTGCGGGATTTTCCTCTGTAGCATATGTTGCGGTGATTTCTCCGAATACATCATTCAGCTCAGCCGCAATCTGCTTTACATAGTTACTTGGCATTGTTTTTAATTCCTTTCTGTTTATATTTCAACACTTGGTTTAAACCAAATTATCGGTAAACTCCAGTGCTGATAGCTGTTATAAGCTCGTAAAGCCATTCTTCGAATAACTTACGAGATTTGAGTTTGAGCATTTTGAGATATTCATCTGGAAGTGAACTGATTTTGTAACCAGTCATTTCAGTTGATGATGATGATGTTTCTTCATTCGTTCTGTCTTCTGCATAGGGATTTCCGTTTGCATCGGTATATCCTCTATAGTCTGTACCGCTGTGAGTAACAGTAGGGTCGCTGTCCGTTACTTCAACTTCACGGTCAAAACGAGGTGAAGCGTTTTCTCCTGTCGAAGTTCTGTATGTTGTAATCGTCGAACCTGACTGAGTGGTAGCTATCTGTTCACCGTGAGTGAACGATTCACCGCCTGATTTAGTGGTGTTTCCAGTTCCCTCTTTTGAACCGCTTGTAGTTGAAGTGTAGCCATAGTTGTTTAACATTTGGTTTAAACCAACACCGAACAGCTCAAAACGAGGTTTGAAAAGGGGCAGAATTATCCCTGAAGTCCAGACAATCATTTCATGCATTCTGATTATTCTTTGTCTATTAGCTGCATCGTCATCGCCGTTATATATGGGCAATAGCTTCATATCACCCCACTTCAGAATAATGAAATTAAGGATTTCTGTAGGATTATCAAAGGGGATAACTACATCGTAATATGGAACTGAACTGTCAAGTGGGACTTCTATTCCCTCAAACAGATTACTCGTCTCCTGAGGGTAAATTGTCGTCCATTGCTCCAGATTCAGTCTCGTTCTCCTCGGAAACATTTTCTTCATCATCTCCTTTCACTTCATTCTCTAATTCTGGGTTTAAGCCAAAACTGGTATTGAGACCCCATATTTTATTAATCCACTCACAGCCCTCATTGAGTGAATCGAGCATGGTTGTTACCGGGATTTTTAGTGCAGCAAAGTTTGCATCAACTTCGGCAGTGACTAGCCGTTCTCTTTTCATGTTGGAATTACACTGGATACCTAATGCATTCCAGAATTGTGCCAGAATATATTGATGGAGTTCTACCAGTTCAATAATATTCTTTGAAGTCGTTGCTGACGCCAAAGGATTGACTTTGAAACTGTCTACCAGACCATGCTTCACAATTTTATAGGGTTTACCTCTATAAATATCTCGCAGAACCTCTTCCACACCGACTGTGCTATTATTGCTTTCAACTTCACATATCGCTGACACTCTGGTATTAACCTGAGCGCAGTTTATTGAAGTAATATTATCGGCAAGTAGCATTGCAGTCATGCTTATTAGTGAATACAGACCACCAGTGAAACTGGGAACTTTAGTCACAAGTTTATCGAATGGAGTTAAATACAACATCACGCCGTCTTCATGCTGAGTTAGCTCGAATGAACCCAACTTAGGATTAGCAATCTGAATCCTCGTCGGGCGATACTCGACGTTTTCCTCTCCACCGATAAACGCATCGAGAAGATAGTATCTATCGTTTCTATTGAAGAAACTTACCGAACCGGTTAGAATCAGATTTTCAAGTCCATAGTCTTTATCAACTTCATCGGGAAAGTTGTTCAAGACAAATAACTTAGACGCTGCATTATAAAGCTGAGAGAAAAAGTGAGCGTAATTAACCTCGACATCGAGGGCTGACGCCGAGGTTATTGAGCGCTCGCAGAGTTTAAGTCTGCTCATTTGGTTTAAACCAATTAGTCAAGGACTGTATAGTTCACGAAGTCCTGACCGCTTCTGGTCTTACCGCTTTCGAGCATAATGCGGAGACCGTCCTGACGAAGCTCCTCTTTCATCTCAGGGGTTTCGTCGATAGCTTCACAGAGACGGCGAAGCTGCATACCACCCTGGTAGTAGCCGTCCTGGATTTCATCAAAAACGACTACAGGGTAAACTACCTGCTTGCCGTTCTGCTCAAAGGAGATTATATCAAAATCTCTGAGCGTGAGTTCGATGCCGACAACATCTGAAGTTTCGAGTTTGTGACGTCCGTCCATGAGAGCGGAACCGCCGGAAATTTTGCTCGCCAGAGCCTTGAGTGATAAGTTTGCCATAATTTTTACCTCTTCTTTCTTAAATTATTTTTATTCCTCTTGTTACATTGCCGGAAGCGGTTGGTTTAAACCAAGCCAGAAACGCTGACCAACCGCCCGACTATTCAAGAGGTTAAATGGCAGAGGGATTCCGGAGTTGCACCGAAATGAAACTGTGTCCCTCATAAATCCCCACGGCATCAATGGGGATATATCCAACCAGTTCTTGAAACGACTATATATGTATTCGATAAAATATTTTATATCACGCTGAGGATTTATGGTTGGCTTAAACCAACAGCGTAATAATCGCCAGTGGGAGAGGGAAGTTCGGGGACTCTCCCACTGTAAACAAAGGATGAAGATACGCTTTTTCACTGTCGGTGGATTAGCGATAACCACCTGATTAGAGACGTCTTAAACCACATTTGTCAATGGTTTCACGAAAAGTCTTGTCAGTTAAGAGCACGTCTATGAAATCTTCAGTTGCGACCTCATACGGGTCACACTGGTTTTTCTCTACATATCTCTCGACAAATCTCATCATTATTCCCGATTCACAGGAGTCCATTACTGCTCCGAGTGAGTGACAGAAATCTCTCATTACACATACATCTTTGAGAAGCTCGAACTCATCTTCTGTTGAAAATCTGAAAGTAAACATATCCTTATAATTAACCGTGAAGTGTCTCTGTCCAATCGGAAGACCGCACCATGTCATTCTTAAAGGTAAGGATATGTCATTCAGTCTTGCTGCTTCATTATTTATTATGAAGAGAACATTATCCTTATTAGTTACTCTGTGAGGACTGTGGAAAACTGAAGCTGTTTTAAGCAGTTCGGTGTATGAGTGAAGCAGAACCATAATGTGATAATTTTCAAGGTCTGAGGATATTTTATTGCAGGTATAAAGGACTATTAAATTGTTAAGTGATGAATAACTCTCATACTCGATTGAGTCAAGCAGGTCGATAACATCATCTCTGTAATTATTAGTATCTATGAGAATTGTGTTGACAGCGTCCTTTACTGTTTCGGTAGCGCAGTTGATAAGTGTGTCTATATCATAGTAGTTATCGTGATAGTTTCTCGCAAGTTCCTTTACTTCTGCTGTTATCTTGTCGATGTATGAAGCTGTGTAACAAGCTATTCTTTCAAATACATTTTTCATAATTCTTTTCTCCTTTGTTTTTTGGTTTAAGCCAAATTCGCAGCGTCATATAAAAATGCAGCGTCATCTGGTAAACCTTATTTTATTGACAGTTTTAAATTGGTTTAAGCCAAAATCGCAGCGTCAATGTAAAAATGCAGCGTCATAGAAAATCGCAGCGTCAATACCAGTTCCGATTTTCTCTTTATTTTCAACTGTTAGCTTTTAACTAACTCGTTTTTTCAATTGCTGAATTTTGACTAACTCAATTTTTGTTTTGGCTTAAACCAACTAAAGTTTTCAACTTTTCAACGTTGAAAGTTTTCAACAGTTGAAAGTTTTCAACATTTCAACAGTTGATAAGTTGAATGTTTTCAACAGAGGGGAGTTGAAAGTTTTCAACACATTCTCAACATACCCTTTGTGCATTTTGCACAATGTCAAGTGTTGAATGTTTTCAACAACCCCTTTGTGAATTATGCACAATAGGGAGTGTTGAATATTTTCAACAGACCCTTTGTGCAAATTGTCAAGATGCTATTTCCTACCATTCCGATAGTATTTGTTGTAGTATCTGTCACGCCTTGCTACTGCAATTTTGTATCTCTTGACAGTGCTTTTCCAACTCAAAATTACAGTTAAAATGAATATTACTATCGGTATAAATACAAGTGACATTAGAAATTATTCAGAATGCGAATTACAACTTTTGAGTCTTTGGGGAGTGACTTCAAAAGCTTTATTGCTTTTTCAGCTGTCATTGTTTCATA